>Ga0208454_1000685_pt1 | contig 17399 bp, 19 predicted proteins | sample EasRivMeERMZT100_FD_187530 | JGI IMG/M metagenome (GOLD analysis project Ga0208454, IMG submission 187530) | Soil microbial communities from meander-bound floodplain in the East River, Colorado, USA - East River MetaG ERMZT100 (SPAdes) (version 2) | ecosystem: Environmental > Terrestrial > Soil...
GTGACGGTCAGGGTACCGTGCCACGTATAGCAGCCAGTCTCTCTTGGGTGGGCAAGGAAAAGAGTCATAAGAAAATTAAGAGGCCGGTGCCATAACTTGACATCCACATAGCAGCTTGTCGAAGCATTCCTAAGGGTTTTTCAGCAGAATCTCATGCATGGAAGGCATGCGATTCTTTATAGAAGGTCCGCAATCTGCTTTGGATAACTTGAGATTACGTACCGCTGATTGTGACAGGTGCATTGACGTGTTGTTTGGCGGCGATTGGTAAGGCTCCCGCGAAATCTGGGTTTGGACTTCGCACCGCTTGGGAGTGAAGTATTTTCTTTAACGTGCGTGCTGCGGCTTCAGAATCTTTGAAATTTATTGCATCTGCTTCCCAAAGGATTCCCGAGCGCGACATCTTCGGAACCCCCTCCTTTAGCAGTTCCAGCCGCTTTCCACTTATCTCTCGGGTTATTCTGATCACTCCCGTGATATTTCCGCCAGGACGCGCCAGGCTATCGACTCGCCCGGCTGCGACCGGATCGGCAGTAATGATCATGACAATGGCAGTCGTCTTGGTCGCCTGTTTGGCGACACGGATACCAGCTAAAGTTGGGGAGACGTGCACGAGGCGCGAATGATGGAGGGGGGCAAGTCGACATGCAGTCGACAAATTCCTGCCCCCTCAACTTGGAGCCGACGGTTGTTCAGTCTTCGGGGTTGATTAGGGCAGCGGCACAGAAGCTCCGTTGACACCGCCCGCCGATAGCGGCTAGGTTCCCGGCATGATCGTCAGCACCGGTGTCGATTTGGCCGAGGTCGACCGCATCCAAGCGGCGATTGAGAACCCGCGCACCGGGCGGCGCTTTCGCGACCGGGTGTTTACTGAGAAAGAAATTGCTTACTGTGAGAAGAAGTTGCGCGGCAAGTATGAGAGTTATGCCGGACGGTTCGCGGCGAAGGAGGCGGTGATGAAGGCACTCGGTCGCGGCTGGGGCGCGAAAGTCCGTTGGCTCGATATCGAAGTGGCGCGGGCGCGCAGCGGCAAGCCGGATATTGTCTTATACGATAACACGGCGAAGCTCGCCGAGGAGATGGGCATCCGCCGCTGGGCGCTCTCGATCACTCATACTAAGCAGCATGGCTTGGCTTTCGTAATCGCGCAGGACGAATAGAATTAGCCGCACCCTTCGACAGGCTCAGGGCGATCGGGGCGCAAAGGGCGCAAAAAAATCGGATTGTTTCCCGCAAAGGCGCTAAGGCGCAAAGGTGGGAGAGGATGGTTTTTGTAAATTAAATTTCCTTTCTGTTCCGAACTTTGCGACTTTGCGCCTTTGCGGGAGAAAATTCCGGATTGAACTTGCGTAGAATGCGGTCACGGACAAGAACCGCATCATGGGTCTTTCTTCGCAGGCAGCAAAAACAGTACTCCTAGCGCCCAGATGCCGCAGATCAGTCCGCCGATGGTCCAACCGATCATGTTGCGCCGGCTGTGGCCGGCGATGACGCCGCAGAGAATAGCGTCGACCAGATGGACCAGCGCGGCGGTTGGCACCAGCGAGCTGGGCTCCATGTTGGGTCGGATGACGAGAAGTCCCGTGAAGTAACCGAGTAGTTGGTAGAAATCCATGGGCGGCCCTTGACGCTTCGTTTGATCGCCTAATATACTCGGTCTCCGCAAAATTGGAATATTTGCATGGCAGTCAAAACCATCGAATGGAAAAACGATCGCGTGATCATGCTCGATCAACGCCTGCTGCCGCACAAAGAGGTGTATCGGGTTTGCCGCGATTACAAAGAAGTCGCCGCGGCGATCCGTGACATGGTCATTCGCGGCGCACCGGCGATCGGCGTGGCGGCGGCCATGGGGGTGGCGTTGGGCGGGCTCAAGGTGGCGCCGAAGTCGTTCGACCGCGAGTTTGAAAAAATCATCCTAACACTGGGGAAAACCCGGCCCACCGCCGTGAATCTGTTTTGGGCATTGCAGCGCATGCGCGAGGTCTATTTGCGCCACCGCAGCTCCGGCGTTGAATCGGTCCAGCGCGCGCTCAAAGAAGAAGCGCTGAAAATTTTCAAAGACGATATCGCGGCGAACAAACAGATTGGCAAATACGGAGCGAGGCTGATGCGCCACGCCAAACATATCATGACCCATTGCAACGCCGGAGCTCTGGCGACGGCGGGCTATGGCACGGCGCTGGGCGTGCTGCGGGCGCTCAAGGAGTCGGGCGGCAAGTTTGAAGTTTTGGTTAACGAGACGCGACCGTTTCTCCAGGGCGCTAGGCTCACCGCATGGGAACTCAAGAAGGAAAAAATTCCAGCGACGTTGGTCACCGACAACATGGCCGGTTATCTCATGCAGAAGGGTCGAGTCGACGCCGTGGTCGTTGGCTGTGATCGGGTGGCGGCGAATGGCGACGTGGCCAACAAGATCGGCACCTATATGATCGCCGTGCTGGCCAAGCGCCATGGCATTCCTTTCTACGTCGCCGGGCCGACTTCGTCGATCGATATCAACTGCCCGTCCGGCAAAGATATTCCGATCGAGCAGCGCGATGCCAAAGAGGTGTCGCATATCTTCGGCAAGGCGCTGGCGCCCAAGGGGATAAAAGTTTTCAATCCCGCTTTCGACGTGACGGCGCAAGAGTTAGTCTCGGCTATCATTACCGAAAAGGGAGTGATAAATCCTCCCTATCAGCAGAATATTCGCAACTATGTCAGTCATTGAGAAAAACCAAGAGCTGGAAGCGTACTTTCATGACGCCGGTAAACCGCGCGAGCGTTGGCGCGTCGGCACCGAGTACGAGAAGGTCGGCATCGACCGCCAAACCGGCCAGGCGATTCCCTACGACGGGCGGCGCGGCGTCGAGTCTATTCTACGTGAACTGATCGAGCGCTTTCGCTGGGAACCCGAAGAGCAAGACGGCCACATCATCGCGCTTAGCCGGGACAAAGCGCAGATCACCTTGGAGCCCGGCGGACAGATCGAGCTCAGCGGCGAACCCTGCGAGAGCATCCACTGCACCTACGCTGAGTTTACGCAGCATATCCGCGAATTGATTGAAGTGTGCGAGCCGATGGGAATTATATTTCTCGGCCTTGGCATGCAGCCGGTGAGCCGGATCGATCAAATCGAGTGGGTGCCGAAGCAACGCTATCGGATCATGGCGCCGTACATGCCGACGGTCGGTACGCTCGGCCAACGCATGATGAAGCAGACCGCCACGGTTCAGGCCAACATCGATTTTCTCGACGAAAAAGACGCGATGATGAAGTTTCGCACCGGCATGGGGCTGGCGCCGGTGCTGATCGCCATGTTCGCCAACTCGCCGATCTGCGACGGCCAATTGAATGGCTACCGGAGTTTCCGCGAGCATATTTGGACCGACACGGACAAAAGCCGGCAGGGCTTGCTCAAATTCGCCTTCGCGCCGGACGCTATCTTCGCCCACTATGTCGAATACGCCCTCGACGTGCCGATGTATTTCATCATCCGTCACCACGACTACGTCAATATGACCGGCATGACGTTTCGCCAGTACTTACAGTACGGCCACAATGGCGAGCGGGCGACGATCGAAGACTGGGCCGATCACCTGACCACGCTCTTTCCCGAGACGCGCATCAAGCGCTACATCGAGATTCGCTCCGTCGACAGCCAACCGCCGGACCTGATGCCGGCACTGTCAGCGCTGATCAAAGGCGCGTTTTACGACGACGACTGTCTACAGGCGGCGTGGGACTTGGTCAAGGGCTGGAGTTGGGACGAGCGCATGGAGGTTTACCTCGATTCCCACGTGAACGCTCTGGCGACCCGCTTCCGGCGCCACACGCTGCTCGATCTGGCGAAGGATTTTTTTGAGATCGCATGGGAAGGCTTGCGCCGGCAAAACGTCGTCAACGATCTTGGCGACGATGAGACGATTTATCTAAAACCGCTCAAGGATTTGCTCGACCAGGGGAAATGTCCCGCCGACGTCTTACTGGAAAAATGGCAAGGCGAGCTGCACAACGACATTAAGAAATTAATCGCCTACAGTGCGTATAAGTTGCCATGAGTATCGCTGCTAGCGATCTCAATTTCTTTCGCGTCATTCCGGCAAACGCCGGAATCTTAGTTTGGCTTCTGCGCCTCCAGCCACCTCCCTGGATGCCCGTTTGCACGGGCAAGACGGATTGTTGCATCGGCTGACACCCAGAGTGGATTCTAGAGGTTACTGAAAAGCCCTCGCGGAGTCCCTCGACAAGCTCAGGACGAACGGAGAGGCGATTGAAATGATAGAAACCATTCCGTTCATGCTTGTCGAAGCATGTTCCGCATTTTTTTTGCCTGCTAATCAGGACTCAGAACGACATCGATTAGCCGTTGATGGTCTTGTTCCACGAGCCGCGTCGCGAGTTCGTTTTCCTTCACGCCGGTAAAGCTTTTCACATAGCGCCGCTTGAGTTCCGTTATCCTGCGATAACTCTCTTCAACGCGCGCGCGCACGACTGGATCGCGTTCAACTTCGTTACAAAGAAACTCAAACGCTTGCAGCGCTCTTGCCACTTCGTGACAATAGAGCAGCACGTCGATACCGGCTTGGACGGCGCGCAACGTCGCCTCTTCAACGCTGTAGTTGGCGCTGATCGCTTTCATCTCCAGGTCGTCGCTGAAGACGACGCCGTCATAACCGAGCTGATGGCGCAGCAAGCCCGTGACAACGGTCTCGGATAGCGTTGCGGGGAACTTCGCATCGAACGCGGGGTAGAGCACATGGGCGGTCATCAGCGATTCAATTCCAGTCTGGCAGGCATGGGCGAACGGCGCCAGCTCGATGGTCTTAAGCTCGTCCAGAGTTTTTCTCACGATCGGCAATGCAAAATGCGAGTCTTGGTCGGTGTCGCCATGGCCCGGGAAATGTTTACCGCATGGGATGATACCGCCGTCGCGCAACCCTTGCGTCCAAGCTGAGCCGATCTCCATCACTTGCTTCGGTTCGGAGCCGAAGGCACGGTTGCCGATAACTGGGTTCGCCGGATTCGAATCGACGTCCAACACCGGCGCGAAGTTGAGATTGATGCCCGCTAATTTTAGTTCTTCAGCCACGGCACGGCCAAGACGGTGAGCGAGATCGGCATTCCCTTTCTCGCCAACCCGCGCCGCGGCGGGAAAATGCGTGAAAGGGTCGGGTAAGCGGTGCACGCGGCCACCTTCCTGGTCAATGGCGATGAAGGGAGGTGTCCCAGCCGCCGAGCCCCAAAGGTTGCGGCACAATTGAACAAGCTGCTTTGGCGCGGCGCAATTGGGCTTGAAAAGAATAAAGCCGCCGAACTGATATTCACTAAAAATCAGTTGCTCGTCGCGCGTCAGGCTCTCGCTTTGGCAACCAATCAGGAACATTTGGCCGATCTTGTCTCGCAGAGTCTCCATCGACAGGCAATATAACCTAGCGCGGCGAAGCCGCAACCCAATTCCGGATATCTCGGCAAAGCATGTCCTGAGCCCGTTCGACTAAGCTCAGGGTAAACTCCGTCGAAGGGACGCAAAGGCCGCAAGGGTTGGAGAGAAAACGAATCTAGACAAGCTTTCGCTCTCCGTGTAGATTCATCCGGTCAATGGCGAAGGCGAAGTACATAGTCGTCGAGGGGCCGATCGGGGTGGGGAAGACCAGCCTGGCGAAGATTTTAGCCAACGAGTTTCAGGCGCGGACGATTTTTGAGCGGGTCGAAGACAACCCATTCTTGCCCAAGTTCTACCAATCGCGCGAGACCTACGCGTTCCAAAACCAAACTTTCTTTCTGCTCAACCGCTACCAGCAGCAGATGGAGTTGGCGCAGCATGATTTGTTCAATCAAAACACCATCGCCGACTATCTATTCGCCAAGGATCAGATCTTCGCGACCTTGACGTTAAGCGCCGAAGAGTTGAATCTTTACCAGCAGATTTACGCGCTGCTCAACACCCGGGTGCCCAAGCCGGACTTGGTCGTCTACCTCCAGGCCCGCCCGGAGGTGCTTTACAAACGGGTCAAAAAAAGGGATAAAAAATATGAGCGAGGCGTGACCTTCGAGTACCTAACCGAAGTGGCTCAGGCGTACAACCAGTTTTTCTTTCACTATGATGAAACGCCGCTCTTAGTGGTTAATACTTCGGAAATTGATTTCGTTGCGAGCAGCAAGGATCTGGCTGACTTGATCAAGGAAATCAATAATATGAGGGTGGGCACGCAGCACTATATACCGCTTGGATCCAGGTAACCCGGACCGAGACGGATGCCAAAAGGCGCCAGATAGGGAAGAGTCAGCGGTTCTTCCCGTGCTGCCATTTTAAGTTGACCACGCCGATTTTGGCGTGGAACCGTTAAATGGGGTTTCCAAAGGGGGTGAGCATCCCCTTTGGTCAAGGCCGGGGTCAATACCCCGGCCGCGAAGTGGCGCCTTCTAATGGTCTTCCGGCTTTGTCCGGAAGACCTTTTGTATTTTTGGAGGTAGATCATGGGCGATAAGATCACCGTACCGCATATTCAAAAGATGAAGCAGCGCGGCGAGAAGATTTCTTGCCTCACCGCTTACGACTACTCCTTCGCGCGGATTCTTGACGAGGCGGGTGTCGAAATGCTGCTAGTGGGCGACTCGCTCGGCTGCGTGGTTCAAGGGGGTCAAAATACCTTGGCCGTGACCATGGACGAGATGATCTATCACACCCGCGCGGTGGTGCGCGGGCGCAAGCGCGCGCTGGTGATCGGCGACATGCCATTTATGTCTTATCAAGTGAATAAGGAGCAGGCGCTGCAAAATGCCGGACGGTTTTTAAAGGAGGCCGGTGCGGAGGCGGTCAAGTTGGAAGGCGGCGTCGCGGTGCGCGACTCGATTCAAGCGATCGTCACTGCCGGCATGCCGGTGATGGGACATATCGGTCTCACGCCCCAGTCGGTGCACCAGTTTGGCGGCTATAAGATCCAAGGCCGTGAGAAAAATCGACGTGAAATGGTGTTGCGTGACGCGCTGGCGGTGCAAGAGGCGGGCGCGTTTGCCGTCGTCCTGGAGGGCATGCCGATGGACTTGGCCGAGGAAATCACCGAGCGGCTGACCATTCCAACCATTGGAATTGGCGCTGGCCTGCACTGCGATGGACAGGTCTTGGTGATCCATGACATGCTCGGTCTGTTCGACGACTTCACGCCGAAATTCGTCAAACGGTATGCCGATGTGAAGTCGATGACGAGCGGCGCGGTAAAGGAGTTCATCGGCGATGTGAAAGCGCGCAAGTTTCCAGCCGAGGAGCATTCGTTCAAGTAGAACCCGTGGCGAGTCGTCAGAAATCGGATTGGGGATAAATTCAGATTGCAAATTGTCGAATGCAAAAGTCAGCAGTGTATGATTGTAATCGAATCGACTTCCGACATGCGCCAGTGGAGCGAACGGCAGCGGCGTGGGCGCCAGCGCATCGTTTTGGTTCCCACCATGGGGTTTCTCCATGAGGGGCATCTTTGTCTGATGCGCGAGGCGCGCTTGCGCGGCGATTGGGTCGTCGCCTCGATTTTTGTCAATCCGGCGCAGTTCGGGCCCGGCGAAGATTTCGCGACGTATCCGCGTGACTTCGAGCGCGACCGTTGTTTGCTTGAAGCGGAAAACGTTGACGTTTTGTTTCATCCCTCGTTGGAGCAGATCTATCCCGCCGGCGCGCAGACATTCGTCGAAGTGGAGAAGCTAAGCTTGCCGCTTTGCGGCTCGGCGCGGCCCGGACACTTCCGCGGCGTCGCGACCGTGGTCGCGAAGTTATTCAACATCGTGCGGCCCCATCTCGCGATTTTTGGCGAGAAAGATTACCAGCAGCTGCAGGTGATTCGCCGCATGGTGCGCGACTTGAGCATGGACGTGGAAATTATCGGCCATCCGATCGTGCGCGAGTCCGACGGCTTGGCGATGAGCTCGCGCAATGCCTATTTAACTTCGGCTGAACGGCAAGCAGCGCTCTGTCTGTCGCGCGCCCTGTGCAAGGCTGAGCGCTCGGTCAGACGCGGCGCGGTGACGGCAGCGGCGATCGTTGACCGGGTGCGGGCGGAATTAAACAACGAACCGCTCGCCGCCGTCGAGTACGTCAAACTTTGTGACGTTGAGACTTTGGACGAAGTCGATGAAGTTCGTGAGCCGGCGTTGCTCGCTTTGGCCGTGCGCATCGGCAAGGCGCGTCTGATCGACAATCGAGTGCTCAAACATTAGGGAGGCGGTTGGCGGTGGTGGAAGAGGTTTCGGTTAAGGTGAAGACGCGCTGGGGTGATCGGCTGCGAGGTTATTTTCTCGCTGGGTTGCTGGTATTTCTACCGGTGGCGATCACCCTGTGGTTTATCGGTTGGGTGATCGACCTGCTCGATAGCGTCTTGGCCGTGCTGCCGGACGTGGTCCATCCGAATACCTACCTGCCGTTTCCAGTTCCCAAGCTTGGCGCGGTTGTTACCCTCGCGTTGATTCTTTTTCTCGGCATTCTCACTCGCGGCGTGGCGACGCGCCGATTTCTCGCCGCTTGGGAAAGCGTTTTCGCGCGCATCCCGGTGTTTCGCGGCATCTACGCCGCGGTGCAAAAACTGGTGCAAACATTCTTGGGGCAGTCCCATGCCGAGCGCCAAGTGGTGATGATCGAATATCCGCGCGCAGGAGTATTCACCGTGGGATTTGCCATGGGTCGCGCTTGGTCTCATCTGGAGGACAAAAAGAATGCCCACTTGGTCAACGTTTTCGTCCCGACCACGCCAAACCCGACCGCGGGATTTTATCTCCTTGTGCCCATCAACGAAGTCACGCCGCTCAATATGACGATGGAAGAAGGGTTGAAATTGATCACCTCGAGCGGCCTGATCACGCCCGACGACAAAAACAAAAATGGCAAATAAAAAGTCCGCCGCGCCGGGCGAACACGTGGTTTGCGTCAACCGTCAAGCGCGCCACAATTATTTCATCGACGAGACTTTCGAGGCGGGCTTGGTATTGGTCGGCAGCGAGGTGAAGTCGCTGCGCGACGGCAAAGCCAACCTCAGCGACAGCTACGCGCAGATCCGCAAAGGCGAAGCGTTCCTGATCAATTGCCACATCAGTCCCTACCCCGGCGCCAACCAGTTCAACCACGAGCCGACGCGCACACGCAAACTTTTGCTGCACGCGCGCGAGATCGAACGGCTCACCGGCAAGACTAAGGAACGCGGCTTGACCCTGGTCGCGCTCAAGCTCTACTTCAAAGACGGCCGGGCCAAAGTCGAGATCGGTCTTGGGCGCGGCAAAAAGCTCTACGACAAGCGCGAAACGCTCAAACGCAAAAACGCCGAGCGCGATATCGAACGGTCGCTCAGGGCGAGGCATTAGACAAGTTGTCAGTGGTCAGTTTTCGGAGCCATCTATGACCCCCCTGAGAACTGGGGAACTGACTACTGATAACTGATCGCTCTTGATCTATTGGCTGAAAGTCCTAAACTGATAACTGACACCTGGTAACTGGCAACTCGAAATCGGGGGCGATATGGGTTCGACGAGGGCGGGAAGACAAGGTGGCATGCCGGGGTTCTGTTATCCCGTTAAACAAACAGACTGCAAATTAAACGCAGATAATTTTGAATACCAACTAGCTGCTTAATCCCAGCTAGCGTCTTACCGGTTTTCTCCCGCGGGATCGGATAAGATGTCATTCAGTGGGATGGGCCGATTCTCCTGCCGGAGGGGATGAGGCTGAGATCCAAACCGGATAGTTTCGCGAGACCCAGCCGCCGGGGGCTCGCGCGACGAGATCAAAGCAGCGGCTAAGCATGTAGTCATACTTGACGGAAAACCTTCGGACGGGGGTTCGATTCCCCCCGCCTCCACCAAATTTTTGCGTAACAAAAATTTGGTGCCCCGAGCAAGTCGAGGGGCATTGCATCGGCGGGCTCGACTCGTGGTAAAGATAACCGCTCGCTCATGCCAGGCCATCAGATATTAGATTAAATCGAGTCGAATGGTGCCCCGAGCAAGTCGAGGGGCTTTTTTCCTATACGTCGACTCGCGGTAAAAATAACCGCTCGCAGGCAGGCCAGCTAACATCGAGCACAGTGCCGAGTCGAATGGTGCGGCGATGTATTACGTCTATATCCTTCGCTGTGCGGACGACAGTTTCTATATAGGTTCGACTCAAGATCTCGGTAGCCGTGTTAAAACTCACAACCACGGCCGCGGTGCTGCATACACGCTCAAGCGCCGTCCGGTCGATCTCGTGTATTCCGAAGTTTTCAATTCCGAAACTCAGGCTGTGAAACGCGAACGTCAACTTAAGCGCTGGTCCCGCGCAAAGAAGGAAGCGTTAGTCGTGGGTGATCTTGATCACCTGCACCAACTTAGCAATCGGCGCCTATAGCTATCGGAAGTGTTGCCGTCGTCAGTTTTTCTGAGTCAGCGAGCCGAAAAAAATTGGTCCGTTGCTCCGCGCGATTGATGCCTATGAAGGCTATTTCGTCACCAAATGCGCATTACGACTCGCGCCACTGGTATTTGTCCGCCCGGGTGAACTGCGAGGGGCGCAGTGGCCGGAAATCGACCTCGAAAAGGCGGAATGGCGTATTCCCGCAATACGGATGAAAATGCGCGAACAGCACATCGTTCCCCTGTCGCGCCAAGCCGTTGAAATTTTCGTTGAACTTGAACCGACGACAAACCGCGTATTCCCCTCACGGCCGGGCGCGCCCCGTTATGTTTTTCCCAGCGCAAGAACGCACGAGCGGCCGATGAGTGAGAACGCCATCCTGGCTGCCTTGCGGCGTATGGGTTACACGAAGGACGAGATGACCGGCCACGGCTTTCGCAGCATGGCGTCAACGTTACTGCATGAGCAAGGCTGGAACCACCATTCGACTCGCACGAAGCGCTCGCTCATGGCGCTTCGGCCAGGCTCAGCACAGGCAGGCCAAAAGCCCGAGTCGAATGGTGCCCCGAGCCTGTCGAGGGGCTGTCATCGAGCGCCAACTCGCCCACGCCGAGCGCAACGCCGTAAGCGCGGCGTGCAATTTCGCTGAGCACCTGCCAGAGCGGCGAAAGATGATGCAGGCTTGGGCGGATTATTTGGACGGGCTAAAAGCCGGCGCAGAAGTGATACCGCTGTTCAAGAAGGCATAATGGAATAGTCCCACTCCTGAGGTCGGCGGCTGGTGCCAACCCTTTTCATCCCAACGCGCCTGATATATCATTTCGGCATGGCAAAACGCGCTCAACCTCTATCCCAATCACGCATCTATCCTATCATCAGCAGCAAAGAGCGGTTGGCGACTTGGGAGAAGGCTCGAGGTGTGTGGAAGAAGCGAAGTTCCAACCCGATTCAGGAACTGAAGAAAATGCGCGCATCATGGTCGAAAAAAAGGCCATCCCTCCACTAAGTGTATACCCTCGACACCAACGCGATCGTCTATTACTTGAAAGATGACACTGACGCCGTTGCCGTTTTGCGCGGCGTTTTTGCGCAAAGTTCGCCCGTGTACGTCTCGGCGGTTACCGAGCTGGAGCTTTTTGCGTTTGCCAACCTGAGCAGCGATGACGAATCGATGATCGAAGATTTACTTGCGACCATATCCATTATCCCTTTGGACTCGCGCATCGCCCGTTTAGCCGCCCTCGTGCGAAGACACTATCGACTCAAAGTCCCCGACAGCGTTATCGCCGCCACCGCGATGTTTATGGGCAGCACATTGGTAACCCGCAACACACGCGATTTCCGAAAAATAGCGAATCTCGCGATACGTAAGATTTGAGGGCGAAAAGCTTTCTCTTGCCACCGGTAGTGAAAATCTCACCCAAGAACACAACGCCTGACTGCTAACCCACTCGATGCGTTGCGCCGTATGGGATACACGAAGGAAGAGATGACCGGCCACGGCTTCCGCAGCATGGCGTCGACACTGCTGCACGAACAAGGCTGGAACCACCATTCGACTCGCACGAAGCGCTCGCTCATGGCAGGCCAAAAGCCCGAGTCGAATGGTGCCCCGAGCCTGTCGAGGGGCTGTCATCGAGCGCCAACTCGCCCACGCCGAGCGCAACGCCGTAAGCGCGGCGTGCAATTTCGCTGAGCACCTGCCAGAGCGGCGAAAGATGATGCAGGCTTGGGCGGATTATTTGGACGGGCTGAAAGCCGGCGCGGAAGTGATACCGCTTTTTAGGAAAGCATAAAAAAGCGCATCGGAAGTAAACTTTCGGATTGGGAATAGCCTAGGAGTACTTTTATCAGTTATTCGCTCGAAGATCCTTTTGCAGTGATCGTTTCCGTCACGGGAATTGCTTTCACCACAATTACGAGCCGAGTTTACCTACCGCGTCCTTAGCTAAGTCGGATCTCCGCATCGAACGATTTGAACCGAGCGTGTGTCCTGAGCGCCGCCAAGCAAAGTCGAAGGAAAGCGGTGGAACCCTTCGATAGACCTCAGAGCAGACGTTTGGAACGACTTGAACTGTGTAAATTCCCCTTGCGAGGCGAAAAAGGTTTTTCTTTTCCCGCCAGCCTTTGTTAATATCCCAATCGCCGGTGTGGGATGCTGCCGAGCCCGACGCGTCCGGGCCGTGAAGAACTAAAAGACGTAAGCGGCGATTTCGGTTTTAACCACGAATCAACAAAGTTCTCTAACCCCCAATTGTCACCTTAAGAACCCAGGAGCTAGCAAGTAGTCAAACGTAGCACCCCTGTAGATGCGATTATACATCGATCTAAGTTGCTTTAACCGTCCCTTCGATGATCAAGGTCAAGAACGAATTCGCCTTGAAACGGAGGCCGTCCTACTTGTATTGACACGAATCGTGGAAGGGAAAGATACGTTGATCTGGTCTTGGGTGATGTCATTTGAAAACGACAAACATCCCAAACCGGAGCGGCGTGACGAAATTGCCGGGTGGGAAACGAGGTCCGAGCGATCCATTGATGTAAGCGATAGCCTTAACCAGAGAGCTCGTCATTTCGCACGATTGGGATTACCTGCGTTGGACGCAGCTCATCTAGCGGCCGCGGAGACTGGTGGCGCCGAAATCGTATTGACCTGTGATGATCGAATGAGACGGCGGTCGGAGCGTCTTGGGTTGGCTTTACGGGTTCTTAACCCTGTGGCATACTTACGTGAGGTCGTGGGTAATGGTTAAAAAGCTTACGGAAGATGAGTTGCGCCAGAAAGCTGTCCAGGCGCTAAGTGAACGATTAGGTCCCGTAGACGCGTTGCGCTTTCTCGCCCTGGTTTCCCGCGAGCCGTTTGACTATCAGAAATGGCGCCGGGAATATTTCTCGCGCTACGACGTTGATGACTTGCTGGAGGAAGTCCGAGCTCACCATACCAGCAGGGTTACCTAAGCGGCTGTCCGCAAGTATCGCCTGCCTTTTCCATCGCGTCACTGATTTCCACGATTCCGGAATTCCGGAAACGTGGAAGTTCCCCCTGTTGTTGAGTTCGGCCAACGATTTGAACGGAGCGCATCCTTCGACGAGCTCAGGACGAGCGGAAGACCGAGCCGGTCATGGTGAGCCTGTCGAACCATTGAACGATTGGAACTGACCGCGGTATTGATTACCCCTTATCCTTTAAGATCGCCCTTGCCCGAACCGGGCCGAATCCAGTAGAGTGCAAAAATTTATCACAGCCTCGTCGGCCCCAGTTTTATCGTGAACGATTGAATCATTGAACCGCCCCAATTCGTCCCCGTTGACCCCCGTCAACTCATAAGAGAATGTAACCCACGATGAAGTTGTTGCCTCATAAAGAATGTAACCCAGCCGGATGGAGTTTTTCACAGTTGATCTTGTGTTTTTCTGTAGGTTCATGTGAACGAGTGAGTCGCTGTTGTTTCATGTCCGCGTCCCTCGCTTTTTGAAAATCGGGTGATCGATGCTGAAATTTTTCTTCCACATTTGCCCCAGGATCAACACAGTGGCTGTGACCCTTACCCAGACATTCCCCCCTCAACGGGGGTTGGGCCGTTGATTTCGATCGAGTAGAGTTCTGTGGTGTTTAGGATTTTGTTTTCACCGTGTCGAGTTTCTCGATGCTCGGCGGGTTGATTGGCACGCTGTTGAGATCAATGGAGTCCATCGGATCATTTCTGGAGTTGCGTTCCAAAGATTTTAGCGATCTCGCTGAGAGTCTGTTTTTCACTTGGCGTCGGGGATTGGCTCAGGGGATCTTTCGGTTGCGGACTGACGCGCTGGTTGGCTAACTGATAAATGCGCTCGAGCTTTTGCTCCAAACGTTTGGCCAGCTCAAAGGGATCGGTTTGGTCGCGTAGCCGTTTGAGCTGTTGAGTCTTGAGCGGATCGGCCTGGGGACATTTGAGCATGCGCTCCAATGGAAATATCTGACGGTGATATATAGAGAGTTAAGCCGCAAGGATGGGTTCATTAACACGGCGTACTTCGCGACGCGCTTTTCCCGGAATCTTATTTTATGGCGAAAAGAACAGTAGTAGCTAAAACTCTTGATGACATCTCCGAAGCGGTACCTCACTTGATTAGGTTTCCGGAACATAAGGCCTGGATCGACTACGACGAAGAGGTCGATGTGTTGTATATCAGTCTTAAGCGCCCTCAAAAGGCCACGGATACAAAATATTTGAACGATAAGGGTATTCTCCTTCGATATCGCGCCAAGGATTTGGTCGGTGTGACCGTGTTGGATGCATCCAAGCCGCGCAAGCGGCGAAAGTCGCGCGTGTAGTCTCGCTCATTTCGACGTTTCCGGAATTCCGGAAACGTGGAAGTGTCGCTGAATAAAAATTAGCCGCGGATTACAAGAGGCGCGTAGTCGAAGACGAATGCGCCAGAGTGACCGGGCGTTATAAACAATATTTATAACGGTCGTTATTCGAATTTTTTATTGGACAAGCGGAGCGGTGATCTTTAGAATCGATTCCCAGGAGGGTTTTCGGGTCTGTTGGACGCGGGAAGAAACACGGCGCGCATCACGACGGTATGTGGCAACCTAAAATCCAGAGTTGAATTTGAGGGCGCTCTGTACCACGTGATCGCCCGGGGCAATCATCGACGCGATATCTTCCGCGACGAGGCTGACAGGGCGACATACTTGGAGCGCATCGAGCATTATCGCGAGCGGTATCGGTGCGTGGTGTACGCCTACGTGTTGATGTCGAATCACGTTCACTTGCTGATTGAGACCGGCGCCGTGGGACTTTCAAAGATCATGCAAGGGATCCAGTTCAGCTATACGCAGCGCTACAATCGCCGCCATCGTGCAGTGGGCCACCTGTTTCAGGGACGGTACAAGGCAATTCTATGCGATCGCGATGCGTATCGGGTGGAGTTGGTGCGCTATATTCATTTAAATCCGGCGCGGATGAAACATCCGCAAGATCCTTGGAAATATCGCTGGAGCAGTCATCGGGCATACATGGGGGAGGGCAGTGCGGTCAAAGTTCAGACCGATGCCGTGCTGAAGCAGTTTGCATCGAGTAAGCGCGCGGCCCGAAGAGAATATCTCGGCTTTATGAAAGAGGGTTTGGGCCAGGGGCACGTGGATCGTTTTTATCAGACCATCGAGCAGCGATTCCTGGGGGACGAGCGTTTTGTTGACCAATTGGAGAAGAAGAAAAAAGAACCGGAGCCGCCAAAACTCAAGGTGAAATTCTCCCGCTTGGTGGAGGGGGTGGCGGCATTGTACGGGATTGAAGCAGAGCGGCTGGTCGGTGCGGAGCGCAAGCGAGGCTGGGTAGGGCCGCGGTCGTTTTTGGTCTATGTGGCGAGAGAGTGGTGCGGCATCAAAGCGCGAGTGTTGGCGGAACACCTCAATCGCGACGCCTCGATGGTCAGCCGATTGCACGCGGCCTACGCGGCGGCACGGGACAAGCGATCAGAGTCGGAGCTGCAGCGTTTGCTTAGCATTAAGTCAACAACTCTTGCCTGACCCCAGCGCTCGTACCTTGTATTTAGAGAGGAGCTTTGGGTTATTTAAGCGCAGCAATGGCTTTCGAACGGTCCATGATGAATCGTTTCCCCGCCGACCAGTCCGGACGGCAAAGGGCACCCGCCGAAAGGCGCGTTCTTAAAGAAAGGCCCCGCGTCCACGAGCGCCGAGGACGAAGCCGTAATGGCCGTGCAAAGATCAGCTAGATACCAGCACGCCGTAACCTCAGGTTACGGCGTGCTGGGTGCGATGAATTGTTAGGCTGCGCTCTGAGCACCGCCAAGACCGAGTGCGTGGCGGATCTTATGCGAGCGCCGGCCGGTTTGAAGCTCCGGCTGCAAAGGTCGAGCTAGTGCGATTCCAAAACATGCCCCGCCTGCATCTCTTCCGGCGTGGCGTGGCGGGCATCTCTCCGCTGCTGCAACTGGCGCTCCTGGTGAGCCTTGATGGGCTCAAAGTTGACGCGCCCCCTCTCCCCGCTGGTGATGTGGAGGATCTCGAGCTTCTCGTCGCTCGCCGATTCGAACCAGTACGGGACCCCGCGAGGGATGAAAACCCCTTCGCCCTTACCGAGATCCGCGACGAGCGTATCGCCCGCGCCGTAGAATTTAACCCGCCCCGAGAGCACGTACCACGAAGAATCGAAGCCGGGGTGGGCATGGAGATTGGTTTCCCCGCCCTTGATCACCACCTGGACACCGACGTCCAGTCCGCCGCAGCTCCCAAGGTGAAGGTTCTGCTTGCCGCGTTTAGTGTCCCTTTCCGACCAATCCCGCGACGAGTCGTATTTGTAAAGCTTGAAAGAATCCTTGACCTGCTTTTCGTCCATGTCGCTCCTCCTGATGAATTATAGTGATATGAATTTACCTCGGAGCGAGCATACGCGGTCATCGACTCTCATGTCAAATCCGTGTATCGGGCCACCATTGCGCTCGATTAATAGGTGTTCCAGTGATTCACAATTCACACGCAATTCCTCTAACCGCTGGTGTCCGAATAAAATCCAGCCCGATAAATCGTGACAGCAACACTCAAGCCCAAATCTGAAGTTCCGCGCACCAATTGCTCAGGAATCTCGTAGGTCTCGCACTTCGGTTCAGTACCGCTTTCGAATGCCACGTCGAGTACCCGTCGGGTACATTGATCCCATGAAGTTTTCGCGGAATCAGATAGCGTCTCGGATTTGGATTTGGGGTCGATTTGGGGTCAAGGACTTGGGGTCAGGACTTGGGGTCACCCATTAGCCGGCAGGTCAAGTAGGCACAGACGCTCCCGTGAAATAAATTTCTTTATTTCTTTTTCTTCAACTCGCTGACTCCGTGATCTTTAAGTTACGCGCCCCTGTTTTCTCTTCATGCGGTGTCGGACGCTGGTCCGCACCAGTCACCCATCAGGATCAAGGCATGGGAGCGATCCTGGCAAGGCAATCATCTCCCGCCCCTGGCAAGTACACTTGCCCCAGAAAACTGTCGGTACCACGCCCTGTCCAACGGTAGCGGATTCACAGATCCTGTGGCTCCCTTTCGGGTC
>Ga0208454_1000688_pt1 | contig 17322 bp, 20 predicted proteins | sample EasRivMeERMZT100_FD_187530 | JGI IMG/M metagenome (GOLD analysis project Ga0208454, IMG submission 187530) | Soil microbial communities from meander-bound floodplain in the East River, Colorado, USA - East River MetaG ERMZT100 (SPAdes) (version 2) | ecosystem: Environmental > Terrestrial > Soil...
ATGATTCACAGCCCGAGGGTACGCACCGAAGGGACTTCAAAAGACTTACGCAACGCTGCCGGACAGCTCGATAGAATCGAGACGCAATTAATTGATTCATGGGTAGGAAGAACATCTTTAACACGGGAGCAACTGGTTGAAATGTATGATAGGGAAACCCTATTAGGACCAGAGGAAGCGGTGCAGTTGGGATTTGCAGATGAAATACAGGAAGTTCTAAAAGCCGTAGCATCAGCAGACTTTAAAAAATATAACACAATGGAAAACACAAGTACCATTATGGCCGCTATAGACAGACTCACCAAAACGGTGACTAATCTATTCAAGCCTAAGAACATGACCGATACCCTTGCCGATGGACGCCAGATAATGGTAGAATCTGAGGACGGGGATTGGACCGGAAAGCGGGTAACTCTTGTAGACGGTACCCCTTTAGAGAACGGTAATTATACTCTTGAAGGCGGACGGGTAATATCTGTCGCTGACGGGGCAATCGCAACAGTAACAGAACCAGAAGCAATACAAGCACCAAAACCGGAAGATATGGAACTTAAAGAAAAACTTGCGGCCGCAGAAGCTCGCATTAAAGAACTTGAAAGCGCCGTACAAGCGCAGACCGACACGGCCACAAAAGCCGAAGCAAAAGCTAAGTCTTTTGAAAACAAACTCCACACTGAACTAAAATCAGTGCAGGATGAACTTAACAAGATTAAGAATACCACCGTAGGCGATGACTCCGCACCAGCCAAAGCAACGCAAGAAGCCAACCGCCCTGTGATAGTAGACCCTATGGCCGCATGGTACAAGAAAAATGTTCTCGACACCCGTAACACCGACTAAGATGACAATGCAATTCAAACCAGTAGCGTCAATGTACACACCGGAATTGACCTACACTTATCCCGGCAAACTGAATACTGAGCTTATAAAGCCTATTCATATTGACATCCCAGCACTTACGGATCTATTTAGAATTATCCAGGGTGTTAGATGTGGCGAATATCTGCACTTAATACAACCCCTGACTTCGGTGCTTACAAAGTCTACGGGAGACTGTAACCCTACCTACACACAGTCTGGGTCTATCACAGATCGCCCGTTGACCACTGGTAATTATGTGATTAACCTTGAATGGTGCGAAGAAGAATTTAACGCGGTATGTACGGCTCTGACTGAGAAGTATACGAGTATGGGTGTTGATGGCTACGAATTACAAGCCAATCTACAGGCTATTATCTTTGAACAGGTGATTGAGACTGCTAAACGCGATCTTCTGAAACTGGTGTTTCTTTCTGATAACACCTACCCCGCAAGCTCTATTTGGAGCGCAATTGACGGGGTTTTCGTGAAGTTCTTCGACGCAGCTACTAACTACTGCGTGGAGCCTGTCTACAACTTCTCCGCCGCACAGAAGCTGCACAATTCAATTCTGAACGCTGACCAGGCAAGAGACATTTTGAAACTTCTTTTCACCAACGCCAATATCAGGCTGAAGTCGCTTCCTGCTTCTCAGAAATCGTTCTGGGTATCGCAGTCGATGTGGGAAAACTACTATACGTCAGTACTTGACAACTGCTGCAATGAAGGTAGCTGGCAAGCGGGTCAGGATGGTATTGGAACCCTGAAATACAGAGGTATTGAATTGCTTCCTTTGCCTATCATTGACGACGCGTTGGAGAATGATTCTACCAATCCGTTCTATGACGAAATACGTCACTTTGCGGTGTATACTACAAGGGACAACCATTACCTGGGAGTGGAACGGAGTTCAGACCTTAACAACTTGACTTCTTGCTTTGATTGCCGGACGAACTCTAACCTTATCAAAGGCAAGATGAGATTCGGATATAACTTTGCACAGTGTGATTTGATTGCTTGGGCTAAATAAAAAGCTATGCCAGTACTATGCGGAATAGGCAGCGGGATTGATTTCGACTGCCTTTCAAAACGAAAGATATCGGGTGTAAAAAAGGTATGGCTCTTTAACATGGACCAGCTTTCAAGCCCGATAGACCCCTCAGGAACCGGATACGTCACAGGACTGAACTTCACCGGATATGATGGACTCTACCTCTTCGATGCGGGTAAGTTCTCTCATTCGGCAGACAGCCCGATAAACGTACAGGCGGATTCCGGAGCGGTATCTTTTCTTCAGAATGTGATTCTCAGACTGGTGGTAGATACGCCTACTGAACTTTCGACACTGGCGGACTTGCTGGTATCGACTGTGGGGGCCATTGTGCTCACAAACAATAACGAATTCAGAATTTATGGGGCTCAGAATGGACTGACGGCCAGCGAAGGTAACGTATCTCCTACGGGCCGTGCTCAGGGAGAAGACACAGCCACTACGGTGACATTGATAGGTGAAGAAGGGCTTCCTTACCGAATGTTGCTTAACACTGACTATGCGACTACGTTGGCTTTGGTACAGGCTTACGAATTCTAACCTAAACCGAATCTTTTGAATAAAGAAGCCTCTTAACCGGGGCTTTTTTGTTGTTCTTTTTAAGATATTTTTTAAATTGACCCATGACGAAGAGCGAAATTAAGGCTGCACTAAAGACCAGGGGCATCTTTGATACTAATTCCAAAGACCAATTGTGGCAGCAAGCGTTTCAATTGTACTATCAGGAAACAAAACAGAAGTTATCCATTAGCTGTGGTTCCTGCTTCAACCGCGTTCGTAATTGGCTACAGGCATGATGGAAGAATGGAAAGACATACCTGAGTTTGCAGGATACCAAGTTTCTAATTTTGGTCGACTCAGGTCAACAGGATCTAAAGCCAGAATTTTAAAGCAATTCAAAAATAAGAACTGGGACTACCTCTATATCCGAATTGGCTTATTAAAAAACAAAAAACAAACGTTTAGGGTGCATAGATTGATAGCAAAAGCATTCATTCCTAACCCAAATAATCTCCCAGAAGTCAATCATAAAGACAGGAATGGATTAAATAACCACGTTGATAATTTAGAATGGGTTACTTCGTCGAATAATTCAAAACATTCGTGGGCGTCAGGTAATAGAAAGATTTCATATCACCTTGCTAAGTTGAGCCCGGAAGATGTGTTTGAAATACGTTGTCTTAAATATTACGGAGCCACAACAACGACAGTAGCAAAAGAATATGATGTACATAGAGAGACAATTAGGAGTATTTGGTCGGGTAAACTATGGTCTCGCATATGAGCTTTGTTCAAATTTATTATAAGCCTGAACAGAAGAATAAGCTATACCCATTTGCAACCCCCTACTATAACGAAGGGCTTACCATCTTTTTCGAGAACAAACCCATTGAAGCCATTGTAAACAGTGCAGACAGCCCAACGATAGCGGTGGCAAGCTGGAAATTGGCGCAGAAACTTCGTAGACATCAGCCTTTAACTAATGAACGGTTAGAAGCTGACTACCAGGTACTCAGTTTTACGCGAAATTCGTGGCGACATAACATGATGGCCATGTCAAACCAGTGGCATCCTGGATTTATGAAGACCATTAGCCTCTTATGGGAGAAATTAGGGCTAAAAATACCTGGAGAAGCGAAACAACCGATCTATCAGAACCATTATTCCGCGAAAAGTGACATTTATAAGCGGTATGTTAACGAATTTCTGTCCCCTGCTATGGAATTGATTGAAAAAGACGAAGAATTGCACAGTTTGATGGTTGTACCGTCACGCTATGGGTCATTGTCAAGAGAAGCGGACCTGAAAAGCGTGAAAGAGAAATTGGGAATGACGGATTACCCGCTTTGTCCTTTCATTTTAGAACGTTGTCCGTCATTGTGGTTCACTATTCACCGGATACCAGTCACCTATCTATGATTTCATTAATACATCCAAGCAGGGGAAGACCGGAGAAAAGTTTTAAAACTGTCACTGATTGGTCTATTACGTCAGGCGTTGAAACTGAGGTAATTGTATCTATTGACCAAAGCGACCCAAATAACTTTCAATACTATCGCAAATATGCGGTGTTCGATTTAATTTCTTTAGCCAAAGGTTCTATAATCATTAACGAGAACACATCTGTCGTAGACGCAACCAACAGAGCCGCAGAAAAATCAACAGGCGATATTTTGGTTTACCTATCCGATGACTTCAAATGCTTTCCAAACTGGGGAAAAGCCATAGAAGCGGAATTTGCCAAATATTCAGGGCCAACACTTATAAAAGTAGATGATTGTCTGCAAAAGTTTCACGTTCCTGTGCTGACCATCCCTATAATGAATAGGGAACTTTATAATAAACTAGGATACTTCTTTCATCCTGACTTTAAGTCGATGTTCTGTGACGAGCATTTATATTGGAAGACTATGCAATTGGGAGCTTTAAAGTTTGCACCGCATTTGAAGTTCGAACACTGTCACGTATCTGTAGGCAAAGCACCGGACGATGAAACCTATCGAAGAAGTGCGGCTAATTGGGAACAAGGCAAAGCGATGTTTGCCAAACATAAACGGGCTGGATTTCCATGAGTTCACTGGCGATATTAATATGTACTTTACCTGAACGGTTCGAAAAGTTGAAACGGTTGAAGAACATTTTAGAGCCCCAGGTTGAACGGTTCAAAGACAGGGTTTCAATTCACTACCATGACGGAGGGAGTTCACTACCGACAGGAACGAAACGAAATTTGCTAATAGAAAACAGTTCTTCCGATTACTTCTGCTTTGCCGATGATGATGATTTAGTTTCCGCTTTCTATGTCTCTGAAATAGTCAAGGCGATGGACCAGAATCCGGACGTCATTACTTTCTGTGGGTACATCACAACGAACGGGGCCAACCGGGTTAACTGGGAAATTAAACTAGGTAATGAATATGTAGAACGGAACGGGATGTACTACCGATGGCCTAATCATTTAGCCGTGATGAAACGGGACAAAGTCAGACACGTGAAGTTTCCGGCTGTGTGGCAGATGGAGGATTTCAGATGGTCCGAAGAAATAGCGAGAAGGAAACTATTGAAGACGGAGGTTCATATTCCGCATGAGATGTATTGGTATGACTGCCACACAAAACCCACACGAAGAAATGAAAGAAGATTTCGATAAGACATTTTTCCAGACCGCATGGGGTGAAGAAGGGTATTTAGAACCCTTCAGCTACGGTGTTGGCATAGAAACAGTGTGTGAAGTTGGTTTAGTGCCGTTCCTGTCACCACATAAAGACGCTTTAGAGATTGGTCCGGGGGGCGGAACATTCACCCAGCGGATGATAGGTCAGTTCAACCACTTAACGGTGATGGATGTCATCCGGCAACCTAAAGCATTCGAAGCCTACGAGAACTTCACCTATATCGAATTATCAGATAAGAACTTTGAATGTCCTGTCGATCCCTATTCAATAGACTTTTGTTTCTGTTATAATGTTTTCTGTCACCTGTCAAATGAGGCTTTAAGTAAGTATTTGAAGGGAATTAACAAAGCATTGAAGTTCGGTGGGGACTTTGTGTTTATGCTTTCAAACTATAGACATACCAGTCAATTCGGTAAAGGTTATTCACTCGGAGACTTCCTGCCTATGGGCCATTTCTATCAGGATCTTCGAACGCTGGATTTGATTGTTGATTATAACCAGTGGGAGGTAATTAATAACAATTTACTCCCAGACCACAGGGATATAGTATGTCACCTACGAAAGATATGATTGCCTCTATCCTCATCCCAACCATGCCTGGAAGATTGGAAAAGTTTACCAATCTGTTCAACGAACTACATCGGCAATTGGCCTATATGCAAACCTTTCACCCAACACTCGGGCAGATTGAAATAGTAATAGACGACTCAAAACGGTTTTTAGATGGTGGGCTTTCTATCGGAAAGAAACGGGAGGCACTGGTACAACGGGCAGAAGGGAAATACTGTTGGTTTCTGGATGATGATGAAACGATAGCTCCGAACTACCTTGAAACATTGGTAAGGCTTTGTTGCAGGAATGAGGACGTGTGCACGTTCCGGGCCATAGGGAAATTTGATAACTATTGGGCGGTGTATGATATGTCGCTTTATAACACATGGAACGAACCCTCCACTCCTGACAAAACAGTAGTTAGACAGCCGTGGCATCAGTGTCCGGTTAAAACTAAGTATGCTAAACTGTATTCATTTCCGGATACGTCCTATGGAGAAGATTGGGAATGGATGGAGCAAGTCTTAAAACATTGCAAGTCAGAAGCCCACACAGACGCTATTTTACTTCAATACAATCACGGTAAACATTCAGAGGCAGATAAAATAACTAACCATGTACAGTCAGAATCAGGAGGAGAAACACATTCTTGAATACTTCGGATATCACGTTGGGACGTTCCTTGACTTAGGAGCCAATGACGGTGAGACCTTTTCCAATACGCGGGCACTAGCTCTGAAAGGGTGGAAAGGTATTCTAATTGATTGCAGTCCTACGGCTGTCGCTCGGTGCAAAGAACTGTACAAAGACTTCAAAGGAATATACGTTTACGACTATGCGATCTATAAACACAATGGCAAGGAGATATTTCAGAACTCCGGGGCGCTATGTACTCCTGCCGATACTGGCCTGGTTGGTACTTTCTATCAACACGAAAAAGAAAGGTTTTCTCGGAAAGTTAAGTATGAACCTATTGAAGTTAAGACGTTCCGATGGAAGACCGCTTTAAACAGGTGGAAGATAAAAGAATTTGACTTTGTGTCGATAGATATTGAAGGGGGCGAAATGAATGTCATCCCAGAAATGGACCTATCCAAAACGCGCTGTTTTTGTGTGGAGTGGAACGGGAAGACTGAATTAAAGGAAGCCTATGAAAAATATTTGGACGGGTTCACGATCATTTACACGTCAGCCGAAAACATCGTTTATGCCAGAGTTTGATATAAGTCTTTATGATGAAGAGTTCTTTGAATGGCACGTAACCCATGCCAGAAAGTATTCACTGCGCACAATGGATTGGTATATTCTTAATTACCAGCCTAAAAGCGTGGTAGACTTCGGCTGTGGGATAGGAAGTTACTTAGAAGCGGCATTTGATTACGAAATACCAATAAAAGGCTACGAGATTTCTTGGGAGGCGTATAAACATACCCCTGAAGTTATCCGGCCATACATTGAATACAGGGACTGTACCGAACCCATAAACGCGGGGGTATTCGATACGGTTATTTCTTTCGAAACGGCCGAGCATATTGAACCGGAAGGAACGGAGCAATTCATAAAGAACCTTGTGAATGCTACCGGAAAAACGTTACTATTCACAGCAGCTCCACCCGGACAGGAAGGGACGGGACACATCAACTGCCGTTATAGAGACTTTTGGATGTTGGAGTTAAGCGACTTCTTAATTTACAATGACGTTTTAACAGGGGAAATTTCAGAGGCGTGGGAGAAACTTGGAGCCCCGTGGTATATCGTTAAGAATCTAATGGTATTCAGCCGATGATAATTGTCAACTTTTCAACGAAAGAATTCAGGTTAGGCCAGAACCGGCTAAAGGCGTCCTTGAATGGAACTAAGTTCTTAGGATTCAATGATTATCGCCAGATAGGAAGCCCGACACATTCAGAAAGTCCTTATCAGTTTAAGATCCACGCCATTGAGAAAGCGTTTGAGAAAGATGATATAGTGCTTTGGTGCGATGCTTCCCTGTGGAGGGTAGGGGATTTATCAAAGGTCGAAGCCATCATCAAAAATGACGGATACTTTTTTGAGGAAGCTGGCCATTGGGTTGGGACATGGACAAATGAGTTTACAAAGGATTATTTTAAATTGACAGAAGAAGAAGCCAAAGTCCCCGGGGGGCTGTTCATGTTTTCAGCCGGATTTACAGGGCTTAATAAACAGAGTCCTATTGCTATGGAGTTCTTTCGGCAGTGGAAGGCAAGCGCACTGGCGGGCTGTTTCAAAGGCCATTACAATGACCATCGGCACGATATGACCTGTGGGTCTATTATCGCCCAACGGCTGGGGATGAAATATCAAAGGGGTGGGAAACATATGGCCTATATTGGAGATGGATATCCACACCCAGAACCGGGGGTAGTGTTTTATTTACAGGGAATTGTATGAGAATACTTTTAGCGTGGTTTTTCTGGCTGACCAATAGGAATAATGAACTAGCCCAAAAGCGTCTTAAAATCTGTTCGACTTGTGATAAAATGAAATGGGGGATATGCAAAGTTTGCGGTTGCCCATTGCAAACTAAAGCTAGATTATGGGATGAAATCTGCCCTCATCCGAAGGGCGACAAGTGGGAAAGCTATTTGAAGAAATAAAGCCCGAAGTTTTCCAGGCTCCGGGCTTCGTGGTTTTTTTACCTTCACTTTATGGAAACAATAGCAAGTGAACATGACAAATATCACAATTTAAATGCCATTTAAAAAATGCGGTTATGCGCTATTTACACCGTTTGGGCCGATTGGGATATTTTAGAATATTCACTTAAAAACATCGAACCGCTTGTAGACGGGGTGATTATCGTCGGCTCCACTAAGAGCAATTTTGGGGAATATTTTCCAATACCGGAGACTTTTAAAGACAGGGTAGCCATCCGTGAACCGCAGTTTAAAAATGCAAGAGACTGCGAAACAGACAAACGTAATTTCGGTTTAGACTTAGCGCGGTGGGCAGGGTTCACCCATTTTATAACTATGGACGCAGATGAGTTCTACGACCCTGAAAAATTCATCTTAGCCAAGAAATTAATTGAAGACACTGGACTTATTGGGCTGGTGTGTACTTGTACTACTTACTTCAAAAGCCCCACGTTAACAATCGGATTGGATGTGACGTTAGTTCCCTTCATCCACGAACTTACCCCGACTATTAAACACACGTTCAACAGAAACTATCCCTATGCGTGGAACGGGCCACAGATTCGCATTGACCCTACCCGAAGTTTGAATATCAACGACGGGGTATTTATGGTGGATATTACCATGCATCACATGTCATGGGTGCGCTCAGACATCAAACGGAAGATTCGTAATTCATCGGCAAAAACCAATTTAGAACGCTCCACTGTGTTGCAAGATTATCAGCAAGCCAAAGAAGGATATTATTGCCAGCTTTATGGCAAGGTTCTCACACGCGTGGCGAACCGCTTCAATATCCCGGAGATATGGACGTAAAGAAAATCACTGAGCCTTTATACAAGATTTATAATTTCGTAGTAAGGGAATTTGCCTACACTCAACAGGTAGAAATGTCCGGTCAATACCTACCCTTCGGGCCGGATGATATGTTTCCCAATAAATTAGCTGCCTTAGTTCAAGGATCCCCCACCGCGACCGCGTGTTTATCTACTATGGTTGATTTCGTCACAGGAGAGGGATTCAATAAAGGGATAGGACTTGAGAATCTTGTTATTAACAATCAAGGCTTAAAGTTATTTCGGTACCATTCCATACAGTCGGATTCATTAGTCCATAACTGGGGTGTTGCTTCCATCGTGAAGTACAATCAAGCCGGGGAGATTACCCAGATATTTGATATTCCTTTTGCCTATTGCCGGCTGGGAAAACCAGATGATAGAGGTATAATTTCTAAAATACTTTACAACCCCTATTTCGGGACGGGGCTTTATAATAAAGCACAGACGATAGAATATGACGTCTACAATCCAACAGCGGCCACCGTTCAGATGGGACTGGACAAGAAATGGAAAGGGCAGATAAACTGGCTTGGCATTAAAGACCAGAAACATCCTTTTTATCCTATTCCAGATTACTACTCCGCTTCGCATTGGATGAATGTAGAAAAGAATGCGGCGGTTTACTTCGATACCAACTTAGAGAACGGGTTCCTTCAGTCAATGGTACTTAAAATGGTGGGCGACCCTAACGACGTCTCCGGGAAGAAGGATGGGAACGATGAGGATATCACCAAAGGGAAGTTATTGGATGAAATGTTAACCAAAGACTTCTCAGGACCAAAGCGGGCGCATAAGATAATGACCCTATGGGGAAACAATAAAGAGGAATGGCCGGAGCTAGCGGCGTTCCCTACCAATGCGAATTCAGATTTATACCGCGTCCAGGATGAACAGGCCACCCGGAAAATAAGCATTGCTACCAAAGTCCCCGCTATTTTAGCAAATGTAAATGATGCTAATAATTTCGGAGGGGAGCAGATTCGTCCAGCGGTGAAACTAATGCAGCAACGGGCCAAAAGGCCACAGGATTTGTTGATAGATTATTACTCGGATATGCTGAAACGGTTCATTAATCCGGTCACCGTCCCGATAAAAATAGTCCCTTATAACCCGTTCCCGGAATTGGAGAGCATAGACCCGCAAGTGTGGGGCGTTATGACGCTGGAAGAACAAAGAAAATGGACACAAGACCACACAGAAATAGAATTAACGATAACTACCCCTCAAACACCGGCTGCACCCGTCGAAAACAGGTTTGTGAACCTACATTTTGACTCTTATCCCGCGGGGGCGAAGGCAAATGCTAAACGGGCGGTAGACTGGGAGGAAAAAATGCAAACTTTCTGCCAGCCGAAGAAAGGCAGGATGTTAACGGATGCGATTTTGAACGGAATTCCACTGGGGCCGAAGGAAATTAAGCGTTTATCACGGTATTTAAGTAAAAATACTATACATAAAGACAAACCTTATGGCGAAAGCTGCGAGGCGGTCATGTATGATGCATGGGGAGGGTCTGAAATGATGGTTTGGGCTAACGAAAAAGTAAAAGAGTTAAATGGCAAAGCTGATTAACTACCAATATCTCCGAGTCGAGGCTGACATTTCACAGAATGTCAAAGACCTTGAACTTGATAACCCTATTAAGCGGTCTGAAGAAATGCTGGCGATGCTAATAGGGGATGCTTTATACGCTGAGTTAGTAGCTGAGAACCCCAATTTTACCGGGGGAAATATTACGCTTATGCCATATGTTAAAAAGTTCTTGGCGTGGCAAGCGTATCAGTTCTGGTTACCAAAAGCAAACTTTAAAACGCACAATTCAGGACTAAGAGTGCATGAGGAGGAGAATTCCAGAGCGGCAAGTTCAGAAGAGATGGCCAATTTAATCCGTGACGCTAAGATGTGGTGTCAGACGCAGAAAGATAAGCTAGTACAGTTCTTAGAAGATAACTGTGATGGGTATCCGCTGTACAACTGTCAATGTAACGACACTACTAAAACGGGGACAGGCTTTCATATTACTTCGGTAGGCTCACATCCTTCGGGGTGCGGGTGTAATTCATGCAGACATGGACATTCATAATGAATTCATAGCCAATAAGAAAGACCTTGTATTCTATGCAGGGAAAGCGATACTTAACAAAGTACACGCCTTTTTTGATATTAATGGGGACCCGTGGGACTTCACAGCCGCTGTAGGGTTTACGTTTACCATCTGGGAAGAACGGGAAGGGGGACTGACACTAATCACATGGACTTCTCCTAATAATCTCCCACAAACGACATCAACTAATGAGATAACATTAAATGCACCAGCAACAGACACTGATATTGTCAAGGGTAAATACTACTATGAGATAGAATATTTAGTAGCTGGGGGGTACTCCGTTTTAATCGCTTATGGTGAGGCAAAGTTTATATGAACTTTACGCTCAACGATAGGGCTATAAACTTTGAGTTAGAAGACAGGACAGACTTTACTTTAACTCAGGGAGCAGTAAACTTTAAACTGAATGCAGTAACTGATGTAGTAGATTGTTTAAGACTGCTTGAGGATGGATTCGAAAGACTCTTAGAAGATGGTTATTTTAGATTACTTGACAATTGTGGGTCTTCGGTAATCGTACAAGGTTTTGATTATACATTAGATTTTACTTTTGATTAGCTATGCCAAACTTAAAAATTAGTGAACTACCAGCCGCCGGAGCTTTGACAGGGGCGGAACTTATGGAGGCTGTACAAGGCGGGATAAATGTACAGACTACAATAACGGCTATTATTGCAGGGGCGGGTGGTGGCGGACACGTTATTGAAGACGAGGGAACCCCACTAACGCAACGCACTAAGTTAAACTTTGTAGGGGCTGGGGTTACTGTAACAGATGACTCAGGGGACGATGCCTCAGTAGTGACTATTTCATCTAGTGGGGTATCAGACGGTGATAAGGGGGATATAACTGTTAGTTCGTCCGGGACGGTATGGACTATTGATAATGGAGTTATAACAACAGCAAAACTAGATTCTGCTGTAGCTAATTTTCTTGACTTTTTGGGTATAAATCCAATATCTGTAGCAGTTACGTTGAGTTCTACGACCATAACACTGGACTTTAATACTAAATACTCACGGAAGTTTCACACCTCTACTGCACATTCAGCAAACTTCACATTGACGAAAACAAATGCTACGGTGATGGAATACGGACATTATCTATTCGCTGTGACAGGGAGTATAACTATCCAGCTTGACAGTACTGACCGGATGCCGGATGACTCTCCGGGATGGGACTATGCTACCAAAATATTAACAGTAGTCAGCGGCGGAACCGGACTAGGATATTCATTAGGATATACGAGAATGCAGAACAGCACAAACTTTTTAGTAACGCTTAGCACTAAGATAACGATATGACGCAGCATTATCTGCCACGCATGGGGAGAAACTGGAAGCAGTCCAGTATGTCGCTTTATCATCAGGTTACAGGGTTTGTGACCGGACAAACATCAATAACAGTCACCCACGGGGCCACTCCATCAGAGGGCGATGTGCTGCTGATGCAGATCGCACACACCACAATTCTTGATCCTACTGGGGTAACTCTTCCCTCCGGCTGGAACATGGTCACATTGACTACCTCAGCTCCCGGAAATGGTTTGTTTATAAAAACAGCTACGGCATCAGAGCCATCCAGCTATACATTCAGCACTCTGCCAAGTGGTAACTATGGATGGGCCTATTTCAACCTTAGAGGAGTATTTGTGATGCCCGATATTGGATTGGCCGCAAGAGTAACTACTACTGTAGCGGGGACATACACTACTCCATCCTTTACTGTTTGCTATCCAGGAATAGGTATTTCTGTTCTGGGTAAAAGTACTACCACAGCATGGGATCCTTCACCGGGGAGCTGGTCATTGATTTCCGGATCAGGACAGGGAAAAGCGGCCTACAGGATTTTTACCGATGTAGATGGAGCCGAAACTATCACATGGGCACTAACCCCGCCGGGAGCCACAAGCACAAACATTTGTCACCTTGCAGTTTTACTGGACTGTAATTACACCAAACACTAATGATAACCTATACTGATAAAGTCCAATTAACGCCTAACGCTAATCCTGATATAAATCAGTGGCGGGCGGTGGATGCTAATGAGGTTAAGACTGAAGTAAATGCTAACATCACGGCCACAGCGGCAAAGGTTCCTACATCGAGAATACTTACTATTGACGGGGTCGCATATGATTTATCTGCGGATAGATCGTGGGTGACTTCTGGTGGGGTAGATAAATTTCCTAATATCTATAACGTTACAAGTTATTCTTTAGTAGGGGACGGGACAACGGACAACACCGCAGCATTGGACGCATTAGTAATACTTGCCCCCGCCGGTTCATGGTTATACTTCCCAATAGGTACTTATTTATTTGGAAGCACTGTAAACATTAATAAAACATTACACCTTATTGGTGATGGCAGACACAGCGCCTTGACAATGGCGGCTGATTCAACGCTAATCAGTTATACTGCGGTAACCGACTATCTACAGATACGTAATTTACAAATTTATAATTCAAAAGCAGGAACACCCACATCATCATCGATTGGATTGAAGGCTAATATAGCGCACGGGTGGAGAGTCGAGAATTTCCTCATAGTTGGATTCTATACTAACATTCATATGACTGACGTATGGAATGATAGCTGGATAGGGCTTTATTGTCTGGGGTGGGTGGATACTGGCATGTTTCGCACTAATTCAGGGATCTATGTAGACGCGGGGGACGCTGCTATCGCTAACTCATGGTTTGTTCCTGCCACTTATAACTCAAACTACTCTATACTTCAGTTCAACGGTGGAGGAACGAAGATAACAAATACAAAATTCAACTACGATCCTGCTGGGTTTCAGGCGCAATACCACTATTACTTTCAGGGTACAGGAACCACAGTTGATCTAATGATTTCTAACTGTTCATTTGAAAACTACGGGGCAGCGGCAATAGTAGTCGGTGTTACTGGGGTGGGAGCATTTAAAGAGGTTTGTATCACAGGAAACGACATAGGCGCTGCGTTTGGAGGCGACGCTGAGGGGATCGTCATAACAGGGGTAAATGTTGTTACTATAACAGGTAACACATTAGCGGCTTCTGGGTCGGGAACAAAGAATGCCATCGTACTAAACGACTGTCTAAATTGTACGGTATATAATGTTTATGCTGATTGGACCAATAACGTAGTTCAAACAGGCACCACGACTGTAACAACACCGGTACTTATAGACCCCGCGGTAAGTCCAGTTAATGATGACTTCTTACAACGTAAGTCAGGGGCTTGGACCAGTAGAACAATAGCCCAGGTTAAGACTGATTTGGATTTAATAAGTCAAACTGTAACCAACGGAGTGACAACTAAGGCTCCGAGTGAGGACGCTGTTTATGACGCTATCGCGTCGGCTGTCTCTGGCGCCGGATATGTGACGGTCACAGGAACAGACACGCTAGATTCTGGGGATTACAATAAAACTATTCTTTGTTCAGGTACTTCGTCAGACTATGCCATCGCACTACCTACAGCGGTAGGTATTACAGGGGTGTGGTTTGACTTTGTTGGGGTATCGGGGTTGACAAAAATAGTCACCGTAAATGCCAATGGTTCAGAGACAATAAACGGCCTTACAGTAGACAGGCCTTTTACGAGTCGCGGTGGTTTTAGAATAATTTCAGACGGGGCAAACTGGCAAGTGGTTTCAGAGAAGCCTTCATGGATTGCTTACACCCCGTCAGCAACTACAGGATTCAGCGGAACCCCAAGTATGGATATCAGGTATTCACTGATCGGAAAACAAATGAGTATAAACTATACCATCGGGCCAAGTGCAGGATCGGGCACTACGCTAAGTTTCGCTCTTCCTACAGGATATACAAGTAATAGTTTATCCTACCAATATACCAGGACACAAAGTAACGGGGGAGCGTCGGCTACGGGGATGTCAGAAGTCACGGTATCAGCAACGAACATTAATTTTTACACTACCCCGGGCGGCGCTGGTTATACCGGGGCCGGGGTTAGGTTCGCACAAGGAATAGCAGTATTTGAAATACAATAATATGGAACTACTCATCACACTTCTTATTTACATTATCGTTTTCGCCTTGATTTATTATCTGGTGATTACGATAATAGGAATGCTCCCAGTACCGGCACAGATTCAACAATTTGTGAAGGTGATCTGCCTTGTGATATTTTTGATACTTATCGTATCACTGTTCTTCGGATGGCAACCGCTGCCTAGATTCCATTTTAAATAAATGTTTGATGAAACTTTTTCATTCGTATTTGGAGCCAACAAGATGAAGATAGATCGTGTATACCAGCAAAACGCAGTTTGGAAGGGAGATGTTTCCGGGCCTATGGATGTCTATCCGGCAACTGGTCTACTTGTTATTGATACCTCTGAGATTCCAGAACCAGAACCGCCGCCAGTATTAACGGCTATTGATAACGTTGACCCAAAACTTGCTTACGTGGGCAGTTGGTTCAACGGTCCAACGACAGCGCCAGGGTTCTACGGTAATACGATGGCCTACTCCAATCTGGCCGGAAATACAATGACCTTAATATTCAATGGAACCTCAATAGAGGTATTCTGCGAGAAGAAGGTAGGTCATGGCTCAGGGACGTTTCAGGTAGACGCAACACCAGCCACCACGATTAACCTGGGCGTAGCCGGTCCGGTAGGATCAACTTCAGTATTCAAGGTTGAGAATTTGCCAGCAGGGCAGCACACGTTTAAGCTGACTGTGGTAGGACCGAGTTACGTAGTCTTCGACTATATCAAAATAAACGGCTCAGCGGTCACTCCAATTCCTCCAATCCCTCCGGCTGGCGATATAGTGGTTCAACCTGGGCAGTCTATCAAAGCAGCGGTCGAGTCGGCGGCGGCAGGGAAAACAGTTCAATTACTCGCAGGACTATACTCGGAGAATTTAATCAACGTTCCTGTCGGGGTAAACATCGTCGGGGCTGGAAAGAATCAGACCACTATCGAATTTACCGGAACACATCCACAACAAAGTGAAACCGGGATATTTCAATTAAAGTCTTCGTCACAAGCCAACGGTAACCAAACTATTTCAGGGTTCTCCATTCGTGGGAAGTTCTTAGGCAACGGCGGGATCATTGTAGACAAGCGAGATAATGTAAAGATCACTGATGTGCTAGTCCGCGATACTACCTACTTTGGGGGATGGCTGAAGAACACAACAGGAAGCGAGTTCTCCTATTCTGAATTATATAATTCTTCATGGGCTTCATCAGCTTGGGTAACGGGCGAAATATGCGTTCACAATATTACCAATACACTTATCCATCATAATTACATCCATACAGATCGCACTGATAAGGGGTACGGCATTAAAGCCTTGTGGCCTGATGGAACGATAACCACCAGCAAGTTCTATTCGAATATATTCCAGATGACACACTTCAGTCTGTGGAATAACGGGGCAGCTCCTAACATAGATATTGAATTACATAACACGTTTTATGCCGGCATAGAAATCTACGATAACGACTTCTCGGTAATGGGGTGCAGTCTGGCCTCACACAAGCCAACGAAATCAGGAAGAGTTATCGTAAGGAACAACCGATTTACCTGGTGTTCCACCGCTCATATTGAAGTTGTGTGCTCTAACCTGACGATTGAAGCCAATACATTCAGCGGAGCGCCGATGCTGACAGCTAATTTTCAGCCAAATGGAAAGTGTACGGATATAATCGTAACCGGTAACACCTTCACCAGTAACGGGGCCAATCCATCCTGGGGCGGAACGCATTTGATAGGGGCGAATGGGATGGACATGACCATCACTAACAACACCTACAACAATTTAGGCGGGTACACCTTTGTCAAACACATGGGCGCACCAGGAAATAGCACAGTAGTGGACACAGGAAACACCAAAAACCAATGAAAAAACTATTGACTATTCTTATTTTATTTATTGGATTACCAGCTTTGTCTCAAACCTATAAAGTTGGTGAGATCACCAAATGGTGGACGCCTAAGCACGTTCAAGTAACAGATGGATTAGTATTCAAGTATAAATTTTATAATGGCTTGGATACTGCTTATAGGTATATCATTGGTCCTAATGCAGACACATTTGACGTGACAATAACATTCA
>Ga0208454_1000689_pt1 | contig 17301 bp, 14 predicted proteins | sample EasRivMeERMZT100_FD_187530 | JGI IMG/M metagenome (GOLD analysis project Ga0208454, IMG submission 187530) | Soil microbial communities from meander-bound floodplain in the East River, Colorado, USA - East River MetaG ERMZT100 (SPAdes) (version 2) | ecosystem: Environmental > Terrestrial > Soil...
TGTCCTGGCTTGGGACTCCCTGCGCCGCCATCGCGACGATTTGCGCACGTTGAATCAATCTCAACGGCAAACTTCTTCCATGAGTCCATGTGCGCAACACCGCACGTTCTTCCGGGGACAACAGGATGGGAGGCGCTATTTTCATGTCGCATAAGATAGCTTTCGTCGTAGATATAAGTCAAGTTAATTATGGGACACTACACTAGCTGCTCTGCTCCAGGGCGATGACGGCAATGACAGACTCAAGAGCGGCGCGGGTGCCAGTGTGCTGTGCGGCGGCGACGGCGATGATCTTTTGATCGGCGGCAATGGACGCAGCATACTGCTAGGGGACAGAGGCGCCGACCGGTTGGTGGGAAACTCAGAGGATGACATTCTGATCGGTGGATTCACCTCCTACGGCTGCGATCATGAAGCGTTCCGTGAGATTCTAGAAACCTGGACACGCAGAGATCTCACTTACGCGCAGCGAATCAACCATCTAAGCACCGGCCAGTTTAAATTGAATGCAACAACGGTCTTCGACGACGGCACCGCTGACTTGCTGACCGGAGCCGCGGGAATGGATTGGTTTTTCGCGGAAAACTCCGACAAGGTCACCGACCGGCATAATTCTGAAGTGATCGCGTAGAGGGAAGAGATTCAGTGCTATTTCTATACCGACAGCGGCTTGTTTGATTGGTTATTGCACAGCCGGGAGACCATCAGTAGCCGGGAAGAAAGTTGCGAGTAGCCAGAGAGTTTTCGTAAGCATGGGTTCCGCTGCTTGCTTGCGCCTCAAGCCTGCTTCATCGAATTACTGTATCCGCCCGCACCACCACGTTCGGCGGAACCGTCACGCCGATCTGTTTGGCGGTTTTGAGATTGACGATGAAGTCGAACTTCATCGGCTGCTCGATCGGGAGCTCGGCGGGCGTTCTTCCTTTGAGAATTTTGTCCACGTACGTCGCGGCGCGGCGATAGAGGTCGCCGATCAATGGGCCGTAGGCCATCAGCCCGCCTTCCTCGACAAACTGTCTGGTCGGATAGATTCCCGGTAGACGATGCTTGAGCGCGAGATCGACTATTCGCTTCGAGTTCAGTGTGACGAGCGGCGACAAGATCACCACGAGTGCGCTGTCGCGCGCCTTGGTCATCTGATTGAAGACGCGGTCGATGTCATCGGCCGATTTTATTTCCAGCACGTGTAAACGCAAGGACAAAGCTTTGGCGGCGTCGGTGGTTTCTTTAATTCCGACCACCGCTTCGCGCTCGATGGGGCTCCAAAGCGCCGCGATGCGGGTTCGTTTGGGAAAGGATTCCTTAAGCAACTCAAGCCGCTTAACGCTCAGGTCGGATAACATCAGGGTTAAGCCCGTGACGTTTCCGCCAGGCTTGGCCAAGCTGTCAGCGAGCCCCGTCTCGAGTGGATTCCCGGTGGTCATCACGATCGGTATGGTTTGGGTTACCCGTCGAGCCGCCAATGCGCTGAGCGCGGCGGTGGTGACGATGACGTCGACTTTCTCCCGTATGATCTCGGCGGCGAGATCGGCGAGCCGTTCTTGTTTGCCTTCAGCATAGCGGTAGATGAGGACAATATTCTTCCCTTCCGTGTAACCGCGTTCGCGCAGAGCTTGCTTGAATGCTTCTAGATGCGGTTGATCTCTGCCGCCGATGAAAAGAATGCCGACGCGATAGATTTTTTCAGCCGCTCCAGCCGGCGCCGGCCCGTTGAGAGCTAAGAGGAACGCGCTGAGCGCCCACGCAAAAATTTGTTTTGTCATCTCAATCCTCTCGGAGCCTTTGGCTCGGTCCTTCACTTAATCACCTTGTCCGCCTTCATGAGCGTCCACTGCGGAATTGTCAGGCCGATCTGCTTGGCCGTCTTCAAATTGATCACGAACTCGAACTTCATCGGCTGCTCGACGGGGAGATCAGCGGGTTTTGTGCCTTTGAGAATTTTGTCAATATATCTGGCGACGCGGCGATAAGCATCAAGATCGTTGGCTGAATAGGACATGAGCCCGCCAGACTCGACCCAAGCGCTACCCTGGAACAACGACGGCAGTCGGTTCTTGATGGCTAGTTCGGCAATTTTCTTTTGCTGAAGAAATAGCGGGCCGCTGGTTACCGTTATGATCCCCTGAGCGCGCCCTTTGACCGCGGTCCGAAATGCGCCCTCGATGTCGGGCTTCAGACCGCGTACTTCCAGGGACTGTAGCCGAATCTTGAGAGCGCGTGCCGCGGCCTTATACTCATCAGAAGTTTTGCTTTGCTCGTCCGCATCCCGCAGAACTCCGACACGCGATAGCCGTGGCACCATCTCGGCGAACAATTCCAGCCGCTTCCCGCTCAATTCCGGCGTGAGAGTGGCGAGCCCGGTGATATTTCCACCCGGACGGGCCAAGCTATCGACTATTCCTGCCGCGACAGGGTCACCCACGATCACGATAATGGGAATCGTTTTGGTCGCCTGCTTGGCTGCGTAAGCTGCGGATATAATCGGAACAACGAGGGCATCTACCTTGAGTTGTACCAGCTCGGTGACGAGACTGGGTATACGATCGAGCTTCCCTTCGGCGCCGCGATACTCGATCGTGAAGCTTTTTCCCTCGACATAACCGAAATCGCGCATCCCTTGGCGCAGAGCCTCGACGTATGGTCCCTGATTAGTCGCGTTGCCGGTACCCGACACGTAACCGATACGCGGGATTTTCGTCTGTGGCTGGGCGCTGACGATTTGAACCCACGCCGCGACAAACATCGCGAAAAGCAAGCTCGCGCTTTTGCAATAGCTTGATCGATGGTGCGAACAGGGGTTGATAACGGAATTCATTTAGCGGCCTCCATGAGTGTTCGATCGGGTTGAACCAGCCGACCCGCTAAACCAAATAACAAGAAACTCCACGGAGATCGTTAGGATTGCCTACGTATTATTGTACGCAGTGTCGACCTGTCAAAGCAAATTGTCGGTGCATGTAGTAGCAAAGTGAATCTGACAAGCGAATTGTCGGTGCAGATGTTTAATTTCAATAACGATTGGAGTAAGTAGTGTGTACGCGGCGACAACCGGCTAGATTTTACCTTTCAGCGCTTTTGGACCACGAATGTCGATAATCAAAGTTGAAGGCGTTACCAAACTTTACAAAGATCTTAAGGCTCTAGACAACGTCAGTTTCGAGTTCGAAAAAGGCATCTTATCTTTCCTTGGCCCGTCGGGTTGCGGCAAGACGACGCTGCTGCGCTCGATCGCCGGGCTGGAAATTCCCGATGCCGGATCGATCTCGATCGCGGATAAGGTCCAGACTTCCATCGAGAAGGGAATTCTCGTTCCGCCGTACTCCCGCGAGATCGGTTTCGTATTTCAGAACTATGCGCTCTGGCCGCATATGACCATTTTTAAGAACGTGGCCTTCGGTCTCAACCTGCGCAAGGTGCCCGTGCCGGAAACCAAACGCAAGGTTCTGGCTGCGTTGGATTTGGTGGGGTTGAGCGGCAAGGAAGATCGTTACCCCTCGCAACTGAGCGGCGGTCAGCAACAACGGGTGGCGCTGGCGCGCAGTTTGGCGCTCGAGCCGCGCTTGATTCTGCTTGACGAGCCACTCAGCAATCTCGACGCGAAGCTGCGCGAGGAGATGCGTGGCGAGCTACGCAAGCTGATCAAAAAAGTCGGCATCAGCGCGCTCTACGTGACTCACGATCAGGACGAGGCGTTTACGATTTCTGACTCCGTGATCGTGATGGAGAGCGGCAAGATTCTTCAGTACGCCTCACCGGATGAGATTTATAACCATCCGGCGCATCCGTTTGTCGCTTCGTTCATCGGTCATTCGACTTTGATCGACGGTAAGATCCTCAAGGTCGATAACGGCCAGTGCGTCGTCTCTGTGCCCGAATTGAGCGATGCTCAGTTGATCTCGCCGCTCGCCTGGAAGGCCGTGCCCGGCGATGCCTGCAAAGTAGTTATACGTATGAGTGAGATTCAACTGAGCCATGAACGCTTTCCCGAAGGAACGGTCAACGTTTTGGAAGGGCAGATGACCGGCCGAGAGTTTCGCGGCGGCCTGACGGACCATCGGGTGCAAGTCGGCTCGCGCGAGCTGGTTATCACCTCGCACAAGCTCTGCCCGATGGTGCGTATCGGCGGCGAAGTCGGCAAAGCATTCTTGTCCATCGACAAGTCCGCGATTAGCGTGATTGTCGGCCACTAGAATCCAGCCAAAATATCAATCTCAATTCGAGCCTGAAGGAGTAGGGTACGGCTAGCTGGAAATCAATAAAGCTCGGTTTTCGCCAAGGCTCGATCGTGCCGTTGTTGGCGAGTTCAATCGCCGGCGCGGCGATCATCACGCCGGTGGTGGTGGTTTTGTGGCGTAGCTTTACCACGGGAAAGCTCGGCTTCACGGTCGGCCTCAACGTCGACAACTACATGCGCGTGTTCGGTGACAAAGATATTTGGTCGATGCTCCAGAGTTCGGTGGTTTACGCGGCGGGCGCAGCACTGTTGGGTACGGGACTCGGCGGGCTGCTTGCCTGGATCGTGGCGCGCACCAACACACCGGGAAAAGCTCTCGTCGAGCTGATGCCGCTCTATCCGATCCTGATGCCGCCGATCATGAAGAACATCGCGTGGATTCTTCTGCTCGCGCCCAAATCGGGGATTCTCAACGGCATGCTCGATCAGTATTTGGGGATTACTTATCCCGTGTTCAACGCTTTCACCATGGCAGGAATGATCTGGACCTTCGGCCTCGCTTGTGTCCCCTTGGGTTATCTCTTTCTGCTGCCGGTCTTTTTGTCTTTCGATCCATCGCTCGAAGAGAGTGCCTATATCGCCGGCAGCCGGCCGCTGCATACCATGCTCAAAATCACCTTTCCGCTGGCGGTGCCGGCGTTTCTCTCAGCATTCGTGTTAAATTTTCTGCGCGGTTTGCGCTCCTTCGAAACTCCGGTTTTGCAAGGCACGCCGGGAAATATCAAAGTCTTTGTCAGCCGGGTTTACGATTCCATGGCTTTGGAATTCAATACCGGCTTGGCGACGGCTTATAGCGTCGTGCTCGTCGTCTTGTCGATCGTCACGCTTTATTTTTATGTCCGCGCGACGCGCTTCTCCGAGCGCTACGCGACCATCACCGGCAAAGGATACCGCGTCAAAGTCATCGACATTGGGCCTTGGAAGTATGTTACGTTTTTGGCGGTCTTTCTCTATTTTCTGGCTGGCATCGTCATGCCGTTCGTCGTGTTGATCGTGGTCTCGATGATCCCGTACTACGATTATGAAACCTTCATGAAATTTCCGACGAACGCCGTGCTGACGAATTATTATAAAGTGGCGCGACACCCGAGTTTCGTTACCGGGCTCTATAATTCTCTAATGCTCTCTGTGACCATCGCTTTGGTTACCGTGCTCGCGGGTATCGTCATGGCTTTTACGATCTACCGAACCAAAGCGGTAGGCACCAAGATCTTCGAGTTTATCGGCACTGTACCGCTGGCGTTTCCGCCGCTGGTGTTGTCGGTCGGGCTGGTGATCATTTTCATCGGCACACCGCTTTACAACAGCTTGTGGGCTTTGGGTTTGGGCTTGTTCGTCGCGTACTTCCCGTACGCGTTCCGCAATGCCTCCGGCTCCATCGTCAACATTCACAAAGAGCTCGACGAAGCGGCGTGGGTGCACGGCGCCAAATGGCGCCATGTGTTTTTCAAAATTACCTTGCCTATCCTCAAGCCCGCCGTGGGCGGGGCGCTCTTTTATATTTTCATCGAAGCGATCCGTAACGTGGATGTGGCGGTGCTGTTGACCGCGCCGGGACTGGAATACGGACCGGTGACCCTGTTCGAATACTTCCGCGTCGGCCAATGGGCCGAGGCCGCCGCCGGTGGCGTGATTTATTTAATTATCTTGATTGTTGCCGTGTCTATCGCTAAATTCGCTTTCAAGATGAAGTTTAGTTTGTGACGCGACGTCAAATCAACGCATTCCATTAAAAGGGGGGATAAGAATGATCAAGAAACGCTCGATGGTATGGGCCATCGCGATGGCGGGGGCCGTGCTATTCCAAGGCAGCGTGGGAGCCGCTGAGAAACCGGCAGCGAAAGCGGCGCCGGCGAAGCCTGCTGCGGTGAATGAAACCGCCGCGGCTGAAGCAGCGTTCCAGAAGCTTGCCAAGGAGCTTTATCCGTTGGCGCAAAAGGAAGGTGCCTTGGTAATTTATTCAGTCTGGGATGTGGAACACTTGAAAGTGATCACGGAAGCCTTCACAAAACGTTTTCCTGGGATCAAAGCGACCTACTGGCAAGCGCGCAATCCCGAGATCGTGACCCGCGTGTTGACCGAATTTCAGGGCGGGCAGTCGAGCGTGGATACGATTCTATCCGACAACGCGCCGCCGGTGTTGCGCGCGGCGGGGGCGATGGCGAGCTATGAGACCGTCCAAAAAAATGTCTTGGTGCTGCATGACCCGACGCTGCCAACCGTGAGCTTGCAGGTGCAGGCGTTGACGTTCAACACGAAGAAAATAAAAGCCGCCGACATGCCGAAAAGTTGGGAAGAGGTGGCCAATCCGAAATTCAAAGGCATGGTTGCCCTCGACGATCCCATGAGGGCCGGTCCGCTAAGCTCCATGCTCGCCGGCTTGAAGGAACAATGGAGGAATGATGGCCGCTTCAATAGTTTTGTCAAAGGGCTCAAGGCGCTTGGCGTACCCGTGCATAAGAGCACGAGCGCGATGTTTCGCTTGGTGATCTCCGGCGAGTACGCCATCTGCATGCCGGCGTTGCTGCACGACGTGATCGAGGAGAAAGAGAAAGGCACTCCCGTCGATTACGTGAAAACCGTTGGCCCCGTGGTGTTCCCCCGTCAGGCGGGTATTTACGCAAAAGCGCCCAATCCGAACGCGGCAAAACTGTTCGCCGAGTGGGCGATTTCACTGGATGGGCAAAAGACCATCGATTCCATCGGCCGCGAATCTTCGCGCAAGGATTTCAAGTCGAAGACTTCGCTTGAATCGGCCTATCCAAAAGGTACCAAGGCTGTTCCGGTCAACGACAAGCTCTTCCTCGAAGACCCGAAAAAATGGCTCGACACTTTTGTTAAGCCGATCTGGGAAGGATAAGGGCCGAGCAAAAATAGACTCGGGGGTAAGGGGAGAGCGGGGCATCTGATTAGCTCCGCTTTCCCCGTCTATTTATTGGGCGTTCGCAAAACTCACTCGCCAATCGCTTGCTGTAAGTGGAAAAGCGCGATTTGGTGTGCTAATTTCGCCGAACTGGTTAGAGCGTTTGGCTCCATGCGTCGATCAGCTTAAGTTTCAAAAGTCATAGATGCATGTGTTTCCGGCGATAGCGCCAGAAACGAGACTTAGACCGGCACGGAGAGATGGCCGAGTGGTCTAAGGCGCACGCCTGCTAAGCGTGTGTACCCCAAAAGGGTACCGAGGGTTCAAATCCCTCTCTCTCCGCCATTTTTGCCTAAAGGCATTTCAAATTACAGATTAGCTGAAATATGAGATTTGTGATTTGAAATCCAACAAGCGCCCGTAGCTCAATTGGACAGAGCACCAGACTACGAATCTGGGGGTTGGCGGTTCGACTCCGTCCGGGCGCGCCAACAAATTCAACAGCTTGCGCGCTTCTAATCCGGTCTTCCCTTGCGAACGGTTGATCTTGTACTTGCGCCCAGGCGCCGCTACGCCTGGCAGGGAGCTCGCTTGAAGTGGAGAGCGTTTTAGCGGTCGGTAAATTTTTGACACCAAATCGCGCCAAATCGCGCGGCAACGCTCTGCCATCGAGTTTGGAAAAACATACCTTGCCCGCTGCAATCGCCATGTGATTATGCTATAGAAGCGCCAACAAGTATTGCAACCATTCAATCTCAATTAGCGAAAGGATGGAATTCGGATGAACATGAAAAAAATGTTTTCACTTGTGGCTGTATTGGGAATAGCCGGTTGTGATGCGGTTGATTGGAATAAAGTCCTCGGTGGCTTCGGCGTTCGCAGGATTCAAATAGTATCTGCGACCTATGGACTGAACTGCGGCGTACCGCAGGGCAACGCAACTTCGCATATCGCCCAGGCGTGCAGCAACGCTAGCACGAGATGTGACTACCGCATTGATGTCAACGCCCTCGGCGACCCAAAGCCGGGTTGTGCTAAGGCCTTCGAGGTTCAATATCAATGCGGCGGCGGCGCCACTCAAATCGTATCGGCGCCGCCAGAAGCTAATACCACGACTGTTACGCTACAGTGTGCACCTTAGATCGCAGCGGCAGCATGGAGATAATATTTGCGACCTATGGACTGAACTGCGGCGCACTGCGCGGCAACGCAACTTCGCAGGTCGATTGCGTATCCAACCGTCAGAGTTCCGCTTACCTCCTTTAGCGCGGCCACACTTCCATCAACAGCGGAAAGTCATCCCTGCCCCGTGACTAGGCGCAGCGAACCGCAACCATTCCGGTATTTGTGTGAAGAGAGTAGATACCATTTTTCTTTCAACCCTGTTTCCACTTTTGTTTCCATAGTGATATTAAAGACCAGGAAACGAGATGAACCGAGCCTTCGTGATTGTTTGATAATCGCCAAGCTTTTGCGCCTCAATCCATCTCGTTCCGCGCCTGATCGAACTACGAATCTGGGGGGTTGGCGGTTCGACTCCGTCCGGGCGCGCCAATTGAATCGCTTGCTCACCGGTCTCGCGGACTATCAATTCGGAATGGAATTCCACCAATAAATGTTGCAGCCAATGCGCCAAACAATTTTGCTGATTCAAGTGGCGATCCTCACGGCTGTCTGCGCTTCGTCATGTACTACCACCACCACGACCGTTACGCGCGATTACCCCACTAAAGCTAAAGCGGAAAAGCCGCAGGGCTTCTTCGGGCGGCTTGCCGATGCCGTCACGGAGCGCGAATGTAATGTCGTGCGTTTTACCTGTCCTTACGGTTGGGGGCCGGCCGGCGAGCCCTGCGACTGTACCGATCCCAATGGCGTGGTGCTCAAAGGGACGACGATCAAATAAACCAAACCACTGCGGGAGGGGGTATTGACCCCGCCGATGTTCAAGTGATCGCAAAGGGGATGTTCGCCCCCTTTGGAAACCCCATTTAATGGTTTCACGCTGCAAACATCATGGTCAATTCAGAAGAGCACAAAATTTGCCCCTCCGCTTCGCAAGATTGGTCCGATGCTTTCGCTCTGCCAATTTGTCAATCTTTAGCAGTCCGCCGTTTAGGTAATACCCTGGGAGAGTTTTGATTTCCGAGTGAAACTTCGGCGCCCGCCACAACGGCGCAGGCAGTCCTTTTTACCATTGAAAGGGGGCATGGTTGTTGCTGTGATTTCGCTCCGGAGGGTGCTCTGTCAATGACCAGTGAGCGAAAAAAAAGGGTTGTCTTGATTGTTGAGAAACAACCAAATTATACCCAGCTGTTGGTCAAACAGGTCATGTTCGCGGGGCTTACGCCAATTGTAGCAGTAACCGGCGAAGGCGGGCTGCGAAAGGCCAACGAGTACCGTCCCGACTTAATTCTTCTGGAACTCGATCTAACCGACATGGACGGATTGGAGTTGGTGTCCTTGCTCAAGGAAAAGCCCCACATCGAAAAAATTCCCATCGTGGCGATGAGCATTTTCTCACACTTGAAGTACGCTGCGCTTTACGGCGGCTGCGACGAGTTCTTGAAGAAGCCGGTTAGGATGATCGACTTAATGTCTCACGTCAGACGCTTCATCTACAAAATTAAACCGGTCGAATCGCGTCGGCTCAAATCACGCACGGGGTAGCAGCGAGTGGAGAAATGCCGATCTGTGTGACATCTTTCCGCCCGATCCGCGCTAGCGAATCAACGCGGCGATGTGCCCTGCGTCGATAAATGCCCCTCCCGCCAGACCGCAATGGTTTGCCGAGCCCGCACAATTCGGTTGTGCGCTCTCTGGCCTGAACCGAGGTATTTGATCGCGATCTTTAGCGGTTCTTCCGGGTGTAGTGTGAAGATTTTCGGTAGACGCGTTGACGTGTTTGCCGCTTAACTCTTCTTCTAACCTCGTTGCGTTGACATTGGTTTATGTTCTCGGATAGTTTTTGACGCTGAGATCTCGACTGAGCTTCGGGCAAAGCGCTCAGTAGGTGATGCAGTTATCGAGATGGAGGATTATGAGATGACAGCGCCAGGCGGGAACTATCAAGGGGTGGGCGGATTCACTTTTACCGATGAAGAAAATGAACAGCTGACCCGTGTCGGGCCGGGGACGCTGATGGGAGACTTGTTCCGTCAGTACTGGCTGGCCGTCATTCCGTCGTCGTTTCTTCCTGAGGGCGGCGTCAAACCCTTACGGATACGGCTCCTGTGCGAAGACTTGGTTTTGTTCCGCGTCGGCAACGGCAAAATTGGTTTGGTCGGCGCCTACTGTCAGCACCGTTTGGCGCCGCTTTATTTTGGCCGAATCGAAAACGACGGCATTCGTTGCCTCTACCATGGTTGGAAGTACGCTATTGACGGCAACTGTATGGAGATGCCGAACATTCCCGCTGAACAGCAGTTTTGCGACGCCATTCATCATCCCGGCTATCCATGTGTCGAGTACGGCGGAGTCATCTGGACGTATATGGGGCCGTCCAAGGAACCTCCCGCACTGCCGGAATTTGAATTCGCTTTGGTGCCCGACGAGCAACGTACGTACCGCGTGTTTCACCAGGAATGTAACTACCTCCAGGTTCTCGAAGGCGGCATCGACCCGACGCATGTGATGTGGCTCCATTCGCCTTATGATTTGGCCGATGACAACGTCGCGCAGCAACACCAGCCGTCGCAGCATTTAGTCGCCAACAAATCCGGCGCGCGCACGCCGATGGCGATTGAGATCGTCGATACCGCGGCCGGCTTCATGTACGGCGCCAAACGTCCGTTCGGCGCCGGCAAGGACTTGTGGCGGGTCAACCAATTCATCATGCCCTATTACACGATGCCGCCGGGCAGCGAACTACGCGGCGCACGGATCTATACGCCCATCGATGACGAGAACTCGATCAAATGGCAAATCAATTGGTATCCAACGAAGGAAATCATGCAGTCGGTCAAAAGAGGCGACCGATTGAATTTCCCGGAAGAAGAGTATTTGCCGGTGACCCATGAGCCCTATAGTTTCATTCGGGCGAAGGCGACTAAGACCAACGATTATTTGATCTCTTGGGACGTGCATAACTCTAAGCGGATGGGCATCGCCGGAGTCAACCTGCAGGACCGCTGCCTGACGGAGAACCAAGGGCCGACACCGATTCTTGACCGCACCCAAGAAAACCTCTGCAGCGGCGATTATACCACCATCAAGGCGCGGCGGATGTTGCTCGGCGCGGCCAAGGCGCTGCGCGAACGCGGCGCCATCCCGCCGGGAGTAAAAGATCCTCGTGTATACCGGGTGCGCGCGACATCGAAGGTCGTTGCCGACGGGACGCCCTGGGTGGAAGGTGTTAAGAGCGACGTGTTGGTTTCCGGCAGCACGGCGTTGGGCTGAGAGAGGAATTGGCTTAACTTTACTTGGTCTCTGGGGGACGACTTTCCGCCGCGCGCAACGGGGTGGTCCGATGAGGAAAGCTAAAGCTCCGCCGATCCGTGGAAAATAACTATGCTCAATGACTTAACGCCGCGCGGCAAAGAAACCTAGCGCCATGGTCAAGTCAACTTATCAGGAATACGCCTTCGAAGAATTCGTCGCCGCCGAAGAACCGTTCTATCTGTCTGTCGGTCATGAAGTGGAGGTCTTTGAAGCGGCTCACGCGAAAAAACTTCCGGTGCTGCTCAAAGGTCCGACCGGTTGTGCAAGGACGCGTTTCGCCGAATACATGGCGCATCGCCTCGGCCCGGTGCCGCTGATTACCGTCGCCTGCCACGAGGATCTCACGGCGACCGATTTGGTCGGCCGCTACCTGCTCGAGGGTCAGGAGACCCGCTGGCTTGACGGTCCGTTGACCCGCGCGGTAAAAGCCGGCGCGATTTGCTACCTCGACGAAATCGTCGAAGCGCGCAAAGACACCACCGTATTGATCCATCCGCTGACCGATCATCGGCGCATTCTCCCCATCGAGCGGCGCGGCCAAGTGGTTCAGGCGCATGAAAATTTTCTTCTGGTGATTTCTTACAATCCCGGCTACCAGACGGTGCTGAAAGACTTAAAGCACAGCACGCGCCAACGCTTCGTAGCCATCGAGTTCGATTATCCGCCCGAGGACCGCGAACGTGAAATCATCCGCCACGAAAGCGGCTTATCGGAAGAAGACGCCGGCCGCTTGGCGCGCTTGGGCGCCAAGGTACGCAACCTGCGCGAGCATGGACTTCAGGAAGGCGTCAGCACGCGCTTGCTGATATATGCCGGCACGTTGATGAGCACCGGCGTCGCGCCGCGGCTGGCTTGCCAAGTCGCCGTGGTGCAAGCGCTGACTGACGATAAGGAAGTCGCGCAAAGTCTACAAGAAGTCGTCGACGCGATCTTTCCGGAGTAGCCTGGATTGTCGCGGTGCAACCGCGGCCAATCTACAATGGCGTGCAGCCCTTCCGGAGCAAAGGCAATGGGCCTATGCCTTGGAGTCGCGAGCGGGCGATTTGCTTATGCGATCGGCTGTGAAGAGTGCAAATCTCCTGCTAAGCGCCAACATGACGATGAAGCTTTTGTCCCCTAGCGCCTTTGCTCCTCCACGGCTACACCTCGTTTGACGTCGCGTGATGAGATTTTCTTGTGGCATGAAGAATCCGACGCTGGTCGATTCACGAGGTGATTTTTGGATACGCGGTGATCAGACTGATCGGCAGATCTTCAACACGAGTGACAACTTTATAAAGCAAGTCCTCGCACATGGCGCGCATGTAATCGCCGCCTTCCTTATCGACGGTCAAGCAGAACGGGCGAATCTTGCGGCGCGCCGCCTCGTGTAGCGCCTGGCGGGTATCGTGTACGGCGTAATCCTGATCATTGGCGTCACGACCGTAATCGCGGTCGTAGGGCCGGCCGTCGCTGACCAGAAATAACAGACGGGTTTGCGCATCGACTTTTCCCAGTTTCTTGACCGCATGGCGGATCGCCGCGCCCATGCGGGTGGCATGGGCTGGTGCGATGCCGTCGACCCGGCGCGCGACGCGCTGGCTCAACGGTTCGGCGAAGTCTTTGACGACGTGAAACTCTACGTCGGCGCGGCCGCTGCCGGAAAAGGCGAAGACCGCGTAGCTGTCGCCGATGCTTTCAAGCGCTTGAAGCAAAACGATGGTCGCCTGCTTTTCGATGTCGATGGTGCGCTTGCGCAACGGTTTACCGCGCCCGTCGACGCCGCTGGCGATTTGGCGGAGATACTGGCTATAGCTCTGCGCGGTTGCCAGGGTCGGACGAACGGCACGGGCGGCTTCCAATTGAACGTACTCGTTTGTGGTCGCGCTCATGTCGAGCAGCAAGGCGACGGCAACGTCGCGTTGAGTGCGCTCGCGCCGCCAGTAAATCTTTTCCGACGGCGCGGCGCCGGCCTGTAAATCGACCACCCGATCGACCAACTGATCGAGGTCGATATCTTCACCGTCGTAACGGCGCGTCACCTTGCGGAAGAGCTCGGGCAAGAAGTGTTCGAATCGGGCGCGCACCTGGCTCACCAGCCAGCGGTATTCGTTCAGCGTCTCGGTGTAAAAGTCCGAGGTGCCTTCTTCCATTATCCGCTCACGCACCCGGCACCAGCGATCTTTGAAACCGCCGGCGCGAAAATCCCACTCCGGGTAAAGATAGCAAAAGGGCTCGTCGCATTTGAGCGGGCCGTCGGCTTCGCTTTCGATGAGATCGTCCGACGGCTGATTTTCGGCGTTGTTTTTTTGCTCTTTGCGGTCGAGCAGCGATTCGTCCATGTGCAGCCGAAATTCGACTTCCGGCGGCGCTCTGAAAGAAATGTCTTGCGGGTCCTTGACCGACTCGTCGAGCCGGTCGGGCGTCTGCTCGTTGTCCGGATGGCGCTGGTGGTGCTCGTGCTCGTGATCATGACAGCAGTCCTCGTCATCGATGACGTTGGGAAGCGCGGCGGCAATCCGATAGATGCGCAACGCCGCCTCCGCCGAGTCTTCCACCGTGGCGCTGGCGTCGTTGACGCGCGACAGATGTTCGAGAGCGCTGGCCAATGCTTGTTGCAAACTTTCCGGGGCTTCGCGTAGCGGCGTTGCCCCGAGACTCGCCTGCACTAGGCCTTCGAGCAAGGCTTCGCGCAGTGGGAGCGCGCCGAGGCGCGGTCGTTCGGCAAGAACCGTGAGCACGACTTGCCGGTATGCCCTCTCGATGCCCGGATAGCGCTGCAAAACTTTACCATCGATCCGGGCATCTTCGACACAGTCAAAAATCGTCATGCCCAGTAGCGGGTCGGGAAATAGTTCGCGCAGCGCTTGGCGATCATCGGCGGATGGGTTGGCGGAAATGTTTTTCGCCAGCGATGGACGCCAATCTTGAAATAGCCCCGAAGCGCGGCTGAGAGAAAATTGAAAGGTGCCAAACTCAGCATGGCCCGCCTGATGGGTGAGAATGACCTTGTACCAAGCGAAGTTCTCACGCTCGGACGGAAAGCGATCGATCTTCGCTGGCAGCATGAGCGAAATCGCTTTGCCGTCATCCGTCGGCGTCAACCAGCCGGCGCCGCGCGCGCTCGATGCGCCGCGCGGAATCAGACGAATTTCATGGCCGGTGAGAGCCTTGGTATAGAGACGCAGCACCTCGCCGATTTTTTCCAGCTCAGCCGGATGGCGGGCGATGGTTTCCGCGTCAGTCATCATGTTTCAGTAATAAACGAAGCTGGTTGGCGGTCGGTTATTGACCCCGGTCGTGACCGAGGAATTGCTCGCCCCATTGCGCGCCCGTCAGCACCCGTGACTCGCTCCAGGTGTCGGATGCTCGTTACGATTTTCACTTGAGAATTTCTCTCGATGTACTCGTCTTCGTTTTTTATTTTTGCCTTTTTAATTTCTTCTAGTATCCATACTTCTCGACCACCGGGGCCAACCGTTCCAAGTTTTGTTTGACCTCGTCGGTCTGAGCCATATCGCGCCACACCTCCTGCACTAAATCCTGCCGAATCACCGTATCGAGATCCGTGCGCGTCACTGATCGAGAGAGCACCCCGGCGTCGATATGTTCCTCGAGAATGCGCCAGACACCCTCCGGGCTGAGCTGGCCGTCGAGCGGAAAAAAGGAACTCTCCAACATGATCATCGGCACGAGATCGCGCATGCGCTCGGACTCGTCCGGGTTGTCGACCCGCAGTTTGGCTTCGACGTAACGGCGAAAGGGGTAGCTCTCTGGAATCATGCGCATGGTGTGATAGGCGCGGATGGTCGCTTTCCAAAACCGTTTGATCAACTCTGGATTGCGTTCGATGAACGATTTGCGCGCCACGGTGACGCGATCGGGCCGGCCGTGCGGTTTGGAGTCCTCGACGAAATCGTACAGCTTGTTGAAGCCTTGCTCGACCAGCTGCCCTACCCATTGATTGCGCACGATGGCAGCATCGGTTTCGCCGGCTTGAAGCGGTTTCCAGGCTTCCCGCATGGAGCCATATTTGTAACCGATCTTCCAGTCGACGTCACGGTCGGGGTCCAATCCGGCCAGACGCATTTGCCGTTCGAGCCACAATGTGGCAATACCGCCGCGGTACCAATCGCCGATGCGTTTGCCCTTGAGGTCTTTGATCGACTTGATGCTGGGCGCTGTCACCAGGCAGGCGGGAAACCAGTTGCGCCAGCCGCCGATGATTCTAAGCTCGTCATTGCCCAGGGCGCGTTCCGCGAACGGCGTGCGCACATGCACGTCAGGAATGATGTCGATATTGAACGCTATCATATCGCGAAGCACTGTGCCGATTTCGTCATAGCGTTCGCCGTCGGGGCGGCTGGATTCCATGCCTTTCGCATAGATTTTTGCCGTCACGACTTCAACGTCGATCCCTTCTTGGGCGAAAAGACCTGCCTCGTAGCAGTACGCCGCGACCTGTACATGGCCGGCATGCCAACAACCATTCCCAACGCGAAGTTTCATTGCTCACTCCAGATAATCGTTTTTGTACGCTACCAAGCTGCTGTGCGAACCGTCAAGCTAAGTGGAATTTCAACAGCGTGTTGTGTGTTTCCCTCGTAGCATGAATTGTCCGAGCTAGGGGGATGCTTGCCCCCTTTGAAATTCCCGTTTAAATGGTTAGACACTGTCAGCAGCGTGATTATCAAGAAAAGTTCCGTTTCTAAGGAGACTCGACAATGGCAACGAATATCAAACAAGAATATGTACCGGTAGACGGCATCAAGACTTTTCTGGTATCGGCGGGGAGCGGTCATCCGCTGATTTTGATTCACGGTGCTTCGCCGGGGGCCTCTTCCCTGGTCAATTGGAAGCTCAATATCGAGCCACTGGCCGACGCCGGGTTTGCCGTCTACGCCTATGATCAACCGGGGTTTGGCTACACCGAGAATCCGGCGGATCACTCGATCGAGTATCGAGTCCGCCACGCCAAAGCATTGATCGAGGTTTTGAAGTTGGATCAGTATCACATCGTCGGAAATTCTGTCGGCGGCTACATCGCCGCGCGTCTAGCTTTGGAAGATAACCGGGGCAAATCATTTGTCACCACAACCAGCGGCTCTTTATCGCCGGCGGGTTCGGCGGCGTCACAATCCTTGGCGCAAAAACATGCGGCGGACCTGCGCGAATACGAGCCGAGCATGGATAACATGAGAAAATTGACTTTCGGAACGATCTTCAACAAGGCGCTGGTTACTGAAGAACTGGTCCGCGAACGCTATGAGATGAGCACCGGCAAGAACTACGAAGCGCAGGTAGGGCGGCGCAGCGCGGCGAAACAGCGGCCGGTGTACGACGAACTGAGCAAGCTGCGGGTCAAGTCGTTGCTGCTGTGGGGCAACAATGACGCCGGTGTATCGGTGGAACGCGGCGTCGAGCTTTTCCAGCGCATTCCCGGCGCCGAATTCCACCTGTTCGACAAATGCGCCCACTGGGTGCAGTGGGACCAGGCTGAGCGTTTTAACCGGCTGGTCATCGATTTTCTACGCAGCGGGAATCAATAAACGAAGCCACTTCGCTGGCGGGGATTTAACGCCGCCGCTGTTTAACAATCGCAAAGGGGATGCTCGCCCCCTTTGGAAACCCCATAATTTTGTGCCCGCCTCAGGAGGCGGGGTTAACAGAGAATAAAAAGGTCCTTCGCTGTTAGTATTACTGTGTCATTAATGTTGATTCCATCTGCCGCAGCTGGGGCATCGATCGAGTTGTCGGATGATGATGTTGGAGGCGAGCAGACAACGCA
>Ga0208454_1000692_pt1 | contig 17257 bp, 19 predicted proteins | sample EasRivMeERMZT100_FD_187530 | JGI IMG/M metagenome (GOLD analysis project Ga0208454, IMG submission 187530) | Soil microbial communities from meander-bound floodplain in the East River, Colorado, USA - East River MetaG ERMZT100 (SPAdes) (version 2) | ecosystem: Environmental > Terrestrial > Soil...
TAACTGGATGTTGTATTCGACCGTAAGTCGAAATAAAATGAACAGGATCTCGACCGCAGCGAATTACTTCTTTAATGAGTTCTGACTTTGATAGTTTTGTTGACATTTCATTTTATTACTTGAGAACTGGTGAGTTGACTCCACCCAAAACTTCTATATCAAATTCATATACACAAGAATCTCTTACGAGATAACGACCAACAGGACGGGCTCCGTAACCATAACGACTAGAACCAAGCATCCAAGATGTATCAGCTTGCAATCTTGAGTGCTTGTCGATTGCTTGATCTTCTCTTACCTTTTTGAGGGCTAATGCTTTGCCAGTATATTTCTTGAATCGTTTCTTGACTTCCTTTACGACATTTTGAAGGAATTTCTTTCCATCGTCTTCTCTGCGGGCTAAACCTTCGATAGTGCAGACTTCAAAACGATGATAGGTAATTTCAAGACATCCTTCACCAAGGAGACGAGCAGTGACGCCTTTCATTTCTTGAATAGGTAAATTCCAACCATGCGAGCCATTTTGTTCAACCTTAATGTCTTGCATAACTTGAGCAATTACATCATAGAGCGCTTTCTTTCTGTTGTAACTCCTATCTTCGTAACCGTGGACTTTTGGCATGCTCAATTCTCCTTAAAAACACACGAGGGCATAAAAAACCATATAATATACATATGGTTTTTTATGCCCAAGAATCTAAAATTTTAGGGAAAACTTAGCTTTTCTTGTATTTTGCGAGGTCAATCGTGGGTGTTTGACGCTCTTCGACGTGCATTACGTAACAAACGGAACATATTCCGTATTCTTGTAAATACTTGTCATCAATGGTTCCAGTGATACGACGACAATGCGGACAGAAGAAATCTAACTTATGTCCGTGACTCGTTCCTTTAGATTTTGTCCAATAGCCGCCGTTGGCTGTTGGAACCCAATCATAACCCTTTCTTGGCTCGGGCATCGCTTATATCCTGCATCTCTACAGACTCGTAATTTGCACAAAAGTATATTTCAACTGGATCGGCTTTACTATAGTCTAGTTCACCAAAATCAACATAAACTAGATCAAGTCCAACATACTTCCATTCTTCCATAACAATTCCGACAGGATCAAGAAGAGATAAAGAAGCATTTTTCTTCTCTCTGGATTTCCACCACTTCCAAAACGACTCAGAAGTAGACGGAACAACTGGATCAAAGAACTTCGCTCTCAGTTGATCGGATGAACTTCTACTAAGTGCAGGACGGCGAGTAGATTTCACAGCAAATGATGGCAAACCATCAACCTTCAAAATCCATCTAAATTGTCTCTTAGGATCGTATGAATCAGCTAAAAGCTCTTGGGCTCCCAACACTGTGCCTGGCTTCGTCTCAGTCACGGCGGCATAATCACCAGCCATAACTCTTTTGATGGTTGTTCTTGGAACCTGATAAACAAGATTAGAAAGCCAAGAACAAGCCTTGTAGACCATCCTTCCTACCCATCGAAGGGCCAAAAAAATTTGATACCTCATCCCCAAATTACTCCTTTACCATCACAAGCCTGACATCGATACGGTGTCGATCCAGAATCTGTCCATTGCATTACATCACCCGCAAGGTGTGGTGGACGGCTTACTTTTCCTGTTCCATCACAACACGGACATTTATATGGTCTTCTTTCTATTATAGACTCACCAATAATATAAGTAAAACTAGAATGCTTATAGCATCTTCCAGATGTATTATTCTGGCAGTCTGGACAATAGGAATCCATTATCTAAAAGGATACCAACCTACATTGGCACCGTACAAAGTGCGGAGGTCGTTTCCATCATAGAAAAAGTTAACATTTGGGCCGAGGGCAATATTGTCGGTGATATCATAGAATACTTTTACTCCAGTCAATACACCAGGACCAACAGATACATCAAGACCAACACCAATTTTTTCGTACCAATTCTTCTCAAACACAGAAGGATCAACCTTTAAGGTCAACGTTCCAGGTACAAGATCTGGAGTGTTTGAATCGAAGTAAAGTCTGTACACTTCATCCTTCTTTGTCAAAAGGAATGTAAGCTTCAACTGTCTTTCCCACGAAACTTCAAGTTGAGCTTCGGCTGGGTTTGTTAGTGTGTGACCAACAACCTTGAGATAATCCTGTGTCTTGTCAAAATCTACCCTGAATCTCAAATCCTTGAGACAGGTTTGACAATCAGCAGGAACTTCTACAACCGTTGTTCCATCACTACCAACGACCGTTCCAGTGGCGTTTTTGATGTCGAAATACTTTTTCTTCCATTGAAGGACGACTTCGCCAAGAGCGGCAACTTCTTCGTCCCTAGAATCGATAACCTTTTGGAGATCCTTATTTGTGGATTGCAAATCCTCAATCAACAGACCACGAGAAGAATAGGCACTTTCAGTTTCCTTTACCATGCCTTCAAGTTTTGCAATCTTGTTGTTCAATTCGCGTTCTGCTGAGGATCTAGCGTGGCGCTCAAAAAGATAGAAGCCACCAGCGACCAACAATAAGGCCCCGAGCAGCATTGATAGATATTTGTACATTAACAACTCACTACCATTTGAAGACCTTTCAACTCTTCTTCAAGTTCGTTGACGCTACAAATCCTTGCGTCATTGGGGGAGCAATATGAAGTTCCTCCACCACCAGACCAAGGAGATGGTGTGCGATTTGGGGTCTTCTTCTCAAAAACAAGATTAAGATGATCTTTGATCATTTGCACTTGTTGTGGGCCTACTTTGTTTGCTCCTGCGAGTTCCAAATAGCCTTGGAGCCAGTAACAAAAATCTTGTGGGGACATTATTCACCGCCAGGAAGAATACCGTTCTGCATTTCTACTTTTGCTTGTTCAGCTTCTAGGTGATCCTTCTTGTTCCTTCTTAAAACGTATGATGTAAATGCAGCGCCGAGGTATCCTAAAACAAGAGTCTCACTAGGAGCCTTTAATACAACATTTGCTGCACCAGCAATAGAAACAGATTCTACCATAGACAAAAGGATGCATAAAGAGGTAAGTGCAAACGATGCCGTAGCAAACGTAAGCATTGCATCCTGTTTACCAGAAGAGTTTTTTAACCATCTAAGTCCAAGCATCATAAACCCTCCGACTATCCACAGATTCGAGAGAATCCTTCGTCGTCTCTTTCAATTTCGACTACGTGATCCACGATATCCTTGAATGCGTCAATATGGGTAATTATGACAACGCTGTCAAATAGTTGCTTCAAATATTCTAGAATCTTAGAGACAGCATCCATATATTCTGGATCAAGAGCTGTAAAAACCTCATCCAAAACAAAAACATTGGACCTCGGAAGTGTTGTAACGTTGATTAATGCGGCGCGGAGAGCAATCGCTGCAATTGTCTTTTCCATTCCAGAACAAAGTTCAATTCTTCTTTTTTTGCTGCTTTCGTGTTTGAAGTAAATTTCAATAGCTTTACCGTCACCTTCTTCGGCAGATTCAATCTCAATACCAAATCCTACACCCTTTGAGAGAATCTTTTCAATCTCAAGATTGATGATACTGAGATTATCAGAGATAATTTGCTTTGCAATTCCGTCCTTCGACATAGCAGTGATGAAATAAGAATATACGTCGTAATCTCTACGAATCGTCTCGTATTCTTCCTTAGAGTTCAATATTTCTTCTTCTTTTGCAGTTTCATTACCAAGGGAACGGGCATAACCGACGATCTCGTTCAAGACTTTGGAAACAGAAATCTGACAGGCGTATTGAAGATTCTTTTGGTCATCGATCTCTTCTTGAAGAACAAAGTTTGTTTTGATTTGTTCCTTATTCTTTTCCATATCTTGCTTCTGTTGTTCAAGAGATGCAAGTTCGTCCTTGTCGGACTTCACGCATTTAAGCAGACCACTAAGATCACGAGGATTTATCTTATTCCACTCTGCAATCTGGTTTTGTACTTCCTTTTGGGAAATATCAAGTGTGTTTTTCAGAAACGCTATCTGTTCACGATACTCTTGAATCTTCTTGTGAATGGAACAATCTTCTTGATGCTTGCAGCCGCAACCATTTTCCAGAGCTGCCGCATGGCGTTCGTACTCTTTTATCTTCTCCCAGCGATCACGCTTTTTAGTGAGAGAATCAATATCAATACCATTCTTCTTCAAAGTGAGGGCGCGGGACTCTTCAATTTGACGTTCCCAATCTTTGATGTCTAACTTCTTTCCAGCTATGACTGCATTGATTTCAGATTCGTCAAATTTGGAAACATTCACATTTACAATCTTGGATCGAAATTCATCAATCTTCTTTGTGTATTCCTCAACCTTGATTTGAAGAGCGCTTTTTCTGCTTTCAGACTCTTTCAGCGCAATATTGATCTCTTCCATAGATTCTCTCGATAAACTAAGCTCTTCTTCAAAATTTCTCCTTTCATAGAGCTTAAGCTGACCCTTAATACCCTTCCAATCATCATTAGCCATCTTGTGTTTTTGAGAGAAAATATCAATGTCAAAGTATCTTCCAATAAGCTTCAATCGTTCTGTTGCTTTGGCGTTAATGATACCAAGAAGTTGCCACTGAGGGGCCATAGATGTAGAAACAAAGTCTTCGATGGTTCCAAACTTCTGACGTATAACTTGGTCAGTATCCTGTCTCTTCTCTGCGGTTTGATCTTCTTCGGTGCCATCTTCTTTGAAAACCTTGTACGAAACATCTGTCTTACCTTGTACGACAGGATCTCCATCTTTCTTGCCAGACTTCACATAAACGTGTGTGGCACGAGTAATGACGTGCTTCTCTCGACCGACCATGATTTCAATCTCTGAGGCACAGTCTTCTTTGTCTTCATTGATAATCAAATCATTCTTAACAACTCCATCTTTTGAGATACGATTGAAGATGGTGTACAAAGGAATGTCAACAGCAAGAGAACTCTTACCAACGGCATTCTTGCCAAAAACTCCAAGAATTCCCTTGTGACGAGAGAAATCGAACTCGTTGTTTTCTCCAAAACTGAACGTGTTGTGAAACGTCATCTTTCCAAGCTTGTACTGCACATTTCTGAATATATCGTCTTTCTCTCGGGCTTTAACATTATACAACTTATTGATTTCAAAAATTCGTTTCAATTGGTCGTCAGATAGATTCTGTGGCTCAAGAAATTCTCGAAGAAGTTTCTCTTGGACATTCAAATCATCAAGATTCTCAAGCTTCTCATTGAGCGAAAGAAGCTTCACTTCTTGACGCTGAATGTTGGATTCATCAAGGAAGATTAGGTCATATGGATCATATAAAGAATAAATCTTGTCAGCAGTTGTTTTCTTCTCAAAAACAGTCAATTCTCGACAAAATACTCTAATCCTGGCCTTCTTCTGAAAAGGTAAATCAGTTGGCACCACAAGATCAGGCTGCAACGCAAGTGTATAAAATGGACAAACATTGGGAAGCTGAACGAATTCTACGTTGTGCTTGTCTTTGGATTCAATATCCCAAAGAAGATAGCCCTTCTCTACAGTTTCTCCGTAATTCTGTTGTGGATACGATCCACAATATCCTGAACGCTTCTTGGCATCCAAAAATTGATGTTTGTGAATGTCTCCAAGCATAAGATAATCTACGGAATCAAGAAACTGTCTTAGCTCATACGGAGAATCGTCAACAGGAAATCCGTTTTGTAGAACTGCGCCTTGAATCATTCCATGAAACAAACCAACATTTACAGCCCAAGGACGTTCATCCAGCTCTTCTTTTTTTGGCCAATTCTCATCAAAACAAGAATAAACCGCAAGCCTGAAATCTTCTGTGGGTGGTATAGTAAAAAGAGGACGAATACCAGAGTTCTTGTAGTAAAAAATATTTGGATGATGAAGAGCTTTCACAAGAGGAGAAAGAGCATCCATTCGGGTCAGGTTATTCAGATTGCCATCATGATTACCTGGAATGATATGAAGCGGTGCAATATCCGCAAGATTTTTGAAATAGTCTACACACATATCCACAAACTCGGGAGAAATTTGTGTTTTAGTGTGAGCAATGTCGCCGACGAGGACAATGGCGTTGGGCTTCTTTTCTTTGAGTGACCTGTACAAATTTTCGTAAGACTGTCGAAACTCCCAATGTCGCTTGAAGTTTCGGATCTGTGTGTCGGATAGATGAGCAATTCTTACTGACATATCATCCTTAATTTGTTCAAGAAAATTGACTGCCTAGAAAAAGGCTTTGCTTGACTCATCTTTTCGAGAAAGGTTTCTTTTGTCATCTCGCCCACATCCTTAAATGGGGATACATCTACAGAGAAAACGTCAGTATCATAATCCAAAAACATCTCAGCAATTCTTTGAGATTTCTTTATCGCATCGGCGTCGAAGGCAAGATAAACTGGTAATCGATTATGAACGATTCTCTGAAATACGTTGTAACCGACATCCATGGAGCTTCCAAATAGAGGTATGGCGTTGTCGGCCTTCATCATATCAAAATATCCTTCTACGAGAACCACTGACTTAGACCAGTCAAGATTTAGTTCATTAAAGATGCAGTCCGCTTTGTACCCATTAGGAACGGTAGGACTCCAGTGATTCATATATCCATCTACTATAGCACGAGTGGTATAAAAGTTCAACTCGCCGTCCGCATCGAAAGACGGAAGGATAACCCTATCCTGTTCAAATGACATGCCAATCTTGTAGAACAGCACATCATCTTCGGTTATACCACGACTCTTGAGGTACATCATAGCACGTTTGCCGTAGACTGTGTTAAGATTGTGAATCAGAGGTCTGTAATCGTCAGGAAGTGAGAGGGAAAACTTCTTTTCGGCTGAATCGAGAGCGGAAATTCGGACGTTTTTGGCCTTGAAATGTGAAAGATAGATTTTGATGTCGGCATTATTTCCGACTTTTCGGATGACAAAAAGCAGACTTTTGCCACCTTTTCCGCAAACCCAGCACTTCCACTGGTCAGTTTCGACGTTTATGGAGTGATGAAAGCAAAAACAACAATAGAATTCGGCTTCTTTGGTGTTATGGCTGTACTTACACTTGCCGAGCAGTTTTTCTAAAAATTCAAGTTTTGAAGACATTAAGCCTTCTTAAATTTTGGACACCAGGAAGAGTGCGCAGTATTCTTCCCGAAAGTTTTCTCAGAGCCGCACTCGCATTTTACATCATCTACCAGCTCAAAGTCAATCTGAAACTGCTTCGGATCACCGACCATGATATCGATCGGGAGATAATCAGGCTTTTTGCGCCTGACGATTTTCTTCTTCATAAGCAGCCCTCGCTATTACGTAGGCGTCTGCTCTATCATAACACCAATCCTTCGGTCTGCCAGTTTTTTTGTATATCCAAGTGGACTCGGGAATAGCCTTTCTGGCACGAACTTGTTCAAAGACCATATGCTTTGAATCCTTCTTTTTGGTCTTTTTTGGGATAGAGATGCCTAACGCTTTACGAGCGCTTATAACACTTATCAATTTTGGTTGAAGCCTGTATGCACAATATATTCCATAACACACGCAAGCGTTAAATTTCTGCAATAGAGCTATGGTTGAAGCCATACTCGACCGCATCTTGAACATCAACAATGGTGCTTCAATATAAAAACGGATATCAGGTGATAAAAGTTGAAGTTGACTATCAAGAAAATGAATGACCATATCCACCTTCTTGTAAAAGTTTTTCTCTTTCTTTAGTTCAACGTGATGAATGGAGTGAAGAGTTCCGTCATCATTCAGGAGGCAAATTCCAGTACAAGATGTTGAAATATCAATACCAACAATCATTAAAAATCCAGGCGAAGCCTAAAAAGAATATCCTCTTGTTCCTCTTTTTTGATTGGTTGAGCTAGTTTTGCCAAACCCACAAGATCGTAGTCATCGTTATACAAACCTATTGCAGTAATGTAGGTCGTGGACGGATTCATGACAATTTCTTTTTCATTTCTGTGAGCATCAGTAGTTCCAGTTAAAAATTGAAAATAGGTTGGATTAGTGGATGCATTCAATTCTCCAATTTTCGCTCTACATCTGAATATTTTAACAGGAATTTTATGAGTTCCTTTGAAACTCACTCTCCACTTGAAGTTAGTTGGGGACACTTCGCCAAAATCATTTGATGGAGATTCTGTATTCAATCCTCCACCTTTCAGAATAACTAAACCTTCTGAATAGAAAATATTTCCAACAATAGTATCAGAAAGAGAACCGCTATAAATGCCGCCTCGGGCGTTATCATACAAAATTCTTTGGTTGCCAGCAGAATCTAAATCCGAAGCTGTAAATGATCCAGTCAAAATCTCTCTATCGTAATAAATTTCTGGAACCGTAATAACTCGAAATCTAGTTGATTCCGATCCTGTAAAACTGGATGTGTATTGTGTGTCAATGAGACTGTAATAGTTATACAAACTCAAAATAGACCTAAACAATTCTTTATTCGTGGCGCCAGATTCGGCGTCTACAATATCAATAGAACTAGTAAAAGGTCCATCAGCCTGAACAAATCCACCCTCCTTGTCAGAAAATCCTTGAAATCTTCTTGTCAAGAGAGCATTAGTGAGATATTGCTTTTCTAGATAAACACTACCAGTAACAGCATCACCATTTAATTCAACAATATAAGACGGATAAGTGAGTATGTGGGTGTTAATAATATCTTCTGAATCGAATTTGTAAAAAGACATTTTTCACCACTTTAGTAGCTCAATCTTACTCTAAATATCAATTCATTATCAGGACTCTTCTTCACTGGCTCAGATGTCTTTGCGACAGAAAGAAGATTGTCATTGATGTCGTACAATCCAATGGTAGTAATATAGCTTCTAGTTTGATTGTCAGTACCAGAAGTTACAACAATTCTTCCATCCGAATCTACAAAGGTCGGATTAGTAGAATAATTGAAATCAGAATTCAACGCTCTACAGAAATAAATTGTAGAATGAAGATTTGTCTGATTATGGAACTGAATCAAATTAATGTGATTTCTAAGACCATTTACGAAATGATCAATATTTCCAGTAATAGCAGTCTGCAACAAACGCTGCGAACCAGACCAATGAGTATTGGTAGCTGCTTGAGCGCCGAGCGCTGGCATGTGTGTTCCAGAAGTATAAGCTACAATGCCAGCATTATAATAGACTTTACCGATCTTGGCAGAACCACTAAATAAGTCTGCTTCATCTCCAGAGGGACCAACAGTAAATGTTGAAGCGGCGCCAGTATCGGTCAAGGTAAGAGAGTTAGCATCGCCAGCTCCAGTCATTTGAAGAACGATGTTTGTATTTCCCTTTTTGATTTCGTCTTTGTAGACTCGCCTCTTTGGTAAAAGGAAAATAACTTCATGATAAGTTGTAGTGCCAAATTGGAATAAACTATCCTCGTTACCAAGCAACAATTTTGCCATTTGTTTATAAACTCTCTTCTTTTCATTCTTCAAGAAAGTTTCACCAAAGTTATTCAACAACGAAGCAGAACTAATTCCCCATGAAAGATCAATAAGAGCAGAAGAAGATACTGAGGTCGGAGCACCATCAAAGATTGTTTCAAAAAATCCTCCAGACACAGCGGATCCAGAAGTGATATTAAGATAATTTCTTACAAAAAATTCACTTCCACTAAAAAAAGATCCTGTTAAAGGAATAATTTCATTAATAACAGATAATTGGGAAGAAATATCTGTAGATTGATCGAATTCTTTAAACGACACGTTTTATTCTCCTTATCGAGTAAACTCTTCACTGATCGTTACTGTAATTTCTGCTGTAAGACCAGAGAGCGCGCCTTGACATTTTACTTTAGTTGTAATTGTTCTAGATCCAGCCGTACCGATACCGAGAGTGCTCCAAAGATCGGAAGATAAGGCTTGGACCGCAATATTGAACGTCACCTGGGCGCCCTGGTTAGCTCCAATAGCGGTTCTAGGAATGATATACTGAGCAGTGCCAAATGGAGTCAAATTAACTGGCGTTTGTTTTTCTATAAACAAAAGATCATTATTAACTTGAATTAAGAACGAACTGTCCACAATTTCTGATGGCACTGTTCTACCAGAAGTGGTACTTTGCTTGAATTCTACCGCCTTACCAACCTGAGAGTCGTTGCGCTCGCCAAGGGTGAGGGAAGAAATACCTGCGCCGAGAGTTGGCAAGAACTTCAAGTCTGGATTAGAAATTGAAAGAAGTTGATGTTTAAGAGCTATTTTTTCATTCACACTTGCTTCAAAGATGGGCGTATTTAGAACTGAAATATCCTGTTGCAAAGAGCCTGTGTTGGGATTAAAAAGAGAGTAATCAATCTCGTCATCACCAAAAGAATAGCGTACAATTTCAAAACTACCATCGTTTCTGGCTAGAAAGTCTCTTCCAATATCTGTCAAGACAGCATCAATTAAAATATCACCAGAATTATCTAACAATCCCATATGTACACACCTCTTTACCTAATAAGTATCATGAAGTCAGGTTTAAGTTCGTATTCTTTAAAACCACCTTTAACTCTTTGACCTCGTGAGTGTCCAAAGAAATGAGTCTAATAATCAAATCTTTGCTAACCTCTGCAAATTTTGTATTCGGTCGAAGCACCAAGTTCGTTTTGGCGATGATGTTTTCAGTTCTGTTTAGGAACTTCTTCAAAATAAATTTCACTTCATCAGGGCGGGCACCGCTGCCACTGATCCATTTGAGAGGTTTTTCTATCTTTTCCAGGGCATAGTTTGAATTAAGCTCGGCCTGAATTTGCATAGATAAAAACGACTCTATTCCGTGTACATCAACACATGACATAGCGTAAATATATTTCCTACCAAGAGAAACATTTCTGTCCACAAACATGTTAGTGTTTGCAACGACTCTAGATTCCGCTTCATCAACGGGATCTGGAAATCCATCTTCATCGATGTCTATTTCTCTAGTTTGAGACAATAACTGCCAACGCTCACCGACGGCATTTCTTCTGTAAATCTTAAAATACTGTATGTCACGCTGATCATTTGCTGGTTGCAGCCAGTAAATAGAAATTTGCCTTTTTGGAGTGTTCGGAACCACCTTTATGGTTTGTGGTGGTGGTGGCGGAATGTTTTCTACCACATCGACATAAGTCCAATTTTTGCTAGGCTTCGACTCATAATATGAAGAAAAATACTCTGTTTTGAATTCTTGAAATTTTTCCAGATTCTCATTGATAATTCTTTGAAGATCAGTATTTGTAGCAGAACCTCGAATCAAATCAATATCTACAACAGCTAAATTTTGCAAAGAACGCAAATTTTCAATTGTTTGCAAAGACTCTTTGACCAAACTTGTAGTAGAATCATCAGCAACCAAATCAATACCAGTCACTAATTCTATTTCTTTAAGAATTTGTCCTGTTGACCTTTTTCCAAAGACACCAAGATTAGTAAACCTATCTAGTTGGTCGATCGCTGCGGCCTTTTTTTCTAATGCACCTTTGACGCGCGCAGCTTCGAACTTAATCAAATCTTCCACCAATTCTAAATGTGAAAGACCAAAAATTTTCTTAGACTTGGAAACCTTAATGACGGTTTTTATTCTATATCTATAAGCTTGTCCATAAGCTACTCGGGTATCAATAAAACTACCAGCGTTCGAACCAACAATTTTATATTCATCAATCTTGAGCCATTCGCCAGTTTGTTTGTCCAACCTTTCTTTTTCAATGATGTAACCAATGTAATCAACTCCTAAAAATTCTGGTATAGTCTTGAAAAGAGTTGGTTCTCCACGTAATACCTTCACGTCTGACAAAAGCTCGGACATCTGCAAAATCGTTTCTTTATCTGGTGTTGTGTCCGATAGTTGCTCAATTTGATTGAAAACTTTATTGAAACCTCTATTGGTGAAGTTTACGCTCACTAAATTATTGAAATTACTAAGTTGTAAATTAAAAAATGACATTAAAATCCACCCAAGAAACGAATAGGTAGTAAATTTATAAAGTTAGGAGAACGATTCAAATTCAAAATAGCAGACAAGGAATTTGCAAAAACATTTCTATTAGATGTAGATTGAATAGCGAGGTCTAATCTGTGCATATCAGTTATTTCCATATTGAAACCATCACGATTCAATAAGGGTATGTGAGTATTTTCCGTTCTCTCTTCCGTAAATATTTCTCTCTTCAATTCTTCAATTTTTGGTGTTATCTCTAATTCTTCCTGAGAAAGAGGTTCCGTGATCATAGCTGGCTCCCATGTCAACTTTACATATCTTGGAACATTAAAAATGCTCGACTTTAGATATGGATCTTGTGCGGGATCCTCTTGAGATTCAACGTCGCCCTCGGAAGCGCTGAAAAAATTATAAACAAATTTTGATTCTAATTGTGCTTCCTTGAGATTGTTAAACTCTAATGCCTCAGAGTCTTTCGATTTCAAAGTAATCATCATATCTATTTTTTGCGCTTCTGTTAAAATCTCTTTAATTTCTTCAATAGGCTTATAAGAACTTCCAGCAACAATGATGACTTCTGCTGGTCCGTTATTCAATACTACTTCCGAAAAATTATTAGCAGCATTTGTAGCTAAGACATTTTCGCCTGCGACTATGCTGGTATTTACAGCAACGGTGGGTTGAAAAGAATCTGAAGTTGCGGCGAGAGCTATTCTAGCTTTATCTGTGTCACTTAAAATCAAATCTCCACCATTATTGTCATTTCTTATCACTCTTACAATAGAATCTGTAGGGACTATTGTTCCTCCAGACGATCCTTGGGTTGATCTATTAGAAGAAGTTTCAGATTGTCCAGTAAGAAGTTGAAAAAACTGACCATAAGTTTGAGAAGTTTGTTCTACTTTAATAGTATTTCTATTAGTAAAAACCTGCATTTTTGTTAGTAACTCCTCACTTTACCTATAACAGCAGAAACACTTACTACACTTGATTCGGCCAATCTCAATGGTGCCGAAACAATAGCAATTTCCTCAAAAACAGTAGCCGTAGAAACTCTAGATGTGCTAGTTGTTGTGGCAACAGGAGTTGCAGTGACAGTAGGAGTGGCAGCAATGGCAGTTACAGCGGGCGCAGAAGCAGCAATGGCGATCGGAACGGCTGTTTGAACGGCGGTGGCAACAAAACCCACCTCCTGCGGAATAGCAGACAGAACAGCAGATGCGCCGTTGGCGGTAAGAATACTACTAACATCTATCGCAGTAGCAACAACGGGTGGCGTTTGTACAACAGCTACGGCTTGTGCAACAGTATCTTGCGGATCTGGAAGGGCTTTTAGTTCATCCAATATTACTTGGAGTCTTCCTGTGTCTTCTTGCGCATATATAACTGCCAAAAACACTTCATTAACAAATATCAATATCTTTGTCAATTTTTCAATAGAAGAGAAAGATTCAGCTCCAGTTTGAGAAGGTAAATCAATAGACAACTTAGATAATCTGTTAGTAACTGAGGTCTTCTTGCTCGACGCTGTTTCTGCAACATTTAAAACAAGATTGAAAACTGGAGACTTGATTCTGATTTGCTTCTTAAAAAAATCATAAGAAAAGGTCTTTGCGATTTCGTCAACCGAATCTAAAAATGATGTTCTAAAATCAACAGGTAAACCGCCTAGACCATTTATTAAATTGGTAACAGTTTCCTTCAAATCAAACAAAGAAATAGATTCATTGAAAATTTTCAAAATATCTTGAGAATTGTTGGCAATCAATATGAATTTATCTTGATCTTCATCCAAAGGCAACGGAAAAGAGCTTAAAGGTTTTTCAGATGGTCCTCTCCCGAAGAACGGCACCGTTTCATTTGTCAAAGCAATCGTCCACGCAAGATTTTTTGAACCCAAAGTAACCCCAGCCACATCAAATAAAGTGTTAATACTCACGTCATCAACAGAAACTTGCTTTGTCAAAGCTTTTCCTTCCAAAATAAAATCATAATCTACTTCAGTTGCACCCTTCGGCACCCTGGCAGATCTGATTCTGTATTCATAAATCCTATCTTCTTTAATGGTAGTGTCCAAGATAATGAAAACTTCGTCTGGATTTACACTCAGACCCAAGGTCTTTTGTATGTAATCTAGATAATATGTTGTTTCTTCTTCCAGACTAACAGAATCCAAAAATAAAACTCTCTCAAATTTACTATCAACTTTGAATATATTTTTCTTGAAAACTTCGTAATGTGTGGCGTCAGAAAATCTTTCCCAAACCAAAAGCAAGCCAACACTCTTCTCTTCGACAAAATATTCACAAATAAACAACAATTCAGGCTCAGAATTAATGAATTTTTTAGAAAACTCTTCAAATTGAGGATTAACAAACTTCTTTAAATTTGGATTGTTGAACTTTATAAATTTATCTGGACCTAGAATATCGTTGATACTCTTGTTCTTGGATTGAGTTGTTAAGGCTGTTATTAATGATTTGGGTTTTTCGTCAGGTATTATGTTTTGTCCTGTAATCGACTCTATGGCTCTTTCAAAAAAAGAGTCCGACTCCTTAGTGGCGGTCTTAACTGCTGATTTGATTGCAGTAGAAGAAGTAACCAGATTAATGATTGTCGCTGCAAAACTCATTATAGTGTCAACCTAGCCTCAAAATAACCCGATTCTCTTCCTACAACATCAAATGCTTTTATTCTGTAAAGATAAGTGTTTCCTAGCTTTAGATTTCTATCGAAAAATTGACTTTCCAAATATGCTTTACCTATAGTAGAAAAGGAGTCATTTTTGGAATCAATTTTCCTTTCTATAGTCCAATAATCTGGTACAGACTTCAAAGTGTCAAGCTCCCACGTAAGCTGTACCATTACTGGACTTACTTTCGAATTAAGAACTGTGGCTCTAAAATCTATAGGATCAGATAAGTCTGCCAAAGTGGAAATCTGAAATTCGGACGAAGCATTACTTTCTTCGCCATCTTTAGAAATCGCTGTGATTCTATAGAAATATATATCATTTTCTTTCAAAAAATTAGGCAACTTAAAAGCTCTTCTGATGTTATCTTTTATCTTTAAATTTTCATCATCCTGAGAAGCGTTTGGCAACCTTACATAAGTATCATCAATCAACTTACCTTCAAAAGTAACCGCATCTACAGAGGAAACCTCATCAATGATGAATTTATTCGCCGTTGCTGGAAAAGACTCATATGTCGTTTCTCCAATTTTTCTTCTTTGAACTTTATATAGAATCTTATTTTCTACTTTATCAACAGAAGAAGAACCAGAAAAAAGTTCTTCTGTTGTTCGTAAGGTTGATAAATTATCATCATCCCACAACAATTTAAGCCTAAAAGGAAAACCTCTAAGAGTTTCCGCTTTTATATTGACAGGTGTTCTTAGAGACTTCTTTCCAGTAGTTCTGACAGTAGAAAACGCATAAGAACTAGGATTTCCAAATAAGTCATAACCTCTTGTTCTATATTGATAAATATGATCTTTGGAGATTGTATCATCTACAAATACAATTTCCTTGAAGGTCATTTTAGTCTTCAAGGCGGAAGTTTTTTCTTTAGAAGTTTGAATAATAGGTTGTCTCTCTTTTTGAACGAAGAAAGTATTCGCGGGCCAGCCTGGGGCTCCATAATTTGTCTCCAAAGGAGAGGGTACGGCAAATCTTTTTTCGTAAATACTCAAATCTCTTCTTTGTAGTTCATAAAACGAAATTAGTGGATCATTAGGAGAGATGGTAATACGAACATAATCAGAGTTCTGATCTTGTACGGCGGAAATGATAGGAATCTTCAGATTAACAGACCTACTCTGTGGAGTTACTTTTTGTGTAGTTGAAAAAACCTTAATTTCCTTTGGTTCTGAAAGTAATCCGTGAATATTTTGAAGAAATACTCTATAAATATAGGATTTCGTGTATTGAACCGAACCATCAATAACATTGATACAATTATTTGTATTAGCAACTGTAATCAATTTATCAAAAGAAATCTCATCATCAGATCTTCTGTAAACAATAACTTGAGCAATCTTCTCTCTTGGATCTATGGAGATTACTAATTGAATTTCTCTTTCATTTAGCTGTTTTAGCTTCAAGGAGCTGGGCGGTCGTACTGCGTCATTATCTTCTGTGGTGACGGTCACGGTGTCGGATCTTGGGTTTTCTCCCAAATTCTTGGTAATGCATTCTATGTAATACTCAAAAGTTTCCGAATATCCAACCTTCTTATCTTTATAAGAAAGACTAACTACATTTCTATCTTGGACAAATAAAAACTTTTTTCTCTCTTCGGCAACGAAAGCGGTATAATCTACGTAAGCAACTTTTTCAAATTGTATTCTAGCAAAAAATCTCTGAAATGAATCTTCTAGACTTATTTCCTCATCTGGAGATGAAAATAACTTCAATGCTTCTACATTTCTTAAAGTAGATAAATTAGAATTCAGAATCTCCAAAGGAATAGAACCTCGCTTAATGTTGTACAGCGCTTTTCTATCAAAAGAAAATTTACCATAACGCTTATTACCCACAGATAAACGATCAAAAGCAGCAACAGAAAAAGGTAAAGTGCCCTTAAAGCTTGATTCATCTATGTCGGACAATCTTCTTCTGTATATATTAAATCCAACAATGCCGCCTGAATCAACATCAACTCTATCCACTCTCCAGTTAAGTTGCAAATAAGGATTATCTAATCTGTCCTTTAAAATTTCAACTAGATAAAAATCAGGCGCCGCAATCTGACGCTTTGTTGTTAATCTTGGATCTGATCCTAGAGTAAAAACAGTAGATCTTGTATTGAAAGATTTAGTCTCAGAAAAATCTTCTTCTTCCCTTTTTTCTTGTAGTTGTCTTTCCAATTCCTCAAGATCAACCGAAACGGATACTTCTTTTGTGTTGGACATTATTTATTAACCTCTAAAACTAAATAACTACCAAAACCTTCCTGTAAAGTATCACCACTAAGAACATCTACAATATCTTCTCTATACACTCTTGTAAGTTTTCCATCCGTACCGCTTAAATATACTTCCACCAAAAAGCCATCATTAGGAAGAGCACCGTCAGAGTTCACTAGCGACAGCTCTATTCTTTTTTGTTCCACACCCAAAACAACTTCAATCTCTTTCTTTATTTGAGCTTGTTCAACGGGTTGAGCTAACTGTTGAGCAGGAGTTGGTGGCGGTGGAGTTGGTGTTGCAGTTGTGGTCGTAGGTGTGGATGGAGGTGCGGCCCTCAAAATTGGTTCAAGAACCCTCTCAACCTTCAAAATAGAACCATTAGTCTTGTCAAGAACGTGAGTTTGATTAATAAGAGTGTAAATCGATCCTAATGGCAAACCAAATAATCCAGGCATTTTATTTCTTCCTATTCA
>Ga0208454_1000695_pt1 | contig 17228 bp, 24 predicted proteins | sample EasRivMeERMZT100_FD_187530 | JGI IMG/M metagenome (GOLD analysis project Ga0208454, IMG submission 187530) | Soil microbial communities from meander-bound floodplain in the East River, Colorado, USA - East River MetaG ERMZT100 (SPAdes) (version 2) | ecosystem: Environmental > Terrestrial > Soil...
GAATCTGCGTATTGAGCCGCTGCTTGACCATGAACCCGAGGCGGTTCTCGAGGTAATCCTGCATCTGCGGAACATCCTCGAGCTGCTCATCAGTCACTGCGATCCACACCGCGATCTTTCTGACTGGCGACGTGCGCTCTGTCAGAGCCAGGTTGCCTTCAGGCTTTGCCGCTCCTTCAGCAACTTCCACAGCCGCATTCGTGAACGTGGTTTCTTCCATGTACACAAATGCGTTCTGGGTGATCTGAATCGTGGGAATGAGATCAGTGACTGCCGGCTGTGGCGTGGCATATGGAACGACTACGGTGCTCCGGACTGTCGTGGGCACCCAGCCTGTGCTGGTTGTCAGCACCTTGAGGCTGGTATCAATGAACACTGATTCGGATTCCTGGCCAGTTGCGTGGTTCTTCAGGAAGTCCTGATATGCCTTGGACTGAACGAACTGCTCACCAATGCCCTTCTGTGGCTGTGCCGGTGCATTGCCGTGCGGGTTGCCGCCAAAGTTGGGCCGGTTGGGTTTCGAAAGCTCATCCTGCACGCTCTTGACTGCTACTGCCATCTGCTCAGTTTCGAGAGCCTCATCGCGTGCTTTGCCAATCTCTGAGATTTCCGCAGTCCGCGCACGCACGTCATCGAGCTGCTCAGGGGTGAAGTCGTAAACTGTCTTCCCATCCTGCTCAACCTTGTGCGCATCGAAAATCTTCTGACATTCTTCTGACTTTGCCAGGCGCAGCTGCTCGAGCTCACGCGCTGTCTTGCCTTTGTGACTCATTGCAAAACTCCTATTGCTTGATCTGGGTTTTGAGGAACTCCGCTAAGAGCCGCCGCGCATCAACGTCATCTGCCTTTGGTGAAGGCACAGCCAGAAGCCGGTCAAACAAATCTTTGCAGGCATTGATTTGCTGCCGTTTGGCTGCTGAGAGCTGACGATGGTCCTTTGCGCGCAGGTCACGGAGCGATTCGAACCGATTGGCAAGCTGAGTCCCATAGGCAAGCATGGTGTCAACCTGGCTGTCTAACGTAGCAGGCACGTCAGATTTGATGGTTAGAAGTTCAGTTGCAGGGTTCATTCCAACGAGTACCGGGCTCCATTCGAAGAGATCGAGTTCATCCAGCTGGCGGATGTCCTTCTGCTCTGAATCGAATGATTCCTTCATCACCCTGTACCCAATCGAAAACTCATCGATGATTCCAAACTTGATATCGCTGAACGCTTCACGCCCGCGCTGTGTATCGAGATTGAACTGGCCACGAATCACAAGGCCCTCAGCCGTCTCAACTGCGCTCAGGGTTTTGGCAATCGGCTGCGACCAGTCGTGCGCCCAGACGCCTTTAGGTGTACGCCGCTCAAGGCTTGCCTTGAATGCGCCAGGCATTACCTTCTCGTTGACGTGATCGATGTTGCCAAAGACACTGACAAGCGCAGTGATCTCACCAGCATCACCGGGCTCGACATTGGCTGTGAATTGTTTGCGCTCAAGCTCCATTTGAGGATGGAGCCTTATACCATGTAGGGTGGCTTTACTTTTGGAGGGTACTTATTCCGCGTCTGCGGATGGGGCGTCGCGGTACTCGAGCTCGCACTGATCATTAGCGCGGCAGGTGCGATCGCCTACCGGCACGAGGCTGCCAATTGGCTGCCATCCCTTCCCTGCCTCCTGAAAGCATTCCTCACAATGATCCGCGCGAGGCTCGAGGAAGCTGCGTTCCTGCTGCATTCCGGCATACTTCTCGCGCTGCGCAATCGATTCCGTGTAGCTGATCCAGCCTGATTGCCCATATTGTGCCGATCGCCCTGGCGCCGGATTCTCCTGGCCGGATTCGACACCCAAGAGGAAGCGGCTGAGGAAGCCGTACTGCTGCACGAGAATTGAGCCCAGCTTGCCCCGCTGTCTTGCGCCCATCTGTTCCTTGCCGCCAAAGGCAAGCTGCGACATGGCGCTGTGCGTAGCCTTGACGCCTTCGCGCATCCCAACGGCCCAATCCTCGAAACTGATTGCACCGTCTACGTAGGTCTGGGTTAAGTCTTCAAGCGCACCAGCACTCTTCGCTACGATTGAAAGCCCGATCTTGCGCTGTTCGGCAGGTGTGAGCGGTTTGCCGTTAGGTTTGATGTATCTGCGGAGTCTTGGATCCCACTGGTAGTCAGGCACATTGTCACTCGTGGGTAACCGTCACTTTGGGTTTCGCCTTGAGCATCTTTGCTGCTTCATCTTCACCAAGTGCGAGCAGCCAGGGTATGGCCGCATCAAGCACTTCATCATTCCCTGTCTGGTTCGGATCGGCAGCCTTGAACTTGAGCACCTTGCCCTGTTCCCCGTCCTTGAAACTATCCTCACCCATTGGCGGTCCTCCTACTGGTAGTGGTGCGTATATCTCATCTTCCGCATCAAACTCATAGCCCGCGAGCTCGCGCACCTCACTGCGCTTCAGCCAGCCGCCATTGTAGGCAACCGAGAGCCGCGCATAAAGCGCATCCTGATCTTCGCTCAGTGCCCGAATTGCAGACAAATCGAAGCGAAATTGCTTGCGCTCAGTGTCCTCTTCGAAATCACCGAGGAACTGCGTAGTGAGTTCTTCCTCGATGTAACGGTACAGCGGGACGAGATATGATTCCGTTGCGTATTCTACCAGTTGCCGCGCATTTGAGTAAGTAGCTTTGTCGAGTCCCGCACCGTATCCAAGCACGATTGCCGGTATGCCAATGACTGCACTTAATCGTTCTTCCGGCAGCCGGCGAAGCTGCGCGAGGTTCAAGTCATTCGGGCTGAAACCCACCTTCTCCACATTCACTGCCGCGCCGCTCACCCATGCCTTGCCGCGCTGATCACCCTGAGTCTGTCGCAGGTACTTATCGCGCACATCGTTCGGATCAAACTGGAATGCGTTCACGTTCTCTTTGAGGCTGATCACAACAGGCGGCACTGCGCCATTCTTCATCAGCAGCGCACTGTAGTCAGCAATCTCATTGTCCGTGTAGACTTCGCGCAGCACACTGGCCACCGGGCTGAGGCCCATCCTCGTGTTCATCGGATCAATGCCATCCCTGAAGTGAATCACATCTTCCTGTTCGAAGTGCTGTGTGGCGCCTTCCACTTTGTACTCATAGCCGGTGATGAACTCATTGCCACTTGCCGGCCACGTAGGGCGCATCATATGTGGTGGCACATACCAGAGTTCACTGATCTTGCTGCCACCATTGCGAATCTTCAAGACATATGGGTTGCCGCTCACGATCCACGAATATGCGAATGCTTTGAGCAGTGTTGTGCCTGAATAGTAGAGATTGGGCCTGCGCCAAAGCTTGGCTGCCGGATGGCCTGGAATGATCTGCTCCATCCCATCGTCATCGAGCTCGACGACATTGAGCGGTGCTTCCGGCAGAACCCTGCCCAGCCAGTTGACTGCAGCCATCACAAGCGATGCATTGCCTATCTCACCTGCCTCTACTGTGTAGTCAACCTTGTTGTAGCCATAGCCATGCCAGGCATCTGAGAGCACGTTCCAGACCGGGAATTGATAGCCAGCACCTGATGTGCCACCGCCTGAGCCGGGGAACTTGAGCGCATCTTTGAGCGAGGCAAGCGCCTGCACCGATCGCCTGATTAGACTGGTTTCCTTGTTGCTCATCCTGATACGACCCAGTTGCGCACGCCTACGACTGCGCGCCAGGCAAGTGCGCGCGCGATAACCGTGTCATCGTGAAGGCCAGTTGGTGCCTGATAGCTCACGCGCTGCGTATTGCCTGCCACCTTCGATTCGAATGCGTGCAGCTCTGCCGTTGCTGCCGGCACATCCAGCCACCTGCACTCCGCGCGCTCGAAGGCCAATGCAAGCGATTGGATGAGTGGTGGCTTGGATGCTGCCGTAGTGGTGAAGGCAAACACTGGCAGCCCATCACGCTGCAATGCCTCGATATTTGGTGAGCCTATGCTGTTCTCTTCAGCTTCGATATGACTCACGCCCCAGCGCCGTGCCAGTGCATCCAGTCGCCCACGCTGAAATGCCCATCCAATTTTGTTGAAACGATCAAGGGCTACCTCTTCCCTGCACCCACTGCATAGCACAGAGAGCGCCGTTGAATCGTTTTTCTGCCCCCAATCAACTCCCATTACCATCCTGTGCCCTTGATGCGTTGAGGGCTGCGCCCCGGCCGGCGCTGTTAGATTCGCCACAATGTTTCGAAACACGCTGCCTTCACCCTCGAGGAACTCCGCCATGATCTCCTGGCGGTACGCTTCGTCTGAGAGGTCGGTTGTGATGTCCTCGAGCGCTGCCCTGCTCAGATGCGGATTATCGAAGCTCGTGAAGTGCCATGCCTGCCAACGCCCGGTCGTGTCACCTAACGCCTTCTGATAGAGATTGTGAAACCAGTTCCTTCGCCTTGGTGTGCTGATAAACCACGCATCGCCGTTGTTGTCGAGTAGCATTGGCGCGCCTACCTTGTCCCACGCATCCGGCGCCAGCAGTGCGCATTCATCGAGCACCAGAAAGTCTGCATGATCCCCGCGCAGCGTATCGGCATCGCTCGCAGTCTTCACCTTGATGCGCCCGCCATTGTGTGGAAAAAGCATAATCCGCCGCTGCTCATTCTTCTCAACTACGCCAAACTCAGTGAGCTCATAAAGCCATTCCTTCACCTTGTCCCAGAAGGCATCTGCCTGATCCTGCGTCGTCGATGCGAGCAGCACACGCCGGCCCTCGAGCATCTTGGTTACCGACACTCGTGCAGCGAGAGTAGTCTTCCCCGCCCGCCTTCCCGCATTAACAACCATACGCTTCGCCGTCGATTTCGCTATCAACGACTGCTTCTGATGGAGCTGCGGCAATCTGACCGTAAGCTGTTTGGCTGTCGCTATCATTGACAATCCTGATGAGCACACCGCCGGTATGCTCGTGATATTCCTTGGGCTTCCCGAATGTGTATGCCAAGAGAATCTTCGTTGCTTCGAGGTCCTCTGCCTTTGCTCTGCGCACCAGCATCTCAATCACTTCTCTTCGATCATCTTCGGTGAATGCAGTGCGGAGCAGCCATGTCAGTCCCTGTGTGTATGCTTTGCTTGGTTTTGCCATAATTATGCGTTTCGCCTGAATGCCATTTGCCTTGCGTGATGCGCAACGGGCACTCTTGCTGATTGCATCGCTGGCGTCTGCGCTTCAACTGCCACACTCAGGGCCGGTGCGATGAAACGCCCTTCAGCCACAGCCGGCGCGTACAGTCCGACATTAACGGCTATGGATGAAATCTCGAGCACCGCCTGACGAACGAGTGAAGGAGCCTGAGCCGTGACGCTGGTTGAGAGAGTGATTGAATCAAGCACGCGGCAGCATCGCTCATAGAATGCGACCACATCAGCGACGACGAGCCCATCTTCAGCACCGTGCTCACCTGAGATTGGCAGCACAGTCATCTCAGCCGCAACGCTCGTTACCTTTGCAGCAAATGCGTCTGAGTTCGTGGCTTTCGGGACGAAGGTATCATCCGGCGAATGAGTGAACCTGAACCGCTTCCCCGCATATTCGCTTGTCGCTCGAAGCATTGGATCGTGGCCAGCTGTCTGCGTTGCGTATGAACCACCGCCTGGGATGTTGTATGCGATATTTATTGAGTCATCGGCCCAATCAAGATCGTTGTACATCGCGCCGAGATTGCACACTGGATAGATCAGGCACGCGCCCTTGACAGCACTAATCGGGCTCGTTGCGGCATGCACGAGCGCTGATGGCCCGCCCATCGAGCCGCCCCACATGGCAAGGTGCGAGATCGAATAGTTTGCGCGCATGTAGGATTCGAGCGCGGCATAATCAGCAAGCGCAGCGTCATTTCCCCAGTTATCGCCGTGAGCATGCGATGCACAAAACAAATACCCCATTGGCAGCATGGCATTGAGGATGTCCGGCCTGAACAGCAGCGACTGCTCATCTGCGCCCATGCCGTGACAGAACTCTATCAGGTAGTAAGTGCGCGCTGCCGAGTAATCATCCGGCAATACGATGAGCACTTCCTGGCCACTGATTGTGGTGTTGATCTGCTGCATTTATAATGGCAACCCGATGAACTGGTACTTCGACAAGGACGGCAAACCGCGCAATGTCTCGCGCGAATATCCACTGCCGTGGCGTGAGTACAGCACCGCTGAGAAAGTTGAAACGATTATGGGTGCGTGCGTCTTTATCATCCTGATTCTTCTGTTGAGTTTTCTCTAGCTCGTCGCATCGGTCACACCCTGCTGCATTACCATTACGCCCTTCTCACACGTATAGATTGCGCCAGCCTGCGAAATGATCTGCACATCGTAGTGATAAGGCACAAGTGGCGTCATCATTCCTGTCTCTGCGCCTGTCAGATCAAAGTGGAGCGCAATCGAGCCACCCGTGGTTGTGTCATCGGTGATCTGGCCTGCAATGCCTTCAGATGCGGTAATCTGCTTTTGGATTATTGCATCAGCATCAGCGCTCGTAGCCAGGCGCTTGATCGTCAGATAGCCCTTCGAAACGGCGATGCCACCTGGCAGTTCCGTATAAGTGCGCGAAATTCGCAGATCATCGCCGCCCACATAATCAACAATGCGCACCTTGAAATTGGCCGGCTCGAGTGCGCGCTCATCTTCGACAATAACTTCTTCTTCGAAGTTGACTGAGTCAGGCGTCCGGGCAACGACGCTGACATTGAGTACGGGAACCTGGAAGCCAAAGTCTGCAAGTATTGCGGGAACAGGTGCAGCAACGGTGATCGACTGTGCCGGAACTTCGAGACTAATTGGCGCGAATACTTCTGGCGCATGCAAGGCAACCGCAATTGAGAGCGGCGGCGGCTCGATTGTCGGTACAGCTACAGGGTGATATGCGATTGCCGCGCCGGTTGCCGGATAGAATATGCGGCAATGCGGAGCAGTAATCGGCCCGTTAACAAGCGTTGCGCCAACGCCGCCAACAAGATCAATCTCAGGTGAGCTCTTGCCGATTATCGGCCAATAACCTACGAGGTTTTGTGGACGAATGGATAAAGCAGAGACACCACGCGCAAGTGATGCAACTTCGTCAGGCGTGAGTGCAACATCCCAAATACCACATTCGGCCATGTCGCCTACGTAATACCCGATCGGTGAGCCTGTTACTATTGCGCCAATTGCGATGCCAAGGGTAGTTGCGATGGGCGTAATGCTCACCGTGTCCGTAGCTGCACCTCCGCCATTGTTATACGCAGTGCGACTTGTTGCAGACGCGAATACTGCGCATCCGTGATGCCACACACCACCCACGAAAGCCGTTGAGGTGTGAGCACTCGAATACGAGGCAAAATTGTTGGAGACGGTCAGCGCCTCGACTGGAAACGGATCCGAACCGCTTGCGCCAAGCCAAAAGCCATCGGGTGGATTGCCGATGTTGCCGAGATACATCAGCACGCCGCCTGTGGGTAGTGCCGGAACCGTTTTGAACCAGCAGGCCATCGTTAGTGGCGGACCCGTTATAGCACGCGGGCGCGCCAATAGGACTGGAGTTGCTGTCGCCAGATATTGATTAGTGCCGTTGAAATTGCGTGCCATTTAGGTTTCGCGTAATTCAACGGCGAGTATTTCTGCATCGCCGACCATGTCATCTTCGACGTCAGCCGCATTGCGCGATACTTTTACTCGAAAAGATTCGCCAATGGCGACCGAATCAATTGCCGCTCCATCGGTAAAAGCAATTGCCGTGTATTGAGACGCGCCGCTGGTTGCGGGCGCTGTACCCGCCGCCATACCCGCCGTTGCAAATGAATCTGAATCAACATCATCGACGCCTGATTGATGCCGATCGAATTGCGCCGTCCACTTGACATTACCCGCAACTGCCGTTGTTGCGAGCCAAATGACCGTCGCGGTAATACCGCCGCCGCTGTAATTGCGCGGCAAGACGCCGCTGAAGATGGCGCTTTCTGCCGTAGTATCATCGAAGTCAAGCACCATGTGCCCATTCCGCGTATCAAGCGTGGCGTAATTCGTCGCAGGCGGCTCGTTTGAATGTGGCGTAAATGTTATGAGCGTATCGCCGGATGCCATGGCATGCCTCGTTTCTAGGTAAGCGTAATGATTCCCGAGGCGCTCCATTGCGCTACAACGTTTGTGCCTACTGGCGTCAATGGGAAACCAGTCACGCCACTGTCCCAGAATGCCAGGTACGGTGATGTAGTCTCATTGCCCGTATCCACCCAGAGAACCAGCGCCTCTGACTGATCGCCGCTCACACTCGTGAATGTGGTATCAGCCGCATCAAGCACGCCTGCGACAGTCGTGATACTCGCAAGCGTTGCCGTTGCGACACGCGATGGCGCCGGGACATCGTTGATGAAATCGTGGCCCGCGTTGTAGGTGTAGTCCGCCAGATCCACGATTGTTGCTTTGAGCGTGCCAAGCGCAAGCAACTGATCGAGCATTGCCTTTTTAGCTGTAGCCTGTACTGCGTTAGCCATTCGATTATTCTCCTAAACGCGTTTCAAGATGATGAGAAGGGCGAGGATCACAACGATCACCACGAGTAGTTCTAAAGCCCAGAGGATCACACGATCCCTGTTCCAGTTCATTTCAATCAATGCCAGCGTCAAGAAAGCTGCGAAACATACCTCACGCCGAGTGGGAGTATCGCATGCGGGATAGGCTTACTTTGCGATGGGCAAAAGAATGGGCGCCCGGAGAATGCGAACTGTCAGGCGCCCGAGAGTGGTTAGAGAAGAATCTGACGGAAGTATACCGCTCTACTTGCGAATGATCGTGTAGGTGCGGAGCTCCGGTCCCTTGCTCACGCTCTGCCGGCGCTCACGAATCTCTTTGACCATCCCTCGAGCCACCAGTCCCTCGAGCAGATCCACCACCTTCACCTTTTCCATTCGCGTGTACATCTGGATGTCGAGCACAGTCTGGTGATGTTCCTCAACTGCTTCGAAGATGATCTCTTCATCGGCAGTGAGCATCTTGAACGCCTGCGGGAACTCACTCTTGGCTTTGCGTATCGTGGCCACAACTGTCTGATGAATCCTGGCTGACATCGTAGTTCCGAGCAGCTGACACGAGCGGTAGTACTCGTACTTGAGCCGCTTATTCGGCATTCGCACCATTATGTACTGTTCCGGCATATGAAAATTTTTGTATTGACCGTAAATACAGTATACACAGACCTAACGCACGACTAAATGTTGTGCTTTGCGATGAGGTGATTCGAACCGTTCCTCCATCGCCATCCTGTAAGCCTCATACGCGATCCCATCATCAGGCGCATCGCAGCTCGGACCGCACTCATTGACGTAGTTATACACGCACCGATCATCAAAGATCATCGAGCCTCTGATCAAGTCTGGCCCACCAAAACATACGTATGCCTGGCGTGCTTTTGTGACACGTCGCAACTGCTGCATCTGCAACACAAGTGCGTGCGCATTCTGCCGCTCACTCATTGGCTTCACCTCAAACCATGCACGCCATTCCGGTATCCAGAAGTCAGGCAGGTACGCTTTGCCAGCGCCAAGGATGTAGCCTTCAGGTTCATACTCCCAGCGAAGATTCATTGCATCGAAGAATACACACCAACGTGCTTCAGTGCGCGACCGAAAGTAGCGACCGGCATAGCGCGTCTGGATGATGCGCCCGAAGCGAGTCTCAGTGTGTACAGATCGCGGCAGACTCATTCAGGCTCCGTCAATTCGTCGGTGTCGTCCTCGTCATCATCGACATCCCGCTCGTAGTACCAATCCACAATCTCGTGCAGCTTCTCCTGCAGCTCATCGAATCGAGCCACGTCCCTCTTCGCCGCCTTGCCAAAGATTGTGGCCTGAATGTGCACGTGCAATTCAGTTGCAGTTATTTCCTTGCTCATACTTCCTCGAGGAACAATGCGCGTTCCTTCTCGCGGCGATTCGCCAGGCCCTCAGATACAACCTTCTGGCCATCCACTGTGATCTTGTTCCACACAAGGAACTGATCAGCAGCGCCCATATAGTCGCCCTCATTCAACAATCGCAGCAATGTCGAATCACCGAATGCGCCTGTGCCAATGTTGAACGTGAGCGAGCACATTGCGTTGTACTGATTCTGATTCACCGGCACTATGACGCACTCATCCATGCACTCTTCGGTTTCGAAGAGATCACCATCGAGCAGCATATCGGATTCATCCTGCGTGATCGTGCGGTTGTACGGGTCGTCATTGCCACTCAAGAGATGCCCCACACCAACTGTCAAGTAGCCTGCCTGATCGTAGTACGGCTCGAGCTCGCACCCTTCGCATTCGGTGATGAAGGCAATGCCGGCATTGTCCACACAGTCGGGTTCACTGGGTGGCATTGCATCGACCTTCGTGGCAATCGACTCCACAATGCGCTCAATGCGCCTCAGTCGTTGCGCGACCTTCCGCGCAAAAGATTTCCGTGATGGTTCGATCATATCGCCAGCACCTTCCCTGCAAGTGCAAACGCCAATGAAAACACACCTGCAGCAAAGAGCAGCCTCCCCAACTCAGCCACCTTTGGATTCGCACTCAGTGCGTACGCCAATGCTCCGGCTATCGCAAACGCAATTGGGATTAGCATAGTCATCATCACGTGTCCTCCTTGGGAAGCTGGTCCAGGTAAGCCTGAAACGTTATGTGTTTATCGAGCCATTTGACATTGCTTTTCGCTCTGCACACTCGGCAATGGTAAACGCGTTCACCTCCACGGCGTTCAGATTTGGGCGTAAGTATTGGCCGCTGGGCCTGGCACTTCCAGCATTCGAAGATTCCATACACAGGCGTCCTAGGATCGAATGTGCCGACTTCGGTCATACCTCGTTCCCTCGAGTGCTTTCTCTCCCACACTTTTCGCTCGTTCCACATCGGTCGTATGCCTGGCATGTTCAAGCAGCCGGATCATCTCGAAGATCACCGCTTCGTACTTTTCGATGCGCGCCATGGCCTCGTAGTATTGCGCTTCGCCAGGTTCTACTCTGCTCGTTCCCATATCACCGAATGCTTGCGCTTGTGCCATTCCGGTTCACCCAAAGGCTCGAGCTTGCGAATCTCAAGCGGTGCTGCTGAACACGCGCAGGGACGCACGAAGGTATTCTCTCCGAATGAGTCCGGTACTTTGCGTGCAAGCGTCTGCCACCCACTCCCTTCGCAGTACCAGCACACTTCGCCAGATGGCGATTGCTGAAACACAGAAAGCCGCTGATCGCGTTCAAGCTCGCGAATCGCATGCCAGGCTGCAATGAGCTCCTGCGGTTGAAGCAGCGCTTTCACTACCCGGTTGCGAATTGCGTGCAGCTCGCATTCTTCGATCCGGTCAGCCGGTATCTGCGCAAGGATGCGCTGCCAGTCGCGTATCTCGTCAGCCAGGGCAGCGTCGCTTAGGGCTGCAACTCCTGCCCGCCGCCTTGCTGCGCTAATTATCCCCGCTAAGACGCGCGGCAACTCTGGCTGCCTGGTCACTGCTGCCTCTGTCGTCGTCATCGGGTCCATTCCCCTTTCCTGGAATTTCGCGATTCAGCCAGTCAATGAACCTGGCGCGCTTAGGTTTAATCCTGTGCTCATCGCACCAGTCCTCAAACTTCTCGTGAACGTGCCTGACATCGAGATGCGCGAACTTTTTCTGGTCCTGCAAATCATCGAGATATTCATCAGAAAAATCTTCAGAGAGAGAGGGTGCCGGAAGAGAAGAACTCTCTCTCTCTTTACTTAGTTTCTTACTTACTAGATCTAGTAGTAGTGAAGAAGAGTTTTGACTTTCGTGTGACATGCGATGCTTTCGCTGACGCTCAGCGTTGTAAAGTCTTGTTTTATATTCACGTTGCATCCTTCGGTTGATCACCTGAAAGTCGCGTGACATCTTGTGACACTTTGTAACGCTCGCCGTTTCGCTGCGCTTGAGCTCTCGCAGCGCTTTCCTCATTTCCTCTACCGAACACCGGCACATTTGGGCCAGTTCAAGGACGGTCCCGGTGATGATTCCAGTGCGTCCGTTTTCATGCATGGCGCAGAGAAGGTCCATCCAGATTCCGCGTGTTGACGCTGAACATTTGGAAAGATCGGGATCCTTCTTCCAGTCGCCGGGATAAAACAAAAATGCCGGCTGTTTTCCTGACACAATCAATGATGCTCATAAGGTGCGTGAGGGGTTGATGGATTGCCCCCCTAAGCGGAGCGCGCTTTTGTCATTTTTGTCACTAGGTATTCTATGAGTTCAATAATCTGTTCTTCGTTGAAGTGCTTCTTGATAATCCCTGCAGCACGTTGAGGGTGAAGGGGGATCTTTACCTTTCTTTCCCTAAAACCCGTCTCGATTGTTGCCTGGTGAAGATTCCTATATTCACCACGATTGAACGCTTCCAAGATGTCAGGTCGATCACGTTCCAGACGAGCAGTCCAATACTCGTTGCTTCCATATTTCAACCTGAGGTCCTCAGGTTGATGCTCCCCACTCTTCCTGGCGCCTCCATGTCCTTCCAGCTTTTTTTTGATTGCCTCATCTTTACTTGCACCAATCTCAGCCTGCAGCATGGCGTCAAGGCTGCCGTAGGGCTGCTCTGGTGTTGGGAGGCGATCAAAGATTCGATACTGCTCTGCCATCTCCAATCTTTCAGTAAAACGCTCCGTGGTGACGTGTGCAGCTTCGTACGCACTCTTCAAGAGCATTAAGGTCTGCGCGGCGAACTGCCATCCGTCTTTAGGCAGGGTATCCGGTGGTGCTGGAACGAAGTTAAACTGCGTAGCCATGTAGCGTTTCTTTCTGAAGAACATCCTGCGCGAACACATCAAGCTTTCGCAGATCGTCAATGTCGGTCATATCCTTTAGCTCGTTCGATGAGTATTTTCCGTACAGACCAGCGCCCTTTTTCAGTTCAGTCCAGGTCTCAGCTTTTGCCTTTGCATAAAGGTCATCCGGGATCTTTTTGTAAGCGTACCCACGCCCTTGTAGAATCTTTTCGACCAGGTCCCTTAGACGAGACTTCAATCGCTCACGTTCATCTGCAATATTCGTCGGGGTCGCAGATTCGTCATCTCGAACAATTTTAAAAGGAATGCTGCGCAATCTCTCGGCGATTTGCGGTTTTGTAACTTCACCTCGCAGGCGAAGTGTTCCCATTAAGGCATCGACGAAGTCTCCCGTAACATCATCATCAAACTCTCGTAACCGATCATCACTGGTGGCACCCCAATAGCTGCGATCGACTATAAGCGTATCCAGTGGTGGAGGTTTTTTGTCATCCTCCCATTGGCGCACACGGTCGGTGAATTTTATCGGGTCCGTCTCGTAGCCTCCGCCATTATCAGTCACAACAAGCTTTTGTAATTCGCGCGCTTGAGGATCTTTGGGAGCGATGATCAGTGCAACTCGGGATTTCGGATGTTTGGTGCCGCCGCGAAGCCATCTCTGAGTGCACCCCACTATGGTGCGAAGGGTTGAAAGGTCAAGCAAAACCTTCAATTCCTTAACATCCAGGCCCACGCCGCCCATCTGCTTAACGATCAACACGTCGCACGACGGACCCTTCCGAAACGCATCTATGAGCGATGCTGCATCGTTATCTTCACCAGTTACAATCTGGGTGTGGAGATGAGGCGCCTGCCTTTGAATCTCTTTCTGAATTGCCCGGCAGTGAGCGTTGTCCTCGGCGTCCTCACCAGTCCTGTCATTCCCGCAAAAGACGAGGGCCCGAAACTTCGGATCAAGGTCTTTGAAGTGTTGCAGTCCATCAACAAGAAACTCCACCCCACTCCTAATCACTTTGGGATCGCGAACGATTTTCCATAAACGCCTCTTTGCTTCATCCTTGGTCATCTCACTGAGTTTCAGTTGTTGACTGCTAACAACATCCGTGTGAGCAACTTCAATCCATTTGAATTCGAGCTTGCATATAGCGTTTTCCATCCATGCCTGAGAGAGCGACCATGAAAAGTTCGGGCTATTTGAGAAAAACTCTAACTGATCTTTGTATTCGGTAATTGTTACTTTATCTGCGGTACTCCCGGCAGTTGTCACAAATCGCGTGCGCTCCCCATCTTTGATCTTTACGGTCTGAGCACCAAAAATCGGCTCATCATCCGAACGATAGAAGGTCCCGGTCATCGTAATAACAATGGCGCCAGCGTCGACGCATTCGCGTAACAATCCACCAAAGGCATTAGCCTGACTCATCGTGTGGCACTCATCCGCAATTATTAACAATCGTTTTCCTTTGGCTGCATGCTCGCGAATCAATTTGAGAAGATTCGTTCTCCGCTTCATGGTCCCTGATTCCCATTCATCACTCTCGCGCTCTCCCACAAACATCTGAATCGTCGCCGTTACGACGCGCGTTCGCGGATCAGGCTTGTACCCATCAATCAAATCAGGACCCTTCGGCGAAACAGCTTCACCATTAAAAGTACCTGCATATCCCCATCGCATTGCGAAGGCTTGCATGTCCTCGATGTCGACAGCCTGCCCCCGCAAGAAGGTGGATGTCGTAATAATTAATCCCCAGAATGAAATGCCTGCCTCGACACACCACGCAATTAACCCCCGCGCAACATCAGTCTTGCCGTAACGTGGCGGCAACTGGATGGAGTACTTACGCACCCCTTGCTCTATCGCCTCTGTTGCACCGATCAGGGCCTCGTACTGTCCAGGCCTCTCCCTCGTGGCCTCGGAGATTTTCCGAAGTACGTCCTCAATTGTGGTAAACTTCGTCATTACTAGAACCTTTCCGCCTGTTACAGGCTGGATGTACGGGCTGCAGATTTACTAGATCAGTGCAGCCCGTTACTTTGTATGGGATTCGATGGTCGATCTGGAAATCGCCACCTAACAATTCACCGCAGATCGCACATCTGCCGCTAAACTTCATAAACAACTGCCACCGCTTTTTTCCGTTTCGAAGCGTACGCATCAGAGTTCACTCCGATAATCATTCCGCGCAGCGTCATCGCGCCGCACCCAGTACTCGATTCGCCTCTCGCGCTGAATGCGGTCCATTGCCGGCGCAATCGTCTCGGCAATCCACACAAACATCACCCCGACACCCACCACGAGGCCTACAAGAAACCCTCCACTGAAGCACCACCAGCTCATTTCTTCCTTCGCTCATTAGGCGTCTTCAAGAGCGACACCACAGCCACCATCGCCGCACAGAACACCAGCGCCAGGATCACACCCCATAGGATTAGCTCAAGCGGTTCCAGCATTGCGGTTCACATTCGCGCGGCCAGGCGTGCATTGCTCAGCTATCCCTCGTTAGCCACCATACAGATGGCCGAGCTTCCTGACCGCGCGAATAGGGGCCGTGCGTGAAGTGCACATAACGTGCCGCCCTGATTAAATGAAGGCACGCACGTGCCCACCCGGTCGGTACTTCACGCACGAATATCAAGGGGCCAGTCAACGCCTTCACAGGTAACACTCGCGCATTCCACGAGCAGCTCTTTGGCTACGCTCACCTGCGAGGCCAAGATCATTTGCAATAAGAGCAACTTATCTTCGAGCTTCCCGCCAACATTTGATTCAATCAGCATCAGCACCCGCGTACGCCTCGCTTCGAGTGCTTCCTGCTGGTCGATCAGTTCCTTGAACTCAGCCGTTAGCTTCACGCGATCCTCCGAGTTACGTCCTGTGCCGTATCGCGCAATGTTGCTTTCAAGCTGGCCACAAGTTCCTGCAGTTGCCGCTCACGATCACGGCAGAGCGCCAGCTCAACGCGCTCTTTCTCCAAATCGGGCTGGCGCACCCAGGCCGCAAGCAGGAATCCAGCAATGAATGCGAGAGAAGCGATCCCAATGATGATCAGCGCCAGCTTCACCTGTTCAGTGCCCGTTCCTTCCGTTCCTCTTCGATGTGGTGAGTGATGGCGCGCATCTGACTCGAGAGATCAAGCAGCGCATCCTTGACCAGCCGAAACTCACGCCGAATCGAAACTTCCAGAGCTTCAACTGCCTCGTTAGCCGCGCTGATCAGGCGGTGCGCTTCTTCCAGATCGTCGTCATTTACCTGGCGCTCAACAACTTTCATTTGATTCGTAGATGCCTTCCTCGCTCACCAAAATGCGCAAAGTCGATTGGCTCACCAGATTCAAGCGCGCGACGGATTGCTTCGTTATCCGCCGTTACCGTGATCTTCTGAAACTCTGCCGGTAATGCTTCCGCTGCGCGATCGACGAGAAGCGGCAGAAGCCCGCCGTTATTTGCGATCGACAGCCGGTAGCTATCTGTTTCGAGCTTCGAGATACCTTGAACTTCGAAGAAGTATTGCAGCCGTTCCTTGAGCCTCGCTGCTGTCTTCAGGTCAGATTCGGCCAGCTTCTTACGGCGATCACCACGCCTCTTGAGCTTTTCGTAGAGCGAGCAGTAGTCGTCGACCTTCTGGTCACGCGCTCCGCCCAGCTCCGCAAACCACGCATCTATCGCAGCGTCAGCTTCCGGATCGCTCACATCGCCGCCAGCCTCAAGGAGAAGTTCTTCGAGGGCAGACAGGTCAGCAGAGATGCCCATTAGCGTGGCGCTCATTTGCGCTCCTTCCGATCGAGCTCAATGCGCGCTGCCCAGTCCTCGAACTCTTCAATACAGGCAACCATCTGCCCTTCGTTCAGGTCAGCGCGCTTGTCCACGCCCACGAGATCCTTCATTCGCGCCTGTATGTCAGCGTTCGATATGCCCAGGCTGCGGAGTTCGCGGATCAGCTTATCGAGCTCGCTTACCGTCTGAATCAGCTTCTCGCGTCCGTTGGGTTTCTTTTCCGTTTCAGCTTCGAGCTGCTTTGGCTCATCGTGCATCACCGCATCCGGTATGGTTTCGATTTCGCTCTCATCGATAAACCCGAGACCGCATATGCTCAACGTTACGCGGCGCTTTGATTTAGATTCCGCCTTCATGATTGCGTTGCAGAGCAGATCGCCTTTGAGATTGCCAATCGAGACAGCACCTATTGATTCATCCGTCCTGCCTTCAGGCGTCGTTGCGCGCGCAGTGACAATGTAGACATCGCTGATATGCTCACGGCTTACGATGCTGATGGAGACGTTGTGCATCTTGCGCAGCTGGTCCGTGGCATCCTTGCGCGCATAAAGCGTCAGCTTTCCGTTGAGGGTTATATATTGAAAGGGCTGCGAAAGTGGGTTGAGCCCCAGCGCCTTACAAGTTGCCGTGTAGTAGTTCACCCTTTCGGCGGCAGACAACTTGCTCAAATCGCCAGCGACCACAACTCGCTCTAGAATGGCGGCATAATCTGTTTCTTCTTTGGCTAAGGC
>Ga0208454_1000697_pt1 | contig 17204 bp, 14 predicted proteins | sample EasRivMeERMZT100_FD_187530 | JGI IMG/M metagenome (GOLD analysis project Ga0208454, IMG submission 187530) | Soil microbial communities from meander-bound floodplain in the East River, Colorado, USA - East River MetaG ERMZT100 (SPAdes) (version 2) | ecosystem: Environmental > Terrestrial > Soil...
GCTCGAGAAAGCTCTCCACCGCGCGCGCGAACTTCGGGTGCGCGAGCCAGTGCGCCGAAGGCGCTTCCACCGGCAGGAGGCCGCGCCAGAGCTTGTGCTGGCCCTGCGCGCCGCCTTCGAACACCTGCAGCCCGCAGCGGATGGCGTACTCGATCGCCTGGTAGTAGCAGCACTCGAAATGCAGCAGCGGCACGTGCTCGAGCGCGCCCCAGTAGCGCCCGTAGAGCGTGCTTTCATCCTTGAAGAAGAAGGAGGAAGCGATGGGGCGGCCGTCGCGCTCGGCGATGAGGAGCGCGAGGTTGCCGGGCAGGGCGGCGCCGACGCGCAGGAAGAAGTCCAGGCTGAGATACGGGCTCGAGCGATGCTCGGCGTAGGTCTTGCGGTAGCAGCGGTTGAAGAATTCCCAGTGCCGCCGCTCGATAGCGCTTCCTTCCAGCCAAGAGCAGGAAACGCCCGCGTCCCGGACGCGGGTGCGCTCCTGGCGGATCTTCTTGCGCCGCTCACGGGTCATGCTGCGCAGAAACGCGTCGAAGTCCGTGTAGCCCGCGTTGCGCCAGTGAAACTGCACCGTGCGCCGCAGCAGCATGCCGCGCCCGACGAGGTGCGGAATCTCTTCCTCGAGGGGAAAGAGGATGTGCAGCGACGAGGTGTCCCGCGCGAGCTCGAGCGCCGCCTCCAGCAATACTTCCGGCGAACTGCCCATGAGCCGCGGCCCGCGAACCGGGGTGAAAGGGATCGCGCTCAGGAGCTTCGGGTAGTACTCCACCCCGTGACGCTCGTGCGCCTCCGCCCACGCCCAGTCGAACACGTATTCGCCGTAAGAGTGCGACTTGGCGAACAGCGGCATCGCCGCGACCAGCGCGCCGGCGCGCCGCACCAGCAGGAACTGCGGCGCCCAGCCGGAGCGGGCCGACGCGCAGCCGGTCTCTAGGAGCGCGGACAGGAACTCGTGCCGCACGAACGGCTGGCTGCCGGCGAGGGCGTTCCATTCCGCCGCATCGACGCTGCCGAGCGAATCGACGACGCGGACGCTTTCCAAGGTCCTACTTGGGCTGCACGCCGAGCGCCATCCGGTTGATTCTACGCTGTACAATTCCCCCTCCGCGGAGGACCAGGGCCATGAAAAAGATCGAAGCGATCGTGAAACCGTTCAAGCTCGACGAAGTGCGCGAAGCGCTTTCGGAAGTCGGCGTCACCGGCCTCACCGTGACCGAGGTCAAGGGCTTCGGCCGGCAGAAAGGCCATACCGAGCTCTATCGCGGCGCCGAGTACGTGGTCGACTTCCTGCCCAAGGTCAAGATCGAGGTCGTGGTCGCCAACAACCAGGTGGAAAGCGCGATCGACGCGATCGTCCGGTCCGCGCGCACCGGCAAGATCGGCGACGGCAAGATTTTCGTCACTTCGGTCGAGCACGTGGTGCGCATCCGCACCGGCGAGACCAACGAAGCCGCCGTCTAGCTTCTGAGGAGTACCAGGACCGCGCCGGCACCGCCGTCCGCGGTGGGGGCTTGGGAAAAAGCCAGGACCTCGTCCCGCAGTTTCAGCCAGTGGTAGACCTTTCCCTTCAGGACCGGCTCGCGGTTACGCGAGCCCAAACCCTTGCCGTGAACGATGCGCACGCAGCCCAGCCGCCGCGCCCGGCAGCCGTGCAGGAACTCGCGCACCGCGGCTGCCGCCTCGCTGCGGTTCATGCCGTGCAGGTCCAGGCTGTCCTCGACCACCCACCGCCCCCGGCGCAGCTTGCGCAGCAGGGCGGGTGAGTAGCCCGGGCGGACAAAGGTCGGCTGCCAGCCCGACTCGGTGTCTTCTTCGGGCGCGATGGTTTCGCGCGGGAGCGGCGCCGGCCTCGGGCGCTCGCGCACGGCGCGATGCGCTTTCACGAGCGGCACCACCCCTGCGAGCGCCTTGCGAAAGTCGCTATCCATGTCCGTCCAGGTACTTCTCTGCGTCCAGGGCTGCCATGCAGCCGCTACCGGCGCTGGTCACCGCCTGGCGGTAGACGTGATCCTGGACGTCGCCGGCGGCGAATACCCCGGGGATACTGGTCGCGGTGGCTAAGCCCTCGCGCCCCCCGCGAGTGATGATGTAGCCGTCCTTCATCTCGAGCTGCCCCGCAAAGATGCCGGTGTTGGGAGTGTGCCCAATCGCCACGAAGAAGCCCTTTGCGGCGATCGTCTTGACCGCGCCACCTTTCAGGTTTCTGACGCGAACCCCGCTGACCCCGCCCGAGTCGCCCAGCACCTCCTCGACGACCGCGTCCAGCTCGAGGCGGATCTTGCCCTCCGCGACGCGCTTCATCAGCTTGTCGACCATGATCTTTTCGGCGCGGAACTTGTCGCGGCGGTGGATCAGAACCACGCCGGAGCAGAGATTGGCGAGATAGAGCGCTTCCTCGACCGCGGTGTTGCCGCCGCCGACCACGACCACGTCCTGGCCCTTGAAGAAGAAGCCGTCGCAGGTCGCGCAGGCCGACACGCCGCGCCCCATGAACTTCTGCTCCGAGGGAAGGCCGAGGTACTTCGCCGTGGCCCCGGTGGCGATCACCAGCGCGTCGCAGGTGTAGCGCGCCCTATCGCCCTCGAGGGCGAACGGGCGCTCCCGCAGGCGCGCGGTATGGATCTGGTCGGAGACCACCTCGGTTTCGAAGCGCTCGGCGTGCTGCTGGAAACGCTGCATCAGGTCGGGGCCCTGGACGCCGGCGGCGTCGGCCGGCCAGTTGTCGACGTCGGTCGTGGTCATGAGCTGGCCGCCCTGCGCGACCCCGGCGATCAGCACCGGGCGCAGATTCGCCCGCGCCGCGTAGACCGCGGCGGTATAACCCGCCGGGCCGGAGCCGAGAATCAGCAGGCGGGCGTTTCGTGTGTCCATGGACAAAATGCTAACATCCCGAATATGGTTAGCACGGTCTCCACCGCAGTCCTAAAAACGGTTCCGCTGTTCACTACCTTTCCCGAAGATCAGCTGCGGATGCTGACGACGATGGTGACGCGCAAGAGCGCGCCGCGTTCGACCACCATCATGGCGGGCGGCGACGCGACCGATTCGCTCTACATCGTGCTCTCCGGCCGGCTCAAGGTGATGATGAGCGACTCGGAGGGCAAGGAAGTGATCCTCACCATCCTCGGCCCGGGCGAGTTCTTCGGCGAGATGGGCCTGATCGACGACGAGCCGCGCTCCGCCACGGTGATGACCATCGAGCCGTGCGAGCTGCTCTCCATCGCGAAGCGCGATTTCAAGAAGTGCCTCTCGGAGAACTCCGAGATGGCGATGGCTGTGATGCGCAGCCTGGTGAAGCGGCTGCGCGAGGCCGACCGCAAGATCGGCAGCCTCGCGCTGCTCGACGTCTACGGCCGGGTGGCGCGGCTGCTGCTCGACATGGCCGAGAACGTCGACGGCGAGAAGGTGGTCACCAAGCGCCTGCCGAAGCAGGACATTGCCAAGATGATCGGCGCCTCGCGCGAGATGGTGAGCCGGGTCATGAAGGACCTGCAGACCGGCGGCTACATCGAGATGCGCGGCTCGACCATCGTGCTGCGCGACACGATCCTGCTCCCGGAGTAAGCGGAACAACGAGGGTCACCTCCTGGCCGTAGCGAGCAAAGGCGCGCCCCTTCCCGCCAAGCTGGCGGGCCTGCTGCGCGAAGCGAAATGGCTGCTCCTCATCGCCCTCGCGCTGTACCTGCTCCTCATCCTCGCCACGTTTCATCGCGCCGACCCGGGCTGGTCGCATAGCGCGACCGATGCCGTCGCGCGCAACGCCGGCGGTGCGTTCGGCGCCTGGCTCGCCGACCTCCTGCTCTACCTGTTCGGCGTTTCCGCCTACTGGTGGGCGGCGCTATGCGCGTACCTGGTGGTCTGGGGGTATCGCCGGATGGACGGCGTGCGGCTCGCCGGCGCCGTGGCGGGGTTTTCGGTCCTTCTTCTGTCCAGTGCCGCGCTCGAGCGCCTGCGGCTCCATAGCCTCGGCATCGAGCTGCCGCTCGCCCCGGGTGGGCTGATCGGAGAAGCCCTGGCCGGCGCTTTCTCCGGCGCGCTCGGCTTTACCGGCGCCACGCTCGCCTTGCTGACGGCTGCCGCGATCGGCTTCAGCCTGTTCATCGGGGTCTCCTGGCTCACCCTGTTCGAAGGAGTCGGGCGCCTGCTGGAAAAGGCCTACGTCGCGGCACTCGGCGCGTGGGAGCGCCGCCGCGACCGCAAGCTCGGCAGCCGCGCGCGCGAGCAGCGCGAGGCGGTAGTCGAAAGCGAGAAGCGCCGCGAGGAAGAGCATCCGCCACTGCGCATCGAGCCGGCGCTCGCCGAGATCAAGAAGTCCGAGCGCGCGCAGAAGGAGAAGCAGGCGCCGCTTTTCGAGCACCTGCCCGACACGCCGCTGCCGCCGCTCAAGCTGCTCGACGAGGCGGCGGCCGGCGGGGAGGCGATCGCCGCCGAGACGCTGGAATTCACCTCGCGGCTGATCGAGAAGAAGCTTTCCGACTTCGGGGTGACGGTCAAGGTGCTTGCCGCGTACCCCGGCCCGGTGATCACGCGCTACGAGATCGAGCCCGCGGTAGGGGTGAAGGGCAGCCAGATCGTGAACCTGGTGAAGGACCTGGCGCGCGCGCTGTCGGTGGTCTCGATCCGAGTGGTCGAGACCATCCCGGGCAAGTCGTGCATGGGCCTAGAGATCCCGAATCCGCACCGCCAGATCGTGCGCCTGTCCGAGATCCTCGGCTCCGAGGCCTACCACGGGATGCATTCGCCGCTCGCGCTCGCGCTCGGCAAGGACATCGCCGGGCGCCCGGTCGTCGCCGACCTCGCGCGCATGCCGCACCTCCTCGTCGCCGGGACGACCGGCTCGGGCAAGTCGGTCGCGCTGAACGCGATGATCCTGTCGCTCCTCTACAAGTCCGAGCTGCGCGACGTGCGCCTCATCCTGATCGACCCGAAGATGCTCGAGCTCTCGGTCTACCAGGACATTCCGCACCTCCTCGCCCCCGTGGTGGTCGACATGAAGCAGGCGACCAACGCGCTCGGCTGGTGCGTCGCCGAGATGGACCGGCGCTACAAGCTGATGAACTGGATCGCCGCGCGCAACCTCTCCGGCTACAACCACAAGGTCGCCGACCGCAAGATCGACGATCCGTTCTCGCCGGACCCGGAGAAGCCGCAGAAGCTCCAGCCGCTGCCGCACATCGTGGTGGTGATCGACGAGCTCGCCGACCTGATGCTGGTCGTCGGAAAGAAAGTCGAGGAGCTGATCACGCGGCTCGCGGGCAAGGCGCGCGCGGCAGGCATTCACCTCGTGCTCGCCACGCAGCGGCCGTCGGTCGATGTGATTACCGGCCTTATCAAGGCCAACATTCCTTCGCGCATTGCCTTCCAGGTCTCCTCCAAGGTCGACTCGCGCACCATCCTCGATCAGTCGGGCGCCGAGACGCTGCTCGGCGCGGGCGACATGCTCTACCTGCCGCCCGGGACCGGCCTGCCTGTGCGCGTGCACGGCGCCTTCGTCGCCGACCACGAGGTGCACAAGGTCGTGGAGCACCTCAAGTCGCTGGCGAAGCCCGAGTACCTGGGCGAGGTGCTCGAGCCCGCCGTGGACGAAGAAGCGGCGGCGCTGGACGGCGTTCCTACAGGAGAAAAGGACCCTCTGTACGACCAGGCAGTGGAGATCGTGCTGCGCACGCGCCGGCCGTCGATCTCGCTGGTGCAGCGGCACTTGCGCATCGGCTACAACCGCGCCGCGCGCCTGATCGAGGACATGGAGCGCGCCGGCATGGTGTCGGCCATGCAGTCCAACGGCAACCGCGAGGTCCTGGTCCCCGCGAAGGCGGAGTAGAGGCAGGCATGCGGTTTGCGCTTCTTCTCCTCGTACTTTTCTCTGCAACGGCGCAAGCCGCTGCCATCGAGCGCTTCAAGACCTTCGTGCGCGGCACGCAGGCGGCGCGCGCCGACTTCGAGCAGAAGGTCTACGACCGCAACGGCAAGCTGGCGCAGGAATCGAAAGGCAACTTCGTGTTCCAGCGCCCGGGCCTGTTCCGCTGGATCTACGCCAAGCCGGTCGATCAGGTGATCGTCGGCGACGGCGAGCGCGTATGGATCCACGACCGCGACCTGAACCAAGTCACCGTGCGCAAGCTCTCGCGCGCGCTCGGCTCCACGCCGGCGGCTCTGCTCGCGGGTTCTGCGGACATCGAGAAAGCGTTCGAGCTGTCCGACGCCGGAGCCAAGGACGGCCTGGAGTGGCTGGAAGCGAGGCCGCGCGAGCGGGAGGCCGGCTTCGAGCGCGTGCGCATGGGGTTTGACGCCGAGGGCTTGCGCGCCATGGAGCTTCTCGATCACTTCGGCCAGACCACCATGCTGAGGTTCCTGAACCTGCGGCGTAACCCGAAGGTCGACAAGTCGGAATTTCGCTTCGAACCTCCCAAGGGCACCGACGTCCTAGGGGAAAAGTGACCGATCTATTCGGCAAGCGGGAGCCCGCCGCTCCGCTCGCCGACGCCCTGCGCCCGCAGTCGCTCGACGAGGTCGTCGGCCAGCGCCACCTGATCGGGCCGGGCAAGCCGCTCAGGCTCGCCTTCGAGTCGGGCAAGCCGCACTCGATGATCCTGTGGGGCCCGCCCGGGTCGGGCAAGACCACCATCGCGCGCCTGATGGCCAAAGCGTTCGACGCCGAGTTTGTCGCCCTCTCGGCGGTATTTTCCGGCGTGAAGGACATCCGCGCGGCGATGGAAGCGGCCGAGCAGGCGCTCGAGCGCAGCGGCCGGCACACCATCCTCTTCGTCGACGAGGTGCACCGCTTCAACAAGGCACAGCAGGATGCCTTCCTGCCCTATGTCGAGCGCGGCCTGATCACCTTTGTCGGCGCCACCACCGAGAACCCCTCGTTCGAAGTGAACAGCGCGCTGCTTTCCCGCGCCACCGTGTATGTGCTCGAGCCGCTCAGCCCGACGGATCTGGCGGCCCTGCTTTCGAAAGCCGCCATCACGATCGATGAAGACGCGAAAGCGCGGCTGATCGGCTTCGCGGACGGCGATGCACGCCGGTTGCTGAACGCGGTCGAGATCCTGCTGAACACCGGAGCCGACAAGGTCGACGCCGCCTTCCTCGAGCAGACCCTGGCGAAGAACCTGCGGCGCTTCGACAAGGGCGGCGAGCAGTTCTACGACCAGATCTCCGCGCTCCACAAATCCGTGCGCGGCTCGGATGCCGATGCTTCGCTCTACTGGATGGTGCGCATGCTCGACGGCGGCGCCGACCCGCTGTACATCGGCCGCCGCCTCGTGCGCATGGCGGTCGAGGACATCGGCCTTGCCGATCCGCGAGCGCTGCGCGTCGCGCTCGACGCCTGCGAGACCTACGAGCGCCTCGGCAGCCCCGAAGGCGAGCTCGCGCTCGCCCAGGCCGTCCTCTACCTCGCGGTGGCGGCGAAATCGAATGCCGTGTACGAAGCCTATAATGCGGCGCGCGATTTCATCAAAGCCGACGGCACGCGCCCCGTGCCGCTGCACATCCGGAACGCGCCCACGTCCCTCATGAAAAGCCTGGGCTACGGCAAGGGCTACCGCTATGCCCACGATGAGCCCGACGCCTATGCGGCGGGCGAGAACTATTTTCCGGAAGGCATGCCGGCGGTGGAGTGGTACCGGCCGACCGAGCGCGGGCTCGAGGCAAAGATCAGACAGCGAATGGAAGAATTGAAGAGCAAGAAATGATCGACATCCAGCTCTTGCGCAAGAACCCCCAGGAGGTGGCGAGGCGGCTCGCCACGCGCGGCGCGGGCGCGTTCGATCTCGCCGAGTTCGAGCGCTTCGAAACGACCCGCAAGGAGCTGCAGGCGGCAGTCCAGGCGGCGCAGGCGTCGCGCAACCGCATCGCCAAGGACATCGGCCAGGCGAAGGCGAAGGGCCACGACGTGTCCGAGCTGATGCAGCAGGGCGAGAAGCTGAGGTCGCTGCTCGACGAGTCGGAGAAGCAACTCGAGCGGCTGCAGGCCGCGTTCCAGGACCTGCTGGCGCGGATTCCCAATCTCCCGCACGAGTCGGTCCCGATCGGCAAGTCGGCGGCAGACAACCCGGAGCGGCGGCGCTGGGGCACGCCGAGGCAATTTTCTTTTGCTCCAAAGGACCATGTCGACGTCGGCGAGGGCCTTGGGGGGCTCGACTTCGCCGCCGCGACCAAGATCGCGGGCAGCCGCTTCGTCCTCATGCGCGGCGAGGTGGCGCATCTGCATCGCGCGCTCGCCCAGTTCATGCTGGACACGCATACGCGCGAGCACGGCTATACCGAAATTCACACGCCGTACATCGTGAACAGCGCGACCGCCTACGGCACCGGCCAGCTGCCGAAATTCGAGCAGGATCTTTTTGTCGTGCCGCACGGCGACGGCAAGTCCTACCTGCTGCCGACGGCCGAGGTCCCGGTCACCAACATTGTGCGCGACGAGATCGTCGAGCCGAAGAACCTGCCGCTGAAATTCGTCTGCCATTCCCCGTGCTTCCGCTCGGAGGCGGGCTCGTACGGGAAGGACACGCGCGGCATGATCCGCAACCACCAGTTCGACAAGGTCGAGCTGGTGCACATCGTGCACCCCGCGAAATCGTACGAGGCGCTGGAAGAGCTCGCCGGCCACGCCGAGACGATCCTGAAAAAGCTCGAGCTGCCCTATCGCGTGGTCGAGCTCTGTACCGCGGACATCGGCGCGTCCGCCGCCAAGACCTACGACCTCGAAGTATGGCTGCCGGCGCAAAACGCCTACCGCGAGATCAGCTCGTGCTCCAACTGCGAGGCCTATCAGGCGCGGCGCATGCAGGCGCGCTTCCGAGCCGAGAGCGGCAAGCCCGAGCTGGTGCACACGCTAAACGGCTCAGGACTGGCGGTCGGCCGCACGCTGGTTGCGATCCTGGAGAACTTCCAGAACGCCGACGGCTCGGTCACCATCCCGGCCGCGCTGCGTCCTTTCTTCGGCGGCCAAGAGAAGATCGCCCGGCGCGCCTGATAAAATTCGCGTTTCGTTTCGGCCGCGGAGAGATGGCAGAGTGGTCGATTGCGGCAGACTCGAAATCTGTTGTACCCGCGAGGGTACCGGGGGTTCGAATCCCTCTCTCTCCGCCACTTCCCTAGATGAGCGCACCAGCACTGCAGATCCAGTTCGATCCGGCGTCGGCGCGCTTCGGCGCGTCGCGCTCGCAGAAGCGCCTGGAGGACGACCGGCTGCTGCTCGGCCGAGGCGTCTTCAGCGACGACCGCGAGTTTTCCGGCGCGGCATGGCTGGTGCTCGTGCGCTCTCCGCATGCCCATGCACGAATCAAAGAAATTCATCTGGAAGGGATTCGAAAAGCACCCGCGGTCATTGCCGCGTGGTCCATGGCGGACCTGCGCGCCGACGGCGTGAAGCACATCCCGGTGCCACCGCTCTTCAAGCGTGCCGATGGCTCGCCGATGGCTGCGCCGCCGCGCACGCCGCTCGCCGAAGGCAAGGTGTTCTACGTCGGCCAGCCGGTGGTCGCGATCGTCGCCGGGACGCGCCAGCAGGCGCAGGACGCTGCAGAGCTCGTTGAGATCGAATACGAGGATCTGCCAGCGGTGGTGGATCCGAGAAGGGCGATCGAGCCGGGTGCGCCGCTTCTGTGGGAGGCCGCTAGCGACAACGTCGCCGCCGAAGCGCGCTATGGCGACGCTGCCGCGGTTGAAGCTGCCTTTGGGCAGGCCGCTCACGTGTGTCGGCTTGAGTTCCACAATCAGCGGCTCAATGCCATGGCAATGGAGCCGCGCTGCGCGATCGGCGTTTACGAGGCCGGGCGCACCCTGCTCTATACCCAGAGCCAGCAGCCGACCAGCGCGCGCGACCTGCTCGGCGCGGTGTTCGGCGCGAAGCCGCAGGATTTCCGGGTAATCAACGGCGACATCGGCGGCGGCTTCGGCATGAAGACGGGCCTTACGCCGGAAGACGCGCTGGTGTGCTATGCGGCGCGCAAGCTCGGCCGCCCGGTGAAGTGGCGCGCCGAGCGCTCCGAGGAGTTCCTCGCCGCTCACATGGCGCGCGACCAGCATTATTCGGCGGCGCTGGCGCTCGATCGCGAGGGGCGCATCCTCGCCCTTCGCATGGAGATGCTCGCCAACATCGGCGCGGTGCCGGTCGGCTCGTCGGCGATGATCCCGCTCGCGATGGTGGCGAAGGTGGCGACCTCGGCCTACCGGGTCCCGGCGGTCGACTACCGGATCAAGGGCATCCTCACCAACACCATGGCCACCGGCGCTTACCGCGGCGCCGGGCGGCCCGAGGGCAACTACTTGATCGAGCGCCTGCTCGAGAAGGCGGCGCGCGAGACGCGCATCGACCGCGTCGAGCTGCGCCGGCGCAACCTGCTTACGCCCGACGAGCTCCCCTACAAGACGCACGTCGGCGAGACCTACGACAGCGGCGAGTTCGAGCGCATGCTCGACGGGGCGCTGCGGGCGAGCGATTGGGAGGGCTTTCCCCGGAGAAAGAAGGAATCGTCGAGCCGCGGGAAGCTGCGCGGCCGGGGCGTTTCGGTCTACCTGGAGTGGACCGGCGCGTTGCCCACCGAGACGGTAGACATCGAGCTCGACGCGCACGGGATGGTGACGGTGTTTTCGGGCACCCAGGCGATGGGACAAGGTCTCGAGACGACGTATACGCAGCTCGTAACCGAGGTTTTCGGAATCGCTTCTGACAAAGTCAGGATCGTCCAGGGTGACACCGACCGCGCGAACGGCGTGGGCAGCGTCGGTTCGCGCTCCGCATTTGTCGGTGGATCCGCCGTGGTGGCCGCAGGACGGAAGGCCGTTGTCGAATGCAAGACGTTGGCCGCGGAAGCTCTGGAGGCCGCTGCCGGCGACATCGAGCTGGTGGACGGCCGGCTGCGCATCTCGGGCACGGACCGCGAGATCTCTTTTGCCGAGCTGGCTGCGCGCCAGCCCACCAGGGTGATCCGAGTCGCCGCGACGCAAACCCCTTCCACGCCATCCTGGCCGAACGGGGCGCAGGTGGCCGAGGTGGAGATCGACCCCGAGACCGGCGAGGTCGCGCTCGCGCGGCTTTCGAGCTGCGACGACATCGGCCGCATCATCAACCACGCGATCGTGGAGGGGCAGATCCACGGCGGCATGGCGCAGGGCGCCGGCCAGGCGCTCTGGGAGCAGGTGCGCTACGACCCGGACAGCGGCCAGCTCGCCTCGGGCTCGCTCATGGACTACTGCGTGCCGCGCGCCGACCAGCTGCCGCCGCTGCAGGCGCGCTTCGATGAAAGCGTGCCCTGCAAGACCAATCTCCTGGGCGTCAAGGGCTGCGGCGAGCTCGGCACCATCGGCGCCGTTCCCGCGGTGGTGCATGCAGTGCTCGACGCGCTCGACCTGCCGCACCTCGAGATGCCGCTCACCTCCGAGAAAATCTGGCGCGCGCTGCGCCGTGATCGATAACCGCAACCGCGCTTTTCACTACGCGGTCCTCGCATCGCTGGCGCTGCACGCGCTCCTGCTGTTCGCGTTCCCCGACTTCATCGATACCGCGCGCCGCGCGGCGAGCCTTCCGCCGCAGATCATCGCGCGCCTGATGGCGCCCGAGCCCGCTCCAGCCCCGGTGGTTCCCGTCGAACCGGTGCGGCGGGAAGCGCCGCCGCCCAAAAAGGCCGCGAAACCTGCCCCGCCTGAAGCACCGCCCGAAGCGCCGCCCGCGCCGAAGCCGGCGCCGGTGCTTTCTACGCCGCAACCTGCCCCCGTACCCGCGCCGCCCGTCCAGGCTGCTGCGCCCCCGGCGCCGCCTTCGCCGCCCGTCGCGGCGCTCGAGCCCCAGCCTCAGCCCCAGTCCGCTTCTCCTCCCCAAGCGTCCTCGCCACCGCCTGCGCAGGCGCCCGAATCGCTCTCTCGCGACCAGTACCGCCTCCAGCTCATCGACGAGGCGCGCCGCCACAAGCGCTATCCGCCGCTCGCGCGCGAGAACAACTGGCAGGGCGACGTGCGGGTGGGCGTGGCCATCGCCGCGAACGGGCGGCCGTCGGTGACGCTGAAGGGCAGCTCGGGCTACGAGGTGCTCGACCGGCAGGCGCTCGAGATGTTCACCCAGGCGGCGCGTGCGGTGCCGATCCCGCCGGCGCTGCGCGGCAAGGAGTTCGCGCTTGAAGTGCGCGCCGTCTACGGACTGGAGGATTAGGCTTCGGGCCGAAAAGCGACGACGTGGTCCACGTCGAGCCGGATGCCGATCTTCTCGCCCAAGGCGTGGTTGTGGTGGCTCGGCACCAGCGCCAGCACCTTGCGGCCGCTCGCGAGGCGCAGCGTGTAGAGGATCTCGGCGCCGCGGAACGCCTTGTGCACCACCTCGGCCTGGGTCGGTGCGGCGTCGTCGTGCACTACGTCGTCGGGACGCAGCAGCACCTCCAGGTTCTCGATTCCCTGGGTATCGCCCTGCAAGACACCGAGCTCGATCTGGAGCTGCCGCCCGTTGAGCGCCTTCGCGGGAAGGAACACGCCCTGGCCGACGAAGTCGGCGACGAAGCGGTTGGCCGGCCGGTGGTAGAGGTTGTACGGGCTGTCCCACTGCTGGATGTGGCCGTCGTGCAGGACGCCGATCTCGTCGGCCATGGCGAAGGCCTCCTGCTGGTCGTGCGTCACCAGCACCGCGGTGGCGCCGCTCGCCTTGATGATGTCGCGAACCTCGAGCGACAGGCGCTCGCGCAGGTCGACGTCGAGGTTCGAGAACGGCTCGTCGAGCAGCAGGAGCTCCGGGCGCGGCGCGAGCGCGCGGGCGAGGGCTACGCGCTGCTGCTGCCCGCCAGAGATCTCGTGCGGATACTTGTCGAGCGCGCCCGAGAGGCCCACCAGCTCCGCCATCCCGGCGGAGCGCGCGCGGCGCTCCGCGGGCGGGAGGGCGTGTAGCCCGAAAGCGATGTTCCCGGCAACGGAAAGATGGGGGAACAGCGCGTAGTCCTGGAACACCATGCCGATGCGCCGTTTCTCGGGCGGCACCATCGTTCCGGCCCCAGAGACGATGCGGCCGGCAATACGGATCTCGCCTTCGCGGATGCCTTCGAAGCCCGCTATGCAGCGCAGCACCGTGGTCTTGCCGCAGCCGCTTGGACCGAGCAGGCAGCCGATGGCACCGTGCGCGAGCGAGAAGCTCAAGTCCCGCACGACCTCCTGGTCGCCGTAGGCATGGCGCAGGCCTTCGACTTCGAGCAGCATGCTCGATTATAGTAATAATTCTCATTTCCGATAAAAACGAAGCCGTTGAATTTAAAGACCTTAGGACTGCTGGGAGCGACGTCACTGCTGGTGGCCGCGCTGCTCGCGCTCCCGGTCGTCTCGGTGGTGGCGAGCTTTCTTGCCGGCGCGAGCGACCTGTGGGGCCATCTTGCGGCGACCGCGTTGCCGCGCTACGTCGGGAATACCGCATTGCTGCTCGCGGCGGTGGCCTTCGGCGTCGTCACGATCGGCGTGGTGGCCGCGTGGCTGGTCACGGCGTACCGCTTCCCGGGACGAGAGTGGCTCGAGTGGGCCTTGCTTCTACCGCTTGCGATGCCGGCCTACGTGATGGCCTATGCGTATACAGACTGGCTGCAGTTCGCCGGCCCGGTGCAGTCGGCGCTGCGCGCGGCGACCGGCTGGCAGGCGCGCGAGTACTGGTTTCCGGAGGTTCGCTCGCTTCCGGGCGCCGCGGCGATGCTTTCGTTCGCGCTCTACCCCTACGTCTACCTGATCGCACGCACCGCATTCCAGGATCTCTCGCGCAGCGCGATCGAAGCCGGGCGGCTTGCGGGTCTCGGCGCGCTCGGCGCGTTCCTGCGCGTGGCGGTGCCGCTCGCGCGGCCGGCGATCGTTGCCGGGGCGACGCTCGCGCTGATGGAGACGCTCGCCGATTTCGGCACCGTGTCCTATTTCGGCGTCGAGGTGTTTACCACCGGGATCTTCAAGGTCTGGCTGTCGATGGGCGACAGCGTGGCCGCGGCGCAGCTCTCCACCTGCCTGCTCGGCTTCGTCGTGGTGCTGCTTGCGCTCGAGCGCGCGAATCGCGGCCGCGCCGCCTACCACGGGATCGCGCCGCGGAAAGCGCGCGCGCACCGCCTGCGCGGCATCGGCGCGCTCGGCGCGCTTGTCGCGTGCGCCGCACCGGTGGTCTTCGGTTTCGCGCTGCCGGCGCTGCTGCTTGCGGTTCTTGCTTTTCATGAAACGATGCCCTTGGCTCGCCTCGCTTCCCTGGTCGCGAACAGCTTCGGCATCGCCGCGCTCACTGCGCTGATCGCCGTCGCCATCGCGCTGGTCATGGTCTATGCCGCGCGCCTTACGCGCAGCCCGCTCGTCGCCGGCGCCAATCGCGTGGCAGGGCTGGGTTACGCCGTGCCGGGGGCGGTGATCGCGGTCGGCGTGCTGGTGCCGCTAGGCCGGCTCGACAACGCGCTCGCCGGCTGGCTCGAGGGGGCGTTCGGCGTCCGCTTCGGCCTGCTGCTCACGGGGACGATCGTCGCGCTGGTGTACGCCTACCTGGTGAGGCTGCTGGCGGTCGCGCTGCAGACCACCGACGCGGGGCTCGCCAAGATCACGCCGAGCATGGAAGACGCGGCGCGCTCGCTCGGCGCTACCCCGGCAGCGGCGCTCGCGCGCGTGCACGTGCCGCTGCTCGCGCCGAGCCTGGCTACGGCGGCGCTGCTGGTATTCGTGGACGTGCTGAAGGAGCTGCCGGCGACTTTCGCGCTGCGGCCGTTCAACTTCGATACGCTGGCAGTCGAGGCTTACAACCTGGCGAAGGATGAGCGGCTGGCGGAAGCCGCTCTTCCTTCGCTGGCAATCGTGGCAGCGGGGTTGCTGCCGGTGATCTACGTCTCCAGGCGCTACTTCCAGGCGACGCGGTCGTAGACCTTCTGCGAGCTCGGCTGGTTCTTGCCGAGCACCGCGACGTTCAGCGGGTCCTGCTTGAACTCGCCGAGCATCTTCAGCACCGGGTTGTCGACCTTGACGCCCTTCACCACCGGCCACTCGTTGTTGCCGTCGGCGAAGTAGCGCTGCGCCTCGTCGCTTGCCAGGTACTCGAGGAACTTGATCGCCGCGTCGCGGTGCGGTGCGTTCTTCAGCACGCCAGCGCCCGAGATGTTGACGTGGGTTCCCCAGCTCGCCTGGTTCGGGAACACGATGCCGATCTTCTCTCCGACCTCGCGCTCGTCGGGCTTGCTGGAGCGCAGCAGGCGGGCGTAGTAGTACTGGTTGGAGATCGTGACGTCGCACTGGCCGGCGGCAACCGCTTTGAGCTGGTCGGTGTCGCCGCCCTTCGGCTCCATCGCCAGGTTGGTGCGTACGCCCTTCGCCCAAGCCTCGGCCTTGGCCTCGCCGAGGTGGTCGATGATCGCGCCGAGGAGCGAGAGGTTGTAGATGTTGGTCGACGAGCGCATGCACACGCGCCCCTTCCACTTGGCATCCGCGAGGTCCTCGTAATTGCGAATCTCGCCCGCTTTCACCGTCGCCTTGTTGTAGGCGATCACACGCGCGCGCGTCGAGAAGCCGTACCACAGGCCGCTCGGCTCGCGCAGGTTCGCCGGGATGCGCGATTCCAGCGAGGCCGACTTCACGGGCTGGAACAGGCCCATCTGCTCGGCGCGCCACAGGCGCCCGGCGTCCACCGTGATCAGGACGTCGGCAGGGCTGCGCTCGCCTTCGTTGCGGATGCGCTCGATGAGCAGGTCTTCGCCGCCCTCGATGCGGTTGATCTTGATGCCGGTGGTCGTGGTGAAGTTCGTGTACAGCGCCTCGTCGGTCTGGTAGTGGCGCGACGAGTACAGGTTGAGCACCTGGTCTTGCGCCGACACGGAGCCTGCCAGCAGACCGGCCAGCGCAAAGGCAATCCCTTTAAAAACAGTCATGTCGACCTCGAGTTGAGAAGTAGCCCCAAATGATAATGACTCTCATCCAGCTCTGTCAACGAGAACTGTTATCAGCTAAAAGGAGGGCGGCTCGAGACGCCGCGCCCCATTGAAACGCGTGCGCCAGTAGGTCGCATGGACGCTTTCCACGACACCAGATAGCCTGGCTCGAGTTCCTTCGGCTTAACGGCCGTTCCCACCTTGCTCAACGCCACGGTGCCAGGGGGCAGCAGCATTCCCCAGGCGCGCTCGAACGTAGTCGCGCCGTCGTTCCAGGCCAAGGCCGGCAAGCTGGAAAGCCACGCGAGCAGGAGAAGCCCGTATCTGATAATGGGCAAGTGCACGCGGCGAGGGATGGCGCGTTCATGGGGAAGGGATGAATCGCTCGCACTTAGTCCAGTTGGTGTTGGGTTTGGCCTTGGCGGGCTCCGCCAGCGTCACATTTACCCAGCAAGCCCTTGAAATCATTCCGCTCCGCTACCGCAGCGTCGAGCAGGTGCTGCCCGCGCTGCAGCCGCTGGTCGAGCCCGGCGGCACCCTGAGCGCAACGTTGCCGAGATCAGGCGCGCCCTGGAGGCGATCGACCGGCCGCCCAAGCGCCTGCAGATCTCGGTGCGCCTGGACGATGCGCAGGACCGCGAGCGCCGCGCGATCGAAGGGAGCGGCACGATCGGCAGCGCAGGCGCACGGGTGGATATCAGCGCGCAGGACTCGCGCAGGAGCGCCGAGGAGCGCGTCGACCAGCGGGTGCAGGTGCTGGAGGGCGGGCGCGCGATGATCTTTACCGGCCAGTCCCGGCCCCTGCGAACGCCGGGAGCAACCGTGATCCAGGACATCGCGAGCGGGTTCGAAGTCGTGCCAAGGCTCGCAGGCGGCGGCGTATCGCTCGACATCCTCCAGCAGCGCGAAACACCGGGAGCCCAGCCGGGCAGCGTGCAGGGGCAGCGGCTATCCACGACGATTACCGCGCCGCTCGGGCAATGGGTCGAGATCGGCGGCACCGCTTCGAGCGCTGCGCGCGACGACCGCGGCATCGCCTCGGCGAGCAGCGCGCGCGGCACCGGCTCGCGCCGGGTTTGGGTCAAGGTGGAGGAGCTGAACTGAAGACCGCGCTCGAGCGTGCCTTTGCCGCCGACGGCCCGCTCGCCTCGGCCGTTGGCGGATTCAAGCTGCGCCCGCAGCAGGTCGAGATGGCTCAGGCGATCCACGACGCGATGACGCGCACCGGGATCCTCGTGGCCGAGGCCGGCACGGGCACCGGCAAGACCTTCGCGTACCTGGTGCCCGCGCTGCTCGCCGGCGGCAAGGTGATCGTCTCCACCGGGACCAAGACGCTCCAGGATCAGCTATTCGACCGCG
>Ga0208454_1000699_pt1 | contig 17160 bp, 15 predicted proteins | sample EasRivMeERMZT100_FD_187530 | JGI IMG/M metagenome (GOLD analysis project Ga0208454, IMG submission 187530) | Soil microbial communities from meander-bound floodplain in the East River, Colorado, USA - East River MetaG ERMZT100 (SPAdes) (version 2) | ecosystem: Environmental > Terrestrial > Soil...
CACCGCGGCGTAACCGAGGCGAGACCGACAACCGCGCCATGCCCCAGTACCATGTCTCAGCTGCCTCAACGGGTCTCGCGGCGCCATGTCGATCACCCTCGAACAGGTCTCCAAGGAATACGACGCTGCCACCGCGGTGAGCGACGTGACGGCGCGTATTGCCGAAGGCGAGCTGTTCGTGCTCCTTGGGCCATCCGGCAGTGGCAAGAGCACGCTGCTGCGGGCCATTGCCGGGCTCACGACTATCGACCACGGCCGCATCGTGCTGCACGGGCGTGATGTGACCAACGTCGGCGCCCGAGACCGGGAGGTCGGCTTCGTCTTCCAGAACTATGCGCTGTTCCGCCACATGACCGTGGCCGACAACATCGAGTTCGCCTTGCGTGCGCGCCGTGTCCGCGGCGCGGACCGCAAACGGCGTCGTAACCAGCTGCTCGAGCTCGTGGCGCTGCAGGGTTACGAGGAGCGATTGCCGAGCGAGCTCTCGGGCGGCCAGCAACAGCGCGTCGCGCTTGCGCGTGCATTGGCGCACGAGCCGCGCGTGCTGTTGCTCGACGAGCCGTTCGGCGCCCTCGATGCCAAGATTCGCGATGAGTTGCGGCGCGCGATCCGCGAGATTCAGCGCGCAGTCGGTATCACGACGATGCTCGTGACGCACGATCAGGAAGAAGCCTTCAGCATGGCGGACCGAATCGGCGTCATGGACCGTGGGCGGCTGCAAGAAGTGGGTGAGCCACGCACGCTGTATCAACGGCCCGGCACGCGTTTCGTCGCAACGTTCCTCGGGGCGGCCAACCTGTTGCTGGGTCCGTACGGTTACCGCGACGTGCAGCTGGGCGACTCGTTCTTCGAGGTCGATCGCTGGTCGCCGGCGCTGCGCTCCGGGGACGAGGCGGCCGTCGTCGTGCGGCCCGAAGACATAGCGCTGGCAGAGAAGCGTGAACAATTGGCCGTGCCTTTGGTCTGCACTGGCAGAATCGTCGAGCTGCAATTCATCGGCGCCAGCGAAAAGCTGCGCCTCGAGGTGACAGCCACGCCGACGCTCGCGAGCGCGCAGCGCCCTGGTGCGCCGACGTTCTCAATGGATGCCGCGCGTACCGCACGCGACGTGGAGACTATGCCGTTGTCGCTCGGCCAAGAGGTATTCGTCGGTTTCAAGCGCATGCACGCGTTGCCTACGCCCATCAGCAGCTTGCGCTTGATCGGCGCCAAGGCTCGCTCCGGCGCCGATCTACTGCGGACGCCAATCGTGCGCGAGCTCGCGGAGCGCATGCACATCGAGCCACTCCAGTATGCGCCAGACTCGGCGGCGGCCGAACGAGTGCGCGGGCTACCCATCTTGGCGCTCGACGCCGACGCGGACCTTGCGGTACCGCTGGAGTTGCTGGAGCAAGGCGCTCGGCAGGTGCTCGCGCTCGTCGCTGCGGAGCCGAGAGTGGAGCGGCTACTCCTCTATGTGGAGCCCTCGTCGTGCGGTCGCGACGCGGTGCTCGCCGCGGCGGCCAGCCTCGCGAGGCATCTGACGATCGACGTTGCGATGCTGGTTCGCGACGAGGAAAGCTCGGCGAGCGGCGCCGGTTGCTATCGCGATTTGCTCGATCTGCGTAACGCGTCGTTGCGGCTGCACGGTCTCGATATTCGCACCGAGACGTTTCGCGGCAGCGTGGTCGACGTCATCAAAGAGCGCTTGCTGACCTCGGACGAGCAGACCTTGCTCGTCATCGGTCTCACCTCGCCCGAGCGCTGTAGCGATCTAGTGGATGAGCTGCGCGAGCTGTTACAGACGAATCCGCCGGCCGCTGTGCTGTTCGTCAGTGGCCGTGACGAGCAGGCAGAGCAGGTGGCTCCGGCCACGTACGCTTTCGCGCTCTGAGTAGCCCTGTGGTCGTTTTCTAGAGCTTTCTATGAAGTCGAGAAGAATTTGGCTGGCAGCGCTCGCCTTGCTGGCGGGTTGCGGTGGCTCTGGCGAGTCGACAGACCTTCGTCTGCTGAACGTATCCTACGATCCGACTCGCGAGCTGTACCGCGAGATCAACGAGCGCTTCAGCGAAAAGTGGCTCGCCGACACGGGCCAGCACATCACGGTGCAGATGTCGCATGGCGGGTCGGGCAGTCAGGCGCGCGCCGTGATCGACGGTCTCGATGCAGACATCGTGACGCTGGCCCTCGCGTGGGACATCGACAATATTCAAGCCAACAGCCGCCGGTTGCCGGCGTCGTGGCAGACCCGGCTGCCGAACAACAGCTCGCCCTATACCTCGACGATCGTGTTTCTGGTCCGCAAGGGCAACCCGAAGAACATCGGCGATTGGCCCGATTTGGTCGCGCCCGGTGTGCAGGTCATTACGCCGAACCCCAAGACTTCCGGCGGCGCTCGTTGGAACTACCTTGCCGCATGGGGCTTCGAGCTCGCGCGGGCGTTGGATGGCGATCTGTCGCGCCTTGCGTCTGCGTCGCCCGAAGAGCTCGCGCGTGCCCAAGCGCAGGCCGAGCAGTTCGTCGGCGAGCTGTATCGGCATGTGCCGGTGCAGGACACCGGTGCTCGGGCTGCCACCAACACCTTCGTGCAGCGGGGCATCGGTGACGTGTTGCTCGCTTGGGAGAACGAAGCGCTGTTGGCTCGCCACAAGATGGGGTCCGATGCGTTCGACATCGTCCGTCCGTCGGTGAGCGTGCTCGCAGAGCCTCCCGTGGCATTGATCGACGCGGTCGTCGACCGCAAAGGAACCCGCGTCGCAGCGGAGGCGTATCTCGACTACCTCTATAGCCCCGAGGGCCAGGACATCGTCGCGCGGAGCTATTTTCGGCCGAGCGACCGGACCGTGCTAGAACAATACGCGGAGCAGTTTCCGCGGTTGCGGATGTTCACCGTGGATGAGGCCTTCGGCGGGTGGAAGAAAGCGCAGGCCGAGCACTTCAGCGACGGCGGTATCTACGACCGATTGTTCTCGGCGCCGGCTGCCGGCGCACAACGATGACAGGCCGCCTCCACGTCGCGGCGGGGCCTTAAGCGATGGCGTCCGCGAGGGGCTGGGTGAGTCCGAGCGTGTTGCCCGGCTTCGGTTTGACGCTGGGCTTTGCCGGAATATTTCTGGCCGCGATCGTGTTGATTCCCATGGCAGCCCTCATCATGAAGGGCGCGAGCCTGCCCCTCGCCGAGTTCTGGCGCATTGCGACTGAGCCGCGCGCGCTCGCCTCGTACCGGCTCACGTTTGGCGCGTCGCTGATCGCGGCGGGCTTGAACGCAGTGTTCGGGTTCATCATCGCCTGGAGCCTCGTGCGGTACGACTTTCCGGGCCGTAGGCTCGTCGACGCCATCATCGACTTACCGTTCGCGCTGCCGACAGCAGTGTCGGGCATCGCACTGGCCACCGTGTTCGCGCCGCAGGGCTGGCTCGGCCGCTGGCTCGAGCCTCTCGGCATCCAAGTCGCGTACTCCTGGCTCGGTGTCGTCGTGGCGCTCACGTTGATCGGCCTGCCGTTCGTCGTGCGCTCGGTGCAGCCGGCGCTCGAGGAGGTGGAGGCGAGCCTCGAGGAGGCCGCCGAGTCGCTCGGCGCGAGTGGCTGGATGGTGTTCCGGCGCGTGATCCTGCCCACGGTCCTGCCGTCCCTCGCCACGGGCTTCACTCTCGCGCTCGCCCGCGCCGTGGGTGAATACGGCTCGGTGATCTTCATCGCCGGCAATCTGCCGATGCGGACCGAGATCACACCGTTGCTAATCGTCATCAAGCTCGAGCAGTACGACTATATCGGGGCGGCGGCGCTCGGACTCGTGATGCTGTGCGTATCGTTCGTCATGCTGCTGACGATCAATGCGATCAACGGCTGGCGCATCAGACGAGTGGCAGGTAGACGATGACGCAGCGGAAAGCCTCGACCGCCCGGGCCGCATCGGGTAGCAAACTGATCCGGATCGTGCTGATCGGGCTGTCGCTCACGTTTCTCGCCTTGATACTGGTGGTCCCCGTTGTATCGGTGCTCGGCTACGCGTTCTCGCGCGGGCTAGGCATCTACTTCGAGGCGCTGACGGCGCCGGACACGCTGGCGGCGATCCGGCTTACGCTGCTCACGGCTGCCATCGTTGTCCCGCTCAACACGCTGTTCGGTGTGGCCGCTGCCTGGGCCATCGCCAAGTTCGATTTTCGCGGCAAGCAGATTCTCATCACGCTGATCGATCTGCCGTTCTCGGTATCGCCGGTCATCGCGGGTCTGATGTTCGTCCTGTTGTTCGGCGCGCAGGGATGGTTCGGCCCGGTCCTTCGCGACAACGACATTCAAATCGTGTTTGCGCTGCCGGGAATCGTGCTCGCCACGCTGCTCGTCACGTTTCCCTATGTGGCGCGGGAGTTGATCCCGATCATGCAGCTGCAAGGGCGCGAGGCGGAGGAGGCGGCGGTGAGCCTCGGCGCGGGCGGGTGGACTACGTTTTTTCGCGTCACGTTGCCAAGCATCCGCTGGGGATTGGTCTACGGCGTGATTCTCTGCAATGCGCGCGCGATGGGCGAGTTCGGCGCCGTGGCCGTCGTGTCCGGTCATATTCGTGGGCTCACGACGACGATGCCGCTGCAAGCCCAAGTACTCTATGACGAGTATGATCTCGTTGGTGCGTTCGCCGTGGCGTCTTTATTGATGTTGCTCGCGCTGTTGACGTTAGTAGTCAAGACCGTGATCGAAGCGTTCGGCGCACGCCGGCGCCGAGCGTGAGCGGCGAATGCGCGCGCTCTTGAGGCTCTATTCACTTGGGCTCGCCGGCCGACTCGCTGTCGTGACCGGCGTGCTCGTCGCGTTCGCCGTTGGCTCGATGTATTACTTCGGCGTCGGCTCGCTGCGCGACTTGGCAGAGGCGGAGGCCCTCACGCGCGTCGAGCTGGCAACGTCGGCCGCGCGCGAAGGGTTGCGGCAGAACACCGAGGATCTGCTGACGGCAGCGCGAATTCTCGGCGAGCGACCGACGTTGCAGCGGCTGCTCGGCGGTACGACCAACGACGCCCTGCTGCCGTATCTCATGCGCTACTGCGAAGCTGCGGCGCTGGACGCGTGCGGGATTTTCGCCGGCCCGGAGCCGCTGGCCGTGACGACGAGTGAGATCGACTGGGCACGCGTGCTCACCGCCGCGGCCGAGCAAGGGGAGCGGTTTCTCGTGGCGGGCGCAGCCGAGAACACCCCCATTGCGGGCGGGCAGGCGGCTGTCATCGAGCACGCCGGCGTGACGGTCGTGACGATTCGGTACATGGACAGTCGCCTGGCGGTGCGACTCAGTGAGCGCACGGGGTTAGCGATCGGCATCGTCGACTACGACTCGTTTCATCCCGGCGAAGGCCCGCTGGCGTTGATCAACTCCGATGCGCTGTCGCGTAACGAGGCGGTCGCCGCCTATATCGCCACACTCGATTCCTATGCGGCCAGTCTGCCTGTGGCAGCGGCGACCGGAGAAATCGTTGCGTTGCTTCAAGCAGTGCTGCCGGCCGGGCAGATCATGGAGCCGGTCGGCGGCATCGCGTGGCGGATGCTGGGTGTCGCGATACTGATCGCGGTCCTCGCCACCGGCGGCGCCTTGCTGGTAGGTCGCTATTGGATCAGCGCCATCGCGCGCCTCACGGATGCTGCGCGACGTCTCGGCTCCGGCGATCTGGCAGCGTCGTTTCCATCCGGTGGCGGCAAGGAGCTCACGATACTCGGCACCACTATGGAGGAGATGCGGCGCAATCTCGTCGATTTGACGGCCGAGTTGCGCCGACGAGAAGCACAGGCGCAAGCGGTGCTCGGCGGCATCATCGAGGGCGTCTTTGCCGTCGATGCCCAGCGCCGGATCCGCTTCTTGAATCCGCAGGCCGAGCGGCTGCTGAAGGTTTCGTCGGCGCAGGCACTCGGTGCCTTTTGCGGCGACGTGCTGAAGCCGCAGCGCGATGCCGAAGGGCGACGGCCATGTGAGCACTCCTGCCCGATCGTCGAAGCGCGTCGCGCCGGCTCGGGACGCGCCGTGGAGCAAGTCATGCCGGTGCCCGATGAGAGTGCGCGCCGCGTCGTCATTGCGAGCGCCGCTCCCGTCGACGCCGACGGTCTGCAGGTCCAAGTGCTGCGCGATGAAACGGAGCTCGAAGCCGTGCGTCGCACGCGCGATACCGTGCTCGCCAACATCTCTCACGAGTTCCGCACCCCTCTCGCGGCCCAGCTGGCCTCGATCGAGTTGCTCAGCGACGGTCTCGGCACGTTGGGCCCCGATGAGCAACGGGCTCTAGTGTCCTCGCTGCAACGCGGCACGCAACGACTCACCTGGCTCATCGATAACCTGCTCGAGAGCGTCCGCATCGAGTCAGGTCAGCTCGCCATTCGTCACCAGGACGTATTGCTCGACGACGTGATCGTCGCGGCGCGGGAGCTCATCGAGCCCCTCATCGAGCAGCGCGGCCAGCGCATCGAGGTGCAGCTCGAAGGCGAGGTCCCCGTCATTCGCGGCGATCAGCAGCGGCTCACGCAGGTGGTCGTCAATCTCGTGGCAAACGCCAGCAAGTTCGGTCCGCCACAAGGCACGATCTGGATCGGGGCGCGCGCGGCGAGCCCCGCCGGCCTCGAGCTCTGGGTCGAGGATGCCGGTGTCGGGCCCAGCAATCCGGACGATGCGGCTTTGTTCGCGCAGTTCCGTCGTGCCGGCGGTGAGAAGGACCCGGATGAAAGCGGCCTTGGTCTCGGGCTCTACATCGTTCGCTCGATCGTCGAGCGGCACGGCGGCAGCGTGCGACTGCTGCGCACGCCGGAAGCGCGCACGCGCGCGGAAGTGCGATTGCCGCCGGAGGCGCCGCCGTGAAAATTCTCCTCGTCGATGATGATCCGGACCTGCTGGCCGTGACGGGATTCGCGCTGCAGCAGGCGGGATTCCTGGTCGTCAAAGCGGCGGATGGTGTGGCCGCGCTCGATGCCTTCCAGCGCGAGCAGCCCGATCTCGCCGTGCTCGATATCAACATGCCGCACATGACCGGTTTCGAGCTCGCCGAAAAACTCCGCGAGCGCAGCCGTATTCCGCTGATCATGCTGACGGCGCGCAGCGAGGAGGCGGACGTCGTGCGGGCGCTCGCCCTCGGCGCGGACGATTACCTGAGCAAGCCGTTCAGTCCGAGGATCCTGCTTGCGCGAGTGAAAGCGCTGCTGCGGCGTGCTGGCCTCGAGGCCGAAGAGAGTGTGGCCGTGGGCTCCTTGTCGCTCGACTTGCCGGAGCTGACGTTGCTCGGCCTGTCACGCGGCTCCGTGCGACTCACGCCGCTCGAGGCGCGGTTCCTGCAGCTGCTGTTCGCCCATGCGGGTCGGACGGTGCCCACCGACCGGCTGCTGATCCATGTCTGGGGTAATCGGGCCGGGGGCAATCGCCAGCTCCTGAAACAACTCGTCCATCGGTTGCGGCAGAAAGTCGAGGCGGATCCGGCCAATCCGCTGCTGATCAAAACGATGCCGAACGTTGGCTATCTCATCGATCCGGCGGCGCCTCACTAGCCCGGCGTTGTTGGGGCGTCGATCGGCGCTGATCGCATGCTACAGAGCGTGACACTCTCGAGGCCGCATCCGGCAAGGATGCGGCCTCACTGTTTGGGTCGCGCTACTTCGCCGCGTTGAAGGCGCCCATCTCTTTCAGCACTTCGTTGGCAGCCTTGAAGGCGTCTAGACCGGCTGGAATGCCGCAATAGACCGTGGCGTGCAGCAGCACCTCCTTGATCTCCTCGATCGTGACACCGTTGTTGATGGCGCCGCGGACGTGGAGCTTGATCTCCGGCGCGCGATTCAAAGCCGTCAGCATGGCGAGGTTGACGAGGCTGCGCGTCTTGCGGTCCAGGCCGGAGCGCGTCCAGGCGTAACCCCAGCACCATTCTGTGGTGATGTTTTGGAACGCCATCATGAAGTCGTTCGCCGACTTCAGTGAGTTGTCCACGTATTCCGCCCCTAGCACGTCGCGGCGAACCTGCAAGCCGCGGTCGAATAGTTCCTCGATCGTTTCGTCTCTGTGCTCAGTCATTCCGGACTCCAATGTTTACTACGCGAAAAAGCCGATGCGCCCGGCAAGGCGCGCTTCCAAAGCTCGGTCGATTCGGTTTGGCGTGCGGGCGGCAGCTAGGCGCTGGGGAAGATGACACCGAGCATCGCTTGGATGTATTCGCGATGTTGCTTCGACGACAGCGCTTCCTGCTGCATATAGGCGTGAATGTGCCGCGACTCGAGCGTGCCGATGAGCACATCTGCGGTGGTGCGCGCGTCCTTGACGGTCAGCAGCCCGGCCGCAGCCGCTTGACTCAGCCAGTGCGCGAGCATGACGCGCAGACGAGACGGTGTGGGTTCGGGCAACTCGGCTTCGATGCGGGCTGCACGCAGCGTGATCGATCCAGAGATGATGGTGCCGAGGTATTCGTTGAGCTCAATGAGCACCTGACCGAGCTGCTCGCGGACCGGAACGCCCGGCTGCAAGCCGCGATCGAGCTCGGTGATCGGGGCGCCTTCGGGCTGCAGCGCCATCAACATGAGCTGCTGCTTGGACCCGGTGCGCTGGAAGAGGGTGGCGGTCGACACGCCGAGCTTCTTGGCCACCATTGCGACGGGCGCCTTGGGGCCGCGATCGAGAAAAACTTCGCGAGCCGCGGCGCTGATTTCCCGATCGCTTACCTGTCTGCGTCTACCCATAGGGCCGAAATGATAGCTTGAAACCGCTGGGGGCGGCAGAAGTCGCCGCTGCTCCGGGCGTAGAGCCCGGTTTCCATTGATCTCGTTTGCGGCGACCATGGTGCGTCGGTAGCGACCTGGCTCGTTAGGGTGCAGCGCTGCCCCGAGGCCATTTCTTCATGTATTTAAGGTGAATGCTAGAGGGCCAAGCGTGCCGAGCACGATCGCGGTCAAAGTCGTGCCTCGAGCTGCTACCGAGGCTGTCGTGGGTTGGCTCGACGACGGGAGTCTCAAGGTGCGAGTGACGGCGCCGCCGGAGGGCGGTCGAGCCAACGCGGCAGTCGAGGCGCTGCTGGCTGCCGCCCTCGGTCTGAAGAAGAGCGCGGTCCGGATCGTCGGCGGGCACGGGGCCACTCACAAGCGCGTCGAGGTAGACGGGCTACCGCGAGCGGAGGTCGAGCGCCGGCTCGGTTTGTCCAAGGTCGACGCGCACCGACCTGCCCGATAACGGGGCAGAGCGGCGCGTCACTGTGCCGGCATGGTGCGCTGCGCCCGCAGGCCAACGTTTCCGCGGCTCGGCGTGGGTTCTGCATGCTTCTTGCATGCGCCCGTGCTGCCTCGCAGAAAACACAGTCCGCCGTCCGCATGATCCAGCGCCCGCTTCGAATCCTCATCATCGACGAGAACGCGGTTCGCGCCGCGATTCTCGAGGAAGGGCTGCGCGTAGCCAACGTCGATGAGGGCGCCGTTCAGGTTCATCACATCCGCGACATGGTGAATCTACTGCCGCGCATCGTTGCCCTCGATCCCGACGTGATCCTGATCGACTTGGAAAATCCGAGTCGCGACACGCTCGAGCAAATGTTTCACGTATCGCGATCCGCCCGCCGGCCGATCGCTATGTTCGTCGACAAGTCGGACAGTGCAACGGTGCAGGCTGCGATCGACGCCGGTGTGTCCGCCTACGTCGTCGATGGCTTACGCAAGGAGCGTGTGCGGTCGATTCTCGACGTTACGATCAGTCGGTTCCATGCGTTCGATCGGTTGCAGAGCGAGCTCCGCGAGGCCAAGTCGGCGCTCGAAGATCGAAAGATCATCGATCAGGCGAAGGGGATCCTCATGAAACAGCGTGGCTGCTCCGAGGACGACGCCTACGTGCTACTGCGCCGCACGGCCATGAATCAGAACCGCAAGATCGCCGAGCTGGCGCGCTCGCTCGTTGCGGCCGCGGCGTTACTCAGCCTCGGGGGCGAGCAGTGACTGACCGGATTCTGGCTGCGTTCGTGCCGCTCGTCGATTGCGCCGTCCTCGTTGCAGCGCGCGAGCAGGGCTTTGCTGCGGCGGAGGGTTTCGATCTCGAGCTCGTGAAGGAGCCGTCGTGGGCGAGTTTGCGCGATCACCTCTGCTTGGGCCACGTCGACTGTGCCCATGCGCTAGCGCCCTTGCCCGTGGCTCTGTCGCTCGGCGTGGGCTATCTGCAGGTGGACTGCGCCGCGCCGTTCGTCTTGAGCCGCGGCGGGAATGCCATCACGGTGGCGGCTCGGCTCTTCGATGCCATGCAGGCGTTTGCCGGCGAGCTGACGTTCGCAAAGGGGCCCGCTGCGGCGGGGCGGGCGCTCGCGGCCGTGGCGCGGCGTCGTCCGGCGCCCCTCACGTTCGGCATGGTGTTCCCGTTCTCGAATCATAACTTCGACCTGCGTTACTGGTTGGCTTCCGCCGGATTGCACCCGGATCGCGACGTGCGACTCGTCGCGATACCGCCGCCGCTCATGGTCGAAACCCTGCGTGCAGGGCTCGTCGACGGGTTTTGCGTCGGCGAGCCGTGGAACAGCTTGGCAGTCACTCAAGGGCTCGGCTGTATCGTCGCGACGCAGTCGCAGCTGTTCCCACGCGCCGTGGAAAAGGTGCTCGTCGTGCGCACGGCCTTCGCGAGCGCACCCGAGCGGATGGCCAAGCTGTTGCGCGCGTTGAGCGCTGCGGCGGCCTGGGCGGACAACCCGAGGAACCACTCACGGCTAGCGGAGTGTCTCGCGCGTCCTGAGTATCTCGGTGCTCCCGCCGAGCCCATCGAAGCACTGCTCCGCGGGCGGCTGCAGCTTGGCGGTGGTCGTGAGGCGCACGATCCCGACCTCATCTTTTTTCACCGTTATGCAGCCAACCTTCCGGACGCTGCCGACGCGCAGTGGGCCTACGCGCAGATGGTGCGTTGGGGGCAGGTGGCGGCCAGCACGGAAGGTCAGGCGCGGGCCGCGCACACATTTCGATCGGATCTCTACGAACGCAGCCTGCCCGCGCCGCCCTCGGTTCCACTGCGGCCACCGGCGTTCGATCGGATCGAATTCGGCGCGGGTGACCTCCGTGCGTATCTCGACCAATTCGATGTGCAGACGCCGTTCCAGGACACCGTTGCCACCTGAAGTCTCGCCGGCGAACGCTGTGTCTGAAGCGCAGTAGACGTGCCGTGATGCTCGGCCCGGTGATGCCTGACGGCGGCTGTAACGAGACGACGGGCGAAGTGTTTCTGGAGTCGCGTAACTAGACTTGCAAGTCGTCGACCAGCGCAGGGCGAGCGACGGCCGCGGGAGTCTTGCAGCGGCGCGCACTTTTGCGTGATCTGACCGGCGGTGCACCAGTCTGCACCACGACCAGTCCCTCCATGTTCCATCGTAGCGCAAAACACGTGCCGAGAGCCGCCGTCGACGTCTGTCTCGCCGCAGGAAAAACACAGCCTTAGTCAGCGAGTTAGAAGCGTTTCGACCACCCTTCGACAAGGTTGGCACGAGCTTTGGATGTATCTCGGCCAGTACCGAGTCCAGTGTTGGGCTCGGCGAGCAGCGCCGCTCAAGAGTCTCCGACCGATCGGAACCAACTCTTGGCGGCGTTTTTTTTTCTACCTAAGGAGCGCAGGGATGGGATACGCACACGCCTTCGTCGCGACGTTGTCGCTCGCAGTCGCCACGAGCGGCTGGTCCGAGGAGTTGCAGCTCGAGCAGGATGAGTTGAGGTTCGGCTTCATCAAGCTCACGGACATGGCGCCGCTCGCAGTGGCCTATGAGCTCGGCTACTTCGAAGACGAAGGTCTGTTCGTGACGCTCGAGCCACAGGCCAACTGGAAGGTGTTGCTCGATCGCGTGATCACCGGTGAGCTCGACGGCGCCCACATGCTGGCCGGTCAGCCGCTTGGTGCGACGATCGGTTTTGGCACCGATGCCCACATCGTCACGTCCTTCTCGATGGACCTCAACGGCAACGGCATCACGGTGTCGAACGAGGTGTGGCGGGCGATGAAGCCGCACGTGCCGATGGGCGCCGACGGCAAGCCGCTGCATCCGATCAAGGCCGACGCGCTGAAGCCGGTCGTCGAGTCGTATCGCGCCGCCGGCAAGCCGTTCAACATGGGCATGGTCTTCCCGGTTTCCACGCACAATTACGAGCTGCGTTACTGGCTCGCCGCCGGCGGCATTCACCCCGGTTACTACTCGAGCGCCGACGTCAACGGGCAGTCCGGCGCGGACGTGCTGCTGTCGGTGACACCACCGCCGCAAATGCCCGCGACGCTCGAAGCCGGCACGATCTACGGCTACTCGGTTGGGGAGCCGTGGAACCAACAGGCCGTCATCAAAGGCATCGGCGTGCCTGTGATCACCGACTACGAGATTTGGCGGAACAACCCCGAGAAGGTGTTCGGCGTCACCGAGGGGTGGGCTAAAGCCAACCCGAACACCCACGTGGCCGTCGTCAAGGCCCTGATCCGCGCGGCGATGTGGCTCGACGCGAATGCCAATGCCAATCGCTCCGCCGCGGTCGAGATACTGGCGCGCTCAGAGTACGTCGGCGCGGACGCCGCCGTCATCGCCAATTCGATGACGGGCACGTTCGAGTACGAGCGCGGCGACAAGCGCTCCGTCCCCGACTTCAACGTGTTTTTTCGCTACTACGCCACGTATCCCTATTACTCCGATGCGATTTGGTATCTGACGCAGATGCGTCGTTGGGGGCAGATAGGCGAACAGAAAACCGACGAGTGGTATGCGGCCACGGCCAAATCGGTGTACCGGCCCGAGGTCTATCTCAAGGCGGCGCGGTTGCTCGTTGAGGAGGGACTCGCCAACGAGCAGGACTTCCCCTGGACCACCGATGGTTATCGCGCGCCGCAGTCGGAGTTCATCGACGGCGTCGTCTACGACGGCCGGCTGCCGAATGCGTATCTCGAGAGCTTGGCGATTGGCCTCAAGGGCACGGACACGCCGGCTTCTCGAGAGCTCGTGAGCGCGGAGTAACGCCCCATGCAGATGCTGATCAACCGTGTGAATCCGTATCTCGCGTTGCTCGGTTTAGGTTGGCTCGTGCCGATCATGAAGATCGCGTCGGGCGAGAATCTGGCTCAGCAGTTGCGCGATCTCTGGCAACAGCTCGGTGTGCCGCTGCTCGCGATCGGGCTGTTCTTGGCGGTTTGGGGCGGGATCGCGGCGCGCATCGATACCAGCCTCGGCGGCGTGCCCGGGCCGGCGGCCGTGTGGCACGAGGCGCAGAATCTCGTGGTCGAGCATCAGGCGGAACGAGAGCGTCGTGCCGAGTTCTACGCGCGGCAGGAAGCGCGTAACGCCGCGGCTCTGGCCGAAAACCCCGCGGCCGAAGTCCGCGTGCGCCGATACACCGGTAAGCCTACCTATCTCGATCAAATCCTCACGAGTCTTGCCACGGTGTTCACGGGTTTCTTGCTCGGCACGCTCGTGGCCGTGCCGCTCGGCGTGCTCGCCGGCCTGTCCAAAACAGTGAACGCCGCGATCAATCCGCTCGTGCAGATCTTCAAGCCCGTTTCGCCGCTCGCGTGGCTGCCGATAGTGACGATGGTGGTCAGCGCCGTGTACGTGAGCAGTGAACCGTTGCTGCAGAAGTCGTTCGTCAATTCCGCAATCACCGTGACGCTGTGCTCGTTGTGGCCGGCGCTCATCAACACGTCTCTCGGCGTGGCGAGCATCGACAAGGACCTCATGAATGTCGGCCGCGTGCTGCAACTCGGTTGGTTCACGCAAGTGTTCAAGATCGTGCTGCCGTCCGCGCTGCCGCTGATTTTCACCGGACTGCGCTTGTCGCTCGGCGTGGGTTGGATGGTGCTGATCGCGGCCGAGATGCTGGCGCAGAACCCGGGGCTCGGTAAGTTCGTCTGGGACGAGTTCCAGAACGGCTCGTCGGAGTCACTAGCGCGCATTCTCGTAGCCGTGTTCACCATCGGCATCATCGGCTTCCTGCTCGACCGGATCATGCTGGCGTTGCAGGCGGCGTTCACTTACTCCGCGAATCGCTAGAGGAGCAGAGCATGGATGCACCGATCGTAGCAGTGCCCGACAAGCCCGTCGCCAAGGGGCCGATCCTCGAGCTCCAGGGCGTCGGCAAGAGCTTCACGAGCGGCAATCGAACCACGGACGTGCTGGCGGGAATCGATCTTTCGATTGGCGCCGGCGAGTTCGTGGCGATCGTCGGGTTCTCGGGGTCGGGCAAGACGACGTTGATTTCGTTGCTCGCGGGGCTCGAGCGGCCGACGGCGGGCAGCGTGCGGTTCGAGGGCGCGGAGATCGCCGGCACGAGCCCCGAACGCGGTGTGGTCTTTCAGAATTACTCCCTGATGCCGTGGTTGTCGGTCGAAGGCAACGTGGCGTTGGCCGTGAATGCCGTGCATGGGGGCTGGTCCCGCGCCGAACGCGCGCGCATCGTGGCTCATTACATCGCGATGGTGGGTCTGGCCCACGCGACCGACCGCAAGCCGGCCGAGCTCTCGGGCGGCATGCGGCAACGCGTGGCCGTGGCTCGGGCGCTCGCCATGTCGCCCAAGGTGCTGTTGCTCGACGAGCCGCTGTCGGCGCTCGACGCCCTCACGCGCGCCAAGCTCCAGGACGAGCTCGAGACCATCTCGACGCAAGAGCGCAAGACGGTGGTGCTCATCACCAATGACGTGGACGAGGCGATTCTGCTCGCCGACCGCATCATTCCACTCACGCCAGGTCCGCGGGCCACGCTCGGTCCGGAATTCAAGGTGAGCCTACCGAGACCGCGCGATCGCAGCACGATCAACGACGACGGCGAGTTTCGCCGCTTGCGCGCGACGATCACGCGTTACTTGATCGACGTCAATCGAAGCAAGGGTACACGCGATGTCGGTCGCGTGACGCTGCCGAACGTGTTGCCGTTGCCCATGAAGGATCCGCCGCGGGCCTATCTCGACGCGGCGCCCAAGTACGTCAGCACTCGCTACGTCGAGTTTTTCAAGGTGTCGAAGGCTTTCCCGACCCGTCAGGGTCCGCTGACCGTCGTGGCCGGTTTCGACCTGCTCATGGATCGCGGCGAGTTCGTCTCGCTGATCGGCCACTCGGGTTGCGGCAAGTCCACGGTGCTCGCCATGACGGCAGGCTTGAGTGACGTCAGCAGCGGCGGCATCGTCGTCGATGGCCGCGAAGTGGTTAGGGCAGGCCCCGACCGTGCCGTCGTATTCCAAGCGCCGAGTCTGTTTCCGTGGCTGACGGCGGCGCAGAACGTAGCCCTCGGCGTCGATCGCGTGTACCCGCATGCCACGGCGGCGGAACGCTCCGACATCATCCACTACTACTTGGGGCGCGTGGGCTTGAGCGACTCGGCGGACAAGCGCGCGAGCGATCTGTCGAGCGGCATGCGCCAACGGGTCGGCATCGCACGTGCGTTCGCGTTGAGCCCGAAGCTCCTGCTGCTCGACGAGCCGTTCGGCATGCTCGACTCGCTGACGCGTTGGGAGCTGCAGGAGCTGCTCATGGAGGTCTGGGCGCGCACCCAAGTGACGGCCATCTGCGTCACGCACGACGTCGACGAAGCCATTCTGCTCGCCGATCGCGTCGTGATGATGACCAACGGTCCACAGGCGCGCATCGGCAAGATCATGCGCGTCGACCTGCCGCGGCCCCGCACGCGCAAAGCGTTGCTGGAGCATCCCGACTACTACGCGTATCGGCAGGAGGTTCTCGATTTCTTGGCAGGCTGCGAGCGGGCGAAGGCCGTCGCGGCGGAAGCGGCATGAGCGCGGGGCGCGATCCAATGCCGGTCATCGTCATCACACGGAGGTCATCCCCATGAATCGCTCTCTCCGCTCGAATAAGCGGTTACCGTTGGCGTTGTTCTGCGCTGTGCTCACCGCGCCGGTCGGCGCGGCCGAAACCTTCGAGCAAGGACTTCGCGAAGCCGATTTCATCGTCGATTGGCGCACGCGTTTCGAAGAGGTCGAGCAGGACGGGTTTACGGAGCCCGCCGAGGCGTTGACGAGCCGGCTCCGGTTGGGCCTGCAGACCGCCCCGGTCAAAGCAACGGCGTTTCTCCTCGAGGGCGTCGTGATCGACGACCTCAACGACGACTACAACAGCACGACCAACGGCCAAACGGAGTATCCCGTCGTTGCGGACCCCGCCGATTTCGGCGCGATCAATCGGGCGGCGATCATCAATAAGTCGCTCGAGAAAACCACGCTGACCTTCGGTCGTCAACGCATCGTACTCGACGATCAACGGTTCGTCGGCAACGTGGGTTGGCGTCAGCACGAGCAGACATTCGATGGCCTGCGCGCGCAGCTCGCCGGCGCACGCATCAAGGCGGATGTCACCTACGCCGCGCAAGTCAATCGCGTGTTCGGCCCCGATTCGCCGCAGGGCAAGTGGGACGGCGACGTCGTGCTCGCGAATCTCTCCCACACCTTTGGCCTCGGCACGCTGACGGTCTTCGACTATTACCTCGACATCGACGACGTGGCGGCCGTGTCGAGCAACACGCTCGGCGCCAAGCTCATGGGCTCGAAACCCCTCGGGGGCATCAGCGGCACCTATGCGCTGGCGTTCGCCCGCCAAGTCGAAGCCGGCAAGAATGTCGCCAATCTCGATGAGGACTACTACCTGATCGAGGGTGGGCTGACTTTCAGCAAGATCGGCGTCGCGCTTGGCTATGAGCTGCTCGGCGGCGACGGCGTTACGTCGTTCTCGACACCGCTCGCGACGCTGCACGCGTTCCAAGGGTGGGCTGACAAGTTCCTCGCCACGCCGGTCGCCGGGATCGAAGACACCTACGTCAAGCTCAGCTACCCGTTCGGCAAGCGCGGCCGGTTCACCAACATCGCGGCGCTGGCGTTCTTCCACGACTTCTCCGCGGATGCCGGCAGCGCCCATTTCGGCGAGGAGTTCGACATGCAGGTCGTGGCGCGCACCGAGCGCTTGGTGTTGACGCTCAAGTACGCCGATTACCGCGCCGACGCACTCTTCACCGACACCGACAAGCTCTGGCTGTCGGTCGACTACGCCTTCTGACTACCGGGGCGGGCCAATGCAAGATCCAGCGCGCGACAGGGTGGTGGTGGGTGAAGCGGCGGCCGCGCGAGGGCGCTCGCGGGACCGCCGCAAGTACGTCCCTGTAGGCTGCGGCGGCGCCGTCCCTGGCGCCGACGCTCCCGCGAGCGCCCTCGCGCAGCCGCCGCTTCACCGCGAGCCGTTGCGGTGCGCGCTGGAGCGCAGC
>Ga0208454_1000703_pt1 | contig 17090 bp, 18 predicted proteins | sample EasRivMeERMZT100_FD_187530 | JGI IMG/M metagenome (GOLD analysis project Ga0208454, IMG submission 187530) | Soil microbial communities from meander-bound floodplain in the East River, Colorado, USA - East River MetaG ERMZT100 (SPAdes) (version 2) | ecosystem: Environmental > Terrestrial > Soil...
GTCGTCGAGAAGGTCTAGCTCACTCGAAGCGCAGCGCCTCGACGGGGTTCAGCCGCGCCGCTTTGCGCGCAGGATAGAAGCCGAAGAACACGCCGATGGCGAAGGCGAACGCCACCGCCAGGCCGACCGCCTCGGGCGAGAGCACGATGCGCCAGCCGGCGAACTGCGCGATCGCCATCGCGCCGCCGATGCCGAGCGCGACGCCGGCGAGGCCGCCGATCAGCGACAGCGTCACCGCCTCGACCAGGAACTGGCCGAGGATGTCGCGCGTGCGCGCGCCCACCGCCATGCGCAGCCCGATCTCGCGGGTGCGCTCGGTCACCGACACCAGCATGATGTTCATGATGCCGATGCCGCCCACCAGGAGCGAAACCGAGGCCACGGCGGCGAGCAGCAGCGCGAGCACGCGGCTCGACGCCTCCTGCGCCGCCATCACCTCGGCGAGGTTGCGCAGCGAGAAATCGTCGTCGGCGCCGGCCTGGATGCGGTGGCGCTGGCGCAGGAGCGATCGCACGTGCTCTTCGACCACCTTGGTATCGAGGCCGTCGGCAACCTTCACCCAGATCGTGCCCACGGTGCGGTTGCGCGCCGCGCTCGCGGTGCCGAGCACGCGGCTGCGCGCGGTCTTGATCGGCACCAGCACCAGGTCGTCCTGGTCGGTCCCCATCAGGCTCTGTCCCTTGACGTCGAGCACGCCGATCACGGTGAACGGCACGCGCTTGATGCGGATCGACTGGTCGAGCGGGTCCGCCGCGCCGAACAGCTGCTTCGCCACCGTCGCGCCGATCAGGCACACCTTGGCCGCCCCGGCCATCTCGCCGGGCTCGAAGCTGCGCCCGGACGCGAGCGGCCACTGGCGCACGTCGAGGTACTCGGGGGTGACGCCGAAGATCTGCGTCGACCAGTTGGCGTTGGCCCAGATCACCTGCGCCGATCCGCGCAGCGCCGGCGCGGCGAGCGCCTCGGGGATCTCGCGGTTGATCGCGCCGACGTCGTCCTCGGTGAGCGTCGAGCCCGAGCCGAAGCCCATGCGCACGCCGCCGGCGGTGGTCGAGCCCGGCATGACGAGCAGGAGGTTCGACCCGAGGGCCCGTATCTGCTCTTCCACGCGCGCCTGCGCGCCGCCGCCGACCGCGATCATCACGATCACCGCGCCGACGCCGATGACGATGCCGAGCATGGTGAGCGCGCTGCGCAGCTTGTTCACCGCGAGCGCGCGCAGGGCGATGCGCAACAGCGCCAGGAAATTCATGCGGCTAGGGCTTCGTTGTGCTCGTCCTGGACGACCTTGCCGTCCCGGAAGGCGATGATGCGGCGGGCGAAGCGGGCCACGTCGGGCTCGTGCGTCACCAGCACCACCGTCATCCCCTGGCGGTTCAGCTCCTGGAAGAGCGCCATGATCTCGAGCGAGGTGCGCGAATCGAGCGCGCCGGTCGGCTCGTCGGCGAGGATCAGGAGCGGCTCGGTGACCAGCGCGCGCGCGATCGCGACGCGCTGCTGCTGGCCGCCCGAGAGCTGTCCCGGGTGGTGGTGGCCCCGGTCGGCGAGACCCACGCGCTCGAGCATCGCCCTGGCTTTCTCGAGCCTTTGCTTCTTGGGCAAGCCCGCGTATACCAGCGGCAGCTCGACGTTCTCGGACGCCGGCGTGCGCGCGAGCAGGTTGAACTGCTGGAACACGAAGCCGATCGCGCGGTTGCGCACGCCGGCAAGCTCGTCGCCAGCGAGCTCGGAAACGCGTTTGTCCCCCAGCACGTACTCCCCGCTGGTCGGGCGATCCAGGCAGCCGAGCACGTTCATGAAGGTCGACTTGCCGGAGCCCGAGGGGCCCATCACGGCGACGAACTCGCCCGCGTCGATGTCGACGTTCACGCCGTCGAGAGCGCGCACTTCCCCGCCCCCCATGCGGTAGACCTTCACGAGGTCGCGGGTATGGATCAGCATCAGAAGAAGCGCGCGCGCGGCAGCCCGCCGCCGGCCGCCGGCGCGGAACCGCGCGCGTCGGCCGTGCCGATGATCACTTCCGTGCCTTCGGCAAGCCCGCTCAATACCTCGGTACTCATGCCATCGGAGAGCCCGAGGCGCACGTCGAGCGGCTTGGGCTCGGAATTCTCCAGCACGTACACCCGGCCGCTGGTCGACGAGCCGCGCGAGCCGGCCTCGGCCAGCAGCCGCTCCCAGGCGGGGCGCTGCTCGGGCGTCAGGATTTCCGCGATGCGGCCGTTGGTCTCGGAGCGGATCCGCTCGACTTCCTTACGGCGGGCGGCGTCGCCTGAGGCGCCTCCCTTCATCTCGCGCACGCGCGCGAACTTCTGGCGCGACTCGGAGAAGATCTCGTCGAGCTGGGCGCGCTGCGCGTCGCTCGGCTTGAGCTCCTGCTGGATGCGGCTGCGGAATTCCTGCGCCGCCTGGCCGCCCTGCTGCTGCGGCGGCGCATCGGCGGGCGCTTTTACGTCAACCGTTCCTGCAGGACGAAACCGCAACGCGGCATTCGGCACCTTGAGGGCGCTGGCGCGGTTCTCCACCGCGATGCGCACGTTGGCGGTCATGCCGGGAAGCAGCGCGAGGTCCGGGTTCGCTGCCGAGATCACCACCGTGTAGCTCACCACGTTCTGCACGTTGACCGGCGACTTGCGGATCTGCCTGATCTCGCCCGCGAAGTTGCGCCGCGGGAAGGCGTCGACCGCGAAGCCCGCCGCCATGCCGACGCGCAGCCTCCCGACGTCGGCCTCGTCGATCGCGGCCTCGACCTGCATATCGCGCAGGTCTTGCGCGATGGTGAAGAGCACCGGCGCCTGCAGGCTCGCCGCGACCGTCTGCCCGGCGTCGATGTTGCGCAGGATCACCGTGCCGTCGACCGGGGCGCGGATGATGGTGCGCTCCAGATCCACCTGCGCCTGCTTGAGCAGCGACTCGCGCTGCTTGACCGCCGCGCGCGCGCTCGACACCTGCGCCTCGTTCACCTTGATCTGCGCCTGCACCGCCTTCAGCTGCTCGCGCGTGGTGTCGAGCACGCTGACCGCTTTCTCGAGCTCGGCGGGCGAGATGAATTTCTTGTCCACCAGCTGCTTCTTGCGCTCGACGTCGCGCTGCGCATCGGCCAGCGTGTACTTGACGCGGGCGACCTCGGCCTGCTGCGCGACCAGCCCGGCGCGCGCGACCTCAACGGCGCCACTGGCCGAATCGAGGTCCGCGCGCGCCTGGTTCACGCGCAGCTCAAAGGTCGACGGGTCGATCTGGGCGATCACCTGGTCCTTCTTCACCGCGGTGTTGAAGTCGGCGAAGATCTCCTTCACCTGCCCCGAGATCTGCGAGCCCACCTGGACCGTGGTGACCGCGTTCAGCGTCCCGCTCGCCACCACCACGGCCGCGAGCGACCCGCGCTCCACCTTGGCGACGCGGTACCTGAGCTCGGCATCGCCGTCGCGCGACTGGTACCAGTACCAGCCGCCGGCGGCGATCGCGAGCACGACCAGAGCGAGGACGGCAGCTCGTTTCATGTCAGACCGGGATTATCCTTAACGCCGATGAGCCGCGGGCGGTTCACCTCGAGCGGCGGCACGCTTTTCGCGGCGCGCAGGTAGCGCGTCACCACGTCCCAGATCGGCTCCCCCTTTATACCCTCGGCGACCGGCGCCCACCCGGTCAGTTTGTAACGCTTTGTTGCCTCCAGGGGCTTGCCACGAATGCGTAGGTCCGTCACCCGTGCCCCGATGCGCGCTCCCGGTTCCAGCGCATAGCTCATGCCGCCCACCCTGACCATGTCGCCGCCCTGCCGCAGGTAGGGATCGGCGTTGAACACGTTGTCTGCGATGTCCTCCAGGATGTGCTTGATCTCGCCGCCGCTCAGCTCGTTCAAGGTGCATTGAGGATACGTGATCGCCGTCTGGTCCATGACGTGCTCGAGCGTGATCGCATCGCCCGGCAGCAGGGTCGTGCCCCAGCGGAAGCCGGGTGAGAACGCGATCTCGGCGTCCTTCTCCCTGAGCGACGCCTGCAGGATCAGCTCGTCGAAGCTGCCGTTGAAGCTTCCCCGGCGATACAGCAGGCCTTCGGTCAGCGCCACCTTTTCCGCGAGCTTTTCCCGGTAGGGCTCGCGCACACTCAAGACGTAGGCGGCCATGTCCTTGTCTTCCTCGAGTAACCGGGAAAACACCGGCAGCAGGCGATAGCGGGAGTCGGAGACGCCGCCTGCGCCCACCTGCAGGTCCAGCACCGCCAGGAACTTGCCGTTGCAGCCTGCGTTGGTGACCAGCGTCTTGCCGACGCGCACCGGCCGCGGCAGTGCGTCGTGCGTGTGGCCGCCGAGGATGGCGTCCAGGCCCCTGACCCGGCCCGCGAGCTTCAGGTCGACGTGCATGCCGTTGTGAGACAGCAGCACCACGGCCTTTGCTCCCTTCGCGCGCGCCTCGTCGACGATTTTCTGCAGGCGCCCCTCCTGGATGCCGAAAGTCCAGTCGGGAACGAAATGCCGCGGATTCGCGATCGGGGTGTACGGAAACGCCTGGCCGATGATCGCGAGGGCAATGCCGTTCACGCTGCGCAGCGCATACGGCTCGAACACTGGGTCTTCGAAGTCGGCCGTGCGCACGTTCTGCGCGAGCACCTTGACGGGAGAATCCTGGATAGGTTTCTGGCCGTAGGTGAACTCCCAGTGCGCAGTCATGAAGTCCACGCCGAGGCGCTGCTGGGCGCCGATCATGTCGGCGCCGCGCGTCCACAGCGCCGTGGCGGAGCCCTGCCAGCTATCCCCGCCGTCGAGCAGCAGGGCATGCGGGCGCGTTGCGCGCAGGCGCTTTACCAGCGTCGCGAGATGGGCGAATCCGCCGACCTTGCCGTAGCGCCGCGCCAGCCGCTCGAAGTCGACGCTGGTGAAGGCATAGGCGAACGGGGTCCCGCTCCGCGTCTTGTACTTCTCGAGAAGTTCCTTCCCCGCTGGCTCGCGAAAGTACACCGGCAGGAGCTGGGCATGCGTATCGGTGATGTGCAGCAGCGAGACGTTGCCGAACGGCGGGACGTCGTAGAGCTCGGCAGCAGCCTGGGCTTCGCTCGTACGCGGACGCAGCGATGCGCCGGCGGCGGCGGCCACGGCGAGCAGCTGAAGGAATTCCCGGCGTTGCAAGCTATTTCGCTCTTCTCTTCTGATCCTTCCAGACGCCCCACCACTCCGCGGCAAGCCACAGCGCGAGCAGAGCGGCGCTCATCCACCATGATCCCCTGGCGAGAAAGAAGATGCTCAGCGATATCACCGCCGCCGCCGTCAGAAGCGCGAGCGGCCGGAACCAGCGGGCTTTCACTGCTATCGGTTGACCGGCGAGGCGGGATCGAGCAGCAGGCCGACAAGGTCCTTGATCTGCTCGGGAGTGAGCGTGCCCGAGTGGCCGAGGCGCGGCATCTGCGAGCACAGGTTGTACGCCTTCGCGTTGTAGATCTTGCCGTAGACGTAGCGCTGCATCTCGGTGCCGTTGCCGCGGGTTGCGCCGAAGCGAAGGAGGCTGGGCCCCAGCGTGCCGTGCGAGGCTTCCTGCGGAGAGAGCTGGTGGCAGTTGTAGCAGCTGCCGCCGCCCCCGGCGCCGGCAGGATCGGTCCACTGCAGGCCGCGGCCGTTCTGCGCGATGCCCTCGCCGCGCTTCCAGTCGCCGATCAGGCTGCCTTCGGGAAAAGCGATGGCCTTCAACTGGTCGGCTTCCATCTGCTTGGCGAGCGCGGCGGGCGGCCGGTCGTCGCTCTCGGTGCACACGCGCTGCACGCCGTCCTGCACCACACGGTCCATGGTCGCCTGGCCGCGGGCCTTGAAATCCCGCTGCAGGACTTTCTGGACGTCGGGGGCCGTGGTCTGCGCTCCAGCAAGCAGGGGGAAGACTAGGAACGAAGAAAGCAAGACCCGGGTCATCGCTTGGTACCCGGTCCGCGATACGGCTCGCCGGCGGCGGTGACGGTGAGGAAGGTGTTGAGCGCGATAGTCGCGTCGGAGGCGAAGCTCGGCTCCGGATAGCGCATCTGGCGGTAGCAGTCGTTGATGCGCCATTGCATGGTCTTGAACTGGCTGTTCGACACGCGGTACGCTGGCCAGGTGGCCATGATCGGCCGGGCAAACTCGCGCTTGGAGAGCACGGGCAGGTCCTGCATGCGGATGCGCTTGCCTTCTTCGCCGTGGCAGCTCGCGCACGACATGTCCCAGCCGCCCGCGCGGTGGAAGAAGAGCGCTCTTCCGAGCTCGTAGGCTTCCTTCTCCCTCGGGTGGGAGGTGCCGGCGGCGAGTCTTGCGCCGCGCGACTGGGCGGCGACGTAGGCCGAGAGGTACTCCATCTCGGAGGGCTGGTTTTCGTTGCCGAAGACGCGCTTGGTCGCTTCCTCGCGGCCGCGGCCCTGCAGCGTGGTCATGCAGTGGAGCAGGCGAGTCTCCAGGTCCATCACGCGGTCGGCGTCCTTGAAGTAGCGCGGCAGGCGCGCGTAGGCGCCTTTCAGCACGCCCGCCCCCTGGCCGAGGTCGCACTTCTCGAGTGAAACGTTTTTCGGCCCCTGGGCCTTCTTCCAGAGCGCCTCGCCCTCGAGCTCGAACAGCTCGACGGGCGAGCCGTCGGCGATCATCTGCTGGTACTTCTGGATTTCCTTCTTGGTGTCCTGCGCGAAAAGCGGCGTACATGCGAGGACTCCGCAGAGCAGGAAACCAGACCTCATGCGACGGCAGTTTCGATCTTGTTCGACTCGCCCTTGTTGTCGAGCCAGCTCACTTCGATCTTGTCGCCCTTGGCGCCGCCCTTGAGGCGGAACGAGAACACCGGGTTGCGCGACACGGCCTGGCTGATCTCGGCTTCGACCACGATCTTGCCGTTCTGCTTCACCACCACGTTCTGGATATGGTGCAGGCCTTCCTTCATCTGCGCCGTGGTCATCGGATGGGTCATCAGCACGCGAATCTCGGTATAAACGGCGGCGGTGTTTCCGCCGGCCAGGGTCGCTCGCATCTTCATCGGTCCCGCCATGTCAGCCTCCGCACCCGCCGATGGTGACCTTGATCTCGCGCGTCGCGGCGAAGGACTTGCCGCCCGCCATCGCGATCACGCGCACGTCGGAGGTCTCGCCCATCTTCACGTTCAGCTTCACGAACGGAGCCGCGCCTTCCTTGAAGTCGAACTTGCCGGTGAGCGGGAAGGGGTTCTTCTCGATCAGCACGGCGATCGAGGTCGTGCCGGGGATGTTGCTCGAGATCTCGATCGGCACCACCGCGCCGTTCTCCGCGATCTGCGGCGCCTCGATCACGATGTCCTTGCTCGGGGCGGGGTTCGCGCTGCCGAGGCCTTTCAGGGCGTCGGCGGCGCTCTTCGCGCCGAAGGCTTCCTGGTTCCACGCCGCAGCCGCGGCGAGCGGCTTGAGAAGCAGCAGGCCGAGCGCGGCGAGAACGGTTCTGCGAATGTTGTTCATGGACGCTATTTTAGCTTGCGCCGCGGCCATACCCCCGATTGGCCTCCGCGTTTTTCCTCGAGGCGGATCTCGGTGAGCGTCATGCCGCGGTCGACTGCCTTCACCATGTCGTAGATCGTGAGCAGCCCCACCGCGGCGGCGGTGAGGGCTTCCATCTCGACCCCGGTCTGCCCGCGGCACTCGACGCGCGACACGATGCCCACGGAGGCGGTTCTCTTGTCCAGAGTGAAATCCACGGCGACCCGGGTAAGGGCGATCGGGTGCGCGAGCGGGATCAGCTCGGCGGCGCGCTTGGCCGCCTGCACCGCGGCGATGCGCGCGACCCCGAGGACGTCGCCCTTCTTGGCGGCGCCCGCGGCGATCAGGCGCAGGGTGGCCGGTTTCATGACGATGCGGCCCGAGGCGATCGCCACGCGGTGGGTGGCGGCCTTGGCGCCCACGTCGACCATGTGCGCGGAACCCTTGGCGTCGAAGTGGGTCAATGATCGGGGGGTCAACGATTTGCTTCTCATTCGGGGCGCTATCATAAACAACATGCGCTTTGGGGTTGCGGCTCTCGCCTTCGTCGCCTGTGCGGTGTTCGCGCAGGCGTTGCCGGACCTCGGCGGCGGCGGCGACGGCGGGCTCTCGCCGCAGATGGAGCGCCGCATCGGCGAGAGCATCATGCGCGACATCCGCTTCCGCGAGCCGAACTATCTCGACGATCCCGAGATCGCCGACTATCTCGGCAGCCTGGGCGGGCGCCTCGCGCAGAACGCCGCCGGCGCGCGCCAGGACTTCGAGTTCTTCGCGATCCGCGACCACACCATCAACGCGTTCGCGCTTCCCGGCGGCTTCATCGGCGTGCACACCGGGCTCCTGATGGCCTCGGAAAGCGAGTCCGAGGCCGCCTCGGTGCTGGCGCATGAAATCGCGCACGTCACCCAGCGCCACATCGCGCGCATGCTCAGCCAGCAGCAGCAGATGCAGCTGCCGATGCTCGCGGCGCTCGCCGCCGCGATCCTGCTCGGGCGCTCGCGCCCCGACCTCGCGAGCGGCGCCGCGGCCGCGGCCTCGGCCGGCGCGGTCCAGACCCAGCTCAGCTACTCGCGCGACTACGAGCGCGAGGCCGACCGCATCGGCTTCCAGGCGCTCGACGCCTCGGGCTTCGACGTGCACGCGATGGGGACCTTCTTCGAGAAGATGCAGCGCGGCTCGCGCGCCATGGACGACGGCTCGATGCCCGGCTACATGCGCACCCACCCGATCACGACCGAGCGGATCGCCGACGCGCAGAACCGCGCCGCCAGCCTGCCCTACAAGCAGCATCTCGACAGCGCCGAGTTTCAGCTGGTGCGCGCCAAGCTGCGTGCCGAATCCGGCGACGCGCGCGACACCGTCGAGTACTTCCAGGGCTCGGTGCGAGAGAAACGCTACGCGAGCGAGTCGGCGGCGCGCTACGGCCTGGCGAGCGCGCTGCTGCGCGCCCGGCGCCCCAAAGAAGCGCAGGCCGAGCTCCAGCGGGCGCGGGCGGCAGGCGCCGCCGGCCCGATGATTGAGACCCTCGCCGCGCGCGTCAGGCTCGGGCTCGGCGATCGCGCCGGCGCGGCCGCGCTGCTCGGCGAAGCGCATGCGCGCTTTCCGAATTCGCGCCCGCTTCTCTACGCGCAAGCCGACGCCTTGCAGGAGGCCGGCCGCAACCAGCAGGCGCTTGCGCTGCTCACCGACTCGCTGCGCCTGTATCCGCGCGACGCGCGGCTGCACCAGCTTCAGGCGAAGAACTACGCCGCGCTCGGCAAGCGCTCGCTCCAGCACCAGGCGCAGGCCGAGGTGTACGTGCTGCAGGGGAGCCTGCCCGCCGCGATCGAGCAACTCCAGCTCTCGCGCGCCGCCGGCGACGGCGACTTCTACCAGAACTCGGTGGTGGACGCGCGGCTGAAGGAGCTTCGCGCGCAGCACGCGCGGGACATGAAGGACGCGAAGCGCTAGCTTTTGGGTGCCTGGTAGTAGGCTTCGTAGAGCAAGTCGAACGTCTTCTCGGCTTCCCCCAGCAGTTCCCTCTCGCTGTTCGAGCGGCGCTGCGCGCCCTGCAGCAGCGTTTGCACGCCCGCGGCCTCGGCGACCGGCGTGCCGCGCACCTCGAGGAAGTGCACGATGCTGCCGATCTTGACGAGCGCCGGGTTCTTGGCGAGGTCGAGCTTGACCAGCATCTCCTCGTAGGTCACGCGCGTCTCGCTGTTGGCGAAGTGCGCGCCGTCGAAGCCGAAGGCGATGGCGTCGGCCGGCAGGGACTGGGTCTTCTCGAGCCAGGTGAGCGTCGCCTCGGGGTCGATGAAGCGCCGGATGAGCCACGAGCAGGCGAGCCGGTCGGCCCACAGCGGCTTGCGCGTCACCCACGTGCGGCCGAGCAGCCCCTGGCCGGGCGCGAGCGCGACCGGAACCTGCGCCGGAAAGAGCAGCTTGCGCACGTCATTGTCTGCCGCGGCGAGTGCCCGCTCGGCGCGCTCGCGCGCGGCGCTCGGGAAGAAATCGAGCGCGGCGATGGCCTCGAACTCGCGCCGCTGCTTGTGCAGCACGCGCGAGATCGCGCTCGGATCGGAGTGGCCGAAGCCCACCCGCAGGCTCTCGACGGTCTTGATCAGGTTCTCGTAGCGCGCCGAGCGGTCGAAGAGGCGCACGAACCCCTGGTGCTGCGCCGGCGAGATCGCGCTCGCCTGCAGCACGTTCGCGGTTCCCGCCACCTTGGCGATGTACTCGGTCAGCGTCTCGAGCGACTGGCGGTTGGACGGCGTGTCGGGCAGCAGAAAGACGCCGTCGCGCGCCACCGCGGCGCCGAGCGATTCCAGCGTGCGCAGCACCCGCATGCGCGAGGACGGATCGTCCACCGGAAGCTGCGCGATCATCAGCAGCCATCCCGGCCGCTTCCCGCCATCCGCGCCATCCGGCTCGGACGTCACCGGCCGGGTCGCGTGCGGATCAAAGGCCGAGTCCGCCGGGCGGTCTGCTTCCTTCATACTGCATAATAACTTGCATGAACTTCGACAAGGAACTCGACGCCCGCGGGCTCAACTGCCCGCTGCCGATCCTGCGCACCAAGAAGGCGCTCACCGACATGCACTCGGGGCAGGTGCTCAAGGTGCTCGCCACCGATCCCGGCGCCGTGAAGGACTTTCAAACCTTCTCGCGCCAGACCGGCCACGAGCTCGTGTCGCACGCCGAGGCGAACAAGGAATTCACCTTCTTCATGAGGAAGAAGTGAGCCGGGCGTTGCTGCTCGGCGGGTTGCTTGCGGCATCGGCCGTGAATGCGGCAGACGCCACCTTCACGGTCAAGGTTCTCACGCCTGAAACCGCGCTGAAGGCGGCGCAGGCGGCGCTCAAGAGCTGCCGCGAGCGCGGCTTCCAGGCGACCGTGGCGGTCGTCGACCGCATGGGCGTGGTCCAGGTGCTGCTGCGCGACCGCTTCGCCGGCCCGCACACGCCCGACATGGCGACCGCGAAGGCCTACACCGCGGTGAGCTTCCGCACGAATACCACCGCGCTCGCGGAAGCCACGCAGCCCGGCCGTCCCTCGAGCGGCATCCGCAACCGGCCCGGGGTGGCCGCGGTTGGCGGCGGCATGATGATCGAGGCGGGCGGCTCGCTGCTCGGCGGGATCGGCGTCTCGGGCGCGCCCGGCGCGCGCGAGGACGACGCCTGCGCCGCGGCCGGAATCGCCGCGATTCGCGAAGACATCGAGCTGTGAAACAATCGTGCTCATGAAAGCGCGCTGGATCAGGCTCGGCGCCATCGGGCAGCCGGAGTTCGACGCGGCCTATGCGTCCATCGCCGCGGCGCAGCCGCGCGCCGCGGCGCCCGTGCTGTTATGGGCGGAGGAGGCGGCGCGCTATCCCTTCGCGCTGATCGCGCCGCTCAAGTTCGCCCCGGGCCGCACCCGCCGCTGGCGGTCCTGGGGCCTCGCCGCCGCGGTCGCGACCTACCGCCAGTTCGGCGTGCCGGCCTACCTGAACGACGAGCTGTTCCTCCACGGCCGCGACATCGCGCAAAGCCGCGCGCTCGCGCTCGGCGAGTGCGCGGTGATCGCGTCGAGCTTCCTCATGCGCTTTCCCGGCAGCTGCGTGGCGACGCCGTCGGTCGAGCTGGAGCACGCGTTTCGCCTGCGTCTCGAGGCGCAGCACGGCTGGGAATTCGACTACTCCTGGCCGACCGAGCCGGAGACCGTCAAGTACGCTCTCGCTTAGGCGCCGAGCTTCTGCAGCTGCTCTTTGAGCTTTGCCAGGTCCGCCTCGAACCCCGCGGCGCGCATGCGCTCCTGCTCGACGACTTTCGCGGGCGCTCGCTCCACGAATGAGGGATTGGCGAGCTTTGTGCGGGCCTTCTCGATTTCTCCCTCGAGGCGCGCAGTCTCCTTCTTCAGGCGCACACGCTCGGCGGCAGGGTCGATCTCCTTGTAGAGCATGATGCGGGCGCCGCCGACCACCGCCACCGGCGAAGGCGAGTCGGGCAGCGGGTCGCGCTTCTCGAACCCGCTCAGCCGGGCGAGCGAAGAAATGGCCTTTGCGACTTCCCGCGGATCGGAAACCGCCGGATCCGCCGTGCGGTAAAGCATCACCCGCTCGCCGGGCGGGATCTTCGCCTCGGTGCGCAGGTTGCGCGCCGCGACCGTCCACTCCTTCAGTACCGCGACGTCGGCTTCCGCCCGCGGATCGATCTTTTCCGGCTGCGACTTGGGATAACGCTGCAGCATGATGGTCTCGCCCGCTTTTCCGGCGAGCGGCGCCACCTTTTGCCATAGCTCTTCCGTAATGAACGGGATCAGCGGGTGCGCGAGGCGTAGCGCGGTCTCGAGCACCCGCACCAGCGTGCGCCGCGTGCCGCGCTGCGCCGCCTCGTCGGGATCCTGCAGCTGCAGCTTGGCGAGCTCGACGTACCAGTCGCAGTATTCGTCCCAGACGAAGCGGTAGATCGCGGCGGCCACGTTGTCGAAGCGGTACTCGGCGAATCCTTGCTCTACCTCGGCTTCCACGCGCTGCAGCTGGCCGACGATCCAGCGGTCCGCAAACGAAAGCTTCACGGGAAGCGCCTCGTCGACGCCGCAATCCTTGCCTTCGGCGTTCATCAGCACGAAACGCGTCGCGTTCCACAGCTTGTTGCAGAAGTTGCGGTAGCCCTCGCAGCGCCCGAGGTCGAAGTTGAGGGTGATCGAGAAGCTCGCGAGCGAGGCGAAGGTGAAGCGTACGGCATCCGCGCCGAATGCCGGGATGCCGTTCGAGTAGTGGCTGCGCACGTATTTCTCGATGCGCTCCTTGTGCTCGTCCTTCATCAGCCCGATGGTGGATTTCTTCAGCAGGTCCTGCAGGCTGATGCCGTCGATCAGGTCGAGCGGGTCGATGGTGTTGCCCTTCGACTTCGACATCTTCTCGCCCTCGGCGTCGCGCACGATGGCGTTGATGTAGACGTCGCGGAACGGAACCTTGCCGGTGAAGTAGCGCGACGACATGATCATGCGCGACACCCACAGGAAGATGATGTCGTTGCCCGTGATCAGCACCGACGAGGGCAGGAAGACTTCCTGGTCCGGCGTCTTGTCCGGCCAGCCGAGCGAGCTGAACGGCACGAGCTGCGAGGAGAACCACGTGTCGAACACGTCCGGGTCGCGCCGCAGCTTCTTCCCGGGGTGTTTCTGCTGAAGTTCCGCCTCGCTGCGGGCTACGTAGACCTTGCCTTCCTCGTCATACCACGCCGGAATCTGGTGGCCCCACCAGAGCTGGCGCGAGATGTTCCAGTCCTTGATGTTCTCCAGGAAGTGGTTGTAAGTGGCGGTCCAGTGCTCGGGGATGAACTTCACCTCGCCGCGCGCGACGACCCCGAGGCCATCCTGGGCAAGGCTTTCCATCTTCACGAACCACTGGTCGCTCAGGATCGGCTCGATGATCACGCCGGTGCGCCCGGAGCGCGGCACGCGCAGCTTGTAGGGTTTTTCGCTCACCAGGAAACCCTGGGCCTTGAGGTCCGCTACCACCTGCTTGCGCGCCGCGAAGCGCTCCAGGCCGCGATATTTCGGCGGCACCTTGTCGTTCAGGTGCGCGTCCAGCGTGAGGATATTGATGGGCTCCAGGCGGTGGCGCTTCCCGACTTCGTAGTCGTTGAAGTCGTGCCCCGGGGTGATCTTGACCGCGCCGGTGCCGAATTTGGGGTCGACGTACTCGTCGGCGATGACCGGGAGGGTTCGGTCGGTCAGCGGGAGGCGCACTTTCTTTCCCACCCGATTGGCGTACCTCGCGTCGGACGGGTGGACGGCGACCGCGACGTCCCCGAGCATGGTCTCGGGCCGCACCGTGGCGACGCGAATGTCGAATCCTTCGCCCGGGTAGCGGATCTCCCAGATGCGGCCGTCCTCCTCCTCGGTGTCGACCTCGAGGTCCGAGACCCCGGTGCCGAGCACCGGGTCCCAGTTCACCAGGCGCTGGCCGCGGTAGATCAGCCCTTCCTCGTACCACCGCACGAAGACCTCGGTGACCGCGCGCGACATCTTCGGGTCGGCGGTGAAATAGCCGGCCTTCTGGCCCTCGGTGTCCGCGTACTCCCAGTTGGCCGAGACGCCGAGACGCCGCATCTGGCGCGTGATGGTCGAACCGGATTGCTGCTTCCACTGCCATACGCGCCGGTTGAACTCCTCCCGGCCGAGCTCGCGCTTGGTCTTGCCTTCGGCCTCGATCTGGCGCGTGACCACGATCTCGGTGGCGATGCCGGCGTGGTCGGTGCCGACCACCCAGTTCGTGTTCTCGCCGCGCATGCGGTGGTAGCGGATAAGCGCGTCCATCAGCGTCTGCTGGAACGCGTGCCCCATGTGCAGCGTGCCGGTGACGTTGGGCGGCGGAAGCTGGATGCAGTACGCCGGAGTGGTCTGGCCCCGGTGGCGGAAGTATCCGGCGTCTTCCCAGCGCCGGTACCAGGCTTCCTCGATCGCCCCCGGGTTGAAGCTCTTCTCGAGCACTTATTCCTTCGGCATCGCGAGCGCGCGCGCGACCGAGGCCGCGACCGCCTCGCGCACCATCTGCGTGACGCTGTCCTTGAGCTCTGCGCGCGCCCCGGCCAGCGCCTCGCCGACGATGCGCTCGAGCTCGGGCGCCATGCGCTCGAGCACCGCGCGCTCGAGCTCGCGCGCGAGCGCCTCGAGCGAGGCGATGTCCATCGCGCGCCGCGGGTTCTTCTCTTCGCTCACGATCTCGGTCAGGACCGGGACCTCGCCCTTGGCGCGCGGGCCTTCCTGGCGGCCGATCAAAGCGTCGACGCGCTGGACCAGGGGATCCAATGAGTCGTCACTCATTGCCTTGGCGCATTTCCTGCGCTAAGTCGTGGTTGGTGATCTTGTAGCCGCGCTCTCGGTAGAAGCGGAAGCGGCTGCGCCCGGCTTCTTTCTCCGTCTCGTCCACAGAAACAATCTCGAGCAGGCGCGGAAAGCGCTCGAAGTGCGGCGGGCAGTCGGCGCCGAGGTTGAGCAGGACCTCGCAGTTTTCCGGCGCTTCCTCGCCTGAGCCGATCAGCACCGGCGTCTCGGCGGCGAGCGGCGCGTGCACCGCGCAATGCGGCACGAAACCGATCGCCGGCCAGGTCCAGAGCATCTTGTCGATGCGGCTCGCGGTCTCGGCTTCGGGCGCGTAGATGAGCAGGCGCTGGTTCTGCTTCATCGCTTTGCCGGCGAGGCGGCAGGCCACTTGCAGCCGATCGTCCGCGTTGAAATAAAAATCAATACTCGTCACTTCTTGCCTGCGTGCCTCAACGCAAAACGCACCAGGAGCGGCACCGGGCGGCCGGTGGAGCCCTTGTCGCGGCCGCTCTTCCAGGCCGTGCCGGCGATGTCGAGGTGCGCCCAGCGCAGCTTGGTCGCGAAGCGCGCCAGGAACGAGGCCGCGGTGACGCTGCCGGCGGGGCGGCCGCCGATGTTCGCCATGTCGGCGAAGTTCGAGCGCAGCTGCTCCTGGTAGTCTTCCCACAGCGGCATCTGCCAGACGCGGTCCCAGGCCTCGTCGGCCGCGGCGCGGATCTCGTCGGCGAGCTTCTGGTCGTTGGCGAAGAGGCCGGTCGCCACGTGGCCGAGCGCGATCACGATGGCGCCGGTGAGGGTGGCGATGTCGATCACTGCGTCGGGCTTGAAGCGCTCGGCGTAGGAGAGCGCATCGCACAGGATCAGGCGCCCCTCGGCGTCGGTGTTCAGGATCTCGACTGTCTGGCCCGACAGGGTGGTGACCACGTCGCCCGGCTTGCTGGCGGCGCCGCCGGGCATGTTCTCGCACGCCGGGATCACGCCGACGAGGTTCACCGGCGCGCGCATCGCCGCGAGCGCGCGCACCGCACCGAGCACCGAGGCCGCGCCGGACATGTCGAACTTCATCTCGTCCATTTCGCCGGCCGGCTTGAGCGAGATGCCGCCGGTATCGAAGGTGATGCCCTTGCCCACTAGGGCAAGAAGCGGAGCTCGCGTTTTCTTGTTATTCGCGCCACCTTTGTAGTGCAGCACGATGAGCTTGGGCGGTTGGTGCGACGCGCGCGCCACCGACAGCAGCGCCCCCATGCCGAGCTTCTCCATGTCCTTGCGCTCGAGCACTTCGACCTGGAGCTTGAACTCGCGCGCGAGCTTCTTCGCCTCCTCGGCGAGATAGGCCGGCGTGCAGATGTTCGCCGGCAGGTTGCCGAGCGTGCGCGCGAGCGCGGCGCCGTCGGCGGTCGCGACCGCTTCCGCCAAGGCCTGGGTCAATTCGGGCTTGCTGCTCAAGGGCAACACCACGCGCTCGAGCGCGGGCGCGGGCGGCTTCTTCTGGGTCTTGAGCTGGTCGAAACGGTAGAAAGCGTCGCGCACCCCGAGCACCGCATGGCGAACGTTCCAGCTCACCGGCCGGGAGCCGATCTTCATGTCGACGAGGAACAGCGCCGCGTCCTTGGCGTCGAGCTCCTTCAGCGCATTGGCGGCGGCGCGCACCGCGTCCCGGTACGCCGCATCGGTCGTCGATTTGTCTCCGAGGCCCACCAGGAGGACGCGCTCGGCGGCGACGCCGGGAAGCGCATGCAGCAGGAGCGTCGAGCCGGTCTTGCCCGAGAGGTCGCGCAGCGCGCGCTTGACTGCGCCTTTCGATGCCTGGTCCACGCGCCGGGCGGCGGGGGTGAGCTCGCTGCCCGTGGCATTTCGCTGATACACGCCGACCGCCACGCAGCCGACTTTCGCCGCCTCTGGCGAGAGCGTCTTTATGCTAAATTCCACGGGCCGAAAGTATCGCATGATCTTTCACCGGGCGCTGCTCAGGGAATTCGCCGGTCTCGCGGGCGCCGTGTTCATGACGCTCTTCGCGATCGCGGTGACCACACGTCTCATCCGCCTGCTCGGCCAGGCCGCCGGCGGCAAGTTTCCTTCGGATGCGGTGTTCGCCTTCCTCGGTTTCTTCGCGCTCGGCGCGCTGCCGGTGCTGCTCTCGCTCACCATGTTCATCTCGGTTCTGCTCACCATGACGCGCAGCTGGCGCGACTCCGAGATGGTGATCTGGTTCGGCGCCGGGCAGCCGCTCACCGCGTGGTTGAAGCCGGTGATGCTGTTCGCGCTGCCGCAGATCGCGGTGATCGGGGCGCTGTCGCTCTTCATCTCGCCGTGGGCGGCGCAGATGGCGGGCCAGTACGCCTCCAGGCTCGAGCAGCGCG
>Ga0208454_1000706_pt1 | contig 17053 bp, 10 predicted proteins | sample EasRivMeERMZT100_FD_187530 | JGI IMG/M metagenome (GOLD analysis project Ga0208454, IMG submission 187530) | Soil microbial communities from meander-bound floodplain in the East River, Colorado, USA - East River MetaG ERMZT100 (SPAdes) (version 2) | ecosystem: Environmental > Terrestrial > Soil...
GCAGGCCGACTACGGACTCGAACGGCTCGCCTACGAGCTGAACCACGCCGCCGCGAAACTCGCCCGCGAGGCGGCCGACCAATGCATGGACCGCGATCCGGGCAAGCCGCGCTTTGTCGCCGGCGTCCTGGGGCCGACCAGCAAGACCGCGTCGATCTCGCCCGATGTCAACGATCCGGGCTTCCGCAACATCCATTTCGACGAGCTCGTTTCCGCCTATGGCGAAGCATTGGCGGGCCTTGCCGACGGCGGCGCCGACCTGATCCTGCTCGAGACGATATTCGACACTCTCAACGCCAAAGCGGCGATCTTCGCCGTCGAGACGCTTTTCGAGCAGCGCGGACAGCGCCTCCCGGTCATCGTTTCGGGCACGATCACCGACCAGTCGGGGCGCACCCTCACCGGCCAGACTCCCGAGGCTTTCTGGAATTCGGTGCGCCACGCCCGGCCGATCGCGGTGGGTCTGAACTGCGCCCTGGGCGCGAAACTGATGCGCCCCTACATCGAAGAGCTGTCGAACATCGCCGACACCTACATCAGCTGCTACCCCAACGCCGGGCTTCCCAATCCGCTCTCCGAGACCGGCTACGATGAAACGCCGGAATACACATCGAGCCAGCTCAGGGAATTCGCCGAAAGCGGCTTCCTCAACATCGTCGGCGGCTGCTGCGGCACGACGCCCGATCACATCCGCGCCATCGCGAACGCCGTGCGCCCCCTGCCCCCGCGCAAGCCTCCCCCGGTCGAGAAAAAGCTGCGGCTTTCCGGCCTCGAACCCCTGAACGTCGGCGACGAATCGCTGTTCGTCAACGTGGGCGAGCGAACCAACGTGACCGGCTCGCGCGCTTTTGCCCGCCTCATCCTTGCCGGGGACTACCAGGAAGGGCTCGCCGTGGCGCGCCAGCAGGTCGAGAACGGCGCGCAAATCATCGACGTGAACATGGACGAGGCGATGCTCGATTCGCAGAGGACCATGGCGACGTTCCTCAATCTCATCGCCTCCGAGCCCGACATCTCCCGCGTGCCGGTGATGATCGACTCCTCCAAGTGGTCGGTGATCGAGGCCGGGCTCAAGTGCGTTCAGGGCAAGTCCGTGGTCAACTCGATTTCCCTGAAGGAAGGCGAAGAGGAATTCGTGCGCCAGGCGCGGCTGGCGCGGCGCTACGGCGCCGCCGTGATTGTCATGGCCTTCGACGAGAAGGGCCAGGCCGATTCGCTCGAGCGCCGCATCGGCATCTGCCGGCGCTGCTACCGCATCCTCGTCGACCAGGTCGGATTTCCGCCCGAGGACATCATTTTCGACCCGAACATCTTCGCGATCGCCACCGGCATCGAGGAGCACAACAACTACGGCCGCGACTACATCGAGGCGACGCGCGCGATCAGGCGCGAGCTGCCGCTCACCAGGATCTCGGGCGGCGTCTCGAACATATCGTTCTCTTTCCGCGGCAACGACGCGGTGCGCGAAGCCATCCACACGGTCTTCCTCTATCACGCGATCCGGGCCGGCATGACCATGGGCATCGTCAACGCCGGCCAGCTTGGCGTCTATGAAGAGATCCCGGCGGATTTGCGCGAGCGGGTCGAAGACGTGGTGCTCAACCGGCGGCCCGACGCGGGCGAGCGTCTGGTGGAATTCGCCACCACCGTGAAAAGCGCAGGCAAAACCTCCATCGACGACCTCGCCTGGCGCAAGGGCTCAGTCGAAGAACGACTCGCCCACGCCTTGGTGAAGGGGATCGCCGATTGGGTCGTCGAGGACACGGAGGAGGCGCGGCGCAAATCCGAGCGCCCGATCCACGTGATCGAGGGTCCGCTCATGGACGGCATGAACATCGTCGGCGACCTGTTCGGCTCGGGCAAGATGTTCCTGCCGCAGGTCGTGAAATCGGCGCGCGTCATGAAGCAGGCGGTGGCGCACCTCGTGCCCTTCATCGAAGCCGAAAAGAAAAGAACCGGCGACCTGAAGCCCAAGGGCAAGATCGTGGTCGCGACCGTGAAAGGCGACGTGCACGACATCGGCAAGAACATCGTCTCCGTGGTGCTCCAGTGCAACAACTTCGAGGTGATCAATCTGGGCGTCATGGTTCCGGCGCAGAAGATCCTCGACACGGCGCTGGCGGAAAAGGCCGACATCATCGGCCTGTCGGGCCTGATCACGCCGTCGCTCGAGGAAATGGCGCACGTGGCGCATGAAATGCAGCGCCAGGGGATCACGATTCCTCTTCTGATCGGCGGAGCAACGACGTCGCGGGTGCACACCGCGGTGAAAATAGCGCCGAATTTCGAAGGCACCACCGTCTATGTGCCCGACGCCTCACGCTCGGTTTCCGTTTGCTCGAACCTGCTCTCGGATGAACTGAAGACCGATTACGTGAAATCGGTGCGCGCCGACTACGAAAAAATCCGTGTTCAGCACGCAGCGAAAAAGGAACAGGCGCTCGCGCCGCTCGCCCGGGCCCGCGCCAATGCTTTCCGCATCGATTGGAGCGGCACCACTCCGCCGCGGCCCCGGGTGCCGGGCCGCCGGCTGCTGCGCGGCTGCGATCTCGCCGAGATCGCGCCCTACATAGACTGGTCGCCCTTCTTCCAGACCTGGGATCTCGCCGGCAGCTATCCGAAGATCCTGGAGGACCCGGTCGTCGGCGAAGCAGCCCGCAGCGTGTTCGCCGACGGCCGCGCGATGCTGGAAAAACTCGTCGCCGAGAAATGGCTCAAGGCCAACGCCGTGTTCGGACTTTATCCGGCGGCGAGCGTCGGCGACGACATCGAGATCTACACGGACGAGTCGCGCAGCGAAACGGCCATGATCTGGCACTGCCTGCGCCAGCAGGCCGAAAAACCCGCCGACCGCGCCAACCTGTGTCTCGCCGATTTCGTCGCCCCCAGGGACTCGGGCGTTCCGGATTACATCGGCGCATTTGCAGTGACCACGGGGATCAACGTCGATCCCAGAGTCGGGGCCTTCGAGGCGAAGCACGACGACTACAGCGCGATCATGCTGAAGGCGCTCGCCGACCGGCTCGCCGAGGCCTTCACCGAGCTGTTGCATGAGCGTGTGCGCAAAGACTACTGGGGTTACGCTGCGGACGAGAAGCTTTCCTTCACCGAGCTGATCGCGGAGAAATACCGGGGCATCCGTCCCGCTCCCGGCTACCCGGCCTGCCCCGACCACACCGAAAAGGGCGCGCTTTTCGAGCTGATCGCAGCGCCCGATGCGGGCATCACGCTCACCGAGAGCTACGCCATGCTTCCCGCCGCCAGCGTGAGCGGCTTCTATCTCTCCCATCCGGACGCTCGATATTTCGCCGTGGGAAAAATCGGCGAGGACCAGGCTGCCGACTACGCCCGGCGCAAGGCGCTTGCGCTGGAGCAGACCGAGCGCTGGCTTGCGCCCAATCTCGCCTACGAGCGGTAGACAAATGCAAACGCAAAAGCGGTATCCGCGCGCCTTCAGCTTCGAGTTCTTCCCCCCCAAGACGGCCGAGGGGATGGAGAAGCTGCGCGCGACCTGGAAGCAGCTCGCGCAGCTCAAACCCAAGTTCTTTTCCTGCACCTACGGGGCGGGCGGCTCCACCCGCGATCGCACGCTGGAGACCGTGCTCGAAATCCGGTCCGCGGGACATACGGCCGCGCCGCACATCTCCTGCGTGGGCGCGACTCGCGCCGACATCGCCGCCACGCTCGATCTGTACAAGGCGAAAGGCATCCGCCACATCGTCGCGCTCCGGGGGGACCTGCCCTCCGGCGCCGCGAGCGCGGGCGAGCTTCGCCACGCGAACGAGCTCGTCGCTTTCATCCGGGAGAGGACCGGCGACCATTTCAACATCGAAGTCGCCTGCTATCCGGAGTTCCACCCGCAGGCGCGCAGCCCGCAGGACGATCTGCGGAACTTCAAGCGCAAGATGGACACAGGCGCGAACTCGGCGATCACCCAGTATTTCTTCAATGCGGAGTCCTATTTCCGCTTCGTGGACGACTGCGAGGCTCTCAAGATCACCGCGCCGATCGTGCCGGGAATCATGCCGATCGGAAATTTCTCCCAGCTCGCCCGTTTTTCCGATGCCTGTGGCGCGGAGATCCCGCGCTGGCTGCGTTTGAGGATGCAAGGTTTCGGTGACGATACCGCGTCGATCCGCAGCCTGGGCCTGGACGTGGTCACCGAACTGTGCGACCGCCTGCTGTCGGCGGGCGCTCCCGGCCTGCACTTCTACACCATGAACCAGGCGGGGCCCACATCCACGATCTGGCAGCGGCTGGGAATCTGAAGCCCGGAGCGTGCCGGACGGGCACGCGCGAGCGTTCAGCTCCGTTTGGCCAATGCCTCCGGGCGCAAAGGCTGCCAGCCGAGCCGCTGCGAAATGGCGTCCGCGGCTTCGACCAGCTCGCGCACCCAGGAGAGCAAAGTCTTCTTCGCCATGCGGTGCACCGGACCGGCGATGCTGATCGCCGCGACCACGTCGCCCGAGTAATTGCGTATCGGCGCGGCAATGGCGCGCAGCCCGATCTCGCTCTCCTCGTCGTCAACGGCATAACTTTGCCCCCGCACCGCCGCAAGCTCGCGGCGCAAGGACTTGGCATCGGTGATCGTATTGGGCGTGCTCTGCGGCAGCCCGCGGGCGACGATGCGCTCGATTTCGTCATCGGGCTGCGATGCGAGCAACACCTTTCCCACCGCCGTGGAATGCACAGGCGCACGGGTGCCCACCTTCGAGCCCATGCGCAGCGCCTGCTTGCTCTCGTGGGTGATGATATAGAGGATCGAATCGTGGTCGAGAATCGCGAGGTGCACCGTTTCCCCGGTCTTTTCCATCAGCGTCCGCAGGAAAGGCCTCGCCTCCACGGTGAAGTCCATCTTCCGGCGCACCATGGTTCCCAGCTCGAACAGGGCGAGCCCGAGGTGATACTTGCCGTCGCCGGGGTTCTGCTCGAGCATGCCCTCCTCCAGCAAGGTCGACGCAAGGCGATGCACGGTGCTCTTCGCCAGTCCCAGACGCTTGGCGAGATCGCTGATGCCGATCTCGTATTCGTCTTCCGAGAATGCCTTGATGAGCCGCAAGGAATTGGCGACCGAAGACAGGCGCGTGCGGAATCTCGCCGAACCGGGCTTTCGTTCCATCGCGATCGCCATCCGGCCTCAGGCGGCGTCGGGGCGAGCCAGCCGCATCGCCACAGCGAAGCTCGCAGCCACGATGATTGCGACTCCGACACCCAACGCCAGCCCGGCTCCCTCGAGCGCCGCCGTAGCTTCCGGAGAAACGAGCCGTGCCATTCCCAGACCGGCGATCGCGAACCCCAGGAAAGCGATCGAGAGGCCCATGACGCGGGAAGCCACGCGCGCGCGCCGGTCGGCTCGCGCCAGCATGCGCGCCACCCACAGGCCGTTGACGCCGTCCGTCGTCATCATGCCCAGCGTGAACACCAGTCCCAGAGCGACCGAAAACGGCCAGCCGGCCAAGTGTGCGCCGGTGAGCGAAAACAGCGCAGCCTGGCTGACGGTGTCGAAGGAAACGGCGAAAGCCGCGCCTATCATCGCCACCACGGCCGGGTGTCCCGATGCGGCGAACCGCCCCAGCCAGCGCCCCCTGAAACCGGCGACGCGCGCCACGCGATCCGCCGGGGTGCGCAGTACCGCGACCATGCTGGACGCGCCCAGCGCAAGAAGAACTGCGATCGAGATCCATGCGCCGGTGCGGCCCAGCCATTCGGGCGCACCGCCCTCGTGCAAGCTGGCCGCGACGATTCCGGCGACCAGCGTGACCACCGCCCCGTGGCCGAGCGAAAAGAAGCACCCCGACCAGCGCGCAGTCCGCGGGCGATTCTGCGCGCCGCCGCGCGCAAGGCCGTCTATCGTCGCCAGGTGGTCGGGGTCCATGCCGTGCCGAAGCCCGAGCAGGAACACCATGGCGATCAGCCCGAGAAAATCGTGCGGCAGGGACGAAGTCATCCTACTTGGCCGTGACGAGCTCGTTCCAGAGCTTCAGCCATTTTTCGTCCTCGTCGATGAGGGTAATGGGATCGAGCATCAGGAAGGGGAACCCGCCGGTATCGCTCTTGACCTTTTGGCTCGACGGAAACCGCCCCATCGAATCGAACAGCCGCTGCCCTTCCGGGGACAAGACGAAATCGGCGAACAACAGTGCCGCGTTCGGATGGGGCGCGTTCGCCGCGAGCCCGATCGCCTGCGGCCTTCCGATCACGGGTTCGACCGGCTTCCAGTCGATCGGCTTTTGCCGCTTCTTCATCGAAACCGCGTTGGACGCATAGGCGGTAAGACCGACCGGCACCTCGCCGGCGGCGATCATCTCGGCCAGCAGCACGTGCCCTTTGCGCACGTCCGGCTTCATCGCCACCAGCTTGCGGAAAAATTCCAGGGCGCGCTTCTCGCCCCAGTGGCGAGCCAGCCCCGCGAGCCACTCCTGATCGGTCGCCTCGATCCCGATCCGCCCTTTCCATTTCGGATCGAGGAAGCCTTCGTAGGTCGACGGAACCTCCTCGCGGCGCACCTTGGCCGTGTTGAACGCAACGACGAAGAAATCGACGCGGTCGGAGACCCACATGCGGTGCGCGGGCACGCCCCAGGCGGGGATGTCGGCGATATGCGGACTGAAGAAACGGGCGGTAACGCGCTCGCGCGCGAGCGCCTCCAGCTCCGGGCCGTTGGTCTCCACGACATCGACGTTGTGCCGGCGCGCCTTCGCCTCGTTGAGCGCGCGCTGCACCACTGCGTCGCTCAGCGAACGCCACAACTGGACCTTGACGCCGTACTTCTTCTCGAACGCCTGGGTGAGCGGCACCGATTCCGAGGTGGCGAGCGAGGTATACAGGACGAGCGTCCCTTCCTGGCGGGCGCGCTCGATGAGTCGCTGCTCGCGATCGGCGCCCTCGTAAAGATAGACCGCGGCATTGCGCTCCGGGGTCTGCGCGGCCGCAGGCGCACACCAGACCCAGAGCATCCCTAGAAGTACGATGGTCCACCGCATCGTTTCCTCCTTGCGACGAAACTCGCTCGTTGTACCGGATTGACGCTTGCGGCGATTATATGGTCGAATGTGCGTCGACTGCAAAAGAATGGAACTATGTTCTGTATATCAGAACATAGATCGCTCCCGGCGAAATCCTCCATGCCGCACGAAAAAGACCAAACCCACTGGCACGAACCCTCCGGCACGAAGAAGGCCGGTTTCGGCGAATTCAAGAAGCAGCCGACTCCCTACGACGCCTTCATGGAGTCCGAGGGCATTCCCGTTTTCCGCGGCATCGGCATCCGCAAAGTGCAGGATCTGCCGCTCGCGCCGTGGAAGCGCACCGGCGGCCGCGGCCACTACATCCAGCTCTACGGCACCGAAACCAAGTGGGGCTCCTATGTGATCGAGGTGCCGCCCGGCGGCGCGCTCCATCCCGAGAAGCACATGTACGAGGAGATCTTCCTCGTCGTCGAGGGTCGCGGCACGACCGAGGTCTGGCTCGAGGGCGACAGCAAGAGGCACGTGTTCGAGTGGCAGAAAGGGTCGATGTTCTCGATCCCGATGAACGCCTGGCATCGCCTCGTCAACGCCACCTCGGGGGGCGCCCTGCTCCTCGGCGGTACCACGGCGCCGAACGTTCTCAACATGATCAACAACGTCGACGCGGTGTTCAACAACCCGTTCGTGTTCCGCGACCGCTTCAGCGGCGCCGACGATTTTTTCAAGCCCAGGGACGACATCGAGCCCGACCCGGTGCGGGGACTGGCGATGCGCCGCACGAACTTCATTCCCGACATCGTCAACTGCGAGCTTCCGCTCGACAACCGGCGCTCCCCCGGGTGGCGGCGCGTCGAGCCGTTCATGACCGACAACTGCTTCTATTTCTGGATCGGCCAGCACGAGAACGGCCGCTATTCGAAGGGACACGCGCACACCTCAGCCGCCGTGCTCATCTGCGTGAAAGGCAAAGGCTACACCTACACCTGGCCCGAGCGGCTCGGCGTCACTCCCTGGAAGGACGGCAATGCGAAGGAAGTGAAGCGCGTCGACTACGAGCCGGTCGGCATGGTGAGCGCGGCGCCCGGCGGCGCGCGCTGGTATCACCAGCACTTCAGCGTATCGAAGGACCCGTTCCGCCTCACCGCGTGGTTCGGTCCGCACAACCCCGGACGCGATCCGGGCCCGCCCGGGGAAAAGCACATCGACTACACCGGCATGGACATCCCGGAGGGAGGCACTTCAATTCCCTACTGGATGGAGGACCCGTACATCCGCCGGGAATACGAGGAGACGCTGAAAGGGAACGGTGTCCCCAACCGGATGGATCCGGGTTGGTACATGCCACCGAAGTGACGAGCCGAGAGCAAGGCGGCCGGGTCTTCTTCTCCAGCGTCGGACGCAGCCTCGAAATCGAGGACGAGATCCGCCTGACGAGCGTCGGCATCGACATCGGTTCCTCGACTTCGCATCTCGTTTTCTCGCGTCTGGTGCTCGAGCGGCTCGACAACCGCTATGTCGTCGCCACGCGCGAAGTCGTTCACGAATCCGAAATTCTCCTGACCCCCTACACCGACGATGCGACCATCGATGCGCGATCGCTCGGCGCCTTTATCGACAGACAGTACCGCCTCGCCGGAATGTCTCCCGGAGAGATCGACACGGGGGCGCTGATTCTCACGGGCGTCGCGGTGCGGCGCGCGAATGCGCGCGCCATCGCCGAGCTGTTCGCTTCACAGGCAGGGAAATTCGTCTCGATCAGCGCGGGCGACGCGCTCGAGGCCACCCTTGCCGCCTTCGGCTCGGGCGCCGCGGCGCGCTCGATCCGGGAATCCGCGCGTGTCATGAACGTCGATGTCGGCGGCGGAACCTCGAAGATCGCGGTGTGCGAAGGAGGCGAAGTCGTCGAGATGACCGCGGCCGACATCGGCGCGCGCGTCCTCGCCTTCGACGGCGAGGGGCGCGTGAAGCGCATCGAGGAGGCCGGCCGGCGCTTTGCCGGCGAAGTCGGGCTCGTCCTCGAAGTCGGGGAGAAACCGCCCGCGGATCACCTCGATGCGATGGCCGAGCGCATGGCCGATCGCCTGTTCGAGATGCTGAGTCAATCCGCGCTGAGTAAAGAGACCCACGCCTTGTTGCGCCTCGACCCGTTGCGAAACGACCGAAGGCCCGACGCCGTTACGTTCTCCGGGGGTGTCTCCGAGTACATCTACGGGCGCGAGTCCGCAGCCTTCGGCGATCTCGGCCCGCTGCTCGCTCGCGCCATTCTTGCGCGGACGAAAAACTGGGGACCCCGCATCGAACCGTCCGACCAGGGGATCCGCGCCACCGTGATCGGCGCCTCGCAGTACACGATCCAGGTGAGCGGCAGCACCATCTTTGTCTCCCCCCAAAACATCCTCCCCTTGCGCAACGTGCCGGTCATCACGCCCGATCTGCCGCTCGACGAGGACATGCTCGATATCGGCAAGATCGCGGGAGCGGTGCAGACCGCCTTGCGGCGGCTCGATTTGCACGAGGGCGAGCGGCCGGTGGCCTTGTGTTACCGCTGGAGGAAATCGGCCACGTTCGCGCGGCTCGACGTCTTTTGCCGGGGCATCGCGGCGGGTCTCGCGAAGGGACTCGCGCGGGGCCTGCCGCTCGTCCTCGTCGGCGAGGGCGACGTGGGCGGCCTGATCGGCATTCACTGCCGGGAAGAGACGCGCGTGGCCAATGCCATCGTTTCGATCGACGGCATCGTCCTCAAGGAATTCGACTTCATCGACATCGGCGCGCTGCTGGATTCTTCAGGCGCCGTGCCGGTCGTGATCAAGTCGCTGGTGTTTCCCGCGACCACCGCGCTCGGGCGGCACTCGGCGGGTTCGTGAGAATATGAGCGTTCTATCGAACAACACTGGATTCCCGCTTGCGCGGGAATGACGGTTCATGGAACGCATAACCGGCGCCGAGGCGCTGCTCAAGACGCTTCGCCGCATGGGCGTGGAAAAGATCTTCGCTTCGCCCGGATCGGATTGGGCGCCTCTCTGGGAGGCGCTCGCCAAACCTTCGGCGCCCGGGGAGTTTCCGGAGTACCTCTCTTCGCGCCACGAAGAAACGGCGATTGCGATGGCGAGCGGCTATGCCAAGCTGACCGGCAAGCTCCCGGCAGTCATCCTTCACACGACCGTCGGCGCGCTCCACGCGACCATGGGCCTGCGCGCGGCGCTGCACGAGCGCATTCCCATGGTCGCTCTCGCCGGCGAATCGATCAGCTTCGGCGAGCGCGCAGGCTATGAAATCGGACCGCAATGGCTGCGCCTGCTCTCGGACGTGGGCGGGCCCGCGCGCCTGGTCGCGCCCTGCGTCAAGTGGAGCTTCGGCCTGAATGATACGGTGCTCCTCTCGGCAACCATGGAACGTGCCTGTCAGATCGCGCTGGCCGCACCCCGCGGTCCGGCCTTCGTGTCGGTTCCGACTGAATTCCTGATGAACGCGCACGCCGCGGAGGCCCCGCGCGCGAGCGCGCCGGCGCGAAATCCCGCCGCGGATCCGGCGGCCCTCGACGAGCTTGCGCAGATGCTGTGCGGCGCAAAGAACCCGGTGATCCTTACCGAGGAAGTGGGAAAGGACTTTGCCGCCGTCGGCCGCCTGGTCGAGCTCGCCGAAACGCTGGGGGCGCCGGTGTTCGACGCCTGGCAGCCGGGCTATGCGAATTTTCCCCACACGCATCCGCTCTACGGCGGCGTCGCCCCGGACATGAAAGCGCTGCTCGAGGAATCCGACCTCGTTTTCTGCGTCGAGACCATCGCGCCTGCGCATCCTCCGGCGCTGCTCTCGGACTCCCGGGCCCGCATCGCGGTGCTGGGCGAGGACCCTCTCCATGTGCACCTCCCCTACTGGGGCTATCGCGTGGATCTCATGGTAACGGGCGCGGTGGAGCCTTCGCTCGCGCTCCTCGCCGAGCGCGTGGCGCGCATCATTCCCCAGGGATCGCGCGTCGAGGCGACGGTGCGCTGGGCGGCGCGCAACGGCGACCTGCGCGAAAAACTGCGAGAGGCGGCGCGCGCCGCGGGCACGCGAAGCGAAATCGAATCCGCCTGGATCGGCCACGAGCTGAACGCGATCCTGCCCGAGGGAGCCATCGTCGTCGATGAAACGATCACGCATCGGCTCGACGTTCTTCGCCAGCTCGACCGCCTCATGCCCAGCGGGTTCATCTCGGCGAGTTACGGCGGCCTCGGCATGGGTCTCGGGACCGCGCTCGGCGCCAGGGTCGCGCGCCCGAACCGCGTCGTGGCCGTCACCATCGGCGACGGCGCCTTTCACTACAACCCCGTGGTCGCCTCTTTCGGCGCCGCGCAGGAGCTTCGTCTCCCGATCCTCGTCGTGCTGTTCAACAACGCCGGCTACCTTTCCCAGAAGGGCGACGTGATCCGCGAATACCCCGACGGCTGGGCCGCGGAGCTGAAACGCTTTGCCGGTCTGTCGATCGCGCCTCGCCCGGACTACCCGGCGCTCGCGCGCGCCTACGGCGGCTACGGAGAATCCGTCGAGCAACCTTCCGGCGTGCGGCCCGCGCTGCTGCGCGGGCTGGAGGCGGTCGCCAAGGGAAATCTCGCGCTGATCGAGATGGTTCTCGCGCCGGTCGTTGGCTGAGTTTCGTTCGGCAGGTCTATTTGAAAACCAGGCTCAACTGCGGCACGAAGACGAGAAGCAGCGTCACCAGCGCCATGCAGACGACGAACGGGAACGCGCCGGCGAAGATATCCTGCAGGGTGATGCGCTGGTCGTCGAGGGTGGACTTGACCACATAGGCCGAGATCCCGAACGGCGGGGTCAGCAGGCCGATCTCGATCGCCACCACGGCGACCACGCCGAACCAGATGAGATCTCCCCCGAGCGCTTTCACCACGGGAATAGCGAACGGCAGCGTGATCACCATGATCGAGACCGAATCGAGCATGCAGCCGAGCACGATCGCCAGGGCGATGTAGAGCAGAACGAATCCCTCCAGACCGAATCCGGCACCGGCGGCGAGCGCGGAGAGCTGCTGCGGCAGGTTGGACATGGTGAGCATCTGACCGAAGATGCGCGCTCCGAGAATCAGGAACAGGATCGAGACCGTGACGTAGCCCGTGTCCACCAGCGTGCTCCAGAGGACGCGCCAGGTGAGCTTGCGGCGCCAAAGGGCGATCAACAAGGCCCCGAGCGCGCCTGCCGCCCCGGACTCGGTCGGGGTGAAGACGCCTCCATAGATACCGCCGAGCACGATGCCGATCAGCGCCAGAATCGGCGCGAGTTTCAGCGCCGCGCTCCTGACGCTCTCCGTCCCCTCATCCCCTTCTCCACCAACCGCCGTGCCGCCGACCTGGGAAGGCCAGAATATCGCGATGAGCACGATCATGATGGAGAACGCTGTCGCGAGCACGAGCCCCGGCACGATCCCGGCGAGGAACAGGGCCCCGACCGACTCCTCGGCGAGGAAGCCGTAGACGATGAACAGGAGACTCGGCGGGATCAGCATGCCCAGGACCGAGGATCCCGCGACCACGCCGACCGAGAAACGCGGCGTGTAGCCGTGCCGCAGCATTTCGGGCGCGGCGATCTTGGTGAACACCGCGGCCGAGGCGATCGACGACCCGGTCACCGCGGCGAACACCGCGTTCGCCGCGACCGTCGCCACGCCCAGCCCGCCGCGTACCCTTCGCAGCAGCCAGCGCGCGATGTCGAAGGTGTCCTTGCCGACGTCCGAGACGCTGACGAGCAAGCCCATCAGCACGTACAGCGGCACGACGCCGAAAAAATAGTTGTTGAGGTATTCGGTGGAGCTTTGCGACAGCGTGCGGACTCCGAGGCCCGGATCGCCGCGGATCAGCCAGATGCCGGCGAAACTGGTGACGATCATCACGATGCCGATCGGGAGGCCACCGAGAATCAGGACGACCATGCACGCGACGCCGAGCATGCCGACCTGCAAGTTGCTCAGATCGAGCGCGGAGGCGACGCCGGCCACGGCGAGCACGGCGAGCGCGATCGCGATGGGCGGCCAGCCCGAGCCGGCTGCCGGCGCCGGGCGCAGCCAGGCCGCCGCCGCGCGCTGCAGCGACTGGGTGAACTGGATCAGGAACTCCACGCAGGTCACCGCCGCGCCGAAGACGATGACGGCGAGAAAAGGCCAGATGATGAAATCGAAAACGCCGGGCGTTCCGGTGATCTCGCTGGTCGTGAAGGCGTACTCGAGCTTCGGCCAGGTGCCCCAGGTGATGACGCCGAAGACCGCGGCCCCGAGCAGGTTGAACAGCGCGACGAACGAATGGGCGGCCGCCGGCCGCTTCGCCTCCATCGGCTCGATCAGCATCTCCACGCGGGTAAACCGCCCCGCGTGCAGCGTGCTCGCCATCTGCAGGAACACCGCGGTGACGATCGAGTAGCCGACCATCTCGGCCGCGCCCTGGATCGGCGAATTGAACAGCCAGCGCCCCGTGACATCGCCGCAGATCAGGAACATCAGGCCGAAGATCCACAGCGTCCCGACGCTCGCCATGCCGAGCTCGAGCGCGCCCACGGCGCGCGCGATGAGCGCGAGCGCCCCCGCCGGCCGCGTCGGCGCCGTGGCCGCCGTGGTCATCGCCGGAATGGCACTGCGGGAAACCTCCCCTCCTCCGCGAGGAGGGGTGGCACTATCGCGCTCAGAGGCCCTTGTCCCAGTCGCGCAGCGGCTTCGCGCCGCCCTTGCGCGCCTCCTCCATGAAGGTCTTCAGGACGACGCGCCCGGGCTCGCCGTTGCGCTTCACCCAGTCCGCGGCGATGTCCGGCAAGGCCGCGGCCCACTTCGCGCGCTCGGCCGCGGGCATCTCGGAGACCTTGACGTTCGGCATCTTGGCGAGCGCGGCCCAGGTGCTGGCCTCGCGCTGCGCCACCAGGTCGGCGCACATCTTGGCGTACTCGTTGCCGATCTGACGGAACACCTGCTGCATCTGCGGCGGCAGCCCGTCGAAGGTCTTCTTGTTCATCGCGAGCGCGCCCGAGAACACCGCGCCGAGATCGACCTTGGTGATGTAGGGCGCGACCTCGTGGAGCTTGAAGGGGATGACGCCGGTGATGAGGATCACCGCGCCGTCCGCGACCCCGGTCTGGATCATGTTGTAGAACAGCGGCAACCCGGCTTCGACCGCGGTCACGCCGATGTTCTGCACGCGCGCGGCGATCGCCCCCGGGGCGATCAGCTTCCTGCCCTTCAGGTCGGCAAGACTGGTCACCGGGAACTTGGTGACCAGGTGATAGCTGTCGGCAGCCTGGGCGCCCAGGAAAACGGTGTTGTACTTGGTCCACTCGGCGGCGAAGGCGGGCACGCGCTCCATCAGCCGCTGCTGGATGGTCGTCATCAGATGGACGTCGCCGCTGACGAACGGAAAGTAGTAGGCGACGTTCTGCAGCGGCTGCTTCGCCGGCTCCCACAGCGAGCCGACCCAGCCGATGTCGGCGAGGCCGTCGGCCACGCCCTCGAGCGTATTGTTGAAGTCGTAGAGCGCGCCGGCGTAGGCCTGGGTCCAGGTAATCGTGTCCGGGGAGCCCAGCGCCTGGAGCTTCTTGTTCGACTCCGGGACGACGAGATCCCTCAAGGGGATGGTCCAGGGCAGGACCGGCGGATGGCTCGAGCCGATCGTCATCTTGTATTCGCGCGCGGACGCAGGCAGCGCCGCGGCCGCGAGCAAGGCGGCTGCGAGCGCGGTCATCGAGAGTTGTCTGATTCGGGTCATGTCTGGCTCCTCCTTGGGTGATAGATCGTAATCTGTCCTCAGTTCTCGACCAGCGAGAGCCCCTCCTCTGCCGCAAGGCAGCGGGCCTCGGGAAGTCCGAGCTCGCGCCGCACGAGGTTGGTGCCCTGAACGATCGAAACCATTTTGTGGAACGCGTGGCGCCGGCTCATGCCCTCGCGGCCCATGCCGCAGTCGGTGGCGAGCACCAGGCGCTCCTTCGGGATGTGCTTGAGCGCCCGGCGGACCATCTCGGCGACCTGATCGGGCGTTTCCACCTGCAGCGTGTGATGATCGACGACGCCGATCGCGACTTTTTTCTCCTTGATGCCGCGGCCGATCGCCTCCAGGTCCATGCCGCCCGAGCTGCAGTTCTCGAAGGTGACGACGTCGGCGTCGACGCGATTGAGCGGCGCGATCGCCGCCGCGTAGCTCGGCTGCGTGTTGAAGATGCGCTGCGCGCCCGGGTTGCCCCAGCAGGTGTGGCACCAGATCTCGGCCTTGCCGCGCAATCCGCGCACGGTGTTGTTGAACACTTCCACCATGAAATCGGGATTCAGGACCTTGTCGGTGAGCCCCTTGGCCGCGAGCAGGTGGATCTGCGGCTCTTCCATCTGGATCAGCTTGCACCCGGCCTCGACCAGCTCCGAGAGCTCCTCGTGGAGCGCATCGGCGATCGCGAGGATCGCCGTGCGCAAGTCCTTGTAGTGAAGGTCGCGCACCGCCATCGCGATCAGCTCGGCGGTGATGGTGCCGAATTTCACCGGCCGGGTGGTCAGCCGCTGCGCCGCCTTCCAGATCGCCGTGTACTGCAGCGTTCCGCGCCCGACCGGGCCGACGAGGTCGGGCATGACGCGCGCCTCCAGGATGTCGTGCAGGATGTGTCCGCGCGGATGCACCACGCCGGCGCGCCCGCCCTCCTTCCTGTAGGCGAATGCGCCGGCGAAGCCGTCCATCCGGATCGGCGCGTAGGAAAACCAGTTGTGGCCGCCGACGTCGGAGTCGAAGCGGCAGTCGCCGTCGGTGACGATATCCAGGCCGGCAATCTCCTGGTCGCGGATATGGGAGGACGCCGCGTCGAGATACTGCTCGCGGTAGGAGCGGTCGACCATCGCCTCGCGAAAATTGCGCCGGCCGAGATTCTCGGTATACCAGAGCGGCCGCGGCAGCGAGCCGATGATGGTCGTGGGCAGCAGGACTCCGGCCGTTGCCGTGTACATTGGACTGACTTCCCCTCCGGAGAGGATGCTACATCATCCGCCTGCGCGCGGAAACGAAACCGTCCGGGAAACAGTGGGCTTTCGCCCACAACACCGCGGTCCCACTGCCCCATCGATGCCGCGTCGGCTCGGCCGTCTCCCTGGACCGGCCGCCCTTAAGCGTCATCGCGCACTCTTCAGTTCCAGACCTCGCGCGCCACTTGGACGATCAGCTCGAGCTTCCTCCACTGCTCGTCCTCGGTGAGCTCGTTGCCGTGGTGCGTGCTCGCAAAGCCGCATTGAGGCGACAGGCACAGATTCTCCAGCGGCACGTACTTCGCCGCCTCGCCGATGCGGCGCTTGAGCACGTCCTTTCTCTCCAATGTGCCGGACTTGCTCGTGACCAGGCCGAGCACGACTTTCTTTCCCTTCGGGAGCCTGCGCAGCGGCTCGAAGCCCCCTGCGCGCTCCGTGTCGTACTCCAGGAAGTAGCCGTCGACGTTGGTCGAGAACATCGCCTCGAGCACTTCATCCCTGTAGGCGCCTTCGGCGAACCAGGTGCTGCGGAAGTTGCCGCGGCAGGTGTGCATGGTGACGGCCATCCCCGCGGGCCGCCCGGCGAGGGCCGCGTTGATCGCATTGGCATAGGTCCGGGGCAGCCGCTTGGGATCGTCGCCGTTGGCGCGGAAGTTCTCGCGCGCCTTGGCGTCGCACAGATAGGCGAAGCTCACGTCATCGAGCTGCAGGTAGGTGCAGCCGGCCGCCGCGATGTGCGCGATCGCCTGGCGGTACGCCGCGGCGGCGTCAACCCAGAACTCGGCGAGCTCGGGGTAGGCTCCGCGCGAAATCGCGTTCCGCCCCCCGCGGAAGTGCAGCGTTGCCGGCGCCGGGATGCAAAGCTTGGGGACCGCCTTTGCTATCGACTTCAGATAGCTGAAGTGCTCGACCATGATCGGCCGCGAACACCGGACCTTGCCCACTATGGCCGCCATGGGCGGCACGTCCTCGGCCTGGAAAGTCATGCCGGCCACGGGCCGCAGCGCCACGCCGTCGAACTGGCGAACGAAGTCGAGGTGCCAGAAATCGCGCCGGTACTCGCCGTCGGTCACCGCTTTCAAGCCGATCGATTCCTGCCTGGCCACGGCCGCGCGGA
>Ga0208454_1000708_pt1 | contig 17033 bp, 14 predicted proteins | sample EasRivMeERMZT100_FD_187530 | JGI IMG/M metagenome (GOLD analysis project Ga0208454, IMG submission 187530) | Soil microbial communities from meander-bound floodplain in the East River, Colorado, USA - East River MetaG ERMZT100 (SPAdes) (version 2) | ecosystem: Environmental > Terrestrial > Soil...
GCTAGCGGGGAAGAGGCCGAGCTACTCGGCCTTGTCGTCGAACTCGAGCAGCTCGTTCTCGAACTCGGTGTACGTGGCATTGTCCTCGCACATGAGCTCTTCGATCGTCCAGTCGGTCTTGCGGTAGTAGCGACTGAACTCCCACGGCTTAGCGAGGGCGAGCGGATCCTCGACGCGCATGTCGACCTGCAGCTGGTTCTTGTCGTTCAAATAGATTCGCTCGATCAAGCGCATCTCTTCGCTGTGCGGCACCGCGATCCGATCGATCCAGGTGCGATCGTTGAAGCCGGTGCTTTCGACGACGAGCGTCTTGCCTTCCCAATGACCGATGGAGTCGCCCATCCACGAGGCCGGTAGATCGGTGCGATGCTCCCGGCCATCGGTGTAGATTTGGCGAACCAAATGGTCGTACTCGAAGATCATGAGCACCCGACCCGGCAGCTGGATGATCTCCATCGGAAACGGATGCAGATAAATACGCGGCGTGCCCGGCGGGTAACACGTGTAGACGAGATCGTCGGTCTCGGCGACCGGCACGCCACGCGGTCCGCGCTGCGGCTTCGCCGCGTCGAAACGCGCCTGGCCCCACTCCGTCAGCGCCGGGAGATCTGCGCTGAACGTGTAGATGGCCCAGTCCGCCGTCCCCGGCAGGTTCACGTTGGTCCAAACCCCGGAAAGATCCCCGCCGTGCTCGAGCGATGCCGGCGTCTGCGCGCCCGCGGGCTGCAACGCAAGGAGGAAGGTCAGCGCCACGATCCGCGCCCTGACTGTCGGTTTCGCGTGCATGTTCGCGCCTTGTGCCTAGTTGCCGCCGATCAACGCGACACCGTCCGCATTGATGATCGTGTCGATATCCATGGCCGGAGCGCCATTGCGCGCCGGGTGACCTGTCATCGTGATGCGATCGCCGGGCTTCAAGATGTCCTTGTGCCAATGGAGACTGCCGTCCATGCGCGCCAGTCTATTAGGGCTCGTGAGCTCGCCGCCCCAGCGAGTCTCTTTGCCGTCGTCGCCTTTGACGTTGATATAAACGAGCACGTGCGGATTGACGAACTGAAACTCCGTCACGATGCCGACGACGGTCACGACCTTCTCGGGCTCGAACACGCCGGCGCCATGGTGCGCCGACAGCGGCGACGACACACCAAGCAACGCGACCGCGATACCAAGCGCTATGCTGCTTCTGCTCATTGGACCACCCCTTCGCTGCGACTGAAGCGCGCGGACGGCAGTTACTGAATCGCGCCGCGCGTGCTCAAACGAATGCGATACAAAGCCGTGCGCCCCGTAATGTACAACGTCCCACCGTCATCGCCCCAGCCGACATTCGTCAGCGCCTCGCCGGGGCTGATCGTGCCGAGATGCGTGCCGTCGGGCGCAATGATCCATACGCCGCCCGGTCCGGTGGCGAAGACGTTGCCCTTGAGATCCACTTTCATGCCGTCGGCCCCGCCCTCGCCTTCCACGCCCGTAATGTCAAAGAACACCCGCGCGTTCGATAAGCCGGCGGCGTTCAAGTCATAGGCCATCCAGCCCGTCACGGCACCGCCGGAGTTCGCGACGTAGAGAATCGACTCATCGGGCGACAACGAGAGACCGTTCGGCCGCTCCTGCGCTTTCGTCAGAAGCTGCAGCTCGCCATTCGGCCTCAACCGATAGACGCCGTTGAAGTCGAGCTCGCGTAGTGGCGAGCGGTCCGTGCCCTCGAGACCGAACGAAGGGTCCGTGAAGTACAGCGAGCCGTCGCGACCGACGACCACGTCGTTCGGGCTGTTGAGCCGCTTGCCCTCGTAGGCCGCCGCGAGCGTCGTGCGCGATCCGTCCGGCTCGAGCCGTACCACGGAACGACTGCCGTAAACGCAGACCACGAGGCGGCCTTCGGCATCGAGCGCCACCCCGTTCGGCCCGACGCCGCGCAAGCCCGTGCCGTCACCGGTGAAGAAGGGTTTGGCGTAGTCGCTGACGCCGTCGGCGGCCGTCCATTGGTAGATGGCGTTGCCGCGCAGATCGGAATACAAGAGGCGCGACTCGGCGCTGATCCAAGCCGGTCCCTCGAGGAACACGAAGCCGTCCGCGATCTTCTCGATCCGCGCATCCTTTGGCACGAGCGCATCGAGCCGCGGATCTACCCGCACAATCGTGCCGACGCCCTCCCTCGCTGCTGCGGACTGCGCCGCACTCGGCGTGCTCATTGCGAGCGCCAAGACGGCAACCGCAACGAGCAGACCCGATATCAAGCCTCGCATCGTCGCCCCCCTCTACTCGTAACGCGGGCCCGACCGGGCAACCGCGTGTGCGAAGCCATTATGTTCCTGCCGGCGCGTGGAATTCGAGCCCCTCAGCGGGCGTAACGCTCTGATTGCGACGAAGGGGAGACGACGAAATGGCGAAGAAAATACCGTGGCTCACGCTGCTGGCCGTCGCAGCCGGACTGCTCGGTTCGCCCGCGCAATCGCAGCCGACGAAGGCGCACCGACGCCCGGGGCTCAAACTCGGCTCGCTCGGCCGCGAGCAGACGCGCGTGCACGATCTGCGGCGTGCGTCCTTGTCGAGCCAGGGCTGGCCGCACGGCTTCCCGCCGGGCCCTCCAATGATGCCGGTCGCACGAGTCGTCGAAGTTGCGCACGTCTGTCCGTCGGGGGCGATGCGTTATCGGCGGCTCGACGGGGCGCCGGACGAGTGTGCGCCGCCAGTCAACCTCATCAGCGTACGCGAGTCGGGGCCGTACGCGTTTCGAGGGCAGCTGCAGATTGACGGCGAGGCCTCCTGATCTCGCGCGACGCTGTGCCGCTGCGGCACCTCCGAACAAGCCGTGTTGCGACGGCTCACATCAGAAAAGCGGTTTTGCTGCATCGAGCGAGCCGCCAGGCGGCAAGAGCGACCCGCTGCCGTGCCGCTTGCCGCCGTGTCCGTCACGGTTGCCTCTGCCCCAACCGCCGCCAAGCGATCGATAGAGATCGACCGCGCGTCGAGCACCGCGGCGGGCACGAGATCGCAGATCAGTTGTAGTCGATCGGATTGTAGTCCGGCGAGCACACATCGACGATGCAGATCGATTCCAGCGTGCGGCCCTCGGGAGGGGCCTCGACGCCCGCTTCGTCCATCAGCTCGCGGAGCACCTTCGCCGTTTCGGGATGGGCAATGGCGGATTGGACTCCGACGCGGACGAGACCGTCCGCGTAATCGATCGCCAGCCACGTGTGGGCGGCCAGCTCGGGACTCCCGCGGTTGTCGGTATTGCCGAAATCGCGGATGTCCATCCGGGCGCCCGCCGCCACGAGAACGCGCACGACCTCGGTGGCTCCCTTGTGCGCCGCGCCATGCAGCGCCACGCGACCCGTATCGGCCTGGTGATCGGGGTCAATTCCTAGCTCGAGCAACATCTTGACGGCTTCAACCGTCTGCTCGGGCGACCGTTCGCTCGTGACCCCTTCGACCCAGCCGATACCGGCTGCTGCCGCGAGCGGCGTCACGCCGAGCTTGGTAAAGAGATGCGGATCGGCGCCGTGCTCGAGGAGCAGCCGCATCAACTCGACGTCGCCGGACTGCGAGGCTCGCAGGAAGGCCGTCGCCCCCTCCTCGTCGAGCCACTGGTTCGTGAACACGGTGCGGGTCTCCGTGCTCTCGATCAACCGGGCATTGGGGTCTGCGCCCGCTTCGAGGAGAAGCTTGATGTACTCGAGGTGATCCATGTCGGGCGTGCGCGTGGGGTAGTCGCCACCCTCGAGGTTGCGATTGTCGGTCGCGAGGTACAACGGCGTCCAACCGCCCTTGTTGGCGAGATCGACATCGGCGCCGTGCTCGATCAGGAACTTCGCTATCTGATAGTTGCGGTTCTGCGTTGCGGCCAGCAGCGGGCTCCAGCCGTAGCGGGTGACTTGGTTCACGTCGGCTCCGGCTTCGATCAGCACGCGCGCGGCGTCGACGCTGCCTGCGCGGGCCGCATAGACCAGCGGCGTCAGCTCGCCGCCATCGGGCTCGCGCGCGGGGCGGTTGCGCCCTCCTCCCGTGAAGATGATGCCCTCGCGCTGATTGGCGCAGGGGTTATCGCCGGTACTGGCGGCGTTCGCCAACAGCGTGTCTTCGGTGTTTCCGCTGCTCTGCGTAGTCAGCGCTTGCAGCGTGCTGAGATCCGGGGACGGCTGCTCGCACAGGACGGCGATGACTTGCCGCCGAACCGCTTCCCGGGGATCCCCGGACTTCCCGAGCGCCGCCGTGCGGCCGTCGCGCAACACCGGAGCGGACGCAGCAGCGACCTCTGCACCGTGCTCGAGCAGCACCGCGATGACGTCGGCATGGCCTTGGTCGGCGGCCTGCATCAACGCGGTCGTGCCGCGAGCGTCTTCTTTGGCGTTCGGGTCGGCGCCGTGGTCCAGCAGTGCGCGAACCGCATCGACGTGCCCGGAGCGCGCGGCCAGCATGAGAGGCTTGCGGCCAAGCGGGAGCTGCTCGTTGGCATCCGCACCGTTCTCGAGCAGCGCTTCGATGATCGGTGCGTCGCCCTGGCTCGCCGCGAGCCACATCGGAGTGGAGCCGTTGCGGTTGGCTGCTGCAACGTCGGCGCCGGCTTCGAGCAGCAGCAAGGCCAAGCTCACGTCGCCGTTGTAGGCCGCCCAGTGCAGGGCCGTAGCGCCGTCGGCTTGTGCAGCCTTCACGTCGGCGCCGCTTTGCACGAGGCGGCGCACTTCCGCGTTGTCGCGCCGCATGGCGGCATCCGCCACCTCGGTGGCCGCGATCGCAGAACTCGCGGACCCGAGGAGCAGTGCGAGCGCAGCTGCCGCGACGTTGGCCGAGCTGCGCGTCATAGGCTCGTCAACCGACCCGTGCTGTCGCCGATGCTCTCGCGCTCGATATCGAACTGATCCAGTAGGCTCAACAGCAGGTTGCCTGTGGATACGGTCTTGGACGGGTACGCGAGGTGGCGCCCGCCATCCATCCGCCCATGGTTCCCGCCGAGGATCACGTGCGGCACGTCGTAGTGCAGGTGCTGGTTCGGATTCCCCATGTTGCTGCCGTACAGGAGCAGCGAATGGTCGAGCAGCGTGCCGTCGGCCTCCTCGGTCTTGGCCAGTTTGTCGGCTAGGTACGCCAGCGCCTTGACGTGGTACTGGTTGATCTTCGAGAGCTCCTTGATGAGCGCCGGGTCCTCGCCGTGGTGCGATACGCCATGGAAGCCCGCATTGGGGGCAGCGCTTGCGGGATAACGCCGTCCCGTGAGATCGCGCGCGAAGAGCAACGTGCCCACGCGCGTCAGGTCGGCCTGGAACGCGAGAGCCAGTAGGTCGAACATCAGCTTGATGTGCTCGTCGAAGGACTGCGGAATGCCGGGAGGCACGTCGAAATCCTCGGGCGCCGCCGTCGTGGCGTTGGCCGCGATCTGCAGTCGACGCTCGATCTCCCTGACGTTCTCGGTGAAGCCGTCGAGACGCGAACGGTCCGGAGCGCTGATTTCCGTCCGCAGGCCGGCGATCTTGCCGTTGATCGAGTCGAGGATGCTCTCGTTGCGTTCGCGGCGCGCGACGCGCTGCTCGGGTGTGCTGCCGCTCCCGAACATGCGCTCGAACACGACCTGCGGGTTCAACTCCATCGGCAACGGCGTCGTCGCGGAGCCCCAAGCGATCGTGTTGGTGTACACGCAACTGTAGCCCTCACCGCAGTTGCTCGACCCCGAGCCGGGATCCTCGACCGACATCTCCACCGAAGGCAGAAGGGTTTCTCGGCCGATTTTCTCCGCAATGATCTGGTCGATCGTTTGGCCTGCGCGCACGTCGGCGCCCGCGGTCTTCTTCGGCTTGTCGGCGCACAGGAAAGCCGCGGCGACCCAATGGTCGGCGCCGGTCTCGCCCGGGGGCGGCTCCGAGGACGTGGAGTGGAGGCCGGTCAGGACCGTAAGGTTCTCGCGGTACGGCTCTAGGGGCTTCCAGATGAACGGCAGCTCCGCGGGTAGTCGACCTTCCTTCTCGGGAACCCAGTAACCCGGCGCCGCGCCGTGCGGGACAAAACCCGCAAAGAATCGACGCGGCGGCGCCGCGGCGGCCTGCGCCAGCGCCGTCGCGGCGGGGAACATCGCCTCGAGCAATGGCAGTCCGAGCGCTACGCCCGCGCCCTTGAGCAGAGTGCGTCGCTGAATGTGCTTCTTCGTGATGAACATTGCTCTACTCCGTATTCGCCGCAGTCGTATCCGCCGAAGTCTTGACGTTCATCGTGAAGGCGGGGCTCTCGATGACGCCCATGAGCAGTGACGAGAATCGATAGTCGTCGTCGGCGGCGTCGTGCGTGATCGACCGGACCACGGGCATGTCCTCGTACTCCAAGCCACGGCCGATGGCATAGGTCAGGAGCCTTTCCGTCACGGATTGCGCGAACATATCGGCGTTCCTGACGGTGAATTCCCGCAGGCTCCGGAGGCCGTCCAATGGCGTCCCGTCGTTCGTGACGCCGGTGGGATCGATCGGTTGGCCGGCATCCAACGTCCGCCACGCGCCGACGGCGTCGAAATTCTCCATGGCGAGCCCCATCGGCTCGAAGCTCTGATGGCACGCGGCGCAGCTCGGGTTGACGCGATGCGCCTCCATTCGCGCCCGCAGCGTTTTCGGCGCCTCGCCCGCGGTCTGCTTCAGCTCGGTTTCGACGCCCGGCGGCGGGTCGGGCGGACTGATGTCCAGGAAGGTCTCCAGGAACCACTTGCCGCGCTTGACCGGCGACGTGCGGGCGACGTCCGACGTGATCGTCAGCAGCGCGCCCTTGCCGAGCAGCCCGCGCCGCATGTCGAGCTCCGGCCCCAGCGCGACGCGGCGGAACTGCGGTCCGTACACGTCCGGGATCCCGTAGTGCTTCGCGAGCCGCTCATTGACGAAGGTGTAATCGGCCGTCAGCAAGTCCAGGATACTGCGGTCCTCGTGAATGACGCTGCCGAAGAACAGCTCGATCTCGCGCCGGAAAGCGGCGCGAAGGGTGCTGTCGAAGTCCGGAAACAAGTCCACGACGGGCTCGCTGGCCTGCATGCCCCGAACGTTGAGCCATTGCCCCGTGAAGTTTTCGATGAACGCATCCGAGCGCGCGTCAGCGATCATCCGCTCGACTTGCCGCTCGAGCACGGCGGGCTCGTGGAGGCGACCTTCGGAAGCAAGCTGCACCAGCTCTTCGTCCGGGATGCTGCTCCAGAGGAAGAACGAGAGACGCGAGGCGAGCTCGAGATCGCTGATCGCGTAAGGCGACCCCGGCGCGACCTCGGCGGGCTCGATCTCGGACCTGTAGATGAACTCCGGATCCGCGAGAATGCGCTGCACCACGGCCTCGATGCCATAGTCGAAGCTGCCGCCTTCTTCGCGTCCGGCTTGGAAGAAGCCCATCATCTCCTCGAGGTCGGCATCGGTCGCGGGGCGGCGGAACGCTTTGCCCGCCAGCGTAACAACGATCGTGCGCGCGCACTCGGCTTCCTCGCTGCTCTCGGCCGGGTAGCACTCGAAAATCTTGTCGCGGCTCTGCGTGCTCGTCGCGACGAGGCCGTTGTACGGCCCTTCGATGAAGACCTGGCCGACGTGCGGATAGAACGTGTAGCCCGAGATCGCGCCCGGCGAGTTCATGGTGCGAACGAACGACCTGTTCAGTCCGGTGTCGGGCAGGTCGCTCGTGGCGATGAACGTGACGCCGACTCTGTGGAAGCCGGCCTTGATCGGGATCTCCGGTGTTCGGCCGCCGTCGCCTTCCTTGGTGCCGATCTCCGTATCCCAGTCGTACAGGTACACGCGCGCGCCGTCGATCGTGACCTCGAGCTTCTCGCCCTTGACGTTACCCAGAACGGCGGTGAAGTAGCCGGTCATTCCCTTGACGGTAAACACATAGTTGCCGTCGGCCGGGAACTCGTGCTCGATCAGCATGCCGCCGCGCGTGCCAAACGGCAGCCCTTCGATGTAACCGTTCTGCGACGTGTCGTGCGGCGCGTCGAACACGGCGAGTGTCGGCGCCGTCTCCGTGCCCACGCCCAAGCGGCTGATCTTGCCGGCAGCCGACAGGTACGCCTCCAACAGCGCCGGCGACGTGGTCAGCGTCCCGGCCATGTTGTCGAACCCGTGACTGGAATCGTCGGGGGGCAAGAACGTCGCCGCGTCGATATTGAGGGCGAGCAGATCGCGGATCGCGTTCGTGTATTCGGTGCGGTTCAGCCGGTGGAGGCCCGGGGCCGGGAGATGCGCTTCGGCGCTCTCATCGATCTCATTCTCCAACCAGGCCACGAGGGCGGCGCGCGCTTCCCGCTCGAGCGTCGGACCACCATCCGCCGGCGGCATCAGTCCCGCGCGAAGCTTGCGGATGACCTTCTCCCAGCTCTCTGCATCGGATGCCACCGCGTCGGAGAGGAGCGCCTCCAGATTCAGATCCGCGACCTGCTCGGTCGCGTTGTGGCAGTCGAGACAATTCGCGCGAACGACGGCCGCCTGCCGCTCGCCTTCATTGCCGACCAGGCCGCAGCCCGCCGCAAGTACGCCGGCCAGCGCGACAGCTCCGAGCAGTGTGATCTTCAGAAGGTCCTCCATGTAGGCATCGACCTGGCGCTCAGCGCGCGACGTCCGTGCAGCCCGCGGCGGCGGCGTAGTGCAGCGCCGTGCGGCCGCGCATCGGTTTGGTCGATCGCGGCGCCCGCTTCGAGGCAGTGCTCCACGCTGCGGCCGAACGCAAAAATTACGAGCTTCTCGGTCAATGTTCGCACGAACTGGGAAGGCTCTGCGAGCAGCGCTTCACGCAAATCGACGGTGCCGTCGGCGAGCTGGCCCGACGAGTCGATCGCGGCGCCGGCTTTGCGGTCCTTGACGCGCCACGCGCCGATCGCGACGGCGAGCCGGCCTCACACCCCTCGTCCAGAGAGCAGTGACTAGCACGCACGACCAGGGGACATAGACCTGCGGGGCGGCCGCTGCGGTAGGGCTAGGGTGCCCAGGTCTTCAGGAACTCCGCGAGGGTCGGCAGCAGGTCGACCGAGGCGTGGATCAGCACGCAGAGCAGCAGGCTCTTCGTGCGCGCGTACAGGAAGCCGACGAACACGCTTATGGGGGCGAGCGTCGCGACCGTGAACGCGATGACCTGCCAGGGATCTGTCGACCAACCGTCGACGCCGGGCCCGCCGCGCAGGAACAATCCTGGCACGTGTCCGAGGCCGAAGATCACGGACGTGACGACGATGCCGGTCCATTCCGACTTGAACCACGCCGCAAGGCGCGTCTGCAGCACGGCGCGAAACAGGAACTCCTCGTTGAGCCCGGCCTCGACTGCGATCCAAACGAAGGTGGCCGGCACAGCCCAGGCCAATGTCGCGACGCTCGGCTCGAGCGCACCGACCTCTTGCAAGCTCGGCGACACGACGGCGAGCAACGCCGTGATGATCGCGCCGAGCACGACGAACGTGAGCCAAAACTGGCGCCCTGGCAGCTGCGACACGAATAGGGGCTTGAGCCGCGCACCAAGCGCGAGCAGCAGCAGCGCCGGCAAAACGACGTGAACGAGCAGCTTCACGCTGAGCACCGCGACTTCTTGCGTTCGCCCCGCGGGAATTTCCTCGCGCAGCGCGCCCATGCCGTAGCCCAAGAAGAAGATCGCGTAAAGCGCGAGGTACACGAGCAGCGCACCGCTCTCGAGCGCGGGTCTGGCGACGGCGATCGGCGTGGTTTTTGCGCCGCGCGTCGTGAGCCACGCGACGGCCGATAGCCCGACGGCGAAGATGCCGAGCGCGACGAGCGGAAACGTCCAATCGGCGCCCGTCGCACCGAGGTACGCCGTTGAGCCGCCCCAAAGCACTAGAAACGTCAGCGTGCCGACGAAGTCATGTTTGCTCATGTCCACCCCTCAACGTCTCGCGCACGGCGAATGCCATGACGAGCACACCAGCCTCGCCGAGCCCCGCGGCCTTGACGATCGGACCAGCCAGGAGCGGCGCGCCGCCGATGCCGACGTCGCCGATGAGGCGCCACAATCCCAAGAACTGACCGTGCCGCCCGCGCTCAATGAGCTCCGGCTCCTGCCACTGGCGCGACGAGGAGCCCCACGATCAAGGTGATTACCCCCGCCTCGAACCGAGCTCGCAAGGCTGCAGCTGTCGTTGTCGCAACTATGTTCTCCTCCTCGTCAGCGGCAGAGATTCGCCCCCTCTGTGCCGGCATTCTGCACCCGATGGTTGTCGACGCAACCGCGACGCGAGCGCAGAATCATCCTGCCGGACCCGAAGGGCGTTGGGAGCGCGGGCCATGCGACGTCAAGTCTTTGCGGTCTCGTTCGGTATCCTCGTCAGCGCCGTTGCCGCCCACTACCTCGTTTCTCGACCGCCGTCGACCGTTCCAAGGACCCTCTCGCAAATGCGCGCGTAGCCTCTCGGCTGCGCGAATGGGCCCGCGAAGACACGCTCGCGCTACTGGGCGCAGCAAGACCCGGCGGCGGCTGCGCAATGGGCGCTCGGCCTCGGCGAAAATCGAGCGCGCCAGAGCGCGATCGACGCTGTCGCGCGGCAATGGGCGCGGTGAGCGCACCGGCCGCCCGCAGCTGGACGATGAGCCTGCCGCAAGGTTCTGTGCGCGATATGGCATTGAGCAACGTTCTCTACGGGATGGCGATCCCACGGTCCGGCGGATAGAGTTCCCGCCGGTGCGCGAGAATCCGCTCAACGAGTTCCGGCTCCTCACGGAACGACGCACATCGTGCTCGACCCGTTGGACTTCATCGCCCGGTTGGCTGCGCTGGTGCCGCCGCCGCGGGTACATCTGACGAGGTTTCATGGGCAAGGGCACGGTGCAGGGCTTCATCGCCGGCACGCACGTCGTCGCGGAGAGGTGAGCCGCGCTCAGCGCGGCTTGCGCGCGCGGATCATGAACTGATCCGTCTTGCCCCTGATGGTGGGATCCACCACGATTTTCGTGTGGTCGTCCGCCGGATTCGCCAACAGGCTCGACTCGGCTTCGATCGCGAATCCCGCCTTCGTGAGCACATCGCGCGCGTGCTGTAGCTCGATGCGATGGAACGCTGCGTTGTCCTGGCCGGCGATCCCGACGTGGTCGATCAAGGCCAGCACGCCGCCGGGCTTCAGCGCGGCGTAGATCCCTTTCAGGAAATCCACAGCAGCGGCCTCGCTGCCAGGCTGTCCGCGGTAACCGTGGTAGAGGTCGTGCAGATTCTGCGCTGTGAAAGCGGCGTCGGCTTTTTCATCTAGGCCGGCCTCAGCCAGCGAGCCGTGAACGGCCTCCACGTTGCCGAGACGTTCGTGCAGAGCCTTCTCGGCTTCCGCTTGGACGAGTAACGGCGGGTTCGACGCATACACCTTGCCGCTCGGGCCCACGGCGGCCGAGAGCACCTCGGTGAACCAGCCGCCCACTGCGATCAACTCGACGACCGTGTCGCCGGTCTCGATGCCAAAAAACTGAATCGTCTCGATCGGCTTGCGAAATTCGTCGCGCGCCTTGGACTCGGCCGGGCGTTCCGGCGCCGTAAGCGCGGCGCGCATGCGCGTGACTTGCTCGTCTTGCGCGTGCGCCGTCTGCACCAGAGCGCCAGCGAGCGCGAATGCGAGCATCGGGCGCAATGTCTTGCGGCGGTTCATCTGCATGTTCCTTGGGTTTCGGGGACGGCGAACCTGAGTCTCCCGCGGATCGCGTTCAAGATCTAGTCTGCCGCGGCAGATCGAGGCGTCAACCGATCGGCTGCGTGCCCCTGTGCGGATCGAGCCCGATTCGGCACAGCAGATCCGCCATGCACGGGTCTGCCGCCAGCGCGTCGAGGCGCGGATCGGCGTTGACGAACAAGGCGAGGAAACCGGATCGCGGAGCCGCGAACGGTAGGCGTAGCGTTCCGCTTCGCGAAGAACTGAGCTAGCGCGCTGCCCCTCGCGAGAAGGGTATGATCTCTTACCCGGAGGAACCACCATGCGCGTGCTGTTTCTGCTCGTTACACTCGCGATCGCTGCAGCGGGTCGAGCAGAGACCGTGCTAATTACGGGCGCCAATGCCGGGATCGGCCTCGAGTTCACGACCCAATATGCGGCTCGCGGCTCGACCGTGATCGCCACACATCGTCGCGAGCGCACACCCGACACGTTGGCCGAGCTCGCCGCGCGGTATCCGAACGTGCGCGTTGAGCGCATGGACGTGGCGCAGCACGCGGAAATCGACGCTCTCGCGGCCAAGCTCGCCGACACGCCGATCGACATCCTGATCAACAACGCCGCGATCTGGCAGATCGGCGATCGCAACGACCCGAACGATCGCGCCGCTCAGGCGTTCGGCTCGCTCGACTACGAGCAATTCGAGCTGTTCATGCGGACCAACGTTGCGGGGCCGATCAAGGTGGCGGAGGCATTCTTCGCCAACGTCAAGGCGAGCGAGCAGAAGAAGATCATCAACTTGAGCTCGCTCGGCGGCAGCAACTCGCTGCGCGCGCGACAACCCGATCAGCTCTTTTGGTACCGCGCGAGCAAGGCCGCGCTCAACAACGTGATGCGCTCGCTGACTACGGAGCTGCAAGACGACGGCGTGATCGTGCTGCTGTTCCACCCGGGCGGCGTACGCACGGAACGGCTCGCGGCGCTGGGCTCGCGCTCGAGCCTCGCGCCCGAAGAGAGCATCGGCGACATGATCGGGGTCATCGACAAGCTCACCATGGCCGACACCGGTAGATTCCTCTATCACGACGGTCGCGACGCGCCATGGTGAGCGCGGCAGCGCTCAGCACTTCTCCACGAGCTTCAACAACGCCGTCTCGGCCGACGACGGACGACGCGGTCGAAGACTAAGGACAGGCCGCTCTACGCAACCTAGTCGACCACGGCATGGCACACTTGTGCCCGTGTACTTGGAACGAGCAGGTTTTTACAGCAGAATCTGCGGCCACCGGATCAGCGCTCGAGGAATCAGACGAATGACCTTTGTCGTACTTGAAAGCTGTATCAAGTGTAAGTACACGGACTGCGTGGAGGTCTGCCCGGTCGATTGCTTCCACGAGGGGCCGAATATGCTCGTAATAGACCCCGAGGAATGCATCGATTGCACGCTCTGCGAGCCTGAATGCCCGGTAGAGGCCATCGTCTCAGAGGACGACGTTCCTGACGGTCAGAAGCGGCTTCTGGCGCTCAATGCTGAGCTCTCCAAAATCTGGCCCGTGCTCACCGAGGCGAAGCCGGCCCCGGACGACGCCGACGACTGGAAAGACGTCAAGGACAAGCTGCAGCACTTGGAGCGTTGACGCGCGAACTGCCCCGCACCCTCGCCTGTTGCCGAGCCCGCCGGAGTTTCAACAAGTCCGCTGCGGATTTTCGAACAGATTCGATTGGTCTTCGTCGCCCCGGGGCGATACGCATTGGAAGTCTTTCTCGACGAGTAGCTTCAGACGGCCCCCGAGAGGCAACTCCAATTCCCCATGCACCGAAACGGCGGTGTCGTCTTTCGCCCACGCAGAAATCTTCGCCACCGGAAGCCTCACGACCATTCGATCACTCGTGTAGGACGCGCTGGCGTCCGAGCTGTTGAGTGCCTCCAACGCGAACGTGAACACGGAGCCGCCGGGGAAACGAATCTGGCCTTCAACGATACCTTGTTCGTGCGCAGCGATTACTTCGTCACGCGACAACCGCAGTCTGATGGAATCATCCAACAAGCGGAGCTTCATGTACGTTCCTTGTGACGACGTAGCCTGCGCGATGCCGGCGAATCAAGCCGCTAGATCGATTCTGCCGAGGTAAACGCTCTTCCGTAGTTCGACGTCGAGCCGCTTCGTTTCGCGGCCCGCGACCTCGATGACGACTCGATAGCGTCCACTGTCGGGCTTGAGACCGTCGATCTTGAACTCGCCGTATGCGTCCGTAACCGCTTCGCCAACGACAGACCCCGAGCTCTCGAGCTTGATCTTCGCATTGGCGACACAGTCCGTTACACCGTTTACGGTTTTGATGATCGTGCCGCCGACGAACTCGTGTGTGTAGCGATCGAGATTCTTGTAATGGACCCTCGGCTTGGTCGCCGATTCCGGCTGCAGCTCGCTCAAGCCCTCCCGGGACTTGATCTCGGCCATTTCCTCGTCCGTTACCTTGACCGACTTGAGCGCCCCGGTTGCGCACACCGTAACGCAACGTGGTTCCGCCCAGCCGCGGTCGAGCAAGTGCGCGTCGAAGAACCAGTGTTGGGGGAGTTTGAGCTCCTCGTTCCAGCGTACGGCGCCATAGGGACAGGCGTCGGCGATTGCCTTCTGGCCCTTGGCCTTGACTGGATCGATGTGCACTATCCCGTCGGCGCGCTTGGTCACCGCGCCGTTCTTGGCCGCCGCGATGCACGGCGCGTCGTCGCAGTGCTGGCACATCACGGGCAGATAGGCGACGTCCATCACGGGACCTGAACCGCGCTCATTGGATCGAATATCGATCCATCTAGACCCATGCCTCGGCATCGGCGCGGAATAGCCTTCGAACTCGTTATCGACGTGCTCGTCCTGATTGGCCAGCGTGCACAGATTGCAGTTCGTGCACTTGGCGACGTCGACGATGAGATTCCACTTCTTCATGCTCTTCGTTCCGTGGTGCCCGCGGCCGTCATGCGGCGACCGCTTTTCGCTTTTCGTCTCGTTTCTCTTCTTTGGCGGCCGGCATCGAGACTTCGCCCACGCTCCATCTCTCGACTTGGATAAGGCAACAACTTGCGCCCATAGAGTGGGCTTTGCTGATCTGCGACTTGCTCGACGACAGCACGTTCACGCAGCCGCCGCGGTCGGTCGACTTCCCCGGCTCGCCGACGGGATCGTAGACGCCCGAGGAGCCGTAAGCATGCACGACCCCCTTGAGCAGCCGATGCGTGACCTTGGCCGCACAGACGACGGAGCCGCGCGCGTTGTACAAGCGAACGAGATCGTTGTCGCGAATCCCACGCGCCTTCGCATCGTCGGGACTGATCCGCAGCACCCAATAGTAGTAGCCGTCGACGAGCACGCGATGATCGGGGATGTCGTTTAGGAAACTGTCCTTACCGTCCATCTGTGTGTGGAACGAGAACCGCGGATGCGGCGTGATGAGCTGCAACGGAAAGTCCTCGTAGCCTTCGGCGCTCGGGAACTCCGCCGGACGTTGATACTTCACAATGGGCGGCCGGTCCTCGCTCAACGGATCGAAGCGTTTCAAGCTCTCGCAATCGAACTCGATCTTGCCGCTCTGGGTTTGCAACCCCTTCAAGTACTCTCCCGAGTAGTCCGACGGTAGCGGCATCGGCTCCGGCACGTCCTTCTTTCTGCCCTCATAGAACCAGTTCCACGAGAGCGGTGCCCGCTGCTCCTCTTTCTCCGTCGGAACCACGAAGTACCCCTTGCGAACGAACTCCTTCCACGAGATGTACTTCGGCAGATCCGATCCGTCGAACTGCCGTTTCACCCAGCCGAGCTCACCGACGCCTTCGGTGAAGTAGGCCGCGAGCCCGAGCCGCTCGCAGACCTTCTGGAAGATCCAGAAATCCGACTTCGATTCGCCGAGCGGCTCGATGCACTTGTGTTGAAACGTGATGACTCGGTGGTTGAGCTGCTGCTCGCCGTGATGAGCGTAGCCGCCGAGTCCCGCCCATTCGCTGATGTCGAATCTTTCGAAGTTCGTGCAGGCCGGCAGGATGATATCCGCGAACTCGGTATCGCCGTGCAGCCAGATGTTCTGGCTCACCAGGAACTCGAGGTTCGCGTGCCTGAACATGTTGATGTAGCGGTTGCTGTTCGGCATCGACGCGATCAGCGAGCCGCCGTACTTCCAGAGCATGTGAACCGGCGAGAAGCCGGGCTTCGGATAGGTGATCTTCTGGAATTGCGCTTCGATGCTCGAGCCGTTCCACACGTAGCCTTCTGCCTTGCCGTCGATGATGGCCTCGGGCAGCTGCATGCGCGGAATGACCTGCGTGTTGGTGTTGATCGAAGGCAATTGCGGCATACGCTGGTAGAGCGTCACGCCCATGGCGGTGTGGCTGTAGTCGCCCGACATGCCGCCTTCCGCGTATCCCGGGAAATAGAAGTTGAAATCGAGCGGCGTGCCCCACTGGAGGTTGCCCATGTTGACGCCGGGCTTGCCGAGGCCTTGCATCGCGATGAGGCACACCATCGTGCGCGCCCACTGAATGCCGGTCGCGTTGCGGCACGCGCCGCCGTGGCCGTTACCCCACGCTCCGGCGCCGAGGTAAGTTTTCTTGCTCGCCCATTCGCGCGCGAGCGCACGCACGTCGCTCGCGGGCACTCCGGTCTCGGCTTCCTGCCACTCGGGGGACTTCGGTACGCCATCGGTTGAGCCCAGCACGTAGTCAGCCCACTTGTCGAAGCCGTGCGTGTGCGTCGAGACGTAGCTCTTATCGTAGGTGCCCTCGGTGATCCAGACGTACGCGATCGCAATCGCGAGCGCCGGGCTCGACGTGGGTCGCGGCGCGATCCACTTGCCGCCCAGGAGCTGAATCGAGTCGTTGTAATAGGGGTCGATATGGACGAGCTTGATGCCGGCTTCCTTGAGCCACTGCCTGCGAATCGTGCCCTCGAGCGCGCCGTACGCGCCGCTGTTGCTTTCGGGGTTGCTCGACCAGAACACGACCATCTCGGCCTCTTTGAGGCAGTCTTCGACCGTGCCGTAGGTCTCCGATTGGCCGACGCGCATCGAGCCGCCCCAGTGATGCGTCGCGCCCCAGTACCAGCCTTCCCAGCTGTCGGGGTTGTGGTGGACTTCGGTCATGCCGACCGCGTTCTCGAACTTGCGAAGCGCGGAGAGGTAATAGCCGATGTTGCCCCATGCGTGATGCGACGGATGGCTGCACGCAATCGCGCCGTTGCCATGCACCGTCTTCTGGCGGGTGATCTCGTTCGCGACGATGTCGAGGGCTTCATCCCAGCTGATGCGCTCGTAGCCCGAGACGCCGCGGTTCTGTGGGTTCCGTTCGCCGTTCGGATCGAAGTCGACTCGCTTCATCGGATATAGGATCCGGTCGGGCGAATAGACGGTCGACTTGACGGTCTGGCCGTGCGGGGCGAGCGACGTCTTGCGCGGCGGCGTGAATTCTTTG
>Ga0208454_1000710_pt1 | contig 17013 bp, 18 predicted proteins | sample EasRivMeERMZT100_FD_187530 | JGI IMG/M metagenome (GOLD analysis project Ga0208454, IMG submission 187530) | Soil microbial communities from meander-bound floodplain in the East River, Colorado, USA - East River MetaG ERMZT100 (SPAdes) (version 2) | ecosystem: Environmental > Terrestrial > Soil...
AGCAACGATCAGGGGGCGTTCCGGATTCCGTCGAACGATCGCACGCCGGTGTACACGCCGGTTTCCGCAACCGAGTTTGCCGCGCTGCTCGCGCATTACCGGTATGATCCGCGGCCGCTCGAGCCGCAGGTGTTGCAGACCGTGGAGACGCCCGATTGGACCAGGCTCAAGATCTCCTACATCGCGCTCGACAACGACACCGCGCTCGGCTACCTGTATCTGCCCAAGCAGGCGGCGGCGCCGTATCAAACGATGGTGTATCTGTCGAGCACGGCGGCGTTCATCGGGTTGCGCACCGTGCCGGAGGAAGTCGAGTGGGCAATCGGGCCGAATATTCGCGCCGGGCGCGCGGTGTTCGCGATCGTGTTTCGGGGGAGCGCCGAGCGGGCGTTTGGGCCGGGGTGGGAGCCGCCGGCGCCGAGCTCGGTGCGGTTCCGCGATCTCATGGTGCTGCACGGGACGGAGCTGCGGCGCGCGGTCGATTATCTCGAAACGCGCACCGACATCGACAAGCGGCGACTCGCGTACGTCGGAACGAGCTGGGGTGCGGGTTCGCGGCTGCCACTCGCGGCGATCGACGACCGGTTCCATGCGGTCGTCCTGATCGGCGGCGGCATCGACGAACGGCTGCAGCCCACGTTGCCCGAAGCCTCGAACATCAACTTCGCGCCCTACATCCGGCCCCCCAAGCTGCTCTTGAACGGCGACGCCGATGAAGAGCATCCGTGGCAGACGCGCGGCTTGCCGCTGTGGAATCTGTTGCGGCAGCCGAAGCAGCTCGTGCTGGTTCCGGGCGTGGGTCACGCGCCGCCGCTTCAGGATCGCGTCCCCGCCATCAATCGCTTTCTGGATCAGACGTTGGGGCCGGTGCATCGCTAAGACCAGCGCGGGTTTGCTGCTCTACCGTGACAACGGTCAGCTCGAAGTCTTTCTCGTGCATCCCGGCGGACCGCTCTGGGCGAAGAAGGATGACGGCGCGTGGTCGATTCCCAAGGGGGAATTCACGCCGGATGAAGACCCACTCACCGCGGCGCAGCGCGAATTCATGGAAGAGACCGGCTGTACCGCCGGCGGCTATTTCGTACCGCTGACGCCGCTCAAGCAGAAGAGCGGCAAGATCGTGTACGCCTGGGCGGTGCGCGGCGACTGCGATCCGGCGCAAATCAAGAGCAACACGTTCACGTTCAAGGGGCGCGAGTTTCCCGAGATCGACCGCGCGGGGTGGTTCGGGTTGGCGGAGGCCAAGCGGAAGATCTTGCCGGGACAGGCTGGTTTTCTCAAGGAGCTGGAACGGCTATGAGGCGAGTCACCTTTTCGGCAGCCATGAGCCTGGACGGCTACATCGCCGATCCCAAGGGCGGGTACGACTGGATCGTGATGGATCCGGAAATCGACTTTGGCGAGATGTTCAAGAAATACGACACGGTGCTGATGGGCCGGAAGTCGTACGACATGTCGAAGGGCCAAGGCGGCTACGGAATGCCGGGGCCCAAGGCGTATGTCTTCTCGAAGACGCTCAAGCAGGCCGACGTCCCTGATGCCACGGTGTCGAACGATCCCAAGAAGACGCTGACGGCGCTGAAGCAGGCGAAGGGCAAAGACATCTGGCTGTTCGGCGGCGGGGAGTTGTTCCGGAGCCTGCTCGAGCTGCAGCTCGTCGACGCGGTGGAGGTCGCGGTGATCCCGGTGCTGCTCGGCGATGGGCTGCCGCTGCTGCCGAAGTCCAAGGGGCGCGCGAGTCTCGTGCTGACGAATCAGAAGCTGTTCAAGAAGACCGGGACGGTAATGCTCAACTATGACGTGAAGTATTCGAAGGCGCGCTCGAAGGCCAAATCGGTTGCTGATTGAAGCCGCGGTCGAATCTCTCGACGCCGCGCTCGCGGCCGTCGAGGGTGGGGCCCACCGCATCGAACTGTGCACTGATCTCGCCCATGGCGGGACGACGCCGGACCTGCAGCTCCTGCGCGAGTCACGATCCCTAGCCCCTATCCCAGTCTTCGTGCTCGTGCGGCCGCGCGCGGGAGATTTCGTCTACACGGACGCGGAGCATCGGACGATGCTCGAGCAGATTCGCCAGGCGAAGGAGGCGGGTGCGCAGGGCGTCGTGAGCGGAGCGCTGTTGGGCGATCACATCGCAACGGATCGCACCGCAGAGCTGATCGCGGCCGCGCAACCGCTCCCCTTCACGTTTCATCGAGCGTTCGATGAGTGTCACGACCAGGCCGCAGCGCTCGACACGCTGATCGCGCTCGGCGCCGGGCGGGTGTTGACGTCGGGGGGCGCGCCCACGGCGATCGAGGGTGTGGAACAGATTGGGAGGCTGGTTCGTCAGTCACGCGGGCGCATCGAGATTCTGCCGGGCGGCGGGGTCAATGCGGCCAACGTACGCACGATTCGCGACGCGGGCGTGCGCGAGCTGCATTTCAGTGTGACGAATGCGGGGAAAGTGCGGCAGGTCATCGAAGCACTGCTAGCGAGGTAGCATGGATCAGCAGCTCGCTCAACGGCTACGCGGGTTCGGACCGCTCGGCCTGCTCGCGTTTCTCCTCATTCTGGCCGGCAATCTCCTCTTCGTTCCACTGAGCGCGCTGCTCGTCCTGGCGTGGGCCAAGGCGTCGGGCACGCCGTGGAGCGAGCTTGGCTTCTCGCGCCCGGCGAGCTGGTGGCGCCCCGTGGCGATCGGCGTCGCCCTCGGCGTGTCACTCAAGCTGGTGATGAAGGCCATCGTGATGCCGCTGCTCGGCGCGCCGCCAACGAACGAGGCGTACCAATACCTGATCGGCAACACCGCCGCGCTGCCCGCGATCCTGTATCTCGTGATCGTCGGAGCCGGCTTTGGCGAAGAGACGCTCTTCCGCGGCTACCTGTTCGAGCGACTCGGGAAGCTGTTTCGGTCAGGTACATGGCCGAAGGCGCTGACCGTGTTCCTCACGGCCGCGTTCTTCGGTCTGGTCCATTACCCTGAGCAGGGAATGCCCGGTGTGGAGCAGGCGATGATCGTGGGGCTGGTGTTCGGGACGATCTACGCGGTCACGCAGCGGCTGTGGCTGCTGATGGTGGCGCACGCCGCGTTCGATTTGACGGCGGTGGCGATCATCTATTGGGGGTGGGAGCGGACGGTGGCGGAGTTGTTCTTCTAGACGCCCAGATGCAGCAACGCGCCCTCATGCTCGAGAAGCCACCGCTTCGTATCCAGTCCGCCGCCGAATCCCGTCAGCTCGCCTTTCGATCCCACCACGCGGTGGCAGGGGACGATGATCGGGATCGGGTTCTTGCCGTTCGCGAGCCCGACGGCGCGCGAGGCGCTCTTGTCGCCCAGGCTCTTGGCGAGCTCACCGTAGCTCGTCGTCGTGCCGTGGGGAATCTGGCGGAGGGCGTTCCAGACGCGATGTTCGAAGGCGGACCCGAGGGCTTCGAGCGGGAGCTCGAACGCGGTGCGCGTGTGCGCGAAGTACTCCTCGAGCTGTTGGCGGGCACGCGTCAGCAACGCGGCGGCGGGTCCGTCGTCACCCGCTTCGACCCACCCAGCCTGATGCGTCGGCGGCGGGCCGCGACGCGATGTCTGGAAGTAGACGCCGGTGATCGCCGTATCGGACGCGGTGATGATCAACTCGCCGACGGGGCGCGGCGCTTGCAGCCGAGTAAACGTCAGTGACATGGATATAAGATAGTCAACCGATCAAGTCGCGGGCTGCCCTCCGTTGCGTCCGACCACCGCTCGCGCAGTTTATCCGGTGTGCTTCCCCTCCTGACCGGCGCGCAGTGGCCCCCCCCCGCCGCCGCCTACGATCGCGACCGGTTGCCCGAGCGCGTGCTCCAGTTCGGCAGCGGGATGCTGCTGCGCGCGCTGTGCGCGGCCGCGGTGGATTCGGCAAACCGCGCGGGCACGCGGGCAACCCCCGGTCGCATTGTCGTCGTGCAGAGCTCGGCGGAAGGCGCGCCGCGCGCCCGCGCCCTGAACGCCCAGGACGGCTTGTTTACGCTGGTCGAGCGCGGCATGTCCGGCGGCCTGCCGCTCGAACGGATAGGCCTCGTCGGCGCGATCTCGCGCGCACTCAGCGCGGACAATGAGTGGGATGCCGTCCGCGACGCGGCTGCGAACCCATCGATTCAGGTGATCATTAGCAATGTCTCGGAGGCGGGGTTCCGAATTGACGCACCCTTCCCCGCGCGGCTGACTGATACCCTGCACGCTCGATTCACTCGCGCACCGGATGCTCCGCCCGTGTTCGTCATCCCGACGGAGCTCGTCCCGGATAACGGGCCCCGTCTCGCAACGATGGTACACGAGCTCGCATCTGACCGGCCCCAAGCATTTCGCGACTGGCTCAAGGCGCGCGTGCGATTCTGCTCCTCGCTCGTCGACCGCATCGTCACGGCGCCGCCGCCCGATCAGCATGCGGCTCTCGAGGCGCAGCTCGGCTACCGTGACGCGCTGCTGACCGTGACCGAACCGTACGCCCTGTGGGCCATCGAGGCGGACCCCGCCGAGCTGCGCGCGGTGTTTCCGATTGAGAGCGCGACTGTCGTGTTCGCTCCCGATATCGCGTTCTACCGCGAGCGCAAGCTGCGCCTGCTCAATGCGCTGCACACGGCGACGACGCCGCTCGCGCTGCTCGCCGGCGTCCGCATCGTGCGCGATGCCACCCAGCATCCGTTGCTCGGCGCGTTCCAGAAACGGCTGCTGTTCGAGGAAATCATCCCCGCGACTGATCTGCCGGCGGACCAAGCGCGCGCGTTCGCGCACGCCGTGCTCGAGCGCTTCGCCAACTCGTGGCTCGAGCACGAGTGGCGCGTCATCGCGACGAATCAGGAGGAGAAGTTCCGGATCCGCGTGGTACCGCTCATTGTTCGACGTCCAGCACCGGCGCTCGCGCTCGCGGCGGCGGCTCACCTGACGTTCCTCCGGGCGGCCCTCGACACGCTCGGCGAGGCGGCGCAGATCCCGGAGTTCACCGCCGCGACCACTCGCTGGATGGAAGTCCTGAGTCGGGACGGCGTCGAGGCGGCGCTGGAGATGCTCCGATGTACATGACGTTTCGCTGGTTCGGGCCAACGGACCCGATCCCGCTCGCGCACATCCGCCAAATTCCCGGCGTACAGGGTGTCGTGAGCGCGCTGTACGACGTGCCGGTCGGCGACACGTGGCCGAAGGGCCGGGTCGCGCAACTGCAGGACGACATCGCGGACGCAGGACTGCGCCTCGCCGTCGTCGAAAGCATTCCGGTCCACGAAGACATCAAGCTCGGGCGCTCGACGCGCGACCGGCTCATCGCGAACTACTGCGAGAGCGTTCGCACCCTGGGCGAGCTGGGCGTGCAAGTGCTGTGTTACAACTTCATGCCGGTGTTCGACTGGATGCGCACCGATCTCGCGATGCCTCTGCCCGACGGTTCGACGGCGCTCGCCTACGACGATGCGGCGCTCGCGCGCATGGACATCGCGCGGGGGACCGGCGATCTCCCCGGCTGGGCCGCGGCGTATGATGCCGGCGCGCTACGCGCGCTGTTCGCGGCGTATCGCGACGTGGATGCGGAACGGTTGTGGGATCATCTCGCGTACTTCCTCGAGCGCGTCATCCCCGTCGCGGAGCAAGCGGGCGTGCGGATGGCAATCCACCCCGACGATCCACCCTGGCCCATCTTCGGCCTGCCGCGGATCATCTGCCGCGGCGCCGACCTCGAGCGATTCGTGAAGCTCGTGGACCGCCCCGCCAACGGCGTCACGTTCTGCACCGGCTCGCTCGGCGCGCTGCCCGAGAACGACCTGCCGGCGATGGTGCGGCGACTCGGCCCCCGCATCCACTTTGCGCACTGCCGCAACGTGCGCATCACCGGAGACCGGAAGTTCCACGAGACGCCGCATCCTTCGGGTGACGTGCGCCTTGCCGAGGTGCTGCGAGCTTTGCGGGACACCGGCTTCGCCGGTCCGATGCGTCCCGACCACGGGCGTATGATCTGGGGCGAGCGGGGGCGCCCTGGGTACGGACTGTATGATCGAGCGCTCGGGGCTACCTACCTGCAAGGACTATGGGAAGGCTTGGCGGGGGGCGAATGATCAATGTCCAATGATCATTGATCAATGATCATTGATCATTGATCATTGATCATTCGCGCTCGCGCGCAGGTACCTTGCCGCCACGTCCGCATACTGCGCGAGCGCGACCTCGGGCTCTTCAATCTCCTGGTGCCACCGCTTCTCCCATTCAAAGCTGAAAAACCCGCGGTAGCCGATCTTCGCGAGTGCGGCAATCTGTCGCTGCACAGGCACCTCACCGGTGCCGGTGAGCACGTAGCGGCGATCGTTGCCGGCGACAACTGAATCCTTGAGATGCGTGTGCCGGATGTAGCGTCCCAGCTGCCGCACCGTGTCCTCCGGTTGCTCTTTGCCCGACACGAAGGTGTGATGCGCGTCCCACAACAGCGCGACGTTGGGTGAATCGGCGCGCTGGAGGATCTCGAGCAACGCGGGCGAGTCGATGAAGTCGCCGTGGGATTCGATGACGACCGTGACGTTCTTCGGCTTGGCGTAGTCGCCGAGGGAGCGCAGCGCGCCGGCGATATGCGCAAGCAACGCTTCGCGCGGCACGCCCGCCACGTACTCGTTGCCGAACACGCGCACGTACGGGGCGCCGAGCGCCTCGGCCAGATCGATGAAGCGGCGCGCCTCGTCGAGCTGCGCGGTGTGCTTCGCGGGGTCCATCTCGTGCATGTGCGCCGACGCGCCGAGGCACGAGACCGAGAGCCCGTGCGCCGCGAGCTGACGTTTCGCCTCAGCGATACGCTCGGGCGCTTTGGTGAGATCCATGCTCGCCTGGATCCCGCGCAGCTCGATCGACGCGAACTGGTGCTCGGCCGCGAAGTCGAGAATCCTGGTCCAGGGCCAGGTGGGACAACCGAGAGTGGAAAAGCCGAGTGGCAGCCTTTTGGGCGCTTGCCAAGGCAACAGCAATGCAGCCGCAGTTCCGACAAACTCTCGCCGGGTAGTCATGATGTCGTTCCTGAAACTAGCTTCTAGGTCACCGTGACGCTCGACCGCTCCCAGCTCCCAGCTCCCAGCTCCCGCTCCACCTACCGCTGGACGATCTGCGCGCTGCTGTTCGTCGTCACCACGATCAACTACATGGACCGCCAGGTGCTCAGCATCCTCGCGCCGACGTTGCAGCGCGAGCTGAGCTGGACCGAGTCGCAGTATGCGTCCGTGGTCTACTCGTTCACGCTGGTGTACGCGTTCGGCTTCCTGATCGCCGGGCGCTGGCTCGACCGCGTGGGTGTGCGCCGCGGCTTCGCGACCGCCGTCGTGGTGTGGAGTCTGGCGGCGATCGGCCATGCGTTCGCCCGCACGACGGCGGGGTTCTCGGTCGCGCGCGCGCTGCTCGGCCTGGGCGAGTCGGCCAACTTTCCCGGCGCCGTCAAAAGCGTCGGGGAATGGTTCCCCAAGGATGAGCGCGCCCTGGCCACCGGCATTTTCAACGCCGGCACCAACACCGGCGCGATCCTCACGCCGCTCATTGTTCCGTGGATCGCGCTCACCTGGGGCTGGCGCTGGGCGTTTGTTGTCACCGGTTCGCTTGGCTTCCTGTGGTTGTTCTTGTGGCTCGCATTGTACCGGAGTCCTGGGGACATGGTAGCGAGCCCCGGGGCCACGCCCCGGGTCCCCTGGTTACGTCTCCTGACTTACCGCCAGACCTGGGCGATCGTCGCCGGCAAGTTCCTCGCCGACCCCGTGTGGTGGTTCTATCTGTACTGGCTTCCGAAATTCCTCGACGCGACGTACGGCATCAAGCTCGCGCAGGTCGCCCTTCCTCTTATTACGGTGTATCTCATCGCCGATGTCGGGTCGATCGGCGGCGGGTGGCTGTCGAGCAGTCTGCTCAAACGCGGCTGGACCGTGAACCGCGCGCGCAAGACCGCGATGCTGCTGATGGCGCTCGCGATCGTGCCCACGGCCCTGGCGCCGCGCGCCGGCAGTCTGTGGACAGCCGTGCTCATCGTCAGCCTCGCGGCCGCCGCGCACCAGGGCTGGTCGGCCAACGTCTATACGCTCGCGAGCGACATGTTCCCGCCGGGCGCCGTGGCGTCCGTCTCCGGCATCGGCGGCTTCGCCGGCGCCATGGGCGGCGTGCTGTTCCAGTGGCTCACGGGCCGGATTCTCGACGCCACCGGAGGCAACTACGCGTCGATCTTCGCCGTGTGCGGCTTCGCCTATGTCACGGCCTGGACGATTATTCACTTGCTGGCGCCGCGACTTGAACCGGTGAGGTTAGGAAACTCGGAGGTCAGCTCATGATCCCTACCGAAAAGCAGGTCCTTCGCTACGCGCGCGTTCCGCGCGCTTCGCTCAGGATGACAAGCTGTTGCTTTCTTTTGACAAAAAAGAAAAAAGAAGCAAGCGCGCTTGTCATCCTGAGCGCCGAAGGCGCGAAGGACCTGCTCTTCTGGAGGCGTCCATGATTGCATCCATTCTACTCCTCTCTCTACTCCAATCCCCCAACTCGCTCACACTCGCCGAGCGCACCGCGGGCTGGCGCCTCCTCTTCGACGGCCGAACGCTCGCGGGTTGGCGCGGCGTCGGCTACGACACCGTCCCCTCGGCCCACTGGGTTGTGGTGAACGGCGCCATCAAGAAAGCCGACGGGCGGCCGCTCGTCGGCGGCGACCTCATGACGGTCGATTCGTTCGCCGATTTCGAGCTGAGTTTCGAATGGAAAGTCACACCGGGAGCCAACAGCGGCGTCAAGTACAACGTGTCCGAAACCATGTCGATCGCCCAGGGCGGCGCGGGCACTCAAGGTGGGCCTACGCACTCCGCGCTCGGTTTCGAGTATCAGATTCTCGATGACGACCGGCACGAGGACGGGAAGCTGCCGAGCCACCGCTCCGCCGGACTGTACGACCTGATCGCGCCCAACACAAAGCAGCCAGGGGTAGGGGCGCAGCATGCTGCGCCCCTACTGCGGCCCCTAGGTGAATGGAACCGCTCGCGCATCGTGTTCCGAGGCAACCACGGCGAGCACTGGCTCAACGACGTGAAAGTCGTCGAGTTCGAGCTTGGCACCGCGCGCATGGACTCCCTGCTCGCCGCGAGCAAATACAAGACGATCCCCGGGTTCGGAGCAAAGCGTCGCGGACACATCGTCTTGCAGGACCACGGGGACGAGGTCTATTTCCGTGACATCAAAGTGAGGCCACTATGAAACGCCGTCGCTTCGTGAAAACTGTTTCCAGCGCGGGGCTGGGACTCATCGCGGCGCGCGCGCCGCTGTTCGCGAAAGGCTCGCCGAGCGAGAAGGTCGTGGTCTGCGTGATGGGCCTGAACCAGCGCGGCACCGTACTGGCCCGCGTGTTCGCCAAGACGCCCAACGCTGAGGTCGCCAGTGTGTGCGACGTGGACGCCAAGGTGTTGGCCAAAGCCGCCGCAACCGTGAGCGAGGCCCAGGGGAAGGCGGTGAAAAGCATCGCCGACTTCCGGCGCGCGCTCGACGACAAGTCCATCGACGCGCTCGTCATCGCGGCGCCCGATCACTGGCACGCGCCCGCTACCATCCTCGCGCTGGCGGCCGGCAAGCACGTCTACCTAGAGAAACCCTGCAGCCACAACCCGCGCGAGGGCGAGCTGCTGGTGGACGCGCAACGCAAGACGAAGCTCGTGGTCCAGATGGGCACGCAACGCCGCTCGGCGCCGCGCGCCATCGAAGCCGTGCAGGCCATCCGGGACGGGATCATCGGCCGCCCGTACTACGCCCGCGCGTGGTACGCAAACCGCCGCGCGACAATCGGGCGGGGCAAGGCCGCGCCCATACCCGCGGACCTGGATTACGAGCTGTGGCAGGGGCCGGCGCCGCGCACGCCCTACCGCGACAACGTGATTCACTACAACTGGCACTGGTTCCGCCGCTGGGGCACGGGCGAGATCAACAACAACGGCACGCACGAGATCGACGTCGCCCGCTGGGCCCTCGGCGTGGATCATCCAGTGCGCGTCACCTCCGCCGGCGGCCGCTACCATTTCGCGGACGACTGGGAGTTCACCGACACGCAGGAAGCGGCGTTCGAGTTCGAGGGCGGCCGAGCCATCGCGTGGCAAGGACGGAGCTGCAATCCTTATCCGGTCGAAGGCCGCGGGCGCGGCACGATCGTGCACGGCACGACAGGGACAATGGTCGTCGATCAGGACGGCTACACCGTGTACGACATGGACAAGAAGCTCGTGAAGCAGAACGTCGCACCTCCGCAGTCGAACACCGATCCGCTCGCGTTCAGTGGCGACGATCAGCTCACGGCCCTGCACATCGCGAACTTCGTCGAGGGGGTCCGCACGGGGTCGCCCGTCAGCCAGCCGATCGAGGAGGGCGCGAAGACCAACCTGCTCTGCCACCTGGGCAACATCGCGCAGTGGACCGGCCGCGCCCTGCGCGTCGATCCCGCAACCGGCCATATCCTGGGTGACGAAGCGGCGATGGCCCACTGGCAGCGTGAGTATGCGCCGGGGTGGGCGCCGACGGTTTGAGGGAGCACATCACTCTCAATCCAGATCGGTATCTCGATCCCGATCCCGCGGTGCGGCGCGTCGCGCGCGCGCTGTACGAGGAGACGCGGGGACTCCCGATCGTGTCGCCCCACGGCCACGTGGACGCGCGGCTTCTCGCCGAGAACGCGCCGTTCCCCGAGCCGGCGTCGCTCATTGTCCAGCCCGACCACTACATCCTGCGGCTGCTGTACGCCAACGGGGTTCTCCTCGAAACCCTCCTGAAGGCTGAGCCTCGACGCGTTTGGCAGCTGTTCAGCGAGCATTACCACCTGTTTCGCGGCTCACCGACGGGGGCGTGGCTCGACTACGAGCTGCACGAGCTGTTCGGCGTGCACGAGCGCCTGTCCGGTGAGACTGCCGCGCGGATCTACGACCAAATCGTCGAGCAGCTCGCCGCGCCCGAGTTCCGGCCCCGCGCCCTGTTCGAGCGCTTCAACATCGAGGTGCTGGCAACGACCGACGCGGCGACCGACACGCTGGAACACCATGCCGCCATTCGCAAATCCGGCTGGAAGGGCCGCGTGATCCCGACGTTCCGGCCGGACGCGCTGTTCAAGATCACCTCGCCCGAGTGGCTCGCGGCGCTCGACCGGTTGGGACGTGTCAGCGACTACGGGAGCTTCATACGCGCGCTCGGCGAGCGACGCGCGCACTTCAAGCAGCTGGGCGCCACAGCGACCGACCATGGAGTGCTCGAGCCGTACACCGCGCTCCTGCCCGAGGAAGAAGCCGAGCGCGTGTTCCAACGGGCGCGCAAGGGTGAGGCGACGCAGGAAGACGAGCGCCGCTTCACCGCGCACCTGCTGATGGAAATGGCGAAGGCGTCGCTGGCCGACGGCCTCGTGATGCAAATCCATCCCGGCGCATTGCGGAACCACAACACTCAAGTCTTCGAGCGCTTCGGTCCCGACATGGGCGGCGACATCCCTGTGGCGACCGAGTTCACGCGCAACCTGCGCCCGTTGCTCAACGCCTACGGCAACGATCCGCGGTTCACGCTCGTGTTGTTCACCCTGGACGAATCGACGTACACTCGCGAGCTCGCGCCGCTCGCGGGGCACTATCCCGCGGTGCGCCTCGGCCCGCCGTGGTGGTTCCACGATTCGATGGAGGGCATGCGCCGCTTCCGCGAGCGGACGACCGAAACGGCGTCGATCTACAAGACAGCCGGGTTCAACGACGACACGCGCGCGTTCTGCTCCATCCCGGCGCGGCACGACCTGGCGCGGCGCATGGATGCCAATTATCTCGGCGGCCTGGTGGCGCGCCACGTGATCGACGAGCACGACGCGCGTCGCATGGCGCGCGTGCTGGCGTACGAGCTGGTCAAGACGACGTACCGCCTGCCCTGAGAAACGCCTGGTGGGTCGCGCTCTACGCGACCGCTATGGCGGCGGTCGAGTCCGCCGTGGTCGTATACTTGCGCGCGCTGCACGCCGCCGACGCGCCGTTGACCGTTCTGCTGCACGAGATCCCCGCCCACCTCGTCCCGATCGAGATCGGTCGCGAGCTGGCGACGCTGGTGATGATCGGAGCGGTCGCCGCGCTGGCGGGGGGAGCCCGCAACGTCCGGGAGGCGTTCCTCTACTTCGCGCTCGCGTTCGGGATCTGGGACATCTTCTACTATATCTGGCTGTGGGTCTTCATCGGCTGGCCGCCATCGCTCCTCACCTGGGACATCTTGTTCCTGATCCCGGTCCCCTGGCTCGGCCCCGTCCTCGCGCCCGTGATCGTGAGTCTCGGTCTCGTGGCCGGATCGCTGTGGTTGCTCGCCCGTCCGTCGCTGCAACTGCCGCGGCTCGCCTGGGCTCTCGCCATCCTGGGCGCTGTGCTGGTGCTGCTCTCGTTTACCGTGGATTACCGCTACGCGCTCATGCGCACCGATCCGCCGCGATTCCGGTGGGAGCTGTTCGGGGCGGGGATTGTCGTGGCGGCGGCGGGAGTGATTCGCGAGGGTCGCGGCAGGGTTCGTTAGCTTGGGAGGCCGGCGCGCAGTTGGAGAACGGGGTCCGACCGGCTAGCTTGCGCGATGCTTACCATTCATTGTGACATTTGTGGCGGGTTCATCGGCAATCCCGCGGGAACGACGTATCGCGAACCGAGTGTGCCCCCGCCCACTCCCGTTGCACCGACCAGCGCGTTTTGCACCTGCGATCATGCCGTCGTCTATGGTCCGCCGCCGGAGCTGGACCACGTGGTACCCGGCGTGCACCACCTCCGCTCGGCATCCCGCAATTGACCAAAGAAACCGCGATCGAAATCGAGGGGACGGTCCACGAGCTGCTGCGCAACTCCACGTTCCGAGTGACGCTCACCAACGGGCATTCGGTGCTCGCTACGATCGCCGGCAAGATGCGCAAGTTTCGGATTCGCGTGTTGGCCGGAGATCGAGTGACACTGGCGCTCTCGCCGTACGACCTCACCAGGGGCAGGATCGTTTACCGGCATAAGTAAAGTGCGAAAGCCGGAGAGCCACGGCTCTCCGGCTTTCTTGTTATTTCCCACCGCTCGCAGCTACAGGGATTTCAAAAACGCGAGCATCGCCGAGCGGCTCCGATGACTGAGCTGGGCGAAACGACTGCGCGCCGACCGGCCTTGCCCGTCATGCGCGCGGATAGCGTCCGTGACCGTCGCCGCCCGCCCGTCGTGTAACAACGCCGTGCGGTGCCGGAGACCCCAGAGCGGCTGCGTGCGGATCTGGCGGCCCGTCGCACTGCCCTGGACGATGCCATCGCCCAGGCTGCCCATGTCGTGCAGCAGGAAGTCCGAGAACGGGGCGAACGCCTTCTTCGACAGCGCCGCGACCGGGCTGGCTCCGCTGACGAGCACCGGTGTGTGACAGTCGGCACAGCCGATTTCGGCGAAGATCAAGCCCCCTTTGAGCACCTCGATGGTTCTCCGCCCTCGATCCGGAGGCGCCAGCAGGCTCATGAAATTGGTGAAATTGTCGATGGCCTCGCCATCGTCCTGCAAGTCTGGCCTGGGATTGAACGCCAGTGCGGCGCAGTCACCGTTCGGACAGCTCTCGTCCGGGAACTCGGGGCTCGTGATGCCCATCTCGTTCAGGTACGCGTCACCCGAGAACTGATGCAGCGTCGGCACTTGCGCCTTCCAGCCGAACTTCCCGACGCGCATGCCGCCCGAGGCGATGTCGAACACCATGCTCACTGTCCCGGCGGTGCGCGGCGTTTTGCGGGCCTGCAGGCGCGCGAGGCGCACGAACGCCTCGTCCGGCACCGCGTCGACGAGGCCGAGGCCAAAGAGCGGCTGCGTGATGCGGCTCGCTCTGATGGTCGCGTCGGCGGGTACGACCTCGGCGTTGAACACGTGCGTCGGCGGATCGCCTCCGACGGCGCCGATGCCTTGATCCTGGATCAGCGAGCCCCCGGCGCTGGTCATCGGATCGAACACGCCGTTCACGAGCCTACCGAAGCGCGTTTCCACCCGGTTCGTCGTGCCGCCCACCGGGTTGTCGTGGCAGACGACGCACCCCGCCTCGTTGAATACGGGGCCGAGCCCCTCGTCAACTTCCTCGATCTCTTCGAAGTCCTCCTGACCGACGAGGAACCCATCGAGCTCCTCGGCCGTAAGCCGCTCGAACGGCCCACCCAGGCTCGACGCGGCCAGCCCCTCGAAGTGGGCATTGACCGACGAGTCGACGACGCCGACTGTCTCGTCGCCACCTGCTGGATTCGTGACATCGTTCTGGGGAGGTTCGCAACCAGCCAACGACAACACTGCGATTGACGTGAGGGCGCTGCACTTCAAAAACGAAAAGCGCATACACATGGTCCACCTCCGGCGTTAGTGGCTCCATGGTACTCGAGAGCGTCAGAGGACCGCTACCCGGGAATTACCTCTAACGAATTTGACATGTGACCAGGCTGTTGGGTCGAGAGTTTACACGTGACCGAGCCCCTGGGTCATCCGATTATTTTTCGTCTCGGCAAAACCCCAGATTTTGTTCACGCGCAGGCGCGTCTTCTTTCTGTTCTTCTCATTCTTCTCATTTCACGTCAGCGCTTTCACAACTAAATCCTTCGCTAAATGCGCGCGTTCCGCGTCGAAGGGCGCGACGCGTAGCCAGTTTCGCTACGCTTTCGATTCCCTCGCTGCTACATGATTGACGGTTTCGCGGCTGATCAGTGCTGGGCTGATCCTTGGACCACGCGTCGGTGTGCGCCTTTGCCACGCACCACGCGACGCTCGCGCAGCACTTTTGACGGCAGTTGGCTGGTGAGGCCCTGCCCGCGGGATCGAAACTGGATCGAGAACTGACGGTGTAACCACCGCGAGCCGCGCTCGCGCACTTGCTCCCAGGACAGCCCAGTGACTTCCTTGACCAAACGATAGCACGCGCTCGGATGCCTGCGGCAACGGAACGCGATGTGACACAGCGATACGCCACGCCGTTCAGCCGTTAAGACCCACGATTCCACCAAGGCCCACTCCGCCAGCCGGTGCAGCGGCGGCAGCCCTTCCTCTTTTAGTATGCGAGCCAGCTTGAAGCGATTCGGCAGACCGAGCTGACGGGCAACTTTCGCCGCATTGCCGATCGATCCTTCCGACAAAAAAATCGCCTCAACGATGGCGCGCGGCATCAACGGCATCGCGGGACGCGCGGACCGAACGATCGACAGCAGCTGCGTGAGCATGGTAAGGGAAAAGCATAGCAGGGCGACGCGGCGATCGGCAACGCCGTGCTCAAATTGTACTAGCCCGCTTCGACCTTCGCTCCCGAGTATTCCCTCCACAATGAATGCACAGTGCAGCCGCCAATGACGGCACTTGCCGTAAAGCCTGTTGCGACGCTGATCGGCGGCGCGGTGGGTGCGGTCATCTTTCTCGTCCCGAGGATTATCGCCGGGCATTCCGGAACGCTCATCCTGCTCGCCGTCTACACCGGCATCGTCCTGATCGCGTACATCATCGGGGCGGTGACCGTAGGCGACTTCGCGGGGGAGTTCTTCCGCGGCCTGCTGATTGGCGCCACTGCAGCGATGAACTGGGCCGTAGCCTCGATCTTGTACCCGTCGCTGTTCGGCTCCGCTGCCGGAGCGATTCTCGCCATCATTGCCGGTGTCTACCCATTCCTCTCGGTTTTCTCTGTCATCTCGCAGAATCGGGTGTACTCGGGCCTACTCGGATATCTGAATTGGCTGCTGCCCATGTCCTGGCTGGTCGTCGCCCTCGGCTTTGCGTTTTTCCTGCTCGGTCTCCTCGGGGCCCTGATCGGCCTCGCCGGCGCGACCTTCTTCCAGCTCGAGAAAATCGCGTTCCACTGGCAAACCGGCACGCTGTTCACGAAGGGCGGATGGATCAGCAACCTCAACCCCATCGACACCGCGTTCAACATGGGGAATTTCGCGTTCGCCGACGTCGAATTCGGCGAGATGGCCGAGGAGCACGAATCTGGTCACACCCTGAATCTCGCCGCGTTCGGCAGCGCGTTTCACTTGATTGGCGCGTTTGATGAGAACGTGATCAGCGGCGCGAACGCGCTCTCCGAGCGACTCGCGGAGAGCCATGTCCCAAACACCACCGCTCCCTCACTCGCTATGTGGGGATGATAGAAACCCTAACGGAGGAACAATGGGAACTTCAGCTACGCCCGACGTTTCGAATTACATCGAGAAGCTCCGCCAACTCATCCCCGCGCGGACCCTCGGCCTGTATGTGCTGCTGATCGGGATTGTCTCAGCCATGCCCAAAATTCGGGTGGGCGCTCGTGGTGGTCGCCGCCGCGTGCGCGCTGCTCAACTTTATCGGACGTATTGTTTCGGACAAGGCGGGCATTGCCGACGCCGCCATTTCTACCGGAGCCTTCATTCTGCTGACCATGACGCAGCGCTTCACCGGCCCCTTCGCCGCGTTCGGCGACAGCCAGTGGATCTTCCTCCTGGCGTCCATTCTCGCCGCCGTGTACGTCACCGCGGTGGGGTGGTTCTGGAAGCCGACGCCGAAGGCCTAAAGCCCGAGCCACGTGCGATAAATCGGCAGCCATCTCTCGAGGATCACGACGGGATAGTCGTGGTTCTCCTTGCACGCCCACGTGGCACGAATGCAGGCGCCGGCGATGTCCGCCCAGCGCGTCGAGTTGTTCACCTTGGCGCGCTCGCGGGCGAGCCAGTGCGCTCCACCGTTGTAGGCGGCCAGCGTGAGTCGCCAGCGGTCGTCCGCCGTGGCGGCCCACCCATAGCCCTTATGCAGGTTGTAATCGTAGAGCGACAGCGCGTTGAGCGCCCAGTTCGGATCCGTCGGGCATCCCGCCACGCTCGGGCACCGGGCACGCACCTCGGGCGGCAACAGCTTCGCGTACTGGGCCGCCGTGGCCGGCGTGAACTGGGCCATCCCGCTCGCGAAGGCGCTTCTGGCCTCGGTGCGCCACCGGCTTTCCTGATGGACTTGGGAAAACCCGATCGTGGGCGACTCGGCGAGCGCGAAATAGAAACGCCAGATCCGGATGAAGTTGTCCCGATGGGC
>Ga0208454_1000711_pt1 | contig 17003 bp, 17 predicted proteins | sample EasRivMeERMZT100_FD_187530 | JGI IMG/M metagenome (GOLD analysis project Ga0208454, IMG submission 187530) | Soil microbial communities from meander-bound floodplain in the East River, Colorado, USA - East River MetaG ERMZT100 (SPAdes) (version 2) | ecosystem: Environmental > Terrestrial > Soil...
CGACGTAAGTCGAGACGAAGTCGCCGGGCTTGGGCAGCTCGGCCTCGAGGCCGAGGAAGTTCCAGGTGTGGCCGCGGAAGATGCGCGCCTGCTCGAGCTCGAACAGCTCCGGGTCGACGTGCAGCGCGAACGGAACCTGCGTGAAATCCGCGCTCGGCCAGTGCAGGCTGCTCGTCACCGCAGCGCGCCTAGCGTAGCTTGTCGGAGAGCGCCTTCAGCTCGCTCGTCGGCTCGGGCGCGCGCTTCGCGAGGTGCTCCCAGTAGGCATCGTAGGCGGCCTTGCGGTGCCCCGGCCCGAAGTCGACGATCTGGATGCCGGCGTCCTTGATCTTCTTCTCGTCGGCGGCCTTGCGCTCGGCGACCCAGCGCACGTTCTCGGTCTCCAGCCACGTCGCCATGCGATTCAGGAACGCCTTCTGGTCCTCGCGCAGCGAGTTCCACTTGTTCAGGTTCACCACTACGTTGACGAGCACGTTGTAGAAACCCGGGTCGATGCGGTACTTGGTGTGCGGGCCCCAGCCGAGGTCGAACATGCCGATCGCCGGCCAGCCGTAGCCGTCGACCACGCCGCGCTCGAGCGCCGTGAGCACCTCGCCCGGCGCGGTCTGCACCTGCGACACCCCGAGCGTCGAGAAGAGCGGCGCGTAGTTCGGCGTGGTGCGCAGGCGCATGCCCTTCAGCTGGCCGCCGGCCGGCGGCTTGCTGGTCCAGATGTGGAAGCCGATGCCGTCGCCGTAGGCGCTCAGCAGGTGCGAGTTGATCTTCTGGTTGGTGTACTTCTGCAGCGCCGCCCAGAACGGCGTCTTCTTGAGCTGCGGGGTGTGCAGCGGCACCAGGATCTGGGCGTCGCACTCCGGGCAGACGTTGGTGTAGAAGGTGGGCGCGATCGACACCATGTCGACCACGCCGTTGCGGATCGCGTTGCCCTGCTCGAAGGTCGGGATCGCGTCCGGGCCGCCGATCAGCTTGATCTGCACCAGGCCCTTGCCGTCCTTGTTCGCCTGCTCGACGAAGCGCACGAAGATCTCGCCGAAGGTGGTGTTGCGCGGCACGAACACCACCGCGTTGAGCGTCGTCTCCTGCGCGGCGGCGGTGCCGGCCGCCGCGAGCAGGGCGAAGAATGCTGCTCTCAGTACTTTCATTTGTGCCTTCATGGTGTCCCCCTCCTAGGTTTTCGAAAGGCGTTCCAGCACTTCGTCGGCGGTCATGACGTCGCCGAACTGCTGGATGAAGATCTCGAGCGACGCGAGGTGCTCCTCGTCGGAAAGCGCGGCGCAGCAGTCCGACACCATGATCGACTTGAAGTCGAGCATCATGGCGTCGCGCGCGGTGGAATCGCAGCAGACGTTGGTCTTGGTGCCGGCGACCAGCACGGTGTCGACGCCGAGGTTGCGCAGCACGCGCTCGAGCGTCGAGGCGCCGTGCGCGAGCGCGCTATAGCGGTTCTTGACGAGCGTCACGTCGCCCGGCGCGACCTCGAGCTCCTTCCACACCGCCTGACGCGCGGGCGCCAGGCTCTCGGCCATGCGGCGGCGCACGTCCGCGTTGCGCACCACGTGCCCGAAGAACACCTCCCAGTCGCTGTGGCCGTTCTGCACGGTGTTGGCATGCAGGATCCAGACCACCGGCACGCCGCGCTCGCGCAGCGCCGCCGCGAAGCGGTTGATGTTCGGCACAATGGCGCGCGCCGCCGGCACTTCGCCCGGCGCGCCGGGCATGCAGAACGTGTTCTGCATGTCGATCACGAGGAGCGCGGTCTTGGCTGCCTCCAAGCGCGTGAACCAGTGCAGATCGCCGCGGCGCGCGACCACGCGCTCGACGATGTGCGGCCGGATGGAAACCTTGTGCATCCCGGCGGATTGTAGGATAAGGATGGGCGCATGCGCGAGGAATACGGGCGCGAAGCATTCAGCGAGCTCGTGGGGCGCGGGCGGGTTCACCGCCGCTTCTACACGGACCCGGCGGTGTTCGCGGAGGAGCAGGCGCGGATCTTCCGCCGCGTGTGGCTGTGGCTCGGCCATGAGAGTCAGCTCAAGCGGCCTGGAGACTTCTTCACCGCGCGCCTCGCGGGCGAGCGCGTAATCGTGGCGCGCCATGCCGACGGCGCGATCCATGCCTTCCATAACCGCTGCACGCATCGCGGCGCCGAGGTCTGCCTGGCTGCCGCGGGAAACGCGCGCAGTTTCGTATGCCCCTACCACGCGTGGACTTATCGCACCGACGGCTCGCTCGCTTCGGTGCCGCTCGAGCAGGGCTATGGCGCGGAGTTCCGCGGGCGCATGGCGGGATTGCGCCTGGAGCCGGTGGCGCGCGTCGCGTCCTACCGCGGATTCCTCTTTGGCAGCCACGCCGCCGAGGGCGACGACCTGGAGACCTACCTCGGGCCCGAAGTGCGCGCCGCCTTCGACAACCTGGTCGAGCGCGCGCCCGAAGGCGAGGTCGAGCTCGCCGGCGGCAAAACCGTGCAGCGCTACCGCGGCAACTGGAAGCTGCAGCTCGAGAATTCGATCGACCTCCTGCATCCGCGCATCCTGCACCGCAGCGCGATCGACGCCGCCGACCGCGTAGACCACGGTGGCGGACCGCCCTCGATCGAATGGGACATCGTCAAGTCGAACGGCCTTACCTTGCGCGAATGGGACGGCATGCGGATCGCCGCCATGCCGCGCGGCCATTGCTGGATGGCCGGTTTCCTCACCAAGGCGATCGACGAGAATCCGCTTCAGGCTCGCTACCGAAAAATCATGGTCGAGCGCCACGGCGGGAAGCTCGCCTCCGAGATCCTCGCGTTCAACCGCCACAACACCATCGTCTACCCGAACCTGTTCGTGAACTCGCGCGTGGCGCAGATCCGGGTGTTGCAGCCGGTGAGCGTCGACTGCACCGAGCAGCACGGCTACATCTTTCGCCTCAAAGGCGCGCCCGACGAAATGTTCGAGGCGTCGGTGCGCATGGTGAACACCAACAATTCGCCCTCGTCGATCGTCACCAGCGACGACCACGAGATCTTCGAGCGCATCCAGCGCTCGCTCGCCGGCGGGCGGCACGAATGGGTCGACCTGTCGCGCGGCCTGGAAGAGGAAGAGGCCGCGGTCGGCACCAACGAGCTGCCGATGCGCAACCAGCACCGCGCCTGGGCGCAATACATGGAATGAGTCTCGAGCGCTGGCACCGCGTGCAGCAATTTCTCTTCCACGAGGCGCGCCTGCTCGACGAGCGGCGGCTGCAGGAGTGGCTCGCGCTCTATGCCGAGGACGCGGAGTACTGGGTGCCCTACGCTTGGGAGCAGAAGAGCCCGAAGGACCACGTCTCGCTCTTCTACGAGACCGTGACGCTGCTGCGCATGCGGGTCGACCGCCTCGAGCGCGAGCTCTCGCCCCTCGACTCGCCGCCATCGCGCGTGAATCACTACCTCAGCAATCTGACGGTGGATGAACACGGAACGGAACTGGAAGCGCGCGCCTATCTCCTGTTTGCAGAGTACCGCCGCGAAGAGCAGCGCTGGTTCGCCGGCCGCGCCTCGTGGCGCCTGCGGCCGCAGGGCGAGAGTTTCCTCATCGGCGCCAAGCGCGTCGACCTGCTGAACGCCGACCAGGACAGCGGACACCTGCGCTTCGCGGTGCCGTTCTAGCGGATGAACGTCGCCGATCTCTGGCGCGCGAACAGCGTCCACCGCGCGGCCTATGTCGATCCGGGAGTGTTCGCGCTCGAGCAGGAGCGCATCTTCCGGCGCGCCTGGCTCTATGTCGGGCATGAGAGCGAGGTGCCGCAGCCCGGCGACTACGTCCTGCGGCGCCTCGGGCCGGACGAGGTGCTGCTCGTGCGCGGCGAGGACCGCAGCCTCGCGCTGCTGCACAACCGCTGCGCGCACCGCGGTGCGCGCATCGTCGCGCAGCCGGCGGGCAACACGCGCCAGTTCCGCTGTCCCTATCACGCCTGGACCTACGACCTCGACGGCCGCCTCCTCGGTATGCCGCTTCCCGAAGGCTATGCGGAGAAGATCGAGCTCGGCCTCGCCCGGGTGGCGCGCGTCGAGAGCTACCGCGGCTTCGTGTTCGGCTCGCATGCCGCGCAGGGCCCAGGGCTCGCCGAGTTCCTCGGCGGCCTGGCGAGCGCGTTCGACAACATGCTCGACCGCGCGCCGGCGGGGACGGTGTCGCGCTTCGGCGGCGAGCTGCGCCTGGAGTACCGCGGCAACTGGAAGATGTTTATGGAGAACGCGGTCGACCTGGTGCACCCGAACTTCGTGCACCGCAGCTCGGTCGAGGCAGCGCGCGCGCAGCCGCAGGCGCTCGCCGCCGACGCCATGACGCAGCAGGGCGCCCAGATGTTCCTCGCCAACGGCTTGCGCGCGCCCGAGTGGGACAAGGTCCCGCTGCATGCCTATCCCGGCGGGCATGTCTACATGGGAGGCTTCTACCGCAGCGGCGTCATCGCCCCGGAGCGCGCCGATCCCGCATACGAGCGCTACCGCGCGCAGCTCGTCGAACGCCACGGCGCGGAGAAGGCCGCGGCGGTGCTCGCGGTCGATCGCTTCAACAACCTGGTCTGGCCGACGGTGTCGGTGAACTCGCGCTTTGCCGCGCTGCGCGTCGTCCAGCCACTCGCCGCCGACCGCACAATGGTCGAAGTGCAGTGCTTCCGGCTCGAAGGCGCGGAAGCGGCGATGCACGATCTCACGCTGCAGTTCGTCAACCTCGCGGCTTCGCCGGCTTCCCTCGTGGCCTCCGACGACCTCGAGATTTTCGAGCGTTGCCAGCGCGGCCTGCAGAGCGCGGCGAGCGACTGGATCGACGTGCACCGCGGCGCACTCGCCGACCGCGGGCAGCCCGACGGCTCGACGCTCGGCAGCGGCACCAGCGAGCTCGCCATCCGACATCAGTTCGCGACCTGGCTGCAATACATGACGCGATGAAGGACGAGCTCGAGGCGTTCGTCCTGGCGGAGGCGCGCCTGCTCGACGAGCGGCGCTTCTCGGACTGGCTCGCGCTCTTCGCCGAGGACGGCGTCTACTGGGTGCCGACCAACCCCCGGCAGGCCTCGCCGCAGGAGGCGCTGTCGCTCTTCTACGAGCCCAAGCCGCTTCTCGCGATGCGCGTCGCGCGCCTCGAGCGGCCCGACATGCACGTACAGTCGCCCGCTTCGCGCACCGTGCACCACGTGAGCGCAGTGGAGGTCGGCGACCTCGAGGTGCGCTCGGCGCTGGTCGTGGCTGAGTGGCGCGCCGGCGACGCGCGCTGGTTCGCCGCTCGCGTGCTGCACCGCCTGCGGCGCGAAGCGCAGGGCCTGCGCATCGTGCTCAAACGCGTCGACCTCATCGACAGCGAAGCGCCGCAGCGTGCGATCGCCGTTCCGCTCTAGTGCGCATCGCTGACTGCCGCGAGCGCACCGTCGGCATCGGCGCCGACATGCGCAACGCCTCGATCGGCTTCGGCGCGATGACCGCCTCCGCGCTCGCGCTCGTCTCGGACCGCGGCCTCGTCGGCTACGCTTTCGATTCGATCGGCCGCTACGGCAAGGGCGCGCTGCTGCGCGAGCGCTTCCTTCCGCGCCTTCAGCGGGCGAAGCCCGAAGCGCTGCTCGATGCCGGGGGGCTCATCGACCCGGCGGCCTGCGCGCGTGCCGCCATGGCCGACGAGAAGCCCGGCGGGCACGGCGAGCGCCCTGGCGCCATCGGCCTGATCGAGGCGGCGGCCTGGGACCTGCGGGCGAAGGCACAGGATCTGCCGCTTTGGCAGTCGATTGCACGCTATTTTGGAAGGGAAGCTCAACCGCAGATCGCCGTCTATGCGTCCTGCGGCCACTTCCGCACCGACGACGTCCTCACCTTCGAGGTGAAGAAGGCGATCGACGCGGGCTACGCCTGCGTCAAGATCAAGGTCGCGGGCGAGATCGACTCCGACCTCAAGCGCCTGGAGCGCGCCGCGGCGTCGCTGCCGCGGCACGCGGCCTGGGCTGTCGACGTCAATGGGGCGCTTGAAGAAAAAAACATGAACCCATGGCTGGATGCGCTCGCGCCTTTCAAGCTTGCATGGATCGAGGAGCCGGCGCCGCCGCTCGACTTCGAGCAGCTCAAGGCCTGCGCGCTCTCGAGCGCCACGCCGCTCGCCACCGGTGAGAACCTCTTCTCCTTCGACGATGCGAGGAACCTCCTGCGCTATGGCGGCCTGCGCCCCGAGCGGGATTTCGTGCAGGTCGACCCACTGCTCTCCTACGGCGTGACGGAGTATTCGAAGATCCTCGCCGCCTACGAGGCGGCGGGATGGAAGCGCGCGCAGTTCCTGCCGCACGCCGGCCACTTGTTCGCCGCGCACTGCGTCGCCGGGCTGGGGCTCGGCATGGCCGAGGCGGCGCCCGATACCGCGCTGCCGTACGGCGGCTATTGGGACGGAGTGCGCGTCGCCGGCGGGCGCGTCACAATTCCGGACGTGCCCGGCGCCGGCTACGAGCGCAAGGCCAATCTCTACGCGCTACTGGAGTCCCTATGACAGCGAAGCTGCGCCATATCGCCATCTCGGTCCCGGAGCTGAAGACCGCGGCGGAGTTCTACAAGAAGACCTTCGGGCTCGAGGAAGTGAACTATGTCGAGACTCCCTACGGCGACGGGCTCTCGCTCAGCGACGGCGTCATCAACCTGACGCTCCTCAAGTTCCATTCCGACGACGCGGCGGGCGACGAGCGCGGCAAGGACTTCCATGGCATCCACCACATGGGCTTCATCGTCGACGACCTCGAGGGCTACTCGAAACGCGTGCAGCAGAACGGCGGGCGCTTCCACCGCGAGCTGAAGGGCGGCGGCGGCGTCGACTTCGAGCGCAAGTTCCGCGACCCCAACGGCGTGGTGTTCGACATCTCGCATAAAGGCTGGGTGGGAATCAAGGAATGAAAATCGCCGTGGTGGGCGGCGGCAACGGCGCATACGCCGCCGCCGCCGACCTGACCGAGCAGGGCCACGAAGTGCATATGTGGCGCCGGAATACCGGCGCTCTCAAGAGCGTGCTCACGCTTAAGGATGCGGAGGGCGAACGCAATGTTTCCGTTTCCACTTCAGTAGAAATCGGAGAAGCCTTGCGCGGTGCCGAGCTGGTCTTCATGCCCGATCCTGCGTTCACGCAGGCCGACAACGCGAAGCGCATCGCGCCGCACCTCGCCGACGGCCAGGTCGTATTCCTCGCGCCCGGAACCTTCGGCTCCTACGTCATGGCGAAGATCATTCGCGACGCCGGCAATCGCGCCGACTTCGCTTTCGCCGAGACCGGCACGCTGCCTTGGCTCACGCGCAAGCACGGCCCGACCACCGCCGCAATCACCGCGCGGGCGACACGGTTGCCCACCGGGGTTTATCCAAGGAAGAGCAGCGACTTTGCTCTTTCCGTAGTTCGAAAGGCATTCAAAAGCATTGAGCCGGTCGAGGACGCGCTTTCGGGCGCGCTGATGAACGCGGGCCCGATCATCCATCCGCCGCTCATCCTGATGAACGCCGGGCCGCTCGAGCACTTCGAGAAATGGGATATCCACAAGGAGGGCACGCAGCCTTCCATTCGCCGCGTGACCGACGCGCTCGATGCCGAGCGCATCGCGGCGCGCGTGGCCCTGGGCTACAAGGCGCCGCACTTCCCGCTGGCCGACCATTACCGCGCCGACGGCGACGAGTGGATGTACGGCCGCAAGGTGCACAAGAAGCTCACCGACTCGCAGGACTGGCGCGAGCGCATCGTGCTCACCGAGCACCGCTACATGCGCGAGGACGTAGAGTACGGCCTGGCGTTCCTGGTCTCGGTCTGCGAGCGCGCCGGCGTGCCGTGTCCGGTCGCGCGGGGGCTGCTCGCGCTCGGCTCCGCGGTCGTCGGCCGTGACCTCCGCCAGGAAGGCCGCACGCTCGAGAACCTCGGGCTGGCGAAAGCCGACTTGAAGGCGATTCTTTGAGGATCGCGGCTCTCGGCGCGGGGCGCATGGGCCGCGGCATCGGCCACGTCTTCGCCTACGCCGGCTACCCGGTCGACATCATCGACTTCAAGCCGGGCAGCCGCGACCTGCGCGAGCCGGTGATGAAGGAGATCGAGGGCAACCTGCGGCTGCTCGCCGAGCTCGGCCTGCTGGACGAGCGGCAGAAAAAGACCATCCTCGGACGAATCCACGTCGTTCCCTTTGCCGATGGCCCCGGGGCGCTGAAGGCCGCGGACGTCGTGTTCGAGGGCGTCACCGAGACGCTGGAGGCGAAGCGCGACGCCTTCGACCGCGCCTGCAAGCACCTGCGCCCGGAGGCCATCATCGCGTCGACCACTTCCTCGATGCTGGCCGACACGCTGGCGCAGATGGTGACCCATCCGGGGCGCTTTCTGAACGCGCATTTTCTGAATCCTGCGTATCTGATTCCCCTTGTCGAGGTCAGCCCGGCGAAGACGACGGATGAAGGGACGTTTGAGAAAACAAAGGCCCTTCTGGAATCCGCCGGCAAGGTCGTGGTGCGCTGCGCGCCTTCGCCGGGCTTCATCGTGCCGCGGCTGCAGGCGGCGGCGATGAACGAGGCCGCGCGCCTGGTGGAGGAGGGCGTCGCCACGCCCGAGGACATCGACAAGGCGGTGCGCGCCGGCTTCGGCCCGCGCTACAGCGCGATGGGCCTGTGCGAATTCATCGACTTCGGCGGACTCGACATCCTGTACTACGCGTCGAGCTCGATGGCGAAGGCGCTGGATGCGCCGCGCTACGAGCCGCCCGCGCTGGTGAAGAAGCTGATGGAAGAGGGCAAGCGCGGCGCGCGCGAAGGCCAGGGCCTCTACGACTGGCGCGGGCGCGATCTCGCGGCCTACCAGAAGGACCTGCTCGGCCGCTACGTGAACCTCTTCCGCTACCTGGGGATGCTGGCCCCGCCGCGCGATTAAGATGCGAGCGATGAGCTACCAGACCCTTCTCGTCGAAGAGCGCGGCGAGCACCTCCTTCTCGTGACGCTCAACCGGCCGCAGGTCCTGAACGCGCTCAATACCCAGATGGGCAAGGACAAGCTCGACTTGTGGACGAAGCTCGCCGCCGAGCCCGGGAACGTGCGCTGTGTAGTGCTCACCGGCGCCGGCGAGAGGGCGTTCTGCTCCGGCGGCGACCTCAAGGAACGCGACGGCATGACCGACACGGCATGGCGCGCGCAGCACGAGATCTTCGAGCGCGCGTTCATGGCGCTGATGGACCTGCCGCTGCCGGTGATTGCCGCGGTGAACGGCCACGCTTTCGGCGGCGGCCTGGAGATCGCGCTGTGCTGCGACTTCATCTACGCGGCGCGCAGCGCGCGGCTCGCTTTGTCGGAGACCCGGCTCGGCCTGATGCCGGGCGGCTGCGGCACCCAGAACCTGCCGCGCGCCGCCGGAGAGCGCCGCGCGAAGGAGCTGATCCTCACCGCCCAGGCGTTCGAGGCGCAGCAGGGCTACGACTGGGGCGTCGTGAACCGGGTCTGCGACAAGGTGGTCGACGACGCGCTCGCCACCGCGCGCGCCATCGCCGAGAACGGGCCGCTCGCCGTGCGCCAGGCGAAGAAATCGATCCACTACGGCCTGCAGATGGATCTCGCCACCGGCTATCGCTTCGAGATCGAGGCGTACAACCAGCTCGTCGGCACCGACGACCGCAGGGAAGGCGTGCGCGCGTTCAACGAGAAGAGAAAGCCCCGCTTCCAAGGGAAGTAGCGCATGACGCCCCCGTTCCGGGCCGATCACATCGGCAGCCTGCTGCGTCCGAAGAAGCTGCGCGAGGCTTTCCGCAATCTTTCGGGTGATGAGCTGCGCGCGGTCCAGGACGAGTGCATCCGCGAAGTGGTCAAGCTGCAGAAGGACTGCGGCCTCGAGGTCGTGACCGACGGCGAGTTCCGCCGCATCTCCTACTGGGAGAAGTTCGTGCGCCTCACGCGCGGGCTCGAGGTGCGCGATGCGGTGTTCACGTTTCACGATGCCGAGGGCCACGAGTCCAAGTTCACTGCGCCCTACGTGAGCGGCAAGATCGCGCGCGCCGAGCCGATCACGCTCGACGAGCTTGGGTTCGGGAACACCAAGATCACCATGCCGGCGCCCTCGACGATGCATTTCTATCGCTTCACCGATTGGGGTTCCGCGTACCGGGATCCGGATGCGTTCTTCGCCGATCTCGGCAAGGTCTACCAGGCGGAAATCGCCGATCTGGCCAAAGCAGGCTGCCGCTATGTCCAGCTGGACGAGGTGGCGGTGGCGATCCTGTGCGACCCCGCGGCGCGCGCGAAGGTGAAGGCCGCGGGTGAAGACCCGGACCGACTGGTCGATCTCTACATCGGCGCGATCAACCAGGCCGTGAAGGGCCGGCCGGCGGGCATGACCGTCGGCGTGCACGTCTGCCGCGGCAACTACAAGGGGATGTATCTCTCGGAAGGCGGCTACGACTCTGTAGCCGAGAAGTTCTTTGCCCGCACCGAGGTCGATCACTTTCTGCTCGAGTTCGACACGCCGCGCGCCGGCGGCTTCGCGCCGCTGCGCTTCGTGCCGAAGGGAAAGGGCGTGGTTCTCGGCCTCGTGAGCTCGAAGACCCCGCAGCTGGAGAGCATGGACGTTCTGCGAAAGCGCGCCGACGAAGCTGCACGCTACGTGGATTCGAAAAACCTGGCGATCAGCCCCCAGTGCGGCTTCGCCAGCACCATGGGCGGCAACCCGGTGACCGAAACGCACGAGCGCGCCAAGCTCAGGCTGTGCGTGGACGCCGCATCGGCGATCTGGGACTAGATGCGCATCCTCGTTGCCGGGGCCGGCCCGGCCGGCCTGTACTTTTCGTACCTGCTTAGGAAGAGAAACCCGGACTGGGAGCTGCGCGTCGTGGAGCAGAACCGCGCCGACTCGACCTTCGGCTTCGGCGTGGTGTTCTCCGACCGCGCGCTCGAGTTCCTGCGCGGGGACGATGCAGCCACCTACGACCTCATCACCCCGCAGATGGAGGCCTGGACCGACCTCAAGGTCGTGCATCGCGGCACGCCGGTGGTCATCGACGGCATCGGCTTCGCCGCCATCGGCAGGCTGAAGCTCCTGCAGCTCCTGCAGCGGCAGGCGGCGAGCGTCGGCATCGTGCCGGAATACGAGAAAGCGCTCACTTCCTCCGTTGCGGGTTATGACCTTGTCGTTGCGGCCGACGGAGTGAATTCGACCGTCAGGAGCTGGCACGACTTCGGCACGACAACCTCGCATCTGACCAACAAGTTTGCGTGGTACGGCACGCCGAGCGTGTTCGACACGCTGACGCAGACCTTCGTCGCGAACGAGCACGGCACGTTCAACGCGCACCACTACCGGCACGCGCCGCGAATGAGCACGTTCGTGGTCGAATGCGACGCCGCGACCTGGCAACGCGCCGGCTTCGCTTCGATGGACGAGGCCGCCACGCAGGCCTACCTCGAGAAGCTGTTCGGGCATCCTCTCGTGTCCAACAAGTCGGTGTGGCGGAACTTTCCCAACCTGCGCAACCGCCGCTGGTTTTTGGGGAAAACGGTGCTGATCGGGGACGCCTTGCGCACCGCCCATTTCTCGATCGGCTCCGGCACCCGGCTAGCGATGGAGGACGCGATCGCGCTCGCCACGGCCCTGCGCGAATCCGGAGATCTGGGGAAGGCGTTGGAAAGCTACGAGGCGGCGCGCCGGCCGGTGGTCGAGAAGCTGGTGGCGGCGGCGGACGCGAGCGGCGCCTGGTACGAGCGTTTTCCGGAGCACATGAAACTCGCGCCGCGCGAGTTCGCCTGGAGCTATATTCAGAGGAGCGGGCGCATAGACCCTGCCCGCCTGAGGAAGATTTCCCCCAAATTCGTCGACGGATAAATGCTCTTTCCTACTACCTTGGTCGGAAGCTACCCGCAGCCCGAGTGGCTGATCGATCGCAAGAAGCTCGCCGGACGCTTCCCGCCGCGCGTGCGAGCGCGAGAGCTATGGCGGGTCGAACACTCCTTTTTGCAGGAGGCCCAGGATGATGCGACCGTGCTCGCGATCCGCGCGCAGGAAGAAGCCGGGCTCGACATCATCACCGACGGCGAGACCCGGCGCGAGAGCTACTCCAACCGCTTCGCCACCGCCCTCGAGGGCGTGGACATCGACAATCCCGGCAGCGCGCTCGACCGCTCGGGGCATCCCAATCCCGTGCCACGCGTTGTGGGCAAGATCCAGCGCAAGCACCCCGTCGAGATCCAGGATTTGTTGTTTCTCAAAAAAAATACAAAAAAACTGGTGAAGATGACGGTTCCCGGCCCCTTCACCATGTCGCAGCAGGCGCAGAACGACTTCTACAAGTCGGAGGAGGAGGCGGCGATGGACTACGCCGCCGCGGTGAACGCCGAGATCAAGGACCTCTTCGCGGCCGGCGCGGACATCGTGCAGGTCGACGAGCCCTACATGCAGGCACGGCCGGAGAAGGCGCGGCAGTACGGATTGAAAGCTTTGAACCGAGCGCTCGAAAATGTTTCTGGTGTTACTGCCGTTCACATCTGTTTCGGGTACGCCGCGATCATCCACCAGCGGCCGTCGGGCTATTCCTTCCTTCCCGAGCTCGCCAGTTGCTCGTGTCAGCAGGTCTCGATCGAAACTGCGCAGTCCGGCCTCGATACCGTGGTTCTCGAAAAGCTTCCCGGGAAGAAAATCATGGTCGGCTGCATCGACCTTTCCGACATGACCGTCGAAACGCCGCAGAAAGTCGTCGAGCGCGTGAAGAATGCGCTCAAGCACGTCAAGCCCGAGAACGTGATCCTGGCGCCCGACTGCGGGATGAAATACCTGCCGCGCGAGGTGGCGTTCGGCAAGATGAAGGCGATGGTCGAGGGAGCGAAGCTGCTGCGTGCGGAGCTTGGAAGGTGAAGCCGCCGTTCCGGGTGGAGCACGTCGGCAGCTTCCTGCGGCCGCCAAGGCTGCTCGAGGCGGTGCGGGACCGCAAGGCGGGGCGCATCAGTGACGACGACCTCAAGCGCCTCCAGAACGAGTGCATCCGCGAGATCGTGACGTTCCAGGACGCGCTCGGCCTGCCTTCGATCACGGACGGCGAGTTCCGCCGCCGGAGCTGGTCGGCGGGGTTCATCGATGCCGTGGACGGCTTCGGCCTGCGCGACGGCACGCTCAGCTTTCGCAATGAGACCGCGGTGGTCGGCGTCGCCTCTTCGCCCTACGCCAAAGCGCCGCTCAAGCGCCGGCAGCGCATCGTCGCCGACGACTACCGCTTCCTCAAGTCCGTGGTGAGGCGCGGCGTGCCGAAGGTCACCATCGCCGCACCGGACGTGATGCACTACTTTCTCGGCCCGAAGGCCTTTGATGCGTACCGGGACAGGGAAGCCTTCTTCGCGGACCTGGTGAAGATCTACCGGGAGGAGATCGCGGACCTGGCGAAGGAGGGCTGCACCTATCTGCAGCTGGACGATACGGCGCTGCCGTGCAACTGCGATGCGCACGCGCGCGAGGACGTCGCGGCGCGCGGCGAGGACGCAGATGAGCTGACCGAGCGCTACGTCCGGCTCTTGAACGAATGTATTGTCCAAAGACCAAAAGATATGGCGGTCGGGATCCATCTCTGCCGCGGCAACCTGAAGGGCGCCTGGATGGCCGAGGGCGGGTACGAGCCGATCGCCGACGCCCTCTTCAACCGGCTAGACGTCGGCACCTATTGCCTCGAGTACGACACCGAGCGTGCCGGGGACTTCGCGCCGCTTCGCTTCCTGCCGAAGGGCAAGCGCGTGATTCTCGGGCTGGTGAGCACGAAGACGCCGCAGCTCGAATCGAAGGATGTTCTCAAGCGCAAGATCGACGAAGCGGCGAAACACGCGCCCCTCGGTCAGCTCGGCATCGGCCCGCAGTGCGGCTTCTCGAGCGGCGGCGGGAGCGGCCAGACGGTGACGCAGGACGATACGCGGCGCAAGCTCGAGCTCGTCATGGAGGTGGCGCATGACGTCTGGGGATAAGAAGAAGCAGGGCCTGGCCCGGGGACTCACCAACTACGGCGATCCCGCGTTCTCGCTATACCTGCGCCGTTCGTTCGCGAAGAGCATGGGCTATTCGAGCGAGCTGCTCGGCCGTCCGGTCGTCGGCATCGCCGATTCGAAGAGCGGCTTCAACAACTGCCATCGTCATTTCCCGGAGCTGATCGAGGCGGTGAAGCGCGGCGTGCTCGCCGCAGGCGCGCTGCCGATCGAGTTCCCCACCGTGTCGCTGGGCGAAGTGTTCCTGCATCCCACCTCGATGATGTTCAGGAACCTGATGTCGATCGACGTGGAGGAGATGATCCGCGCGCAGCCGATGGACGCGGTGGTGCTGGTCGGCGGTTGCGACAAGACCGTGCCGGCGCAGCTCATGGGCGCGGCGTCGGCCGACGTCCCGGCGGTCCAGCTTCTCGCCGGACCGATGATGCCGACCTCGTTCAAGGGCGAGCGGTTGGGCGCGTGCACCGATTGCCGGCGCTTCTGGGCCATGCACCGGGCGGGAAAAGTCGATTCGGCCGAAATCGAAATCATCGAAGGAAACCTGGCCACGACCGCCGGCACCTGCGCGGTGATGGGCACGGCTTCCACGATGGCCTCGATCGCCGAGGCTCTCGGCATGGCGCTTCCGGGAACCGCCGCCATCCCCGCCGTGCACGCCGACCGCCTGCGCGCCGCGGAGGCGACCGGCATGCGAGCCGCAGAGATGGCGAAAAGCCCGCTGCGTCCGTCTCAGATCATTACCGAAAAATCCGTAGAGAACGCGCTGCGAGTGCTGCTGGCGATCGGCGGCTCGACCAATGCGATCGTTCATCTGACCGCGATTGCCGGCCGCGCCGGTATTTCGATCGATCTGAAGAAGCTCAACGCGCTGTCGGACTCGACGCCCGTGCTGGTGGATCTCAAGCCGACGGGCCAGCACTACATGTCGGACCTGTACGCCGCGGGCGGCGTCGGCGCGGTGCTGCGCGAAATGAAACCGCTCTTGCACCTCGACTGCATGACCGTTGCGGGAGTGACGCTTGGCGAGGTGTTGCAAAAACTCCCTCCGTGGGTGGATCGAGCAGTCGTGCGTGAGTTCAAGAACCCGATTTCCCCCGTGGGGGGCCTGGTCGCCCTGTACGGCTCGCTTGCGCCCGGCGGCGCGATCCTCAAGCGCTCCGCGGCGGACCCGAAGCTCTTCGAAAGAGAAGGACGCGCAGTGGTGTTCAGCTCGCTCGACGATCTGTCCGCGCGCATCGACGATCCGGCGCTCGACGTGAACGCGGACGATTTCCTCGTGCTGCAGAACGCCGGCCCGAAGTCGGGCTACGCCATGCCGGAAGCGGGCTACCTGCCGATCCCGGCCAAGCTCGCACGCGCCGGCGTGAAGGACATGGTACGCATCTCGGACGCGCGCATGAGCGGCACGGCCTACGGCACGATCGTGCTGCACGTTTCCCCGGAGGCGGCGATCGGCGGCGCGCTTGCGCTGGTCAAGAACGGGGACCGGATCTGCTTGTCGGTTCGCGATCGGAAGATCGACCTGATGGTGAACGAAACAGAATTGCAAGAGCGGAAAAGCGCCTGGAAGGCCCCGGTCACGGCTCCTACGCGCGGCTACGCGAAGCTCTACATGGACCACGTGCTCCAGGCTGAGCACGGCTGCGACTTCGATTTCCTACGGAAGACTTGAGCTTGATGAGGCGGCGTGCATTCGTCACCGGATTGGTAATCGCTCTGACGGCTGCGGGCGTCCGCGCCCAAGCACCAGGGCGTGTGGTGCGCATCGGCGTATTGAGCTTCGGCGCTGCGCCCGCCCCGGGTGCGCCTGCGGAGCCGGTCGCCCGTCACTTGCGCGCGCTCGGTTATCGCGAAGGAAGCAACGTGGTCTTCGAGCGCCGCTATGCGGACGGCGTGCGGGAGCGCTACCCGGAATTTGCCGCCGAGCTCGTTCGCAGCAAGGTGGAGGTCATTTTTGCGCAGGGGTCGGATGTGGCTCACGCATTTCGCGACGCCGCTACGACCGTGCCGGTGGTGTTCGTGGTTAGCGACGATCCGGTCGCGACCGGGCTTGTCCGGAGTCTCGCCAGGCCCGGCGGCCTTTTCACGGGCGTCTCGCTCATGTCACCCGAGCTCGGGGGAAAGCGGCTCGAATATCTCAAGCTTGCGCTGCCCTCGCTGCGCCGCGTCGCGGTGCTCTACGACAAGGGGCACGAGTTCTATCTCGCGCACATGCGCTCCCCCGCCGAGAAGTTAGGCGTGGTATTGCTACCGATCGAGTTCGGCGGGGTCCCGGATCTCCCGGGTGCGTTTGCGGCGGCGGCGCGCGAGCGTGCGCAGGCGATGTTCGTTGCACCGACCCGATTTACGCTGTTTTACGCCTCGCGCGTCGCCGAGCTGTCGATCCAGCACCGCATACCAGCGATCTCGGCCTACGACATCTTCGCGAATGCGGGCGGCCTGCTCTCCTACGGCCCGATCCAGGACGATGCGATCGTGCGCGCTGCGGCGCTGATCGACAGGATCCTCAGGGGTGCCAAGCCTGCCGAGCTGCCTGTCGAACAGCCGACGCGCATCGTGCTCGTGGTGAACAAGCGCACCGCAAACGCGCTCGGCATTACATTGCCCCAGGCTCTCTTGCAGCAGGCCGAGCGCGTGATCGAATAGTCCTGGCTCAGCGGATGAAAGCACCCGCTAAGCTCGTCTGCCTCGAGGCATACTGGAACGAGAAGCTGTTCCAGAGCTATTCGGTCAAGGGGTTCTTCGAGGCGATGGCGCCGTTCCAGAGCCCGCCGCTTACGGTCGCGCATCGCTTCGTCGAATCCGAGGCCGGCCTCGCCTACTACGCCAAGCGGCCCGACGGCCTGATGTGGCGAAGGACGGAGCTGTTCGACACGCCGATCTACTACCTCGCGTTCCATGGCCGGCCGGCGACCGTGGTTTCGCTCACCGGGGACATCGGCTCGCAGCCCCTGATCGACGCCTTCGAAGGCTACGGCCGCGGGTACAAGAATCTGGCGTACTTCGCGTGCTGCAGCGTTCTCCGCGGCAAGAGGGGACGACGCTTCGCGCGCG
>Ga0208454_1000714_pt1 | contig 16931 bp, 13 predicted proteins | sample EasRivMeERMZT100_FD_187530 | JGI IMG/M metagenome (GOLD analysis project Ga0208454, IMG submission 187530) | Soil microbial communities from meander-bound floodplain in the East River, Colorado, USA - East River MetaG ERMZT100 (SPAdes) (version 2) | ecosystem: Environmental > Terrestrial > Soil...
TGTCCTGGCTTGGGACTCCCTGCGCCGCCATCGCGACGATTTGCGCACGTTGAATCAATCTCAACGGCAAACTTCTTCCATGAGTCCATGTGCGCAACACCGCACGTTCTTCCGGGGACAACAGGATAGGAGGCGCTATTTTCATGTCGCATAAGATAGCTTTCGTCGTAGATATAAGTCAAGTTAATTATGGGACACTACACTAGAGTGTGAAATTGGTTTACCGCTTAACAGCAAACCAAATCATTTTGCAACAAGAGCGTGAAATTCGACTGCATTCCGGTTCCATTGACAGGCGCAAGGGGGGCGGGTTAGCAAATTGGACGATATTAAGAATCGGAGGCGATATGGCAAATTCTCAGCTGGACGCATCATGGGCAGCAACTTGGGGCGATAAGAATTTCATTGAAGACTGGGCGAGCAAGGGCGGATGGCAGGCGCCGATCCGGGAAGTGCAGACGGCGATGGTGCTAAGGATGATTCCGCAGCCGATTGATGCGCCGATACGCGTTTTAGACATCGGTGCCGGTTTTGGCGCGTTGGCGGGCGCGGTCTTGAGAGATCGGCCCAACGCGATAGCCGTGTGTTTGGAAGCGTCGGAGGCGATGTTGAAGCTCGGTGCCGAGAAGAATTCCGACTTGAAGGGACGCATCAGTTTTATTCAAGGATCGCTTGAGTCGGCCGATTGGCTGAATCCGGTCGAAGGAACCTTCGACGCGGTGATCTCGTCCCGTGCGCTGCACCACTTTACAGAAAATCAACGGCGCCGGTATATTTTCAAGGAGGTTTTTAACTTGGTGCGCGACGGCGGCTGCTTCATCAATGCTGACAACGTGCGCGGCGCCACTAAGAGTTTGTCGGACCGTTATCGCAGCGCTCGGGACGAGTATCTCGACCGTTATGTACGACAATCGAGTGGCGGCAGAACCAACTTAGCGCAAGCCAAAGCAGCGGCTCCGAGCACCTATCATGGTCCGCACAATAACGGTTATCTCGACGAGGAATTGGCTTGGCTTAAAGAGGCGGGGTTCGTCGATGTCGATTGCTTTTGGAAGTTTACTACCACTGTGGTTTATGGCGGGTTTCGAAATTAGGGTCGTTCCAATCGTTCCAGACGTTCAAATCGTTCCAACCGTTTTGCTCGGACGGAGTTGACCAGGTTTCACTGCCTTGAATCGCAGGCGCACATAGTCAGCGAAGCAAGTTCCGTCTGATTTCTCGAGCGACGCTTGAAGATCATCGCGAACTTCACCGAGGAAGTGCCCACGCTCGGACACCGCGACCGATTTCGTGAAAGGTTGAGCGAAGACTTCGAGCCAATCGAGGATGTCGCCGGGGAGCTGGGTCGGGCGGGGGATCAGTTCGATGTAGTCGACCGTGAAGCCGTAGCGATTGAGCAGTTGAGTATATTCCTCAGGTGACGGGTAGTACCAAGGGTCGACGCTCCAGGGATCGATGCCGCGCTTGCGCAGCGTTCGGTGCAAAGCTTGGCGAATAGTATCGACATTTCCCTTGCCGCCAAACTCGCCGACAAAGCGGCCGCCGGGTTTGAGCGCGTTCGTTACGCTTTCAACAACTTTTTCGGCCTGTTTCATCCAGTGTAGCGCGGCGTTGGTGAAGACAGCGTCGAATCGCCGCTTGAGAGCAAGCCATTGCCCATCCATCACAGCGACCGGCACAGCTCGTGCCCGGGCGGCTTGCAGCTGGGCATGACTCGAATCGACGCCGTAGACTGCGCCGCCCGCCGCTACAATTTTTTCCGTTAGCGCGCCGTCGCCGCAGCCGAGGTCCAGGATCATTTCTCCTGGTTTGGCATCGAGCAACCGCAATAGCGGCTCGCCGAGGTCGGAGACGAAGCGCGCGTTCTTGGCGTAGCTCTCGGGATTCCACGAAGTTGATTGGGCCATTTTTGCAACCGTAACATTTCGCCTTCGTCTTGAAAAACCGGAATTTAACCGTACTCTGATTCCATTCGCTTATGGCTACTAGAGACGCGGATCTATCATCGTTGAGAATCGACCGGCCGTCGCAGGGGGCGAGTCGCCCGCGTAAATCGTTCGGTAAGATCATCGTCTGGTTGCTGGTGTTGGCTGGCCTGTTTGGGGCAGCGTTCTTTCTGAGAGATCTCTTCAATCCCGGTATCGAAGTCCAGCTTGCTACCGCGTCTTTGAGCTCGCCGTCACAAGCCAATGCAGTTTTAACCGCGAGTGGTTACGTGGTCGCGCGGCGCAAGGCCGCGGTGGCGTCGAAAGGCACCGGCACGCTGGTATTTCTTGGTGTCGACGAAGGAGACCGAGTCAAGAAAGGCCAGCTCATCGCCCGGCTGGAAGACTCGGATGTCGCCGCGGCGTTGCAGCGTGCGCGAGAGAATCTTCGCGTCACCCAAGCCGATCTAAACGAGGCCAAGCAGTCGCAGGAGCGCATGCGCATCTTGCTCAAGCAGGAGTTGATCGCGCAAGCTGAGTACGATGTTGCCGAGGCGCGTTATCAGCGGGTGATCGCGACCATCGATGCGGCCAAGTTCGCGGTGCGGGAGGCGGAAGTCGCCGTCGAAAATACCCGTATCGTTGCTCCCTTCGACGGCACAGTTCTGAAAAAGAACGCCGATGTCGGCGAGATCGTCGCGCCGCTGGCCGGCGCCGCGAGCTCAAAAGCCGCAGTGGTGACCATCGCCGATATGTCGTCGCTGGAAGTCGACGCCGATGTTTCCGAGGCGAACATTACCCGGGTGACGCCGGAACAGCTTTGCGAGATCACGCTCGACGCCTACCCGCAGCAGCGCTATCCAGGTTACGTGACGAAAATCGTGCCGACGGCGGACCGTGCCAAGGCGACGGTTATGGTCAAGATCAGATTTCGCCAGTACGATGAGAAAGTCTTGCCGGAAATGAGCGCGAAGATCGCTTTTCTCGCCGCAGGGTCCAATGCGGGCGCGAGTGAATCTAAACCTTTACTCACGGTGCCGGCATCCGCGGTCGCCAGTCGCGACGGGCGTCAAGTGGTATTTCAGATTAAAGACGAGCGCGCCGTAGCGGTCACCGTCACCACGGGGCAAAAGCTCGCCGGTTTGCTGGAGATCAAGAGCGGTCTTCAGGAAGGTGACAGAGTGATCGCCAAGGTTGACGAGCAACTCAAGGCCGGCGCCAAGGTCAGCCAAAAAACCAAGTGAATTCGCGAGCGGGGTTCGAACCCCGCTGCCAATTAAAATATGGCAAAGGGGATGCTCGCCCCCTTTTGGAAACTCCATTGAATTGTGCCCGCCTCAAGAGGCGGGGTTTACATTGATTTAAGTAGCCCGCGCAATGCAGCCGCTGATCCAGGTCCAAGATCTCTTCAAGTCGTACAGGCGCGACAGTTTGGAAATCCCGGTTCTGCGCAATATCAACCTAGAGATCGCCGAAGGTGAATTCATCGCGTTCATGGGGCCGTCGGGTTCCGGCAAAACTACCTTGCTCAACTTGATTGCCGGCATCGATAAGCCAACCTCGGGAACGATTGTCATCGCCGGCACCGATATCAGCGAGCTCAATGAAACCGAGCTTGCAGTCTGGCGCTCCCGTAACATCGGTTTCATTTTTCAGTTCTACAATTTGATTCCCGTGTTGACCGCGCTGGAGAACGTCGAGCTGCCGCTCATCTTGTCGCCGCTATCGAAACGAGAGCGGCGCGCCCATGCTGAGACCGCGCTCGAAATCGTCGGTTTGGCCGAACGCATGGACCACTACCCGCGCCAGCTTTCCGGTGGGCAGGAGCAGCGCGTCGCGATCGCCCGCGCGATCGCCACCGACCCGGCGATCATTGTTGCTGACGAGCCGACCGGCGATCTCGATAAGAATTCGGCAGAAGAAGTGCTCAATTTGATCGAGCGGCTCAACCGCGAGTTGAGCAAGACAATTCTGATGGTGACTCATGATCCCCGCGCTGCCGAACGGGCGCGCGCGGTACGGCAACTGGATAAGGGGGAGTTAGCGTAAGGATCTTGGGGGCCTAACGCATGGAATGAGGAACGTTCAAACCGTTCAAACAGTTCAAGTGGTTCAACTCCCTCCACATCTTTCCTCCCCACGTCGCGGGGGAGGACGAAGGAGGGGGCTTGATCGTTTTGAACGGCTTGAACGATTGGAACTTTAACGTCGAGGCGCAAAAGGCGCGAGGAAATTTACCGGGAATTTTGCAGAGTAGGACACTCGTCGTGGAGTTACTGAAGCTTCTCCTGAGAAATGCGCTGCGCCACAAGCTGCGCAGCACGCTCACCATTGTCGGTGTGGGCGTGGCGGTGATGGCGTTCGCGCTGCTGCAGACCGTGGTGACGGCTTGGTACGCCGGGGTCGAGGCTTCGGCGGCGAACCGGTTGATCGCGCGTCACGCCGTGTCGTTTGTGTTTACACTGCCGCTCGCGTACCGCGATCGAATCGCCCAGGTGCCGGGTGTTAACCGGGTCACCTTCGCCAGTTGGTTTTCCGGCGTGTACATCGATAAGAACCAATTCTTTGCCCGCCTCGCCGTCGATTCCGAGACCTTCTTCGAAGTTTATCCCGAGTATCTGTTGGACCCGCAGCAGTTCGAGGTGTTCAAGCGCGAGCGCAACGCCTGCATCATCGGCCCCGACCTCGCCGAGCGCTACAACTTAAAGATCGGCGACATCATGCCCGTCGAAGGCGATATTTATCCCGGTCAGTGGGAGTTCGTCGTGCGCGGTATTTACCAACCGCGCGACCAGATTACCGATCCGTCAACCATGATGTTTCACTACAAGTATTTGGACGAAAGGGTGCGCCAGGAGATGCCCCATCGCTCCGGCGAGATCGGCTGGTATATCGTGCGCATCGACGATCCGGATAATTCCGCCGCGATCTCCGAGGAAATCGACAAGCTGTTCGCCAATTCCCGGGCCGAGACCAAGACCGAAACCGAGCGCGCCTTTCAGCAGAGTTTTCTGTCCGCCGCCAGCGCGGTGATTACCGCCATGAACATTATGTCATTCGTGATTATCGGCATCATCCTGCTGGTTGTCGGCAACACCATGATCATGTCCGCCCGCGAACGCACCCACGAGTTCGCGGTGTTGAAGGCGCTGGGTTTTTCCGGTGGGCAGCTGTTTTTTTTGATCGCTGGCGAGTCGTTGATCCTATCGATCTTGGGCAGCGCGCTCGGCTTGGCGCTAACAATTCCCGCCGTCGAAGGTTTTCAGACCGCGCTGCCGAAAGGCTGGTTTCCGGTTTTCTTCATCAAGCCGGAAACCGTATTAATTGGTTGCGCCGCCGGCTTGCTGGTCGGATTGCTGGCTGCGATCATTCCACTGCGCCGCGTCTTAACCACGCGGATTGTCGAGGGGCTGCGCTTCGCCGGGTAACGAAGAGATTTCACCACCGAGACGCGGAGATCGGTCTTCGTAGGGGCGGACCTATGTGTCCGCCCTTCCGGAGGGCCGACACGCAGGTCGGCCCCTACACCGACCCCCGTGCCTCGGCAGTGAAGCATATTCAGTTGTATTTTCATGATGCAATTGCCTCTCAAATATATCATCCGTAGTTCGATCTCACGGCGGCTCACCACGGCGATCACGATGGTCGGCATAGCCTTGGTGGTTTTTGTCTTCACCGCCGTGCTGATGATGGCGAACGGGGTGCAGAAAACCTTAAGATCGACGGGTTCGGATGACAACCTCTTGGTCGCGCGCAAAGCGGCGACGAGCGAAATCATGAGCATCATGGATCGCGAGGCTGCCGGCATCATCGTCAACCTGCCGCAAGTCGCGCGGGCGGCCGATGGCACGCCGATGAGCTCTAAAGAAGTGGTGGTGATCATCAATCTCAACAAGCTCGGCGCCGCCGGCATCAGCAACGTCACAGTGCGCGGCGTCGAGGAAGCCGCCTTTCAGTTGCGCCCGCAGGTGCGAGTGACCGAAGGCCGGATGTTTCGTTGGGGCGCCCGGGAGGTCATCGCTGGCGCCGGCATCACCAAGCGCTTTGCCGGCGCGCAGATCGGTGGGAAAATAAAATTCGGCGGCGATGTATGGAACGTCGTCGGACTTTTCGATGCGGACGGTAGCGGCTTCGACTCCGAGCTGTGGGGCGATCTCAATCAGATCGCCGATGCGTTCAGACGCTCGTCGTTCTCGACAGTGACCGTCAGGCTCAAAGATCCCAGCGATCTTGCCAGCGTTTTGGCGGCCTTCGCAAGCGATAATCGGTTGCAATACTTCGCCCCCAAACGGGAAAAGCAGTTCTTCGAAGAACAGTCCGAGATGATGGCCAAGTTTATCCGCATTCTCGGCATCTTCATCACCGTCATTTTCAGCACCGGCGCGACCATCGGCGCCATGATCACGATGTACGGCTCGGTGGCAAATCGCACGACGGAGATCGGCACGCTGCGCGCCTTGGGCTTTTACCGACGTAGCATTTTACTGGCGTTTCTGATCGAGTCTTTCGTTTTATCAGTTGGCGGCGGATTGCTCGGATTAGGCTTTGCGTCGGTCCTTCAATTCTTCTCGATTTCGACGCTCAACTTCGGCTCTTTCTCTGAATTGGCATTTTCCTTCGCGCTCTCGCCTTCGATCATTGCGACCTCGCTTGGCTTTTCGCTGCTGATGGGTTTGATTGGTGGTTTTTTGCCGGCGGTGCGGGCTTCCCGGTTAAATATCGTTCAGGCGTTGCGAGCAGTGTAAAAATCGGCCGCACAATTCGCGTAGATGGAAAATGATGACGGGTAGGGACGCGATTCGCACTCCTACCGATTGTTGAACCTTGGCAATTTCAATAGGTATCAAACATCCTTTGAATCTGGTCGGCGTTATTTGTTTTGGTCAGCGCCAACGCGAGGAGCAGTCGCGCTTTCCAGGGCTGCAAGTTATCGCCGGCGACGAAGCCGCGTCGTTGCAGACCGGGGCTTCGGACGACACGGCCCGAGGCGACACGGCTGCACAGGCACATGAGCATGCCGGTTTCTTTGAAGCATTTGTCGAAGGCGGCGTCTTCAGGCGGCGTGGGGCGTCCCGCGCCGGTGCCGGCGCTGACGATGCCTTTGGCTCCGGCCTTCGCCGCGGCTTCGATCATCGTGCCGTCGGCGCCGACGTATGAGAGCACCATGTCGACGCGCGGTAGCGAATCTAGATTGCGCACGTCGAACTCCGTCGCGGTCGTGTGTTTGCGCACCGGCGTGTGGTAGTAAACGATCTTGCCATCGCCATCGGCAAAACCCAGCGGGCCTAAGTCGCGCGATTGAAAAGCTTCGACGCGGTAGGTTGCGTTTTTCGTCACGTCGCGGCCGTTGAAAATCGTATCGTTCATCACCAGCAAGCAGCCGCGGCCTTTGGAGCTGGGATCGGCGGCGACTTTGATCGCGTTGACCACATTCAAATAGCCATCCGCACTGATCGCTGACGCCGGCCGCATGGAGCCGACGACGATCACCGGTTTGTCCGTCTTCAACGTTAGATTGAGAAAATAGGCGGTCTCTTCGATCGTATTCGTCCCGTGCGTGATGACGATGCCGTCGGCTTTGTCTTCGTCGAAAATTTTGTGAATCGTGCGCACTAGGTCGAGCCAGTCTTTGTCGATCAACGCGTGGCTCGGCAAGCGGCGAAAAGGAATTTCCTGCACCTCGGCGATGCTCTTCAATTCCGGCAACTGCTGCAATAGCTCGCCGTCATTCAAGCGCTTGCCCGCTTCGATGTACCAAGCGAGATCGAGACGGTCCTTGCCCACCGAATCGATGGTGCCGCCGGTTAAGATTAACGCAACTCTGGGTAAATTGGCCATGAAATATGTCCTTCTTTCAATCAAAGATTGGGTGTCGGTCTGAAGTTTTTACCTGTCCCTCGGTGTAAGTTCAAGTCGTTCAAGCCGTTCAAAACGTTATCGGACGGATGCCTCGTATTGAGGAGGAGCACGAACACGAGCGACGATCACGACGCCTTCAACTCTGGCAGCGCCTCCTTGGCAAATCTCTCGATCTGTTCCTGTCGTTCCGGATAGTGCGGGATCATAAACTGGAGACCGATATGGGTGACGCCGACGGCGATGAACTGCTGCAACCTTTCGGTGACCTGTTGAACGTTTCCCTTGAGGTAATCGGTGATTTGCGGGCCGGCGGTTGGCGTTAACTCGACGGGTAAGCAACACGCCAGCGTGATATCGTCCGGGTTGCGGCCGGCTTTCTTGGCCTCGGCTCGGACGTTTTCGAATCCGGCTGCTAACGCCTCGGGCGTAACTCTGACGAAATAGGGAAACCAAGCGTCGCCGTATTGGCCGGCGCGCCGCTGGGCGTATTTGCCTTCGCCGCCGACCCAGATCGGCACGCGCGGTTTTCTGAACGGCTTGGGCAAGAAGGCGATGTCGTTCACATGGTAATAATTGCCGTGGAAGCTGATGTGCTCTTCGCTCCACAGTTGTTTCAGCAGGGTCAGTTGTTCGTCGGAAACTTTGCCGCGCTCTTTGAACGGCGCGTTCATGGCGGCGAACTCCTCTTCCATCCAACCGACGCCGACGCCCATGATCAACCTGCCGGTTGAGAGGTGATCGATGGTCGTGGCGATCTTCGCCCAGTGCAGCGGATGGCGATAGGGAAGCACCATCACGCTCATGCCGAGTTCGATCTTCTCGGTGCAGCCGGCCAGAAAGGCTAGGCAAGTCAGCGTGTCGAGAAACGGCCGGTCTGGCGGCACGATGAATGTCGCTTCCTTGCTATAGGGATAGGTCGTGTTGATTTTCCATGGCATTACCAAACGATCGGCGGCCCACACTGAATCGTAGCCAAGCGTTTCGGCTTGCTGCGCCGCTTGCATGAGCGTCTTGCGGCTCGCGGCTCGGCCTGACACGGGTAGGAACACACCGAACTTCATCGTTGACCTCCTTGAGAAACTTTGTTGCCAGCAATTGGCGCGACGGTTAGGGTTTATCTCGTTATCGCGCTCTGTGGTTCGAATAACATAAAGGATTCGAAATGGCCATTTGGCTTCTGTGTGGCCAGACAAGTTCTTCGATTGTTCGGTATCAGTAACATCTCGACGGCAATTGTAAGTTAAAGCGTGGAGGCCGTGATTGATGCGCTTTCAATTGTGAATCGTGGATTTTAGGAGGTCTTATGCACTTGCTTGTTCGCGGCGCACGCTTTCTGATGGTAGTGGTCTATGTTTAGGCGGCGGCGCTGCAATACAACGATCCTGACCCGCTGCGCTGGGCGGCGATTTATCTGTCGGCGGCTGCCGCCTGTTCACTCTATATAGTTGGCCGCCTGAGTTGGTAAATCGCTGGGATCATCGCTCTCATGAACTTAGTTTAGGCCGGCGCGATAGCGCCCGGCGTCTGGGGCCAGGTGAGTTTGTCACAAATGTTTGAGACCTGGAAAATGACCAACCCGGTAATTGAGGAAGCGAGGGAGATGTGCGGCCTGCTCATTGTCGCAGGCTGGATGGTCGTGCTCGGCATCGCAGCCTTTGGAGAACTGCCGGCGATTTGATGGGACCGGGGAAGAAACTGCGTCACTCAGGAATGAATTTGCATGCTGGCAAGGAGCCAGGCCGTGCGCGACGAGGTCACCACCGTCACCGGTGGCCCCGTCAAGCCCGGCAGAGCACCGAATCTCTTGGCCTGCGAAGTTCCGCGAGCCTCATGACTTTGTCGATCAGGAATCTGAGACTGCCGCCGGCATCGCTCGGTTTAGCCGCGGTGGAAGCTCTAAGTTGCTTCAGGTTTCTTCCCTATACAAACCGAACGCCTTCAAAATCGGCTCATCGTGCATCGAAAACAAAATCGCTTCGTCCGCGGATGATGCGTTGGCGTGCTCGTGCCATGACCACAGCGGCACGATGAAGGTGTCGCCTTTTTGCCAGTGGAAGGGTTCACCATTGATCAGAGTCGTGCCGCTGCCGCGGAAGGCGTGGTAGATGCTAGTGCTGGTGTGGCGGTGCGATTTGGTTTTTTCATTGGGGCGAAGCATTTGTACTCGGCAGGACATTGTCGGCAGCGTCGGTCCACCGTTGGCGGGATTGACGTATTCTAGGGCGGCGCCGTCGAATGGGCTGCCGGATGTCCGGGCGAGTTTTTGTAACGTCGGGTAAGTGTCGCGCCAGTGATAATGGAGGACTTGGGGCGTTTCCGCGGCGGCGGTTCCGACCGGGCGCGTCATGCCGTGAAATAGCGCGGCATCCACGGTTTCCTTGACCGGCAAGCGGCCTTTGTAGGGGTCAAAAGAGATCTGTTGCAGCGCTTGGATGAACGGCACGTCGAGGCCGTCGATCCAAACCATGTTCTCGTCACCCTCGTGCGCGTGCTCATGCCAGCAGCTGTGCGGTGTTAAAATCAGATCGCCGTCTTGCATCACCATCTTGTTGCCGTCGACAGTCGTGTACGCGCCGTGGCCTTGCAGGATGAAACGAAACGCCGCCATCGTGTGGCGATGGGCTGGCGCGACTTCGCCGGGTTGGATCAATTGAAACGACAGCAGGATCGTATGGCTGGTCATCTCGCTCTCGGCCATGCCAGGATTGACCAGGCGAATCACCCGGCGCTCGACGCTACCGCTGGCGACGGAGATTTTGTCTTTGGCTTGAACCAGGCTGTCGTAGATATCGTGCCATTTCCAAAGATGCGGCTTGACGCGGGTCTTCGGATCGCTTGGCCGCTCGGCATGATCGACATTCCACAAACCGGAAACCCAGCGCGGACGGAGCAGGTCATTTAGCTCTTGGATTTCTTTGGGATGATCCATTCTTCCTCCGAATTAAACTGGTTCCAATTGTTCCAATGGTTCCAAACGTTCCAGTCGGCTAGGAAGGAGTGGTTGATAACGTATACCGCACGAGTAGATCAAACGTCTGGAACATTTGGAACGTATGGAACGACTGGAACTATCCGCTATGCTCACGCGTATCGGCGATATACGCCATCATAAAAATTGCCGATCATTTGCACGGCGATCTTGCCGCAATATTCCAGCGGCCAGCCGGCGCGTTCGTTGCCGTAGCCTTCTTGCAAGGCGACTTCCAGGATCGCTTGGTTGGTGCCGCCGTGATCTTCGTCGAGATCGGCTTCCTCATGGACGCGGAAATATTTCATGTCTTCATTGGTAATGCCGTATTTCGGCAGGCTCTGGCGAAAATCGCGGGAGATGAAACCGAAGATCTCCTCTTCCATGTGCACGGCGAAACATTCCGCCAGCGGGATATCGATCCACGAGCGGACGAAAAAATCTACAAGTCCGCGCGCTTCGGGTATCAGCTCGCATTCGATCATTTCATTGGCAGTCACGCCGAGCGCTTTGCCGAGGATCGGCAACATGCGCGCGTGGCCGCCGATGGCCGGAGTCGTGAACTCCTCGCCGATTTTCTGGGCGATACGGTTTTCCAAGTCGGGATGGCGCTTGAAGAAGCCGACGAACTGGTGATACACCGTCGCCATGCCGGTATTTACTTCGAGGGCAAAGGAGTACCAATTTCTGATCCAGCCCTGTAGCCGCGCTTGAGATAAGGTGCCGGCGCGCAAATCGTTGAAGAACGGTGATGGTTTCACTTCATTCCTGTAGGTATCGAGAATAACTTTGCGGATCGCCTCGGCTTTTTGCTTTGCTTCTGCGGCGGTCATTTTGCTATGTTCAGCCACGGCTAGTTCCTTTCTCGCTATGAAGACAGTTCTAAATAAACGAAGCCGCTTCGCGTCCGGGGTATTGACCCCGGACTTGACCAAAGGGGATGCTCGCCCCCTTTGGAAACTCCATTTAATGGTTCCACGCTGAAATCAGCGTGATCTACAACAGATGAATTCACTTAACCGAACGGTCGGATCGTTGTCAACGATTGGAATTGCCGGTGCCGATGATTGTCTAAACGTCCGTCTCGGTGATGTTTAAAATCCCTCGCCTTCAGGCGAAGTGAGGGTCCGTCATGCCCGCGCAGGCGAACATCCAGTGCCGTGGTGGTGGGGTGATGACGCGAAACCTGGATTCCCGCTTTCGCGGGAATGACGGAGCGGAAGGTCGACTTCCGATCGATAAATTCAGAACCCCTCGGCTCGGAGCTGAAGTTAGTTCGCTCCGAAGAAAGGATCGACATAATGTTCGCGGTGGGAACCAACGTTCAGCGTATTGACGGCGCCGAAAAGGTCGCGGGCCAGGCGGTCTACGCCGGTGACCTGCGCTTGCCGGGAATGGCCTACGCAAAAATTCTCCGTAGCCCCATGCCGCACGCGCGGATTCGCCGCATCGATGCCAGTAAGGCGAGGGCGCTACCGGGTGTGTTGGCGGTGCTGACGCGAGATAATTTGCACGTTGCGTCGAATGCCTTTGGCGCCTACGTACGCGATCAGCAGATCATCGCTACGGACAAAGTCCGCTACGCCAGCGACATGGTGGCGGCGGTGGCGGCGACGGATGCGGGAGTTGCCGAAGAGGCGGTGCGGCTGATCGAAGTCGACTACGAGGAATTGCCCGCGGTGTTTTCGATCGACGATGCGTTGAAAGAAGGCGCGCCCTTGGTGCACGAGAAGCTCGAAGGACGCAAGGACCCGGGCTACGGTCGCGGCGGCGCCCATATCATCCATGACAACAGCAACATCCTGTTGCACTTCGAGCATCGCCGCGGCGACATTGAAGAAGGTTTCCGCGCGGCGGAGCTGATTTTTGAAGACACGTTCTATTTTCCCAGCGCGCAACACTATCCGATGGAGCCTCATGTCTGCGTTGCCCACTTTGAAGCGGAGACGCTGACCGTTTGGTCGGCGACGCAGAGCCCGTTTCCTGTGCGCCAGGAGTTGGCGCGGGTGTTCGGCCTGCCATTCAGCGGCGTGCGCGTGATCGTGCCCCATGTCGGTGGCGGCTACGGCGCCAAGAGCGGTATCAAAACCGAAGGCGTCGCCGCGTGTTTGTCGCGTCTGTGCGGCCGGCCGGTGCGACTCGCGTTTGGCGCCGAGGAAACTTTTAAAACCATTTGCCAGCCGCGCGCCAAGATGATTCTCAAGACCGGCGTGGAGAAAGACGGCAGCTTGGTGGCGCGCCACTGCGAAATATTTCTCGACGGCGGCGCCTACGCCAACTCCGGGCCGTCGGTGACCGAGAAGGCCGGTTACCGCGCCCACGGGCCCTATCGCATTCCTCATGTGCTCACCAACGCTTATTCCGTTTACACCAACACGGTTCCCGGCGGCGCGTTCCGCGGTTTTGGCGGGCCGCAGGTGGCGTTCGCCTATGAAACGCAAATCGACATGATCGCCGCGCGCCTCGGCATCGATCCGTTCGACATCAGAATGAAAAACTTGTTGGAGCGGGGCGAAAGTTTTTCCGACGGCGACACGCCGATCGATTGCGACCTCAAATCCGGCTTAAGGATCGTCGCTGAAGCGATCGGGTGGGATTCGAGAAATCTAAGCAAACAAGAAAACAGGCCGAAGCGGCGCGGCATCGGCATCGCGACCGCGATGAAAGATGGCGGCGGCACCAACAAACCGGCCAACGCATCGGTGAAAATCTTTTTCGATGGCAGCGTGCTCTTGTCCACCGGTTCAGTCGAAGTCGGCCAAGGGATGCGCACGGCATTCTTACAGGTCGTAGCCGAGGAATTATCCGTCCCGACAAATCAAGTGCGCGTGGCGGCGTTGGACACCCACTACACTCCGTTCGATAAAGGCACCAACGCGAGCAGCGCGACTTCGATCATGGGACAGGCCGTGCTCAAGGCGGCGCGCGATGCGCGCGGGCAATTTCTTGAGGCGGCGGCGGCGGTTGTGAAAGCTCCGGCCGCTGACATTCGTTTGGACAACGGCATGGTGATTTGTGGTGAGCAGCGGCTGAGCTTTCGCGAAGTGATGCAGCGCCATTTCCGCGAGTCGGAAGGGGAGATTTGGGGAAGGGGCTATTTCAAAATCGAAAAAGATAAAAACGTGCCGCTGGGCTTTCCATCGCCGTTCTGGGAGATCGGTTTCGGCGCGGCGGAAGTCGAAGTCGACCTGGAAACCGGCGCAGTGCAGTTGCTCCGTTACGTGTCGCTCACCGACGCCGGCAAGATGATCCATCCGCTGCAGTGCCACGCCCAGGACGAAGGCGCGGCGGTGTTCGGCATCGGCCAGGCGCTGTTCGAAGATCTCACTTATCAAGACGGCCAGCTGCTCAACGGCAGTCTTATCGATTATTGTTTGCCGCGCTTCACCGATCTGCCGCCAACGTTTACCACGTTCATCATGGAAGGCGGTGGAGGACCCGGACCCTACGGCGCCAAGGGCATGGGCGAGGGCGGCATTCTGCCCGTCGCGCCGGCGATCGGCAACGCGGTGTTTGCTGCGACCGGAACGAGGTTGCAGTCGGTGCCGCTGACGCCGGATGTGGTTTGGCGGGCGATGGGGCAAAGGCAAAAGTAAAAAGGCAAAGACAGTCTCCCTCAGCCGTCTCCGTTAATGATTAAGAGACATTTGGGATGGCGATAAGTCAGGTGTAGTGTCCGATGGAATCCAAAATCCAAGAGCGGCCCCGCGGACAAAAATCCGAAATTCTCCCAGGGCCGCGCATCGACTTGAAAGACAAGGTCACTGGGCAGGCGCAGTATGTTGAAGACTTGCCGGATTTGCCGCATACGGCATACGGCGCGGCGCTGTTGAGTCCATATTCGCACGCGAAGATTCGCAGCATCGATGCTTCCGAAGCACTCAAGATGGCCGGGGTCTTAGGCATCGTCGACCGGGAACATCTCGACGGCGTCGATCCTCGGCTGAAGCTAGCGCCCCATGAGCATTTGAAAATCACCGACGATCAGGATTTCGTCGCGATTAACAAAGTGCGTTATGACGGCGATCTCGTCGCACTGGTCATCGCCGAGGATCGGCGCACGGCGGAGCGCGCGCTGGAGAAGATTCACGTCGACTATGAACCGTTGCCGCCGGTATTTGACGCGGTTGAGGCGCTCAAACCGGATGCGGCGGTGTTGCACGAAGAGCGCGGCACCAATCTTTTGCTGGAAGATAGTTTGTCCTGGGGCGACATCGACGAAGGCTTTCGCCAAGCGGATTGCGTATTCGAGGAAACTTTCTCCTCGCCATCGATGTTTCATCATCCGATGGAACCGATTGGCGGCTTTTTGGCGCAGTGGGTAAACGGCGAAGCGAATATTTGGCTCCCCACCAGCTCGCCGACTCGAGACGCGGCGGACTTCGCGCACTTTCTCGGCGTCGAACCGGACAAGGTGCGAGTACGCGTGCCTTACGTCGGCGGAGGTTTCGGATCGAAAATTCCCACGCCGGCCCATTTTGCGGCGTTGTTCCTGGCGCGCAAGATCGGCCGGCCCGTCCGTTTAATACCTTCGGCGGAAGAAAGCTTTCGGCAGAACTCGCGCCACGCCGAGGTATTCAAGGCGAAGGTCGGCGTAAAAGCGGACGGCACATTGACAGCCCTCGATGTCGATCTGATCGTCGACACCGGCGCCTACACCACCGGCGGCGCCACCGCGGCGCACAACTCCGTGATCTCCGCCTGGGGCTGCTACCGGCTTCCGCATTTACGAATCCGCGGCAAATGCGTCTACACCAACAAAGTCCCGGCCGGCCACACGCGCGCGACGGGAAAAATTCAGACGACCTGGGGCATCGAGTGCACCATGGACAGCGTGGCGCGCCAGATGGGCATCGATCCCTACGAGTTTCGCAAAAAGAATGTTCTCCTGCGCGGCGACTTTGTCTGCACCGGCACGCCGCGCATGGACACCGACTATCTCGATCTGATGGCCGAAGCGATTGCCGGCATCGGTTGGGATGGTAAAGCCAATCTTGACCCATCGGCAAATTCTAGCAGCGGCGCGCGCTGGGTGCGTGGGCGCGGTATGGCACTGAGCCTGCGCCACGGTTCGCAGGGTGGTGGCCGAGCTTACGCGCTGGCGACGATGGACGCGCGCGGCGTGGTCACGATTCAACACAACGCGCCGGAGATCGGCCAGGGCACGCATAATCTTTTCAGCGTGGTGGCGGCGCAGACGTTAAACATACCGCAAAGCCAGGTTCGTGTGCGCACGCCCGACACCGCGGTGAGCTTGCCTTTCGCCGGCGTGAGCGCCCAGCGCACCACCATGCAGATGGGCAATGCGGTGCATAATGCGTGCAATAAAATTAGAGAGGATCTGTTGACGCTTGCCAGTCAGGTGAAGGGGGGCAAACCAGAGGAATGGCAAATCGTCGAGGGCCGGCTGTGCTGGGGCGAAACGAGCTTTTCGATCGACGAGGTTATTCGAGTTGCGGGTGGTAACGTGGTGCTCAAAGCGGTTGGCTATCACAGCGTGCCGCCGATGGTGAAAGAGTCGGCGTTTTCCGGCATGGATCATTGGGCGCCAAGCGGCGCCGCCATCGATCTCGAAGTGAACCGCGACACCGGCGAGTTGCGCATTCTCGGCTACGCCGTGATCGCCGACGCCGGCAAGGCGATTCACTTTCCGTCGGCGAAAGCGCAGGTGGACGGCGGCGCGGTGATGGGCTTCGGCCATGCGCTGTTTGAAGAGACGATCTATCAAGACGGCCAATTCCAAAACGGCGATCCGTTTCAATACCGCTTGCCGGTGATGCAAGATATTCCGGAAAATTTTTACTCCTCAATGTTGGAGAAGGGTGATGGACCGGGGCCATTTGGTTCGAAGGGTATGGCGCAGACTTCGATCGTAACGGTCGGGCCGGCGATCGGCAACGCGGTCTACGACGCCCTCGGCGTGCGCGTGCGGTCGCTGCCGATCACGCCGGAGAAGATTCTCAAGGCGCTGGGAAAGATATGAAAAGTGGGCAAGGCAAAAGTAAAAAGGTAAAAAGCAAAAGTGAAATAGGCCTTCGGTTGGATGGTCCAGAGTATTGGGGTACTCGTTTAGTATTACTGTGTTATAAATAAAATGATTTTTTGTTATGGTAGTTTATGGGGGGAGAACGACCATGGCAAAGCTGGCCGATTACCAACGGTACATGAAGTATCTGTGC
>Ga0208454_1000719_pt1 | contig 16819 bp, 15 predicted proteins | sample EasRivMeERMZT100_FD_187530 | JGI IMG/M metagenome (GOLD analysis project Ga0208454, IMG submission 187530) | Soil microbial communities from meander-bound floodplain in the East River, Colorado, USA - East River MetaG ERMZT100 (SPAdes) (version 2) | ecosystem: Environmental > Terrestrial > Soil...
GGGATGCCTGATGACGAAGCACGGCCTGAATGCCGTTGAGTTCGAATTGCCAGAAGCCAACGGCGGGGCCGTTGATTTGCTTGCGGTGCTCGAAGCGAGACTCTTGTAGGCCGATCGCCATCACCATGGCCTTGGCCTCAGTAGAAGCCATTCGCGCCGGCAGAAGGGTGGCCGTAGCCTCGTAGATGATGGGGAAGGGGAAGCGCGTCACGTTTGGAAATCCTCGTCAACGATCAGCAGTCGATTCACGCACCGCAGAATGTTCGACACGGACAAGACGGTGAACGCGATCATCGACAGCCAATAGACGCTGCCGCCGTCGATCAATAGCTGGATGAATCTCGCGGCGAAAAATATCCACGCGCAGATGGAAAGACGTCGCACAATGAGGCTTACCGAGTTATCGGGAATCTCGCGGCAACGCATGCACACGTATTCCAGGAGCGCCGCAATCAGGCACAGTGCAGCGAGCAATACGAGTCCGGCGAACATCATTTATCTGATCCTCCTCCACGCAACGCTCTCCAAAACCGCTCGAGGAACTGAAGCGGGTCGTTGCGGATGAGTGAGAATATGAGGCGCATTCCTTCGAGCAAGTCGCCCGCGTTGCACGCAGCAACCCCAATGAGGAGCCCCTGTAGGGCTACGGGCCAGCCGCTATCGTGTACCGCGAGCGCCATGGCAGCGCCAGCGAGCCCGCCCGCGATGCAGCCGGTGACCCAATCGCTGACCGTGCGCTTGCGTTGGATTGCATTGCTCAGCGCAGCGAGACAGATACCGATGGCTCCAGCCGGACCTGCAACGGAACCGACCTTGCTCCAGTCTTCAGGCGTCATGGTCACAGGTCGTCATCGTGCTCTCCCTTATGGGAATGTGTACTCACTAGACAGCGTGTTATTCCCCGGATAGGTCAGCCCGGTCTTTGTGCCGAGCGTCGTCCAATCAGAATCGTTGGAAGACCATTGCAGGGTGAACTCGTGCATGTGGCGAAGGGAGTTGTCGTAGCCGCCCTGCTTAACGCCGTTGATATTCTTCCCGGCGCCTGGGCCAAAATCGAACTTGATCCAAAACGATTCACCAACTTCCACGTCGACCTCTGCCCAAAACACTCTGGTAGTTAGGTTGCCGTCGTACAGTTCTCCGTTGTCAGTTCCGATGCTGTAAGTAACTGTGGCCGGCGCGGCGACGACGGAATCCTCAAGCATTTGCAACTCTGAGAGCTCCAGAAATCCCCCATCCGTCTGAATGCTCGTTACTCGCCAATAGCGGGGGCCATCGCCCGCGCCAGATCCGCCCATCATCGCCACGATCGAGCGCAGCATCATCTACACGACCTCCGGAGCACCCATGCAATCCCACTTCGTCGCGGTCGCGTCGTAGAGGAGGCCGACATACAGTTCCTTGTCGCTCGTCGTCGTCGTTGGCAGCGCCCCGTTGGTCGTCGATCGATAGATCGCATTCCAGGCGAGCGTGTAAGGCCCGCCGCTGTCGTCTTTGATTCTGATCACAAGCGGCTGGCCTTGAACCGGCGATCCTGTCGGAGCCCCGAAAGTCGCGTTGTCCGTTAGCGCGGTGATGATGTGAACGTCGGTTGTCGCCGCGTTCGGCGTCGGCGTGGCGCTGGACACTTCGGACGCAATGCGCGGGGCAATGAACGTGCGATCGTTCGTGAACGTCACGTAACAAGTTTTCGCATCCGGAATCGATCCGCCACTCGCCTGCAGCGTGCAGGTGAACTTGCGATACCCGGTGCCATCGACCGGCGTCGCAGTCCAGCGCCAGACCTGCCACTTCGTCGCATCGTCGGATTGCTGGATATGGATGACGCCTGCGATACCGAGGTTGCCCCAGAATGTCGTCAGCGACTGCGCATCAAGCGTTGCGTCGTCGAAGTAGAGCACCGTCGCGCTCGCTTGCGTCGCGTTGTTCCACTTGAACAAGCCGGCGCCTGGATCGGAGTCGGCAGTCGAGCCGGTGTCGCTCGTGAAGGTCAGGCCGCGGAACTCTGTGGTGATCGCGCCGCCGGGTGAGCCGCCGCTACCATGCACACCGCCGGCTCCGGATCGATGATTCTCGACATCCGTGACCACGCCATCGACCGTCGTGTCGATCTCGACGCGCGCATAGTTGGCGGTGTCGTTCCAGTTCGTCGAGCTGGTGCTGACCGACAGAACGCCCGTCGCCCGAGCGACCACGAGGTAATTCGTCGCGTCATCGGTGAGCGCGACATCATCCTGCGCGATCTCGAAGCCAGACCAGAATCCGCCCCAATACGCGAACGTCAGCCCGGTCGTGTCCGGGTGCCGCCCGTAGACAAAAGCGTGCTCGATCGCTTCGTTGTTCTGGTTGATCGGGATCTGCGGCGATGCCTCACTGCCGGTCAGGTTTTCGAAGTTGCTCATTTCGTGAACTCCAAGGCGTAACCGCGACCGACAGCTGCGCTTATCATGAACATTCGAGCGCTGATCGGATCGCCGGGCGTCAACGAATCAGCGGTCTGCTCGGCGGCGGTATAGGCAAATGTCGGCCCGCTGCTCGCCGTGATCGTTCTCACGACGGTCGTAAACGTGTCATCGGAATAGACGTCGAGCTCGTACGATTCTGAATCCTCACCGAGCGGAACGCTGATCCCCATCGTGCCGACGTAGCGCGTGCTCAACCGCGTCCGGCGCCTGCCCGTGATCGTCGCGTTGTTCGATCCGTCACGCACGATTCGCGCACCGACCGGCGCGAAGGGTTTCAGCCCGATCGCCGTATTGGTAAACGTCTCAGGCGTTGCCGTGCCGAGCGGGCGCCCGAGCGTGACGGCTGCGTAATAGCGCTCATCTCCGATTTGCGAATTGATCAGCACGATGCGGCGGAATCCGGTCTCGCGAATCAGCACGCAGCGCTCGCCGGCCGCGTGCCCGGTCATCGCCCATTCCGTACCGCGCGCGCCACGGATCAGACGGCTCAGGTCATAGACGCCATCTTCTACGAAGGTCGCGGTGATCGCCTGCACGCACTCGTCGCCAAGCATGAACATATTGACGGTCTGGCTCGCGATCGCCGCCGCCCTGGTCGTGCTCGCCAGCGTCGCATTGCCGACGCTCACCATGACCTTATTTCGCTCATCGATCCCGCTCGGCCCATCCCAATCTCCGAGCGCGGTATCACAAGTGCCGAACACCGCGCTGTCGTTGTAAGTGACCCGTCGCGTGTAATCCACGCCGTTGTTCGAGTCGAACACTGCGGCACCAGGCCACGGCGTGCGATCACCATGTGCGGCCAAGTAGAAGCCGGCATCGTTGTCGGCATCCCGAAAGATCGGGCTATCGAGGAATTCCAGTTCTGTATCCGCCGGCGAACTGACCGTCGTCTGCGACTCGTAATCGGTCGTCGTGATGCCCTGCGCAGAGAGTACATTCGGATCGTCTAGCACCACGTCGAACGTGACGAGCGGGAAGCTGTCGATCATGTTCACCGCGCGCATGCGGTATTCGGAGCCGTCATGGCCGACGATGATGAAGCAGTCCGTCGGCTCGGCGGTCGGGTAGTCGCTTCGCAGCAGACGAATACGACCACGCACGAGCGCCGAAGCGCGGTCGCGCAATTGCGTATCGATCACGCCCTTTGCTTCTGCCGGCTGCATCCCGACAGCAACCTCGAGCGGCTGCACGGATACCGGCGTCGCGGTCATCAGGCGATCGGTCTGCTCGGTCCCTGGGTTATAGTTCTGCGCGAGGTTGATGTAGTTGATGACGTTGTGCGCCGGCGTCTCGATGTCGTTCACCAGGCGAAGCGGCAGCGGGTCTTCGTCTCCGCCTTCGCCGGCCATCCGCGCGCCAAGGTCGGCATACGGGATCGTGTCGACGACAGCTTCGCCCCGCGGCACGCACTTAATCTTCGCGCCCGACATGACCGTTTCGTAGAAGTAGACGCCCTGCATCCGCTCGGTCGGCTCGCGAGCTGCGGATATCTGCGACCAGGGGAATGCGCAGACTTCCCGAGAGAGAGCCGAGAGCGGCGTGACGTCTACTTGTGATTCCGCCAATCCAGCGCGCAGGAAGATCGACTCCTGAACTTCTTCTGGCGTTGGGCATGCTGTCGTTATGACGTTGAAGCGATACTCTCCGAAGCCTTGCGGAGATGGTCCCCACAGAACACCAGGCGCATAGTCCAATCCGCCGATGAACCGCGATCCGCTCGCAGATGGAAGCGTGCGCGTGTCCTCGATCTCGCCGTCGTCCGGGTTGATGATGCGAATTTTCCCCGGGCTGCCACCGCCGACCGGGAGAATCGCGAGAATCCGATCTGTATCTGAGGCGTAGACCAGCTGCCCGAGGAAGTCCGATCCTGCATAGCCCGTCGCGTTGACTCTGCTCAAGACCCCGGTCTCGCAATCGAGCTTTTTTATGTAGTAAGGAGACGGTCCGGCGCTCCAGTAATAGATGCAGTTGCGCGACGGGTCATAGCAGTGCCCCCACTTATCGGTCCAGATGCCGTCCGCATCCTGCAGGATGTCCGACAGGATGCTGGAGCCGTCCATCTTCGTCCACGCAACTCCGGCAGTCCCGCCGCGGTTAGCGTAGAAGCTACCGTCGCCGTCTACATGCACTCGACCGTAGATGCCACCACTGGTCGCGGGCGCCACCGCAGCCATGACGCCCGTCACCATGCCCGTGTCGTTGATCGAGATCAGCAGGTAGTTACCAGTGTCACGATCAACGACGAAGCCTTTGTCATTATCGAAATCGAGGCCGAACACTTCGATATCTGGGTAAGGCTCCAGTACGTCAGAATAGGCTCCGATGAGTTCGCGGGTAGATATTTTGTACACGAACGTGTCATGCCTGCCGGTCTCCGCGGCGTCGTTGACCGTGACCAAGGCAACGTCATTGTCCGCATAAAAGAGCATCTGCGGCGCATCGTCGACACTGATCTCCCGCGTGTCCGGTAGCGTTATGTATTCCCATGACGCGGACTCTAGGTTGTAAATTCCAACCCGATCAGGTCCGCCGATAGAATGACCTGCGTCTGTCTCCCATATTTCCCCGGTCGTCGAATCGAATCCGACGACACTCTCGTCGTCGCTCGTTGTTGTGATGCCGGTGAAATAGGTGAGCAGCGGCCCAGACTCACCATCCGTGACCACCGTGAACTCAAGCTGCCGAATCGCCCCTGATTGCCCGAGCTTCAACCCCTTGACGAACACTGTCATGCGCCCGCGATACGCCGGCGCAAGCCCTTCGCCGACGTTCGCATCAACCCATGCTTCGTAGTCCGGGTCCGGCAGTTGGTCGGACGCGCCGTTGTAAACCGTGAGCCGGTCCCAATGCTCGGCCGTCAAGCTCGCGGAGATGGTGCCGACTGACGCCCCGGAATCGGTTCGCCAGATCAGATCGCCGCGGTCGTATATTTCAGAGATGCCGATCCCGCCGTTGATGTTTAGCAGGAAGAGGCAGTCCATTTCATACGTCGTTTCCTGATTCTCGACCTCCTGGCCGCCGCCCTTTCCCACCTCGGTCGTCGTCGATGTCGTGATCGCGCGCCGATCCGAATGCCACGCCCAATCGGGCGCCACTCGCATGGAGCCGCGAATCCAGTGGATTGGATTGCCGTCCTGCGTTCCTGGGATGCGCAGATCCATGATCGGCTGCGCATTGCGTACCGGATCAGGCTTATCGAGCGCGCCACCGATGAAACTGCCAATGGCAAAACCGAGTTGCGGCATGCCAACGAACGATCCGACGACGGCGCCCACAGCGCCGAGCCCGAGTCGCATGCCCATCTATGCGATTCCCGGGAACGACCAGGCGCCGGCGAACCGGAAGTGGCGCGAGAATAGGATGCGATGCTCGATCACGCGCATGTGCAGACGGTCGTTGCTTGCGTGGATGATCGAGAATCCGCCGTAGGTGTAGTCGGCGATGATGCCAAGGTGCCGCGCGTATTTCTCGAGATCGGACTTCAGTGCGATGGCGTCGCCGATTTGCATTGTTGACTGCGTCACACGCCGCCCCATGTACCGATCACAGAGTGTAATCATCGTCCCATCAGGATTCGGGCCGTACGCCGGCACATCGAATCCAGTGGAGAAGATGCCGACCTCACGCGCGGCGCAGATCAGGACGCCAACACAGTCCAGCGCACCGCCCGGCAGACGCCCGCGGTGATGAAACGGCGTCCCCTTGTAGCCCCTTGCTACGGAGACGATATCGGCGCGTTGCGTCATTTAGCCGAACGGCTGAATCAGATGCAGCACATCCGAGACGTCCACACTCGGCTTGCCCGTCAGGGTATCCAAGCTGCGCGCGTCTGGTTCTGCGCCGAAGTTCAGCACGTTGTCGAACTTCGTGAAGCAGTCTTCTGTCCTGCGCTTCCTGCATCCAACGACTGCAGTTCCCGTGTCTCCGACCTGGATCGCCATCGTCGTCGGCAGATACAGCGTGAATGTGCCATCGGCGGCGTAGGCGTAGACTTTCTTGCGGATGCCCGTTAGGGCGCCTGTCAGGAACTCGACGTACCCTTCCCCGAAGTAATCCGCAGCCTCGGCGCGCGCGCTATCGCGGAATACCGTGCGCCCGGACCCGGTAATGTGCGTGACTTCGAAAGGCATCGTAAACGGCGGCGCGCTGATATCCAGCATGCAAAGCCCGCCGTCATCCATACTCGTCGAGCCCAGCCGATAGCGGCAGTTCTTTTGCCTGGCCGATCCGACCGGATGCTGTAGATATCGGCGAAGGTCGTGCAGCTCGATAACGAGTTCGTTTCGCATCATCGTCAGTTCGCCGAACGTGCCCGCAAGGCAGACGTCGGTCGAGACGATCGGTTCTTCGCGAAAGTTGTATCGGAAAACGGTGAAGCGGGCGTTGCGCCACTTGTCGCCGAGGATGTCGGCAGGCGTGAACACGGTTTCAGAATGAAGAGCCCGGATCTCCATGTTGCCGACGTCGCATCCGACTGCAGTCACGATCTCGCTCACCATGAAACCGGGATCGTCGTGAACGTAGGTGAAGCCATCGACCTCGTCAGAGGCGTCGTGCTCGGTGAACCCGTACTGCTCGCCGTCCTCTCGCTCGATGAAGATCGCGTGTGCAACCGACGTCGTGCCGAGCGCGTAGTGCGTGAGCAGCGGCGCGTCTACCGTCTTGCTCACTGCTTGACTTCCTCGATCACAACGCGCGGGCCTCTCACAAGGCGCTGCAGTTCGCTGCCGCCAGAGACGAGCTCCCACTCGATCTCATCGTCTCGGAAGTGGACCGGAACGTAGGGGATTCCTGACCACGTCACATCGGCAGCAGCGGGATCTGACGGGATCGTAACGACGCCCGTAAACGCGCTGATCGTGTAGTCAACCCCGACGGTTTTCGTGACGCCCGAGATCTTCAGTTCAAAGCCGGATTCCTTGACGTACTTGATCGTGCGATTGCGCGTGAGGGGAGTCGCTGCGCCGATCACCGACCACTGCTTGATCAGTTGATAGGTGCCGGGCCCGGCGTCGATCAGCGTCGCCTTGCCGGTCGTGTGCGATGCGCTCGGATCTTTCGGGTCTTGGAGGAGGAATCCGTAGGCGCCGGCGTCCGTATACTCAAAGAGCCCCTCGAGCGTCTGCCAGACGGTGATCGAGTGCGGCGCCGTGCCCCAGGTGAATTCGCGCTTGGTGTTATCCCAGATGATATTTACGACCGGGATGCCGGCCTGATTCTCGGCGCGCTTGTTTCGACGGATCTGGCGACCGGTGACGCCAGCTTCCCACAGGCTGTTCGGCGCGATGATGGTTGTCAGGATTTCAATGCCGGCCATCAGAAGCCCCTTGCACCGTTACGCGCGAGTTCGCGGCGCAACTCTGAGAGCATGTGATTCGTCACCGAGCGATCCGTGCCCGGAGCGAACGACATATTGATGTTGATCATCTGCCCGCTGCCGCCTTCGTTCTCTGCCCTGGTCATCACCCGCTCGCCCTGGTGCAGCATCGCAAGCCCGGCCTGCGGGACGAATGCGATACCGCGCTCGAATGAGCCGATGAACGGGACGGCGGCCGGCGCCACGTTGATGACAGGAGCGGCTGCAGGCGCGGCCATCGCGCTGTTGTTGATCGTCGTCGTGGCCGCATTCACGTTGCCCTGCCGCATCATGTTCGACACGACGGAATCGGTATGGGCAGACGTGGCGTTGTTGACGATGCGGTCACCCGCGATGCTCGATATGCGGTCGCCTTGGTACAGCGTGTTTCCGGCAATATTCGCAAGCGACTCGTGATGCGCAGAGTTCGATCCGGCGATCGTCGTGAGCACAGTCGATACCGGGGCGAACATCTGCTTCGCGACGGCGTTATGCACCGCCGTCGTGCTATTCGCGATCGAGGACAGGCTCGGCGAAATGATGGGCTGGACGGGCGCCGCGGCCAGCGGCATGGCGAGGACGGTTGCCGTCAGCGCGGCCGCCGCCGCCGATGTGAGCGGTGAGCTCGGCGCCTGAATCAGCCGCGCGTGCGTCTCGCGCTCTAGCCTGGATTGCCGGGAGATCTCGCGGACGTGATCGAGGGAGATGACAGGCGCTGCCGGATCGGCCAGGCGGATGACCGGCGCGTCGGTGGCAGGGATGGAGATCGACGGCGCGGCGATATGAATCGCAGGTAGATGATGATGTGGCGGCAGGGCTCGATACCTGCTATCCGCTGTCCGGCTGCCTTCCGCTGGCGGTCGCGTCCATACGGCAGCCTCGTTGCGTGTCCATCCACGCCGCGCCACATCACCCATCGCGATTATAGGCGCAGCCTGAGCCATCACACGCGCACTGGCCGCGTCGGCAGGCTTGGACGGCTGAATGCCTATTCGAACCACTGGCGACGCAGCCTGCGCGTTGACGTTGACCGCCGGCACGGCTTGCGCGCGCTGACCCATGAGCAGCGGCAAGACAGACTCGCGCTGGCGATCGATCAGCGCGCGCTCGATATGAGTCGAACTCGCCGGAACCGGTGCGACGGCGCTCGGACGGACGAGGCGCTCAATGAGGCGCTCGGACCGCTCAGTAAGCTGAGTATCGGTCGCGCTGCGGTCGTTGCGGATAGCCTGAAGCGACTCGACGCGCTCGCGGATCTCGCGGGCGATCTCCCGATCGCGCAGCTCGCGAGTGGACTTTTCCGCGAAATGCGCTGACACACGCTCGACCTGGTCGCGCTCGATGCGCTCGATCGTTTCAGATTCCCGCGCCATCGTCTCGCGCAGGCCGGGTTTCGTTGCAGAAAACGAGCGGAACGACTCGCGAATGGCTGGATTCGTCTCAACTGAGACGCGCGGAGCAGGCGCTTGAATGGTGATTGGCGCCGCGCGTTGCCCCATGTACATTTTTTCCGCCTCGAATGAGGGCTGAGAAATGGACATGGCCGGCGCGGCCGCTCTTGGCAGGAAAGACGGCAGGTTGACGGCAGGTAGTCCTGCCGGGCTAGGCGGCGCCACCACGGGCGCGGGCACAGGAACCGGACGTCGATCCGTGTGCCATAGCCATTCCCGCGCATCCCGTTCCTTGGGGCGCAACCACGGCAGCGGAGCCCCTATAACGCGCTCAGGCGCGTCGGCGACCATGGATGTGGAAACGCCCGTCCGAACGACCAACGGCACAACGGGCGCAGGAATAGGCAGCGCGGCCGGCACGCTCGACGGGATCGGTCCGGCAAGCGTGGCGAGGATCGAATCCGGCAAGTCCACCGCCATATTCCCGGCGACGTCGCGGGTAAGCGGCAGTCGCAAGTCCGGGCGCCCGGCAACGATAACACCGCCCTGCTTGATCGGCAGGATCGCCTCGGGACCGGCTTCGCCGCGCAGCCCGGTCTTGCCGCCGGGGAGCGGGAAATGTTCGGGTTGCCGGACGATGCCGCCCCTGGCGAAGGGGATGACGTTGGACACGGACCTGGCCGCAGCGCCAACCGTGGGCGCAAGGGAGGAGGTCTTGCGGATGGCGGCGAGAGCCGCGGCCAGGCCGTAATCGTTGACCGTCTTCAGGAACGGCAGCGTCCCAGGTTCGGTCGCCTTCGCCGCCTTGACGATGAATTCCTGGTTGGAAACCATCGCCGGGATCGAGTCGGATGTTCCGGTTCCCGGTCCCGTGACCTGGCCGCCCTCGGCGAAATCCAATCCGCCGAAAATATCGAGCAATCCGCTCGCACCGCTGGATACTGACGACGTCGCAGACGCCGTTGCCACGGATGCCGCGAACGCAGCGCCAGCGGCTGCTACTTCGGCCGCGAATGTTGCGCCCGCAGTCGTTGTCTCGAGCGCGAAGGATGCCCCGCCGCCGGCGATCTCGGCGGCAATCGATGCGCCGGCCGTCGCGAGCTCGGTCCCAAGAGTTGCGCCCGCGCCGGCAATCTCCCCGGTCAACGACCCGCCTGCGGTCGCCAACTCGGTCCCGAGCGTGGTCCCTGCGGTTGTCGCGGCAGTTGCGAAGCCGGTTCCTGCCGTCGTCACTGCGGCCGAGAAAGCAGTTCCTGCGGCCGCGTCAGCCGCCCCGCCGATACCCGGAATGCCCGCCTTGGCAATCGTGCCTTCGACGACATCGACAGTAGGGAACCTGCTGGCCCCACCGCTCGTCCGCCCCATCAGCGCGTTGAGCCACGCCGGCACGCCCTGTATCGGACGGCCGTCGTCGACTAGGCTCGTCGCGCCCGCCGCCGGGCGACCGGTGAATATCTCCCCGATGCGCGCGATCGGCGACGGCCCGCCCTCTTTCCCCTTCAGGAACTCGGCGAGCGGCCCAGTGATCTGCTCTTTCACGAACGCGCGATTCAGGTCCGACGCGATCGAGTCACCGATCTTTTTGAACGTGTCCTTCAGCGACTTGGCGCTGAAATCCGCCTTGTCGAGAAAATCGGTCAGCGCATCCTCGGCCGACTTGAAGGCATTGGTGAATATGCCCTCGGTCGTCTTTGCGACGTTCCGGGCCTCGTCGGCGTAGTTGTTCAGCGCCTCGAGCGCGCCGTTAAGCCAATCGCCCTCGGCGCGCAGGATCGCATCGGAGCGTGCTTCGTAGAGTTCGACTTCCTTGGCGTACGTCTCCTGCGCGATCTGCAGGTAGGTGTTGAACTGATCGCGCGTGATCTGCCCGCGGCGCAGTTCGCCCTCAAGCCGCCGGCGCTCGACCAGCAGCCGATCGTCGATATCGCCGCGCGCGCCCTGATCTTCGCGGAAGCGCTGCCCGCGGCCGATGCCGGCAACCTCGCGTGCATTCCGGCGGTCGATCGTTTCCAGGTACGCTTGCGCAGCATTCCGAGCGTCTTCATACGCCTGCTGCACCTTGCGGATTGCGGCCTGCTCTTCGATCGCGTTGACGGCTGTCTTCGCAACCGAGTCGGCGCGGATCTTCGCAATCTGCGCCTGCAGCGCGGCGATCTGGCGCTCGTTATCGAGGCGATCCTTGGTCGCATCCTTACCGGTGAAGACCTCGCGCTGGCGGCGCTCGATCTGCGCCTGAAGCGCCGCCTCTTCCTCGCGCGCAAAGCTCGTGATGAATCCGAGCTTGCTCGCGAAGTAGTCCCGATCGTCCACGAGCGCGGCCGAGCGCAGCGCTTGCATGATCGACTCGGCGCGCCGGAACTCATCGATCTGCGCGTCGCTGCCGGCCTTTATCTGCTGAAGATCGAACGCAAGCTGCGCGGCGGCGTCTTGGCGGGAGGTGTCGCTAGTGTCTTTCTTGCGAGCACCCTCAAATACGAGCGGGCGCCGCGTCGGCGTTGTCGCCGAACTCGAGCCACTTCTGACGTTTGCGAATTGATTTGGCTGCCCTAACGCCAGGACCGCAGCTTGGAATTTGTCGAGTTCAGCGCGAGCGCGTTTCCCGTCTTCTTTGACAGCATCACCGATGACCGTGAAGCCCTTGAAATCAAGCCTCGCGAGCGCCGCCATCTGCGCCGCAATAGCCCCGATCTCGCGGCCAACACCAAGCAGTACGAATCCGACATCGGACGCGAGAACAGCCATCGTCTGGAACACGACCGTGACGGCCTTCAGCCCGCCGCCCAGTATTTCCGAGGCGACCGACGTCGAGCCCTGCGCCTTGTCGAGTTCCGACAGACCCTTGATTAGATCGAGGATGCCTTTCTTAAACTCTGTGATCTGCGGCAGTAACTGTATGGCAATCGCCTGCGCATGTAGGTCGATCTGCTTGGCGAGCTTCGCCTGTTGATCGGCGTGCTCATCAGCCAAGCGGATCTGCTCGGCCGTAAGGATGTTCTGCCTGCCGGTCTCACCGGCTAGTTCCTTCAGGAACGGCAGCAGTTGCGCGCTGCCCTTCGCGAGCGCCTCCAACACGTTGGACTTGCCGGCACCATCCTGAAACCCATCAAGCGCCTTGGCGAGCGCCTCGATCTGGTCGACAGGCTTCAGCGCCTTGAACTTCTCGATGTCCAGGCCGAGCGCAAGAATTGCGGAACCTGCCTTGTCGGCATCATCATCGACGCCGACGAGATTTTTTCCGAGCTTGATCGCGAACTCGGAAATCTCCTCCATGCCCTTGCCGCCAACAGCAGCCGCTACCGCGAGCGATGCAATAGCGTCGGCTGAATCGCCGACCTTTTCCGACATATCCTGAAACGCAGCCGCGCGGTTTATCAGGATCTCGAATCCCGCGGCCGCGGCGACTGCGCCTGTAACGATCGCCGTTCCGAGAACCTTTCCGAGCGCAGTCGCGTCCGTCTTCAGCTTCGCCATAGCGTCGGCTGATTTTTTGTTGTTCTCCGCGAATCGTAGAGCAGCATCCGCAGACTTTATCTGTTCATCGCTCGCCCCGCGCAACGCGAGTTTGAACAACTCGGTCTCGCGAACGCTCTTTCCGAATGTGGCGTTCTGCTGCTGAAGTTTCCCAATATATCGATCGATGGAAGCGGCAGCTGACTTGCTGATATCCCTCTGACCTTCCCCAAGCGAACGGAACGCACGCTTCGCGTCCTCGATGCCGGCCTTGAGCTTGCGAGCATCCGCTACGAGCTCAATAACGCCAGTGCCCAGGGTCTCAGCCATTACTTCTTTCGCTCCCTCATGTCAGCCCAATATCTCAACGTCGCTTCTTCCATCACCCGAACGGCCTCTAAAATCTCAGGCCACTCCGGAGAGTTGTATTCGCGTGATGCCGTGATCGGGAACACGTTGTAATCCAGCGCATACGCTCCGCCGAATCCGACGCGCCATTGATTAATGCAGGAAATAAACACGTGAACCGCGGCGACGTTCTCAGGCCATATCGGCGTGACTGGCGTCGCCTCTTCGACCGACATGCCCCAGTAAGCCGCTTCCTCTGGGGTAGGGTCTGGCTTTTGCAGCGCCAGCGCTACCCTTTCAAGTTTCCCAGCTTCGCCCGCTGCAGCCCTTCGCCGTACGCCTGGGCAATTGCGCCATAGGCGTCGTGGATGTTGTTCAGAAACCGGAACGCGCTGTCACGATCGAGCGCAACCGGAGCGCCGTCGTCACCGACAACGTCCCATGACTCAGCGATCCCCAACAGGAAATCGGTCTGCCATTCCAGCACCGCGCGAATATCCAGGTTGTCCGGATTCTCGTCGTCAACGGACACCGGGCGCGCCTTTCGGTGCAACTCCCAAAACTCGGAGAACTCGATTCTCGTCTTGTGCCGAAACTTGAAGAGAACATCTGCATCGCCTTCGTCGGATTTGAACGTGACCTTGCGTGCGAACGTCGGATTCGGATCGAGCTTGAGCTTTGCCATTTACTACTCTCCAAAAGAGAAAGCCCGCACGAGGCGGGCCTTGAGTTATGGGTAAGGACTTCGCTTCAAAGTAAAAACCCACGGGACTGCATGAATTCTATTGGGTCTTTCGCGTGCTTCTGATTGTTGCAACGTTGCGTTAGCAACTGCATGTTTCTGTCCGCATTGCGCCCTCCCAATGCGAGCGGAACGATGTGGTCAAGGTGATAATTCTTGCCGAGCGGTTTTGCGCAGCACGCGCACATGCCGCGTTGCAGCTTTAGTAGCTTCAAGGCAATGTCAGGCGATAGCTTTTCATCAGCAACTCGCGCGCGTCGGTTTTGCCGATACGCACGTTTCTTATCTGGATTTTCCTTCGCCCACTTCAGTGCATGCAACTTAGCGGGCGTCGGATCAGCAGCATAGGCCGCCACTCTTGCCGCTTTCTGCTTCTGTGCATGAGCAACATAATAAGAGGCGTTTCTGGATCGAACTAACTCAGCATTTGCAAGGCGCCACTTTAAACGCAAGGCGCGAATTTTTTCGGGATTCGCCGCATGATACGCAACGACAGATGCTCTCGATCGCTCCGGATTGGCCGCTCGCCATGCCGCAGTCTTCTCCTTTGCGTGCTGGCGATGATTAGCGCGATAGGCAGCTTTTCTTGCCTTCTCTGCCTCTGGATACTTTGCTCGCCATGCCGCGCTCAACTCTGCCGCGCGGCCTGGATTCGCCTCACGCCATACGCGAGAATTCGCGGCGTTCCTACCAGGGTTAGCGGATCGCCATGCGGCTGTGGCCGCCTTAGCCTTCTCTCGATTCGCCTCTCGATAGAGGCGCCGGCATTCCATGCAATATGGACCGGAAAACACCGTACCGCATTTCCTGCACGGTCGTGACGTAGAATCCGCGTCAGCCATGACGACTCCTTAGCAAGTCTTCTTGGTTAGAGCCGCAATCGGTGCGCAAACACCGATGCGGCTCGCTTATTCTAACAGCATTTATGACGTGTAACGGGTGGGCTCATTCAACAGTGAGAGCGTAACCTGACAGGACATCACCTCGTTAACAGTCAGTTTGGGAATTTTATTTAAACTGACGTACGCAGAGAAGTAAATGAGCGCACCACTCGGCAACGTGACCTTGACGGCGCGCTGCAGACGATCGTCATTCGCCGTCGATGCCAAGATGTATCCGTTCAACGTCGGATCGTCAGCGACTTCCAGTTCGAAGCCCGACGGATTCTTGAACGTCGGAATCCTGACCTTCGCGTCGGCCTCGAGGAGCTGGTATTCGAGGAACTGCTGCTCGCCGCCACTGGTGGAGCTGGACAGAATCTGCGACAACTGCGTCCAACCGGTAATCTCGCGCACGCTTCCAGTGCCGGACCCCGTCGGGTAGACCGTGGTCGACGACGTGTTGATGTCCTCCAGCGTCACGTCGTTCGTCGCGACCGAATCGGCGCGGACGACTTTCTGGTTCAGCCGCGACCAGCCCGACGTAACCTCGATGATGTCGTTCTCGACTACGCCGTGCGACGCTTCCAGCGTAGCGACCGCTTCCGACGCGTTGCTGATCGCGGTCATTTCCTTGACTGCGCCGTAACCAGATGCGATTGCGATGATGCTGCCATTGGGCAGAGAGACGGCGGTGAGCACCATCCCCGTGCGTTGCATGAAACCGAACAGCGCCGCATGCAGGACTTCGCAAAGCGATACAACAACAGCGAACAGCTTCTTCATGATGATGTCCTCGTTTCAGAAATGAAAAAGCGCCCGAAGGCGCTGATTGATCTCTGCGAGGCATCATTAGCTGCGGGTGATTGGCAGCCTGCGAGGCAGGGTTACTTGTGGTTCGTGTCTTGCTGGTCCTGTTGCTTCGGGCTTTTACTGTCGAGCCACTTCTCCCAGGCGCTCAACACGCCCCGAAGCAGGCGGATGAGCAACCACTGGAATTCTTTTGTTTCTCGGTCCACGCTTATCTTTTTCGTGGCGCTCGCAACAGCGAGCGGAGCTTGCGAAGTTCATCGGCGGACAGGTTGATGTGCGTCGGGCGCTTCGTGCTCTTGGTCGATTTCTTGGCCGCTGGCCGCGGACGTGACGCGCGAACCGGTTGAGCCCTGAGTCCGCTCTTGTATCCGGCGTTATAGACCTCGCTCAATATCCGCCCGCCGTCCACGCGACCGATGAGTGCCGCCTCATCGACGACGGTCCATAGACCTTCCATCAACGCTCTCGTTTGCTCGCTCTCAGACTCGTGCATCCGCTGACCTTGCAGCTCGAGGAGCTTGTCGTATACGCGGGCCTGCATACTCAGCGCGTGCGCAGCCGAGAATTCTTGCTTCGATAGCGCGCGGATCTTCCTGGTCGTCAGCATTTGCTTTCCCTTAAAAGCTCCCTTGTTCGAGAGTGCGCGGAAACGGGTCAAGGGATACCCGCTTGTCGGATGCCTCCTATCCGCGCACAACCGTAAAAGCCTAGTCGTCGTACCAGAACGAGAAGTCCTGCATCGCTCCGTGCAGTTTCGTGTCCGGCTCATAAATCTGAACAGCCGCACCGAGCACCGTCGCTTGCAGACCGGACGCAGGGCGCAACGTGTCCTCGACCTCGCGCATGAGCGCCATCGCCGAGGGCGCGTCGTTGTGCCAGACGTTGACCTGCATCCGGCAGTTCTTCTTCGATGGCACGTTGCCCTCGAAGAAGTTGACCGCGGCACCGCCGACCGCTTGGAAAGTTATGCGTGGCAGCGCGGTGATGGTCGGCGGCGCAATTGGCGTCCAGACGTGGTTACTCACCAGCGGCTTGAGCGCGGAGAAGACGAGCGACTCGACGCTCACTTGAGGCGCTCCTCCATCCGCTTCATTCCGGCCTTGATAGCTTCATCCTTCCTGGATTCGAACGCGGGTCTGATGAACGGCCGCGCCGGCATTTTGGAAGTGCCTAGCTCAAAGAAATGCCAGTGCGGCGCCTTCGCCTTGTTGACGCCAACGTGGTAAATCTGTCGATCGTCGTTTGATCGCTCCGGGCTGTATGCGCGATAAACGGCGTTGTGCATGTTGCCCGTTACCCTGCCCATGCGCGGCGGTGAGGTGTTGAGCTTGAGTTCCTCGTAGACCGGAAGAGCCATCGCGGCGACACCGGAG
>Ga0208454_1000720_pt1 | contig 16814 bp, 16 predicted proteins | sample EasRivMeERMZT100_FD_187530 | JGI IMG/M metagenome (GOLD analysis project Ga0208454, IMG submission 187530) | Soil microbial communities from meander-bound floodplain in the East River, Colorado, USA - East River MetaG ERMZT100 (SPAdes) (version 2) | ecosystem: Environmental > Terrestrial > Soil...
AAAGCGATCCCGCGCTCATGACAAGGCCGCGAGAATCGCATCGGCACCGAGTGCCCGCAGGTCGGCCGCGAGCGCTTCGCCCAGTTTTTCGGGCACGGAGATGGAGCCCTTCAGTTCGGCGCGCACCACCTTGCTGCCGTCGGGAAGCCCCACGAGGCCTCGCAGATGAATTTGCCTGCCGTCCGCCACGGCGTATGCCGCGAGCGGAAGCTGGCAGTTGCCCGACAATGCGCGGCTCAGCGCGCGCTCGGCGAGCACGCAAGCCGAAGTGGTGAAATCGTCGAGCGGAGCTACCTGCTCCCGCAAAGCGTTTTGACCCTCGCGGCATTCGATAACGAGCGCCCCCTGCCCGGGCGCGGGGAGGCTCTGCTCGGGCTCGAGCATCGCGCGGATTCGCGACGCAAGGCCGAGCCGCTTGAGACCTGCGGCGGCGAGCACGACCGCCTGGCATTCCCCGCGATCGAGCTTGGCCAGGCGCGTGTCGAGATTGCCGCGCAGCGGCTTGACCTCCAGCCCGGAAAACCGCTCGCGCAGTTGAGCCTCGCGCCGCAAGCTCGAAGTCCCGATGACGCTTCCCGAGGGCAGCGCTTCCAGGCTCGCACTCAGATTCGACACCAGGCAGTCGCGCGCATCTTCTCTCGCCGTCACCGCAGCCAGGCAAAACCCCCGGGGCAGATGCATCGGCATGTCCTTTGCCGAGTGCACCGCAAGATCGGCTCGCCCGTCCTCGAGCGCGGCCTCGAGTTCCTTGACGAAAAGGCCCTTGCCGCCGACTTGCGCCAGCGGCCGATCGACGATCTGGTCGCCACGGGTCGTGATGCCGAGGATGCTCACTTCGCAATGCGGATACAAACGCCTCAGTTCGGCCGCGACGTGCTCGGACTGCCACATCGCGAGCCGGCTGCGGCGCGAGGCGATGACGATTCGTTCCGGCGCGGGATTCAACTTGCGGCCAGCGACTTGACTTGCGCCCAGAGCCTGCGGCTTACGGGCAGCTTTTCATCGCAGCCTTCCAGGATTACCGACCAACCGATTTCGCCTTCCGTTTCAGCGACGCGCTCGAAGCCGCGGATCAGGCGCCGCGCCACCAGGCAGTTGCGGTGTATCCGCACGAACACGCTGCCGAATTCCTGCTCGAGCTGAGCCAGCGACTCCTCCACCAGGTGCTCGCGGGTGCGGGTGCGCGCCGTGACGTACTTCAGCTCGGCTCTTAGATATACGACCTCCGACACCGGAACGAGAGTCACCCGACCGCGCTCGGCAACGCTCAAGTAGCGCCGGGGACCCGGGTCGATGCGCTCGAGAACCCCGCGCGCGAGCCGCGCGCCGTTTGCGGCTTTCTTCAAAGCCGCGAGAAGTCTTGCCGCGCGTACCGGCTTGGTGAGGTAGTCCACGGCGTTGACTTCGAACGCCTCGACTGCGTATCGGTCGTGCGCGGTCACGAAAATCACCGCGGGCGGGGTTTCCATCACCAGCAGGTGCCGCGCGAATTCTATGCCGCTCATCTCGGGCATCTGGATATCGACCAGCACCACTTCCGCTCTCCCCTCTGCGACGATTCGCAGGCCCTCGACGCCGTTTCCCGCCTCGCCCGCGACCAAGTGCGGCAGCTCGGCACGGCAATCCTCCAGCAGCTCGCGAAGGCGATTGCGTGCCGGCTCTTCGTCATCGATTATGACTATTCTGAGCGGGCTCATGGCGCGCCGCGGTAGGGCATCACGATGCCGATCTCGTAGCGATCGCCCGTGATGCGCGTGTCCAGGCTCGCTTCGAGATCGAAGTGCAGCTGCAGGCGCTCGCGAATGTTGGCGAGCGCCATGCGATTTCCCTGACGGTGCTGATAGTCCTCGTGGTAGGGATTGGACAATTGCAGCGAGAGTCGATCGTCCCGGCGTTCGATGCGCACCTCGATGACGCCGGCCCCGATTCCGGGTTCGATACCGTGGTACACGGCGTTTTCAATCAGCGGCTGCAGCAGCATCGGGGGCACCAGCGCCTGTTCGACGCCGGGATCGAGCCGCCATTGCACGCTCAGCCGCTCGCCCAGGCGCAGCTGCTCCAGGTTGAGATACTGACGGCACAACGACAACTCGTCTCCAAGCGCGATCAGCTCGCGGTTGTCTGCCATGACGGTCCGAAACAGCTCCGCGAGGTCCTCGAGGGCGGCTTCGGCGCGCTTCGGATCCTTGCGAATCAGCGAAAGCACCGCGTTCAGGCTGTTGAAAAGGAAGTGCGGGCGTATGCGTGCCTGCAGCGCCTGCAGGCGCGCCTCGGAAATCGCCGGGGAGAAGGCGCGGTTGCGCAGATGGAAGTACCAAGCCAGCAATCCGGTGGCGAGCGCGGCATAGCCGAGGCTCAGAATGAGCTCGCTTCCATTCCCGCTTCCTCCGGAAGAAGCCTGAAATGGAAAGAGCGCCACGGTCACCGCAAGCACGATAGCGAGCACGGCGAGAAGACCGTGAGCGTAAGCGAGCCGCCCAAGCAGCCTGGACCCGGCGTAGAGCACGATCAAAACGACGAGCAATACGGGTTCCAGCGATCCGGCGACTTCGGTGACTTTTTCGGCGAATTCGCCGATCTCCTTCGATCGCGCCAGAGCAAAGAACAAGGCGGCCGCGTTCACTGAAACGAGAATGCGTGAGATCACGCCCAGATTGCGGAAGTCCGGCAGGGCGTCGGGCAGGTCGTTTTGCCGTATACTTTGCACTTTTTTGCGCACGCAAATGCTCGCGGAGGTGAACCGCGCGCTTCGCGACTCCGGGCATTTTACAGTCAACCATGGCAGCTAAGCCCAAACCCGGCAACAAACTCTGGTCGGGGCGGTTCGCCGAACCGGTGTCCGATCTCGTCAAGCGTTACACCGCCTCAGTCGCCTTTGACCGCCGCCTCGCGCCGCAGGACATCCGGGCATCGCTTGCGCACGCACGCATGTTGCGCTCGGCCGGAATCCTGTCGGTTGCCGATCTCAAGGCGATCGAGCGCGGCTTTTCCAGGATCGCCCGGGAGATTGAATCCGGGAAATTTCGCTGGTCGCTGAACGCCGAGGACGTGCACCTCAACATCGAGAGGCGGCTGATCGCGCTCATTGGAGGCGCGGGCAAGCGGCTGCATACCGCCCGCTCGCGCAACGACCAGGTCGCAACCGACTTGCGACTCTGGCTGCGTGAGGCGATCGACGACATCGGAAGCCTGCTGCGCAACCTGCAGCGGCGCCTGCTCGACCAGGCGGACAAGCACGCCGCGACGGTGATGCCCGGGTTTACCCACCTGCAGGTCGCCCAGCCGGTGACCTTCGGGCATCATCTGCTCGCCTACTTCGAGATGTTCGAGCGCGACCGCTCGCGCTTCGCCGACTGCCGGCGTCGCGTGAACCAGCTTCCGCTCGGGGCCGCGGCGCTCGCCGGGACTTCATTCCGGATCGATCGCGTGAAGGTAGCGCGCGAGCTGGGCTTTCAAGGGGTAAGCCAGAACTCCATCGATGCCGTATCCGACCGCGACTTCGCGATCGAATTCTGCGCCTGCGCGGCGCTCGCCATGGTCCACCTGTCGCGCTTTTCAGAGGAACTGATCCTCTGGACCAATCCACGCTTCGATTTCGTCGCCCTACCGGATCGATTCTGTACCGGCTCGTCGATCATGCCCCAGAAGAAGAATCCCGACGTTCCGGAGCTCGCCCGCGGGAAGACCGGAAGGGTCGCGGGTGATCTCATGGCGTTGCTCACACTGATGAAAGGGCAGCCCCTCGCGTACAACAAGGACAATCAGGAGGACAAGGAGCCCGTATTCGACGCGGCGGACACGCTGCGCGAAACGCTCGCCGTTTTCGCAGAGTTGGTCGCCGGCATTCGCGTCAACGCAGGGGCGATGCGCAAGGCGGCCGAAGAGGGCTTTTCCACCGCCACCGACCTTGCCGACTATCTCGTCAGGAAGGGGCTCGCGTTTCGCGATGCCCACGAGGCGGCGGCCCGCGCGGTACGCTTTGCCGAAGGCTCACGGAGGGGCTTGGAGCAGTTGACGCTTGCCGAATTGCGCCGGTTCTCTCCCGGGATAGGAAAGGACGTGTATCGTGTCCTCACGCTTGAAGGTTCGGTCGCGAGCCGCTCGCATATCGGCGGCACCGCGCCGGCGCAGGTACGCGCGGCAATCAGGCGCGCGCGCAACACCCTTGCCGGTTGAGCCGGCGCCACTCTGTTCGCCTCCGGGGCGGCCGGGAACTCTTTGTGCCACCCGTATTCCTTAGCCCATGAAACAGATCGGCAAGTACGAGGTCAAGAAAATGCTCGGGGAAGGCATGACGAGCGAAGTGTACCTTTGCCACGACCCGTTCTCGAACCGCGACGTAGCGGTCAAGGTCGTTTATGAGGAGCGCCTGAAGGACAACGACGACGCCGCCAAGCTCTACAGGAAGTTGTTTGTCACCGAAGCGTCGCTCGCAGGCAAGCTCCAGCACCCGCACATCGTGCAGATCTACGATGCAGTGGTCGCGCCCAAGATGAGCTATATCGTCATGGAGTACGTTCCGGGCGGGACGCTCGAGCCTTTTTGCGCCAAGGACAAGCTGCTGCCGATCGACAAGACCGTCGAGATCGTCTTCAAATGCACCCGCGCGCTCGGATTTGCAAACAAGATGGGGGTCACACACCGGGACATCAAACCGGCCAATATCCTGCTTGCGGGCTCAACCGACATCAAGATTTCCGATTTCGGCGCCGCCTTGATGGCAAGCGCCGAGCAAACGCAGGTGAGCGGAATCGGATCTCCCGCCTACATGTCCCCGCAACAATTCAGGGAACAGCCGCTCAATCACCAGACCGACATCTATTCGCTGGGTGTCGTCATGTACCAGCTGCTCACCGGCATGCTGCCATTCATGGGGACGAGCAACTATTCCATGATGTACCAGATCACCAACGTCGAGCCCCCATTGCCATCCTCGATTCGCAAGGAAGTCCCTCCTTCCGTCGATGGCATCGTAAGGAAGGCCATGGAGAAGGAGCTGGAGCGGCGCTACCAGACCTGGGAGGAATTTTCCCTGGACCTTGCCGAGGCGTTTCGAAGCACGCAGATCGACAGCCGGGAAGTCGCCGACAGCAAGAAATTCAGCACGCTTCGCGAAATGGCGTTCTTTTCCGGGTTCTCGGACGCAGAACTGTGGGAGGTGTTGCGCATTTCGCATTGGGAAAACCTGCCCCCGGGGACCGTAATTATGGAGGACGGGACCGAGGGCAATTTTTTCTGCATCCTTGCCTCCGGAGAAGTGAAAGTCACCAAGAGGAAGAAGCTTCTCAACATTCTGAGACCGGGAGAGTGCTTCGGCGAGATGGCCTACCTCTCCAAGAACGGGAAGGAACGCACAGCGGACGTCGCGTCGATGAGCCACGCGCGCATCATCAAGATCCTCGCGGAGGACCTCGATCGGGCCTCCGATATCTGCCGGCACCGCTTCGATCGGGCCTTCATGGCGATTCTGGTCGAGCGGCTGAACCTCGCCAACACGCGCCTTACGGCGCTGTAGCGCGACATTCTCACACGCTCGCAGGTCTTGCGAGCCCATGATCGCTTCCCCGGATCTCCTCGCATCGCTGGAGGCGGCAGTCTCGGATACCGCCGGTGCGTTCCGCATCGAGCGCGCTGTGCCCGCTGCGGGAGGTTGCATTCACCGTTCCTATATCTTGGAGGGCAGCGGGCGCAAGTTCTTCGCGAAAACTAATGACCGCTCGCAACTCGACAATTTCATCGCCGAGGCCGACGGGCTGACCGCGCTTGCCGCAGCGGGCGCGCGTGTCCCGTCCCCGCTGTGCCATGGAGAAACCGGGACACAAGCGTTCCTCGTGCTTGAGCACCTGGAGCTGCGCGTGAGCGGCGACCACACCGCGCTGGCGCGGGCGCTCGCCGCCGTGCATTCAGTTTGCGGCGACTCTCATGGGTGGCACCGGGACAACTTTATCGGAAGAACGCCGCAGCTCAACCGACACTCGTCGTCCTGGAGCGATTTCTGGCGCGACGCGCGGCTTGTGCCGCAGCTTGAGCTGGCGGGAAGAAACAGCCTTGGGAACGCTCTTTTGAGAAAAGGCGACCGGCTGCTTGCGGTGCTGCCGCGACTTCTTGCTGGACACGCGCCGGCGGCGTCGCTCCTTCACGGAGACCTGTGGGGCGGCAACGCGGGCTTCCTTGCAGACGGGACGCCGGTGCTTTTCGATCCCGCAACGTATTTCGGAGACCGTGAAGCGGACCTTGCGATGACCGAACTATTCGGCGGATTTCCGCGGGTTTTCTATTCCGCCTACAGGGAAGTCGCGCCGCTCGATCAGGGCTACTCAGTCAGGAAAGAGCTGTACAACCTGTACCACGTGCTCAACCACGCTAACTTGTTCGGCGGCGGCTATGCGGCCCAGGCGGAGCGGATGATCGAGCGCCTCCTCGCGGAGGCACGATAAGCGGGGAATCCCGCAGCTAGGACGCGGTCTTTTCGCCGGCGAAAAGCTTCTGCAATTCTCCGGACTGGTACATCTCGCGCATGATGTCGGAGCCGCCCACAAACTCGCCGTTGATGTAGAGCTGGGGTATCGTCGGCCAGTTCGCATATTCCTTGATGCCTTGGCGGATCTCCGGCTCTTCCAGCACGTTGACGGTGAAAGGTTCGTCGACCCCGCAGGCCTTCAGTATCTGTATGGCATTGGCGGAGAAGCCGCACTGCGGAAACTGCGGGGTCCCCTTCATATAGAGAACGACCGGGTTGCCGGTCACTTGCTGTTTGATGCGATCCTGGGCGTCCATGAACTTCTCCTGAATACCTGATAAAAACCGTCGGGCATTGTACCGTTCGCTGCCGAAACCGGTCAACCGCGCCAACGCCCCACACAGGCGCGCGGCAACCCCGCGAGATCCTTGAAATCTTCGACCCCGGCGTAACCCAGTTCGAGAAGCAGCTCCACGCAGCGATCTCCCTGATCGTATCCATGTTCCAGGAGCAGCCATCCGCCCGGCCGGAGCCGGGTTTGCGCACGCGCTGCGATCGTGCGGATGCAGGCGAGCCCGTCCTCCCCGCCAACCAGGGCGAGGCGGGGCTCGAAGCGCACGTCGCCTCGCTCGAGATGCGCATCGCTCGCCGCGACGTACGGCGGGTTGGACACGATCAAGTCGAAGCGCTCCGGCCCGAGCGCCTCGAACCAGTCGCTGTTTACAAGAACTATTGCAGCTCCTTGGTCGCGCGCATTCCTGCGCGCGATGGCAAGCGCCGCTTCCGAGATATCGGTCGCGACGATCGCGAGGTCGGGCCGCTCGCGCGCGAGGGCCACCGCGATCGCTCCGCTGCCCGTCCCGAGCTCCAGCACGCGCGCCGAGGAGCGCGCGGCAAGGCGCTCGAGCGCGAATTCGACCAGCAGCTCGGTCTCAGGACGGGGAATCAGCACGTCCGGCGTAACGCGCAGGGGAATGCCGTAGAACTCGCGCCAGCCGGTGATGTAAGCGATCGGTTCGCCCATGCGCCTCCGCGCGAATCCATCCTGCGCCGAGCGCGCCTTGGAGAAATCGATTGCCTCCTCGGCGTGAGCGATGAGATGCGAGCGCTCGCAGCCCAGGACGGTGCGAAGCAGCGCTTCGGCTTCCCGTCGCGGTAATCCGGACTCGTCCAGCAAGCCGCCGATGGTGGCGCCCGTTTCGACTACGCTCATCACGGCTGGCGCTCTTCGGCAAGCGCGGCGAGCTGCTCGGCCTGGTGCTCGTCGAGCAGCGCCTGAATCAGCTGGGAAAGATCGCCGTCCATGATGTCGTTGATCTTGTAGAGCGTCAGACCGATGCGGTGGTCGGTCACTCTCCCTTGCGGAAAGTTGTACGTACGGATCCGCTCGGAGCGGTCGCCTGAGCCGATGAGCGACTTACGAGTCGCCGCTTCCTTTGCCTGCTGCTCGCGCAGTTGCTTGTCCTTGATTCTCGCCGCGAGTATCGCAAGCGCTTTTTCCTTGTTCTTGTGCTGCGAGCGCCCATCCTGGCACTCGACCACGATTCCCGTCGGCAGGTGCGTTATTCGCACCGCCGAGTCGGTCTTGTTGACGTGCTGGCCGCCGGCCCCCGAGGCGCGATAGGTATCGATGCGAAGTTCCGAGGTATTCAGAACGACGTCGCCGATTGCGCTCGCCTCGGGCAGCACCGCCACCGTGCACGCCGATGTGTGGATGCGGCCCTGGGTCTCGGTCTCCGGCACTCTCTGGACACGGTGGCCGCCCGATTCGAACTTGAGCTTGGAGTAGGCGCCCTGCCCGATCACCCTGGCGATGATCTCCTTGTACCCGCCGAGATCGCCCGGCGACTCGGATATTACCTCCACCTGCCAGCCCTGGCGCTCGGCATAGCGCGCATACATGCGGAAGAGGTCGCCCGCGAACAGCGCCGACTCGTCCCCTCCCGTGCCCGCGCGTATCTCAAGAAAAATATTCCGCTCGTCGTTCGGGTCCTTCGGCAGAAGCTGCTGCTGAAGCTGCGCTTCGAGCGCCGCGAGCCGCTCGCGGCCGGCCTTGATCTCGCTTTCGGCGTAGTTCTTCATCTCCGGATCGGCGAGCAGCGCCTGCGCCTCGGCGACTCCCTGCTCGGTCTCGCGATACTTGTTGAAGAGTTCGACGATGGGTTCGAGCCCGGCGTGCTCGCGCGAGAGCTTGCGGAACTGCTCCAGGTCGCGCGTCGCGTTTTCCGAGGAAAGAAGGGCGCTGATGTCGCCAAGCCGCCGGCGTGCCTGATCGAGCTTTGCCGCGATGCTGGTCTTCATCGGCCCGAAACCTTGCGGGCGAGTTAATCGCGCGCGCGCAGCTGATACAGACGCGCAACGAGTGCCTTGAGCGACTCGTCGTCTTGACCGCCTTGGTTGAGCGCCTCGGTGGGAGCGTGCATCAGCTTGTTGGTCAGGCCGTGGGAGAGCGCCTCCAGGACCGCCTTGGGTTCATCGCCGCGGACGAGCATGCGCACCGCGCGCTCGACCTCGTGGCGCCGCGCCTCCTCGGCCGACTCGCGCAACTGGCGGATCAGCGGCACGATCTCTCGCGTCTTCATCCAGTGCAGGAAGGAGCCCACTTGGGATTCGATGATGACCTCGGCCTGCGCGACCGCGGACTGCCGGGCGTCCACGCCCTCGCGCACCGTCGCCGCGAGGTCATCGATGGTGTAGAGAAACACGTCGTCCATCGTCGCCACCTCGGCTTCGATGTCCCGGGGCACGGCGAGGTCAACCATGAACACGGGGCGATGACGACGCGCGCGCACCGTGCGCTCCATCGTGCCCTTGCCGATGATGGGCAGCGAGCTTGCGGTGCAGGACACGACGATGTCGAACTCGGGCAACCGTTCGGGCAGGTCGCGCAGCTCGAGTGACTCGGCGTTGAAGCGACGCGCCAGCGCCTCGGCCCGCTCCAGGGTGCGGTTCGCAACCGCCATGCCGCGCGGCTGTTTCGCTGCGAAATGAGTCGCGGCGAGCTCGATCATCTCGCCCGCACCTATCAAGAGCACTTTTTGCTCGGCAAGGCTGGGGAAAATCCGCGCGGCGAGCTTTACCGCCGCGGCTGCCATCGAAACCACGTTCGCGCCTATGCCGGTATTGCTGCGCACCTCCTTCGCCACGGCGAAGGAGCGTTGAAACAGCTTGTTGAGCAGTGTTCCCAGGGTGCCGGCGGATTCGGCTACGCGAGCCGCTTCCTTCATCTGACCCAGTATCTGCGGCTCGCCGACCACCATGGAGTCGAGGCCAGAAGCGACCCGGAACGCGTGCCGCACGGCTTCGCCCTGCGGATGGGTATAGACGTAGGGCTTGAGGTCCCGGGGCTCAACGCGGTGATAACCCGCGAGCCATTCGAGCGCCGCGTGCGGCTCGCCGAGCGCGCAATAGAGCTCGGTGCGATTGCAGGTGGAGAGAATCGCGGCTTCCTTGACGGGCTCACGCAGAGTCAGCTCCGAGAGCGCCGATCGCACGCTCTCGGAGTGGAACGCAACTCGCTCGCGGATCGCGAGCGGCGCTGTCTGGTGATTCAAGCCGAGCGTGAAAAGCTGCATGGCGCGAGTTCGCGCAGTTTCGTAAAGGGGGCGGCCATTATAGCCCAGGCGATTCAGCGTCTTGCAGTGCGGCGGACGCTCGATGCGATACGCCCGGCCGGGTATGCGTTGCACCTTCCCGCGGGGCGGCAGGCCATCTCTTACGCTGTAGCCGCGTCCACGAGCGCCATGTCGGCGCTGGTCATCAGGCGCTCGATATCCACCAGTATCAGCATGCGCTCTTTTTCCACGCCGAGCCCCATGATGTAGGTCGTATCGAATGCCGCCGAGAACTCGGGCGCCGGCTTGATCTGCTCCGGCGCAAGCGTGAGCACGTCCGAGACGGCATCCACAACCACGCCCACCACGCGCCCCGCCAGGTTGAGGATGATCATTACAGTGAGTTCATCGTAATTCGCTTCGCCGAGGTTGAACTTCAGCCGCAGGTCCACCACCGGCACGATCGTTCCGCGCAGGCTGATCACCCCTTTGATGAACGCCGGTGCGTTGGCGATCGCCGTGGGCGCTTCCCAGCCGCGGATCTCCTGCACCTTCAGGATGTCGATGCCGTACTCCTCTGTGCCCAGGCGGAACGTCAGCAACTCCCGCCCTTTGCCTTTGGCCGGTGCGCTGGATTCCCCCGCCGCAGTCTGCATTGTCTGGGTCATGATCGCTTCTCCGAATCGATAAAGCCGGTTACCAAGTGAGGGGTCTCCTCATGTTTCTCTAGTGTGGGACCGTTTCGGAAATTCTGAAACAGCCTTTAGAACTCCTTCCACTCGCCATCACCGTCATGCCTATCACCGGTCTTGACGCTTCTCCCGCCTAGGGACTCCTTCGCCGCCGGGGCTCGCGAGGCAAGCCTCTTGGCTCCGGGTGCATGGCCCGGCAAAGCCGCCGCGCTCGTCCGCGCCTGCTCAAGCGCCCTGGCACCCGCGGCCTGGAGCACGGCAGGCGGTTCGGCTCCCCGGCCGGTCGCATTCTGGTCCGCCACCCGGTGTCTCGTGTCCTCAAGGACGAACTGCGCCACCGTTTTCACGAGCTCATCGGCCTGACCCGACATGTTCTCCGCGGCCGCCGCCGACTCCTCCACGAGCGCCGCGTTCTGCTGTGTCACGCGATCCATCTGCGTGACTGCGTTGCCCACCTGTTCGATCCCGGAGAGCTGTTCCTGCGATGCGGCCGCAATCTCCGAGATGATTTCGGCCACCCGTTTCACCGAGGCTACGATCTCCCCCATGGTCTTGCCCGCGCCCTCCACGAGCTTCGTGCCCTCCTCGACCCGCTCCACCGAGCTCTGGATCAGGCCCTTGATCTCCTTGGCCGCCGCCGCCGAGCGCTGAGCGAGGCTTCTCACCTCGGAAGCGACCACGGCGAACCCGCGACCCTGCTCCCCTGCGCGCGCAGCTTCCACGGCGGCGTTGAGCGCGAGGATATTGGTTTGAAAGGCGATGCCGTCGATCACGGTAATGATATCGGCGATCTTCTTGGAAGCTGCCGAGATGCCGCCCATGGTGTCGATGACTCCGCCCATCGCCTTGCCACCCTGACCGGCGACGCCGGTGGCGCCGATCGCGAGCTGATTGGCCTGCTTGGCGTTGTCGGCGTTCTGCTTGACCGTCGCAGTCAACTGCTCCATCGAGGAAGCCGTCTCCTCGAGGCTCGAGGCTTGCTCCTCGGTGCGGCTCGACAGCTCGGCGTTGCCCGCCGCGATCTCCTTCGAGGCGGAACCGACGCTCTCGGCTGCGCGCCGGATCATGTTCACGGTCTCCGCCAGGCCATCGCGCATTTTCGCCAAAGCGGCCATGAGCTGCCCGGTCTCGTCTCCCGATCTCACTTCGACACGCCCGGTCAGGTCGCCGGTCGCGACACGTTTCGCCACGCTCACCGCAAAGCCCAATGGAGCGACGATCGAGCGCGTAATCCAGTACGCGATCGCTGCGCCGACCGCCAGCGCAAGGACGAGAAGGACGACGAGCACGTTTCTCGTCGCCTCGATCTGCGCGAGGACGTCCTTTTCCACCATTTCGCTGGTTTTCCTCTGCATATCCATCATTTTGGCAAACGCATTCACGGTGCCCGCTCCATACGGGGTGGTCGTGCGCGCCTGCCATTCCGCCGCCTCCTCGGCCTTGCCTTCGCCATAGAGCTGAAACCACTTCGGACGCGCCTCGATGTATTGCTGGTAAATGCCGCGCAGCTCCTTGTTCACTGCGATTTCCTCGTCAGTGCGCTGGTCCCGCTCAAACATCGTCAGTTTGCTCTCGATCTCCATGTAGAGCCTGGGCTCATCATCGGTGACTCGTTTGCGCTCCTCGGCCGAAGTCAGGGTCATGAACTGCGGGAAGCCGTAACGCAGCTGCCAGAGCGCGCTCTGCGCGTCGGCCAGATACACCGCTCCCTTGGTGTTGTTCGCGAGGCTGCCGGCGTGATCCGCAAAGCGTGTCGCGTTATAGATGCCGACGATCCCGATCACAAACGTGATGATCAGGACCAGGGCAAAACCCAGTGCCAGACGCGCCCCGATTCTCATATTGGAAAACATCCTTCACCCCCACTTCTCATCCTGGTAACTACTGCTTCGCCACGGTGACGGAGCGCAGGATCTCATCCGCCATTTCCTCGATCGGAACGACCGCGTCCACGCAGCCGGTGTCGATGGCAGCTTTCGGCATTCCAAATACGACGCAACTGTCGCGGTCCTGTGCAAGCGTACGGGCACCGGCCTCCTTCAGCGCGCGTATTCCCGACTTCCCGTCGGCGCCCATGCCAGTCAGTATCACACCGACCGCATTTTTTCCGGCTATCTCCGCAATCGAGTGGAACAGCACGTCCACGGCGGGGCGATGACGGTTCACGGGCGGGTCCTGGTCAAGGGATACGACGAAATGGTCGCTCTGGCGGGCCAGGCGCATGTGCTTGTCGCCGGGTGCGATATACGCGTGCCCGCGCAGAACGCGCTCGCCCTGCAGGGCTTCGGTCACGGTAATCTTGCACAGACTGTCCAGCCGCTTCGCGAACATCTTGGTAAACATTTCGGGCATGTGCTGTACCACCAGCACAGGGGGGAAAGAATCGGGGAGCTGTATGAGCACGTCTCGCAGCGCCTCGGTCCCTCCGGTCGAAGCGCCGATGGCAACGAGTTGCCCGGTGCGAAACGTCGATTGGACCGGACTCGACGGCTTTCGCGACCGATCGCGCACGCCGCGCGCACGCGGCGTTCCTGCGCTCGCCGTGGCGCGCAGCTTCTCGATGATCATCTCCCCATAGGCCGCCAGATCTTCGGACGTTTGGGCGACCGGTTTGGTCACGAAATCGACGGCGCCCAGCTCGAGCGCGCGCAGGGTCGTTTCAGCGTTCTTCTTGGTGAGCGAGGAAACCATCAGCACCGGCATGGGCCGCAGCCGCATGAGGTTCTCGAGAAACGTCAGGCCGTCCATGCGCGGCATCTCGACATCCAGCGTCAGCACGTCAGGATTGAGCGCTTTGATCTTGTCGCGTGCGATATAAGGGTCGTGCGCGACGCCGACGACTTCGAAGTCGTCATAGCCGCCGATAATCTCGCTCAGCATCTGGCGCATGAGCGCTGAGTCGTCGACGATCAGGACTTTGGTTCGCATGGCTTACTTGAAAAGATCCGCATCGCCGCTGACCCGAAGGTGCTCCAGTCGCTCCGCATGACTGCGTTCTCGCGTCAGGATGGTGTCGTTCTTCAGCGTCTTCAACCGCTTTACCAGTACGCGCCCCGTATGAGGAAAAAAATAGATCTTGCTCGGATGCGGATTGCCCAGGTCCTCGGCAAGGATAGGAATCTTTTCCCTGCGCAGATAGGCCTGTGCGAAATCCGCATTTCGTTTTCCGATGTCCGACATGCCCTGCATCACCCGCCCGGCGCCGAACAGTTTTGCTTCCAGCTTGTCGCGGCGAGCTCCCATGCTGATCAGATTGTTGATCAGCACTTCCATGGCATAGGCGCCGTAGCGCGCCGAGTTGGAAAGCGGGCTGTCCGGATCGCCGCCGTGTTCCGGCAGCATGAAATGGTTCATTCCGCCGATCTGTGTGGTGGAATCTCGCAGGCACGCCGAAACGCAGGATCCGAGCACGGTGACGATCAGCATGTCCCGCTGCGTCACATAGTATTCGCCAGGGCCGATTTTGGCCGCAGTGGCGTTGAATTCCCTGTCAACATACAGGATAGGTGCTCCGGCGCTGCGGCTGCCGTTGGCGGAACGGGCGTCGTTCATCGCGGGCGCTCCGCGCCGGTCCGGTAACGCACAGGAAATCCGCGGCTTCTACGCATGGCGGTAGACAGTCCGCCCGCAGGGCCGGAACAGATCGGCTGCATGGAAGTAGCTTTCCGAGTGGCCCGCAAACAACAAGCCCTGCGGTTTGAGCACCCGGGCGATCCGGGTCAGCACCTGGTACTGCGTCGGCTTGTCGAAGTAGATCATGACGTTGCGGCAAAAAATGCAGTCGAAGGTCTCGCGCAAGTTCCAATTCTCATCGCGCAGGTTGTGCCTGGTGAACGTGACCAGCGCTCGCAGCTCGGGCCTGACCTTGACGTAACCCTCGCGTGCACCGGCGCCGTTGAGGAAAAAGCGCTTCAACCGCTCGGGCGACAGATCCTGCACCAACTCCTTCGTGTAGATCGCCTCGCTCGCACGCTCCAATACCTGGCTGTCGAGGTCGCTGGCGAGTATTTTCACCGGAGGCCAGAGCGTCTCGTAGACCTCGCAGGCGATCATCGCCATTGAATACGCCTCTTCACCGGTCGATGCCGCCGCGCTCCAGAGCGTCGCTTCGGACCCGTGCCGCAGTCCGCGCAGGTGCTCCGCGAGCACGGGAAAGTGATGCGGCTCGCGGAAGAACGCCGTCAGATTCGTTGTCAGTGCATTGACGAAGTTCTCCCACTCGGGATGGTCCTCTCGCCGCAGCAACGCAAGATAGCTGCCGAAGTCGGCGAGGCCAAGCGCGCGAAGCCTGCGCGTCAGGCGGCTGTAAACCATCTCGTGCTTGCTGTCGTTGAGTCGGATGCCGGCATGGACGTAGATCAACTCGCGCACCTCGTCAAAATCAGCGCGGGCATAACCGAACTCCCGGTCACGCTCGAAAGGGGTGGCCCATGAGCTACCGCCTGTGGTACCGGCACTCTTCATTGGCGCAGGCGATTCACCATGGCGGGATTGAAGATGCAGTCCATGAGCGTCTCATTTCAGAATTCCTTCCATTCGTCCGGTTCACCGCGGTTAGCTGCGGGAATCGCCGGCTCGGGCCGCCGCGCGCGCGCTTGCGCCGCCTCAGGTCTGGCCGCCGGGCGCGGTGGTACCACCGCCGCCTTCGGCGCCGGCGCCGCGATCTGTTGCGTACCGCCCGCGATCTTGAAGTGGCTCACAGCGCCGCTCAGACGCTTGGCCTCCTCCTCGAAAGCCAGCGTCGCCGCAGTCACCTCTTCCACCAGCGCCGCATTCTGCTGCGTCACGTTCTCCATCTGCACGATCGCACGGTTGATCTCCTCCACCCCAGTGCTTTGCTCCTTGGAGGCCACCGCAATCTCGCCAATCAACTGCGTCACCTGCTGCACGCCCACCACGATCTCGTTGATGATCCCGCCCGCCTCGCCCACCAGCTTCCCACCCTCGGCCACATTGCCCACCGAGTCCTCGATCAGCGCCTTGATCTCCTTGGCCGCCTGAGCGCTCCTTTGCGCCAGGGCACGCACCTCGCTCGCCACCACCGCAAATCCCCGCCCCTGCTCCCCGGCGCGCGCCGCCTCCACCGCCGCATTGAGCGCGAGGATATTGGTCTGAAACGCAATCCCCTCGATCACCCCGATGATGTCCACCACCTTCTTCGAACTCTTGTCGATCAGCCCCATGCGCTCCACCGCACGGCTCACCGTCTGCGCCCCCTTGTGCGCCACCTCGCTCGCGCTCTTGGACAAACCACTCGCCAACTGGCAGTTCTCCGCGTTCTGCTTCACCGTCGCCGCCAGCTCCTCCATCCCCGAGGCGGTCTCCTCCAGCGACGAGGCCTGCTCCTCGGTGCGCTGCGACAGGTTCACATGCCCCGCCGCCACCTCCTTCGCCGCCCCACCGATCGCCCGCGCGCTCGACTGAGCCTGGGCAAATACCGCGGAAAGCCCAGTGCGTATGCCCTTCAGCAGGCTGAGCAGGGCCCCGATATCGCCGCTACCACCGGTGTCGCTTCCATACTCCAGATCGCCGGCACTCAATCGCTCCACCGCTTGGCGCAGTCCCCTGAATCCCTGCTTGACGAACAAGTGCTGGCCAAATTGCTGGTAGCTCGCCAGCAGCCAGCCGCCAGCGATCAGCAAGACCGCGGGATCGTTCCACGCCGCGCTCCGGGCGCTGATGAGTACATAAAGTACGTACGCCAGGATCAAAGTGAAAAGAGTCGCAATCAGCAGCATGCGCTGCGCCGTGGTCAATCTGTTCATGACCGCGATGGCGGGCGCGAGGAGCACTTTCATGGGGCGGTTCGCTGCGAGCGCATTTCAGAATTCCTTCCATTCGTCCGGCTCACCGCGGTGAGCCGCGGGAATCGCCGGCTCGGGCCGCTGCGCGCGCTGTGGCGCCGCCACTGTCCTTGGCGCCGCGCCCGGTTGCACCTGCGCGGCCTTGGGCGCCGGGCGCGCCGGCGCCGCGATCGCTTGCGCGCCGCCCGCAAACTTGAACCGGCTCACCGCGGCGGCCAGCCGCTTGGCTTCCTCCTCGAAGGACAGCGTCGCCGCAGTGACCTGCTCCACCAGCGCCGCGTTCTGCTGCGTCACGTGCTCCATC
>Ga0208454_1000723_pt1 | contig 16735 bp, 19 predicted proteins | sample EasRivMeERMZT100_FD_187530 | JGI IMG/M metagenome (GOLD analysis project Ga0208454, IMG submission 187530) | Soil microbial communities from meander-bound floodplain in the East River, Colorado, USA - East River MetaG ERMZT100 (SPAdes) (version 2) | ecosystem: Environmental > Terrestrial > Soil...
GGGGGACGATGCAATCTTAATGGCGGACAGCACGGCGGAAGCGTTCTACCGGGCGAATACGGGCGTGCTGGCGGCGGGCGCTGACTATAGTTCATCTGTGGAACGCCTCGGGCTGGACCTGGGCGCGCCGGATCGTGAAAAGGCGATCAGGCGAATCTGGCCGCGCATTGATGCGAGCGGCGCGGCGGTGTTTCGGTTGCGCCTGTACAACCAGCGCGATCCGCGCGGCGGACAGGAATTGGTCACAGACATTAACTATGTTCATCCCGGCGCAGAGGGCATAGCGGTTAATTGCAACGCGCGGTATCTGGGAATCGAAATATCGACCGAGGATGCGATTGCGTGGGATTGCTCGGGCTTCGATCTGGACTACTCGCTAAGGGGTAATTTCTAGTGCGCTATGTACCTTCCAATGTCCCGGCGACCAATGATCAGGCGCAATTGCGGCGCTGGTTGCGCGAGGAATTCGCGCGCATTGGCAGCAGCATGGCGGAAATCTACGCGGGCGGCATTGGCGGCGGCGCGGTGGATTTATCGGAGGCGGTGCAAGTCGGGTACGGCAATCAAGCGAACCTTATAAGTCAAGTAATCGGGACGCTGACGGGCACTTATCAGGCAGTCACGAGCATGATTAACGGCACCATAACGCCAAAATATGCAACGATAAATTCAGGCTCCGCACTGAGTTTCCAAAAAGAAGGCATGTGGCTAGTGTTGTCTTCGCTATCGTGTGATTTCGACGTGCACGCGACCCTTGCCCGGTCTGTATGGCATAGGTTACAGAACCGCACGACCCTGGCGGTAAAAAATGAAGTGCGAACAGCGGTGCCCGCTGGCGACAATTCGACGTATTTCACGGTGGCGTCATTGTTCGAGATAACCCCGGCGGAATTGGGTCACGTGATCGGGTTTGATGTAGCGGCGCAAAACGTGGCGCAGCAATTCACTAATTTTCGCGTGATCAGTTGCCAAGAAAATGCAATCCACGTTAGCGAGGTTTTGCCGTGATCAGGAACCCGCTACCGGACCCGGCAGCGGTGCCCGTTGTGGAAATCGCTAAAATGGATTTCTCCGCGTGGCGCTCGCCGCTGGCTTCGCATGTGGCGCTACTGGCGCAGGCGCTCGCCATGTCCGATAGGTTAGAAGACAGTCTTGGATACGCGCTAATCGCGCTCAGTGAGGGGCGCGCGGGCGCGGTGGAAATCCGGGTCAATGGCACGCTGGCGGGCCTCGCGGTGATTGAGGCGGCGACGTGCAAGAGCGGCGCCTACCTCAACGTGTGGGCGCTGTCGGGTCACGACCGGGCGACCTGGCTACCGGCGCTATTAGAATGGTTGGATCATGCGGCGGAGATCGGGGAGTTAAAGGGTGTTCGCCTGGGCGGTCGCGTGGGGTGGGAACGGCTGTTAAAAGATTCGGGCTATCGGGTGTACGGCGTTTTAATGGAGAAATTACGGCAATGAGTATCGGCGGAAGTAGTCAAAAGAGCAGCAGCAGCACGGCGCGCGATGCGTTCGACATAGGCCAACAATTCAGCATGGGCGGGAGCTATCTTGACCCGACACAGCAGGCGGGGCAGAACTGGCTAACGCAGTCGTTCCAGAACCGGAACATGCTGGACGCGGGAACCGGGCAGGGGTTTCAGCAATACCGGCAAGCTTCGGGCAATCTGTTGAATCAAGCGCAGCAGGGCGTTTCTGGCTACCTTCCCGGCTTTGCGCAGGCGGCGCAGTACGGGCAGCAGCAGCTATCACGATTCGCAACGCAGGGGAATCCGTACCTGCAAAACGCCATCGGCGCGCTAGGGCAGGATTTCGGGCAATTCTACCGGGAGCAACTGTTACCCGGTATTGGCTCGCAATATGCCCTGGCGGGGCAGCGCGGCGGCTCCCGGCAAGGTATCGCGGAGGGGTTGGCAGCGCAGCGGGTAGCGCAGGAATTCGGGCAGCAGGCGGCGGGTATGCGCCTGGGCGCCTACGGGCAGCAGCAGCAAGCCTCGCAAGCCCTGGCGGGCCTGGGGCAGTCGGGGCTGTACGCGGGCTATGGGGCGCTCGGGGACCTCGCCGGGACGCAACAGGGCACGATGGCGGGCTACCAGGGGATGAACTTTCTGCCGTTTCAGATTGGTTCAGGGGTGATCGGAGCGCCCTCCGTGCTCAATTACAACATGGGCGGCGGGTATAACCTGGGCATGGACCGCACGCGCAGCACCAGCAAGGGCAGCGGCGCCAGTATGCAGCTAGGCTTCACCTGATAGTTTTTGATGTGGCCGCGGATCTAAAATTGATAGTTAGAAACAATCGGGGGAAATGTGTATGCCGTTGCCGTTATTGATGGGCCTGGGCATGGGTTTACTAGGTGGCGGACAATACCTGTTGCATAAGATGGATCAGCGGGCCTCCGCCTCGATGCTGGATCAATTTAGGAATCAGGTGCTACCGCAAGCGGGCGATTTCGGGCAGCAGTACGGCGGGCAATACCTGGCGCTGGCGGAGGGATTAGCGAACAGTGGCGGGCTGTTGAACCGCACCAGCGATCAGGTATCGAGTCTGCTATCTGATTTCCTCGGGCAGTCGCAGCGCGCGGCGGAATTCCAGCAGGGTTACCAGCAGACACAGCAATGGAACGCGGCGCAACTGGCGCAGCGGGTCCACGAGAACGACTTAACCGTTGCCGACCGTGACCGGCGCTTTCGGCATGAAGTCGCGGTTGACAACGCGCAGCTATTCCAGAACGCGGGGCAGGCGGGCGCGATGGCGGGGTTTGCGGAAACCGAGCGGCTGCAGAATACGACCGAGCAAATGCTATCCCGGTTTCAGAATATCGATATTGGCTACCGGCAACTGCGCAGCGCGCTGGAATCGAATAACCCGCAAGATTCCACGGCGGCGGTGTTTAAGTTTATGAATACCATTGAACCGGGCGGCATGGTGCGCGATTCGGAAACCGGCATGATTCGCGGGGCGGGCGGGGTGTCGGCGCAAGTGGCCGGGTACCTCAACGAATTGCAGGGCAAAGGGTTTAGCCCTACTGTGCGGCGCGATCTCGCGGACGCGGCATTGCGCCTGTATAACCAAGAATACAAAACGGCGCAGGGACAGCGGGAGTGGATCGGGCAGCGGCTTGAACAGTACCGGCGCGCGGGCCTTGACGTGTGGGACCCGCGCGGGAGCCTGGGCATAGAGTGGGGCGGGTATCAGCCACAAACCTTTCAAGATGCGCCCGCACCAGGTGGGGCGGGGATGAACAACGCGCAGGCGGCGACGGTGCAGCAGATGATCGAACAGGGCGGGCGGCTGGAACCGGAAGGGCGAAGCCTGATGGATTACATATTGCGGAGGTAAGGCGATGCCGATAGTAAGGGACGCAGACGGGATACGCTGGCACATTGACGACCAGGGGCGGAAAGTGCCTGCAGAAGACCCTGGGGTGGCGGGTGCAACGCTGTTGGGTGCTGGCGAGAAATTTCAAGCGTTGGGCCGGGGAGTGGCGTCTACCTTTGGGGCGGACGTGGCGCCGCAAGCCTGGGACGAACAGGCACGCATGGCGGGCGTTCGGGAGCAATACCCGGTGGCGCACGCCATTGGCGGCATGTTGCCGACCTTGGCAACGGCGCGGTTCGGAGCGCCGGGATACCTGGCTAACCTGGGGATACAGGCGGGTCTGGGCGGTTTGGAAGGGGCGCTGACCTATGATCCCCGCGCCAGTGGCACGCAGCGCGCGGTAGCGGGCGCGGCGGGCGGGGTCCTGGGGGATTCCCTGGGGCGTGTCATGGGGCGCGCCTATCGCATGACCAGGGGCCTTATGGACGATATAGCGGGCCGGGGTGTCCCGGCGAACCCCGCCGCGTTCGAATGGGAGCAACTGGGCGGGCGGACCCTGGCTTACCAGCGTATGCAGCAGGGCACCAAAGCGCAACGCATGGCCGAACGGGCGATGCAGGGCGCGGAGGCGAGCATAAACCCGCCCGCGATCCTGGCGGAGACTGCCGCGCATACCTCGGGCCTGTTTCGGGAGGGCGTGGCGCGGGCGGTGGGGCTTGACCCGGTGAAGTATGAAAACCTGGGGCCTGAATTTATCGACGATGCGCTAAACCGATTCGGGGCGGAGTTTGACCGATTCGCCGGGGAGGCGGCGGGCGTTAATCCGTTCGCGCTCGATGCCGACATGGCGCGCAAGTTATCGCGCTCCCGGCAAGTGAGGGACCTGATGGACCTGGGGGAATTTCCGGGGCTTACCAGTAAGCGCCCGTCACTGTCGGGGCCTGAGTGGGTAACGGCGCGGCAAGCCCTGGCGGAGGATGCCGCCAATGCGTTCAATCGGGGCGATGGGGAATATGGGAAGCGCATACAGGGCATGGTGGATTATCTGGACGGGGCAATGCAGCGGCGCCTGGGTCCGGATCGGCTGGCGGAGTTTGCGCGCCTGCGCGAGCAATACCGGGTGTTTAAAGTGCTGGAAAAGCCCAACGTGATCAACGCGGAGGGCGCGGTAAATGTCCGCAGTCTGAACCGGGCGATGCGGGCACAAACCGCGTTCGGGCGCACCGCAACGCGCGGGGCACCCGCTGGCAACGCGGAAACCACTCAGTTAATGCAACTGGCGCGCGCGGCGGATCGACCGGAGTTTAAAGCCTTGCGGACCTCGGGCACCGCTGAAAATGTCCAGCTAGGGCAGATGGCGGAGGGTGCCGGGGAAGCGGCGAGCGCGCTGGTGGGCGGCGATCTGGTGCCCTTGGCGAGCCTCCTGGGGCGGGTCCTGGCGCCAGTGGGCGTGGGCCTGTCACAGATGGGAGGCGGGCGCTTGTTCGAGGGCGCATTCACGCCAGCGCCCGCGAGCATGGTGCAGGGTGGCGCTTACCTGGGGCGCTCGCTGTTGGACGAAAGTTTATACCCGTATGTGGGCGCAGAGGATGAACGGCGACCGCAATAAAAAAGGGTCCATCCGGACCCTTATCAAGTAAACCGCACTGAGTTACAGCAGCAGGACAACCGCACCCGCAAGAGCCAGCGTAATCGCGCTGGATTGCAGCCAACCGATTAGCCTACCTTCCCGATAGCCTTGCACGCGCGCAGCGCGGGCGCAAAGGGCGCTGTGAGTAGTGGCGGCAACCGCGCGCTGTTGCCACAAGGCGGACGCGGCGCGCGCCTCCCGGTAGCCATTTTGCAAGGTGGAAATACGGCGGTGTGCTTCGCCGGATGCCTCGCCGGGGTATGCGTCCAAGCAGCGTTCGAGCGTGACGGAGGGGATCAAACCGGGGCCGTTGTGAAATTGGTAAATCATGGTGCAGCCTCCTGGGCTATAGGTTGAGTAGCCATAAACCGAATGCGCCGACAAAAATGGTGACGCCGCAACCGAGCACGAATCCATCCGTGAAAGCGTGATCACGTAGGGCTTTTTCCTGTTCAAGTAGCGCGGTGACTTCGGCGTGCATTTCGTCGATTAATTGGTGCGTATCCATGGGTATTACTCCTGGCCGGAATCCGGCTGTAAGTGGGGTAAGTGTTTATTGATCAGTGTTGCTAACCCTTCCCGCTGCATTTTAGCGATGAATGAAGCGTGGTCGGTTACCTCGGGGTCCGGTATCCCCGGCGACGATAAAAGCGCGCCCGTCTGGTGGATGATTGTGAAGTTATATCGCTCATGATCACGCGCACTGATCCTATTGGTTGGCGGTAGGTACTGGACCCACTCGCGGGCAAATAGGTCGGCGGATTCATCCACGGTTTGCGGGGCGTCCTTACGCAGCCTCGGCATTGGACGTGCGCTCAGTGCAGAGTCTAACCAGCAGGGGGCGGGAGCGATCCCCGGTGGGCGCGGTGGTGATTAGACCGGCTTCAACCAGGGCCGCTACCGCGTGCGTTGCGGAGTGGCGGGAGAGGCCGCACCAGCGCCCTAGCTGCGCGGCGCTACAGTTAAGGCGCATGGGATCAGGACCCGCCTCGGGCGGGCGCTGGGAGGCGCGCCGCGCGAGTTTGGCGCACAGTACCAGCAGCAGCAGGCGCGCGCCGGGGGACATGCGGGTGATAGGGACGTGGTGTAATCCCCAAGCAATCAAATTATCGGGGTGCATAGTGATTTCCTCCTGGGCCAGAACATACTGGCGTATAGAAACAATACTACTGATCGAGGGTAAAAAAAAGATACTAGTACAAGAAATATACGTTCGAGGGAACAGAAAATAAGTGAAAGTCAATATCTTGACAGCGTAAATACTTATCAACGACTATAAAAAAAGACCGCGTAAGCGGGCCGCAAAATTTCCTTTTCGTATAACCGGCCTCGATGCCCGCCCTCTGATCAACCGATTGAGGCGCCCGCAAGGGCATAGCCTCCATCGGTTTAGCAGAGGGCGGGGACTGAGGCGGGCAGATAGTAGTAGATTCCCCGCGCGCGCGGGACTGAGAAACCCCGTTAAAGCCTTTCGGGGCAAGCCCGAAAGTCTAAAGCCTGGGAAACCCCTAAACCCCTCAAAAGCCGCCGCAAGCGGCGTTTCTATCAAGGCGCTCAACAACGGCGCACTGTTCCCCGGCCTTCCCTGGCTGCACTTTCAGGATTGAAAACACGGTTAATCAGGACGGGGGCGGGTGACTGGTGATAGTTACAGGCTATTGAGTAAGCGATATCGGACGTGCAAAAATCTATCGAGTGCGATAGCCCGCGCCAATTGTTCCACGTGGAACATGCTGGATAAAACTATATATATTCAGGTTTAATAGTGCGGGGCTATTGAAAATGCCAAAAATGGAGTGTAGAAGTATGACCGCTGACCTGAGCAAGCCGCGACGGGGCAGGGGGCGACCGCCCGGAAGTCGAAATCGTCGTTTTGTACTGGCAACAACGGTGCGTAAGTATTGCGAGGAACACCAATTCGACCCGGTAGCGGCGCTGCACGCGATAGCGACGTTTACGGACGTTGACCCGAAAGGGAACCCGATACTCTGGGATCAGGTGCACGTGTACAAGGCGCGCCAGTGGCTTGCGGACATGCTGCACAACAACAAGATGGGGCAGGAACTGGGGGATATTCTTGAAGGCGACGGGTCACAATACAGCCTCGAATTCATCACCAGCGAACCGGCTCATATCGCCTTACCGGGAGCGCCCGTTACAAGCGAGCCTGCGCCTGTTGTGCGATCAGAACCGATTTATGGTGCTGGTGATCCATCGCCGGTTTGGGAAAACGGTATTTGCAATCAATCGCCTGATTCAAGAAATCCTGAAGTGCCCGTATGAAGCGCCGCGCGGGCATTATTTCGCGCCAACGTTCAAGCAAGCCAAAAACATCGCGTGGGATTACCTGTTGCGGTTCACGAGTTGGATACCTGGCACGGTGCAGAATCGCACTGAGTTGTCAGTGTCGTTCCCACTGGGCCAGAAAATCATGTTGTTTGGCGCGGACAATCCGGACGCCTTTCGGGGCGCGTATTCCGATTACTCGGTTATCGATGAGGTAGCCATGATGCCGCCGCGTATCTGGGGCGAAATCGTGCGCCCTGCGCTGGCGGATCGAGAGGGCAAGGCGTTGTTTATCGGCACGCCAGCGGGTCACAACCAGTTTTTCAAACTGTACGAAAAGGCGGGCACGCTGGACGGTTGGGGCCGCGCGCTGTTACGGCACGGTGATACAGGGGTTATTGCGGATCATGAAATTAAGGCGCTTCGCGCAGAGATGGAACCTGAGGAATTTGAACAGGAATTCGAATGTAGTTTCACGGCGGCGATACGGGGCGCGTACTACGGCAAGGTGTTGGCGGAGGCGGAGCGCGCGGGGCGCGTCTGCAGCGTTCCCTATGATGATTCCCTACCTGTCACTACTGCATGGGATTTGGGGATGGCGGACGCAACGGCTATTTGGTTCTTACAGGCGACCAGGGGGGGGGAAATACGTGCTATTGACTATGAGGAATATCACGGCGCTGGCTTGCCTGAGATTGTCCGCGCGTTGCGTCAAAAGCCCTACCAGTACGGTAAGCATATCGCGCCCCATGATATACGGGTACGGGAACTGGGGACCGGCACGAGCCGCTATGAAGTCGCGGCGGGCCTGGGTATACGCTTCGATGTGGCCAGAAATCTCCCACTTATGGACGGGATCGACGCCACTCGAACATTGTTAAAGCGGTGCTGGTTTGACCGCGAGAAAGCGGGCGACGGTTTCAATCACTTGCAACAATACCGTACCGAGGAAAACCAGCGCACGGGCGTATTCAGCCTGCGCCCGTTGCATGATCACACCTCGCACGCGGCGGACGCGCTTCGCATGTACGCGGTTGAATCACGCGGCAATAGCGGCAATTGGGGCAGCGCGATTCAATACGATTTAGTTGACAATCCGGGGAGGCGACATGCGTAAACGCGCGAAATTGACCGAGGATCAAATAAAGCGCGCGGCGCTGGATGCGTTGTCGCAGTCGGACGGGTGGGACACTGACGAATTGCGCGGCGTCCAAGCGAAAGCGTTGGATTATTACTACACGCGCGCGGACGTGGCGCCGGTGATCCCTGGCCGCGCGTCGATTCAAAGCGCCGATATTGCCGACATGGTGGAAGCGGTTACCAGTCAAATAATGCCCGCGCTTGAAATGGATTTATTGGCGATGTTCGAACCGCTGGACGATGGGGACGTGGATCAGGCGCTAGTGGAAAGTCAAGCAGTGTCCTGGGTGATCATGCGGGCGAACAACGGGTATACAGAACAGCAGGCGAGCGTTAGAAACGCGCTGTTACTGCGCAACGGGATCAATCATATTTACTTGGATTCCCGCGTGAGCGTCGATACTGAAAACTATAAGGACCTCACGAACCAAGAATACGCTCACTTGAGCATGGGCGCGGTCGACGATCTGGACGCGGTAGACAATGGCTACACGGTGAGCGTGACCAGCGAGCATAGCGAGCAAAGCCCGTTGTGGTCGGTTCGGGTGGTGTCCAAGGAAACGCGGCGAAAGGTGATTGTGGAAGCGGTTGACCCTACGCTGTTTAACTGGGAATCGGGTTATGACAGCCTCGATTTACAGGGCTGCAATTTCGTCTGTGAGCGATCATACCCGCGACGTTCGGAACTACTAGAGCAAGGTTACCCGGAAAAGAAAGTGGCGCAATGCAAGCCAATGAACGGGCCTGCTAACACCGCGAACAACGCGCGCAATCCTGGCCGCGCCGCGACCAGCGCGCACGGTGCGACCAGCGCCGAGGACGTGATAGAGACTTACAAGATTTACCAGAAAATCGACGCGGACGGTGACGGGTACAGCGAGCTTAAGCGTATCTGTATCGCAGGGGATGTGCTGTTGCATGTTGAGGACGCGGATTTAATCCCCTACGCGGCGGGGACCGCGTACCTTCAACCGCACAGATTCCTTGGCCTGGGTCTATTCGATAAGTTGAAGGATATTCAGGACGCCAAAACGGATACATTGCGCCAGTGGATCGACAACCAGAAACACGCGAACAACGCGCGGGTGATTGTGGTTGACGGTGACGTGAACATTGATGATGCAATTGCGTCCCGACCTGGCGGAGTGGTGCGGGCCTCGCGCACGGATGCCGTGATACCGTTCCCCTACACGGATATAGGGCCTTCCTGTGAAAGCGCGATGAACTACCTTGACAAGGCGCGCAGCGAGCGGGGCGGGGCCTCGCTGGATATGCAGCGCGCCGAACTGCAGATTGCCGGGGATTCCGCTCACGGTGTTGAAAGGCAGATGACCGCTAAGGAACAGATGGCGGCGCACATGACCCGGAGCCTTGCGGAAACCCTGATCCGGAACACTTGGATTCTCACGCACAAGGTATTACGGCTGTCAATGCCTGATCCGTTGCAATTTCGGGTAAGCGGGAATTTTCAGAGTACGGTCCCGGCTGAGTGGCGCGAGCGTGAAACGGTTGAAGTAAAAGCGGGTATCAGCATGGCGGAGCGGTTGAAGCGGCAGGGGACGCTGGAAACCGTGATAGCGCGTCAAGATGCACTGCGGCAGATGGGCGCCTACGTCAGCCCGGAGGATGCGTATAACGCCCACTGTGACTGGTTGCGGGTGCAAGGTATCAATGACGTGGAGAGGTACTTAACTGATCCCCGGAGCGAGGAAGCGCAGCAGCACGCGCAGGCGCAGCAGCAGGCGCAGCAGCAGCAGCAAGCCTACCAGGGCGCGCTACTGCAATTGCAGCGCGATATTGAGGACCGCAAGGCGGACAACGCGGACGCTAAGGTGCTGAATGAAAACAAGGAAGCGGAGGACCGGCTAGCGTTCGAGTACTGGAAAACGCTGGTTGAAACCGAGCGCGCGGAAAATGAACAGGCGATTCAAATAGCGGGCATGTTGACGAAATCAGGAGCGAGCAACGATGAGCCGGAAGGAACAAGCGCAGGGGTTACTCGACAATGAATTACTTATTGAGCTTATCGAGGAATTCGATACGCGCGCCTATCAGCAGTGGCGGCGTGTGGAAACCACGTTAGAGGAAGCGGAGCGAATACGGGCGCGGGCGCAGGCGGCGCAAAACCTGTATTTGTACATTCGGAACAGGGCGGAGGTGATTGCAGGTGAATAGCGTAAACGGGAGCGGGAGCGATGAAGGCAAAACAGTCACGCGAGACAGCAGCGCGGCGGAGAAACGGGCGCGGGTCCGTGAGTTGCTACTGGGAGGGGTGGACCCTGGCGCAGCTACAGGCGGCGATACGGATACTAGCGCACCAGCGGCGCCGGGAAATGGCCGGGGAGCAGGTTTACCCGATGAGCCTCACACTGACGAGGATGCCGATAATGCGGGCGTGGCGGACCCTGGCGAAGCGGGAACGGCGGGCGAGGATTCGGGTGTACCTGATGTCGATACAGACCCGGACGCGGTGACCCTAAAGGCGCTGGCTGAAAGGCTTGATGTAAAGCCTGCAGACTTGTACGAGCTTGAAATTCCGATGGGTGACCGTGGCGCGGTGACCCTGGGGGAACTGAAAGATGCGTTCAAGCAGTATGGTCCGGTGAAGGAAGCGGAAACGAAATTGAACGAACAGCGCGAGGAATTCGAGCGGGCGCAGATGGTAACCCGCGCGGAATTGAACGCGCTTATGCAAGTGATCCCCGCGCCCATGCGCGAGGGTTTCATTCGGGAGGCGCAAGCGCGGAATTCCGCGTGGCAACGCGAACAGGAAACCGCGATTGTGGAAGCTATACCGGATTGGAAGGATACCGCCAAGCGGGCGGCAGACCGGGCGGAGATAGTCCGCGCGGGCGCGGAGTACGGCTTTAGCGAAGCTGAAATCACCTATACCAGCGATGCCAGAACGCTGCGAATGCTGAGAGACTTTGCAAAATTGCGCGCTGAGAATGCCGCCGCAAAGAGTATCGACGCAAAACGGAAAAACGGCGCGGCTGATGTTTCAAGCCGCAATCGCAAAAACCAGGGAGGGCGGCGCGCGCTGGCGGAAGCCTTGCGTAGGGCGAAAATACCTGGCGCAACGCAACAGACGAAAGTTGCGGCGGTGTCGGCGCTCCTTAACCAAAGGACGTAAATTGTATGGCAGCACCAGCAGACTACTGGAGTAGTGCGGACCTGAAAGGGCTGGCACATGGCGGGCTGATCAATCCCGATATTATGCAAAACATTATCGACATTCTCGATATTGATTTGCCGCTAACCTCGCGGATCGGGACGCCTGATCAAGTTGACAACAGTTACACAGAATGGGTGCAGCACACCTACGGCGCGCCAGTGTTGACGAACGCGGCTGTGGACGGGGCGGACGCTTCGGCGTACAACGCGAACCCTGGCGTGCGGGTGGGAAATCAGTGTCAAATCTCGCGGAAGGTTATCGCGGTGACAACCAGGGCGCGCAATTCGGACGTGATCGGCACCAGTGACGAGTTTGCCGAGCAATTGATGAGGCAGACCGAGCAACTGCGCCGCGACGTGGAAGCGATTAGCTTCCTTAATCAGGCGAGTGTGGCCGACAACGGCGATGCTATCGCCGGTAAAATCGGCGGGCTGAATGCCTGGCTTACCACGAACGCGGAGCGCGGCGCGTTGGGCGTTGACGGTGGTTTCGCGGCGGGCACGGTGGCGGCGGCAACACTGGGCACAGTCCGGGCGTTGTCAGAAACCGATATTCGGGACGTGTGCGAGATGATTTACAACCAGGGATTTAACCCAACGCTGTTAATGGGGCGTCCCGCGTTGATCCGCAAAATCTCCGAATATATGTTCAGCGATACCGCGAAAATCGCGGTGCAGCAGACGGAAACCGGCAAGACTGGCGCGAGCGTGGCGGTGGGAAGTGTCAAGGTGTTCATTACGGATTTTGACGTGGAATTGATGTTCACGCCAAACCGGCTGCAACCGTACATGAACCCCGGCACCAATACCAATGACAGCCTGTTTATTCTCACGCCGGAGTATCTGCGCCACGGGCACCTGCATGGCTACCGGGTGGAACCGCTGGCTAAACTGGGCCTTGCCGACCGTTCGCAAGTCGCGGTTGACTGGACGCTGAAAGTACTGGCGGAGCAGGCGCAGGGCGTTGTAGCGGATATTGACGCCACACTGGCAATGGTCGCTTAAGGGGACATGCGATGAATTCCGGCGCGCAAGGGGACGGGTCCGAGGGCGTGGACGCTCCTCCACTGCCCAATGATGAGGGCAAAACACTGGCTAACCTTCCCGGTGAATTGTTCCCTGAACCTTGCGCGCCGGTTCTTTCTGATAAAGCGGAGGATACGAACGGCGAAAAAAAATCGACGGTTCGCATGGTGCGAGTCGTCAATACCAGCAATTTCCGGAGCCTGCATTTAGGATTCGGGAAAAAGATAGGACCAGGGCAGACGGGCAAAATACCGTTGTCCGAATTCAAAAAGATCAGCGCGGGCTGTACCTGGCTTAAGCGCGCGGAGCGCGGGGACGTAATCTAATGACGCGGCGCTTCACAATCAATCACGGTAGCGGTGTAACCGGCGAATACATCATTGAAGGCGGGACCGTGCACCGCCGCGTAACCGGCGCGTTATCGCCTGCCATCATGGCGCGCAACGCGGAACTACGGCGCAATCCTGGGGCGATCCGTACAACGTCATTCGGCAAGTTAGAGCTGGATATTCCGTTGGATCATTTGCCCATGCTAGACAAGTTTTTCCCTGGCCTGGGCAAGCCTGGGCACCCGGACCACAAATATCAATTGCGGCGGTTTATGCGTTCGCCAGTGAGCGCGCCATATCGAGTGCAGGAACAAAAGAAAGGGGTGAATCGTGGGACGCATACGCTTACAACGTAAAGGCGCTGTGATGAATTTCACGGGGCCTGAATTGATGGGCCGCAAGGGCGAACCGTTCACACCGCTGGCGCTTTTCGCCAACGGGGAAAAGGGCGGTTGGTACAACGTGGCGCAGGCAGATTCGTTGTTTACTGACGTTGCCGGGACGGTATTTGCTAACGTGAACGGGCAAACGGTACTACGCTGGAACGATCTTTCCGGCAACGGGCTGCACTTGCGCACTGATTCCGCCATGCCAGCGCCGGGGAATACTGCCCCAACGATTCGATCAGTGGGCGCGCTGCCTTATCTAAGGGCGCAAAGTGCTGGCGCGGTGGTGAATAATTGCCGCATGGGAAGCGCGGCCAGCGGGGTGATTCCTCTCAAGATGCCGCTGGAAATTTGGGTAGCTTTTTTTCCTATTGAGGTGGCTGGAACCAACGTAATAGGGATAGCGGAAGTAACCATAAACAGCGCGGACGCGACTAACTATGCACTGTTGGGGCGGCGTCCGGACCTTGACAGGATTGGCCTGCGCATTCGCGGGAACGCGGCAGCGGTGGCGGAGACTGTTGCGGACGGTGCGGGCGGTGAGCTTCCCGACCTGAGTTATATGGTTATGCGCGCGGTGTATCAATCGGGCACTATGCGCGCGGAAGTAAACGGGGTGCAGACAATCGCGCCGACCGTGCACGGCTGGACAAACCAAACAATGAACGGGCAGATTATCTACGGCGGCGGCGGTAATCTTGAAAGGGTTTATGCAATGCTGGTGATTGACCGCGTGCTAACGGCGCAGGAAGCGGCGGCGCTGTATGCGTATATGGGTGAGTTGATACCGTGAGCCGCACCAGCGGGCTTTTATGGTCTGTGCTGGCGGTGTTGGGTGTGCTGGCCTGGGTGGTGGTGCTGGTGATTCTGTTGTCGGGCTGCACCAGCGCCAAGGGATTACCCGGCATTCGACCGGATGAAAGCAAGCAGGACTGTCATTGTGAAGTCACAGTAAACGGGGGGATACCATGACGCGGTTGCAATTGCGGGTATTGATGGCGGGGTATCTGCACGATAACTCGCTTGGGGCGTTTCTTGATCAGTGGATTGATACAGGCGCGCACCGCATAGGGCAAATTTTGCGGTGCAGGGAGATGGAAACCACGTTCCAGCGGGTGACGGATGCGCCCGAAAACTACATAGATTGCGGCGCGGAGTTTCAGGAAGTCTTGCGGGTTAGCACGCCTAGCGACGGGGGCGGTTCGCGTGTACTTGAAGCGGTGGGTAGCCATGACTGGTTGCATGGCGCGGCCAACGGTGGCACGCCCTGGGCGTACTATGTCGAGGGCGCGCGCATTTACCCGTTGCCGTTCGGTAATCAGGATTATTCAGCGGTGGTGCTGGCGCGCCCGGTGGTGCCGGTGGTGGACACTGACACTAACGCGGTACTAACGGCGTTCGGCTTCCTGTTCCTGAATGCGGCGCTAGTCGAGGGATTCGATTACAAGCAGGATGAAACATTAACCGTTCGCTATGAAAATAAGTGGACAGCGGAGGCGCAAGCGATCACGCGCGCCTATGAGAAAAATCGACGCGGTGAAGCGTTAGCGATGAGGGCCTGTTAAATGCCATTAGAAACATTAGTGTTGGGGATCGGGGACCTTAACCCCGGTTGGCCGTTGGGCACTGATCCCAAGAATGAGGGTGACAATCACCTGCGCAATATCAAGGCGGCGGTGCAGGGGAGTTGGCCTAACATGATCGGGCCGAATGTCGTGGACGCGGCGATTAGCGCAAACGGATTTAACGCGCTGGGCAACCGCATATTAAACGTTGCCGCGCCGCTGGCGCCTGGCGATGCGGTGAACCTGGGGCACCTCAACACCAAACTGTTGGAATTCTGGGACGGTTGGTATTTATCATTCGGGGTTATCCAGTTTGACGGGTCTATTGCCTGGGAAGGGTCCGGTGACTGGTCTGTGACCCGGTTGTCCGGTGGCGTTTATCGAATCCTGTTCGAGAAACACGCGCCAAGTACCGGGGCGCAGTTTATCGTTTGTTCTCCTGCAGCGGCGGACCCTGGCGCATTTCTGGCGTGGAGTACAGTTAGTATTTCTCAGTGCGACGTGGAAGGCGAGAATTTCAGCGGGGTTGATGCTGATGTTTCATTTAGTTTTATGCGTATGGCCTATCCGATTAACTTCCCATGAAATACACAACCGCACGCTTTCGATTAAACGGGGTCAATTCCGATATTGACCCGATTGACGTGCCTGCCGATATGTGGAGCGCGGTGCGCAATATGCTGAGTTACCCGCGCGGGATGCGGCGCGCCTCCGGCTATGAGGCGGTATTCGGTGACCCGCTTTTCCCGCCCTTGTTTGTGATGTTCACGCCGCAATTAACGGAGCCATTTTGGATATACGCGGGGCAGGACGGGATTGCGACGATCGACGCGAACGCGGTGCATACTGACGTTACCCCGGCCTCCCTGGCTTCGCCGGTTGGGCGCGATGAGTGGACGGGCGGAAACCTGAACGGGATAGCGGTACTCAATTCAATTCAGAACGAACCCTATTATTGGTTTGATGGGATGGCGCTGGCATTGCCGTTGCCGGGGCAGCGACCAGGGACGCGCTACCGCGCGATGCGCCCGTATAAATACCACTTGATCGGGATGGGCGTGATTGACGGGGCCGGGGAATACCCGGATGCGCTGCACTGGTCGGCGGCGGCGGACCCTGGCACGGTGCCCGCGACGTGGGTGCCGAATCCGACCAATGAAGCGGGAGACGCGATCCTGGCCGATGAAACGGGCGTGATTATCGACGGGCTATCGCTGCGCGATAATTTCTATGTGTACAAAACCAGCGCGGTGTATGAAATGACCTATGCAGGCGCGCCGGAGGTTATGCAGATTCGCAAGGTGTTTAGTTGCCCTGGCTTGCTATCGACCGGGTGCGTTGCCAGCGTGAAGGGCTATCACGTGTGCCTTGGCAACGGGGATATTTACCGGCACGACGGGCAGAACATCGAAAGTTTGGTGGACGGTGTACTACGTGACACTTTTTTTTCTGTCATTGATGCGGACAATTTTCGGAATAGCTTTGTGCTGTATTCGGACGCGAGCGAAGAAGTGTGGTTTTGCGTGCCCATGACTGGGAGCGAGTCACCAGACCTGGCGCTGGTCTGGTCGCCAGTAACCGGCCGGTTTGGCTGGCGGACTATCGCTAATACGGATCACGCCGGGGTGGGGCTAGTGCCGTTTGTAACGGGTGTCAGTGAAGACTGGGACGGGGACGCGGCGATCTGGGATAGCGACGTTACCCGGTGGGATTCTCTCAGTTTCTCTGTGGGGGACGATGCAATCTTAATGGCGGACAGCACGGCGGAAGCGTTCTACCGGGCGAATACGGGCGTGCTGGCGGCGGGCGCTGACTATAGTTCATCTGTGGAACGCCTCGGGCTGGACCTGGGCGCCCGTATTCGCCCGGTAGAACG
>Ga0208454_1000724_pt1 | contig 16731 bp, 38 predicted proteins | sample EasRivMeERMZT100_FD_187530 | JGI IMG/M metagenome (GOLD analysis project Ga0208454, IMG submission 187530) | Soil microbial communities from meander-bound floodplain in the East River, Colorado, USA - East River MetaG ERMZT100 (SPAdes) (version 2) | ecosystem: Environmental > Terrestrial > Soil...
TATTGCTTGATAACAAGCCAATAAGTTTTCGCAAATATAGTCTTGCCCTTGCTTTAATTTTAAATCTGAAAGAATTTCTACGATGGCATCATTGTTTAAGTATCCATCCACTTCATCTTTGAAATCTCTTATTAGGTCATGCTCGTTTCTATCTTGAAATACTTCTGATGGTGAATGGAATGTTACACCTTGCCCCAACTCCCAAAGGCAACGTTGGGCAATAAAACTTCTCCAAATGTCAGTCATTCTGAAAGTGGCATAAACCGGCAAATACATTAAAGCATACGCTTGCGGAAACCACCATGTACTTTGGCTATTGAATGGACACCATGTTTTCGGCTGAATGTAAATGCTTTTTTGCTTGGTGAATATATGCTCCTTATGCAATACTAATCTCCAAATGGCATCAACGTCTGGCTCACCATCTGCCAACCCTTGCTGAATAGAACTTACCCTAAACTTTCTCAACCCGCAGGATGGATGCTTTTTTAATTGCTTCAATGAAAACCCTCTTGGCCAAATAAATTCCGTACTGAAAACATTGTAGGCATTATACCACCCACCGCCTATTGATTCATTGGCATCAACTTGGATGTTGCGTATAAACCATTTATTGTTTGGGATATTGTCGTCGTCGGTATCGTAGATTACTTGCGCTCTGTTTTTCATGGCAACTAAATAACCCAAGTTCTTTCTTGCATAGTGGTTGTAGGGGAGTTCCCTGAATCCCATTAATTCTTGATCTTGAATTGGGAGGAACGTAGTGTCTTTGTAGCTCCAATTAGCGGGAGTTTTTTGGTCGCCGACTACGATAAGATTTTTACCAAATCTTTTATGCAACTCATGTATTGATTTGCTTGGCTTGTTGATAGTAGTTACAACACAGAAATTCATTGGATATTTATATTTTTTGCAATGCCCAATCGCCGCCTTCGGTATTAAATATTGTCATCTCAAAACCATGTTCCTCTATAAATTCATCAACGGCTTTTATTACTCCAAATTCAGGATAATCTACATAGTCGTGCCCCGCAATTACACCACCCCTTTTTAGCTTCGGCAACCAATCATTCAAATCTCTTTTTACATCATGGTATAAATGTGAGGCATCAATGTAAATGAAATCATAGTCACTATCAACCAAATGCTCTACTGCATGGTATGAAAACAATCTTACTACTTTTACCCGCCCCGACATTATCTCGCCATCAAATTTCCTGATTAATTCTTGATAGTCTGTTTCTGTTGAGTATGCGGTGTGAAGCCCATCTTTACCGTACCTTGAATCACTTTGAGTGAATGGGTCAACCAAAACTAATTCTCTTGGGTTAATTATTCTTATGATCTCCTCTGCAAAGCCACCATATAAAACACCTATCTCAACCGCCTTGCACATCGAAGGAAGTTGTGTTTCAACTACGGATAAAAAAGCCTCTCTTGTTTTTACTTTAATCATCTGTTTATTGGATAAAATTCTTTAATTTCCTCTGGCGTATCTATTGGTTGCCATTTAGGTTTTCTAAATAACTTTTTTATTAATACATAACAACTCCCTTTAGCAATACCAGACGTAACAAGGAAATATAATCTACCCCCAACGCTAAATCGTACTACCTTTGAATTATCAGGAATATATTCTATACCCATTTTCATTCTATTAATTTATTTTCAGCCGTATATATTCTTCCTTCTATTTCTACGTAGTCAACATTAGCGGGGAACCCCAAGTTTTCCCCATGAAAAATATTAACTATTCTCCCGTCACTTAACCAACTTGCTACCGCCCCCGTACTGCTTCTGTTTTTAATGTAATGAGCGCACTTTGAAAATAGCCATACCATCAATGCCGGTTGCAATCCTCTTTCATACCCCGACATATCAGATATTCTTTCGGGATTGTGTTTGGATTCATAGGGGGAAGAAACGAACTCGTCAATCTTAAACGCACTTGGATAACGGATTAATAACGGGTCAAGTATCGTTTCTTCCTCTGCGGTACACATTATTCTTAGGGACGGCTCTCTTTCTAAAAGCTCATCAATAAATGGATAATATGTTTCAATAGGAACTCTTGGCCTTCCATCCAAATAAATATCTGTACCTCTCCATGTTATTCCTATTGTTTTTGAAAAGTCAATATTATATTTATCAACTAACGCTTGCCCTCTTGCATTGGTGGCATCGTTGAAATGCAAATGCTTTTTATAGTAATCCTTAATAACTGATAGCGGTTGCGCCATGAATGATACCGGCGTTGGGTCTTGCCACCCCTCCCATGTCCATGTTTCTATACTGTCCCTACCAAAAACTTCCTCACCAAGCGTATATTTCGGTTGTCTGAAATACCATTCAAATTGATTCGGGATTTCCTTAAACTTATTACTATCAATGTATGCTTGCAAACACCTCCCTGGTTTATGCCCATCTCTCCAATTTATATACACCCTTTTACCTATCTGTTCTGCGGCCCACATTTGCCACCACGCGCAATAAATCCACGTAGTTAATGTTGCCCCTATATCCGTCTTTTCTAAGTATATTATTTTACTCATTCTACCATAGATTTTAAAATTTTTTTATGGTCATGGGTGCATTCGCAATTACCGCTTTCATGCTCACATATAGGAAATACTTTCCCTGTTTCATGGTCTATGTTTTGCCATGCCCCGTGAAACCCAAATGGTTTTTCAACGTAATATTTTGGGTTTCTATTACCACCTTGTGCAAACATTGATGCTTGCTCAAGACTTGCTATTTTGAATTTCGGGAATCTATTTGACAAACAAATCACACCATCCTCATAGTAAGATTGAATGGCTTGTATTTCATCTGCCTTGTTTTGTGTCCAATCCCATTCGGGGGTATTTTTTGCAACACTCTGCATTAGTCTTTTTGTTCTTAATGAGAAGCCGCCAGAACCAACTTTATCATATTGAACGAATATCGGCCCAATATAATCCAACTCTAACCATGCGGGATTGAATGATTCTGGGTTTAATATCCAACCATCTCGCTGAACAATGAGCATGTGTTCTGTATTTACGTACTCATGAACTTTTGTTAGCATAAAGATGGAATAGGCTACAAGAGTATTGAGAGGCTTTATTCTTACTCTTTCGGGGTAGTCGGTTGGTATATGGGTAAGGAGTTTCACTGCCCCAAAATCAGCCTTAGTTTTACAATGCTCCAATACATTAATAGCTCTTGTGGCATTAACGCAATCTATACACAATAGAGTGACACTTGGTAATTGGAGTTTGCTCATAGACCGAAATTATTAGCTTGTCTTTTCATAAACACTTCTTTGTCTTTTTTATAATATTCGGGGCTTTCTGTTTTTCTGTATTGAGCATCCCAATCAATTTTTCCCCATATAGGATGATGATGGCTGAATATGATTTTACTTACATAGGCGTATTTTTTCATTCTTCTTGTCATTTCAGTGAAATCATTGTCCGAATATACGCTAACATACTCCGGCCAATATAGATACCCTAATTGCTTATAAAGATTGATACCAAGCATGGAGACTATGATGGTTCTGTTTTTTGCATTAAATTCTTGGAAATGTACCGTCCCATCAAGATTTGGGAAGTGCTTTCTGAAGGCATCTCTTATTTCATCGTCAAATCCAAAAACATCCCAAACTATATCATCGGACATGATTATTATTATGTCACATTCGGGTATACCCTCCATTGAACGGTTTATTGCATCCACCTTCCCTTTGCTTTTGCCCCATTTTACCGTTACCTCTGGGTACTCTTTTAGACGTTCTTTTACTTCATCGTCATTCATGGATTCGTCGTCGGTGTCCAATTTTGCCCAAACGAAATAGTCATCACTAGCTGACATATCTTGGATGTTGTCAAGCGTTTTAAAGAACCTTTCGGGACGACTACGGCTTGGAAAGGAATAGCAGATTTTCAATTCATTGTATTTTAATCAATTAGCCCATTTTTCAGGGCAATATAAATCATTTGCGGTAAAGTCTTGCACTCATACAAATGCCTCATATCTTTTAGTTCAGTATCAACGGCTGAACGGCTTCTCCCCAACTCTTTAGCTGTTTCTTCAATCGTATAACCAAAGGCTATGTGGATTAGCATTTCACCCCTTTCTTCGGGTGTCCATCTTTTGTAGTACTTAAAATTAGGTTCAACTAATTCTTCCATACATTATGGTTTTTTTATTTGTTCTTTAAATTTTTGAAGTTCATTGATTTGTGCGGCTAAATCAGCGTTTCTTTCATCCACTGACTTAGATAGATTTTCACTTAATGTTGTCCAGATTTTTTGTTTTTGCTCAAGGGTTAAAGACTGAAAAAGGTCTATTACCTTGTCATAGGATTTGCTCATTTTTTTTCTTTTTGAATTTTTTCTTGGATGGCTTCACCAATAAACACACCTATTGGCTTGTACGTTTTTCTTTTGTTTTCACGTACTAAGTCAACAAACTTTTTCTCTACTTTCACTGATTCAAGTATCGGCTTTTCAACCTTTTCTTGTTCCTTCATTCCACAAGATTAGAATTATTTCTACACATTTCCAAAAAATATTTTTTAATTCTACTAAATTCCACTTACATTTGTTCTCTCAACCCCCTTTTCACCCATGATAGAAAATAAAAATGAGAAATAGCACAATCATCAATAAAAAGCGGGCTTGCAAGTCATGTGGTAGGACTGATTATATTTTCAGTAGGGGAAGATGTGCGCAATGTGCTAAAGTGGAAGATTTCGCTTTGAGATTGGAGAAAGAAAATGAAAGGGTAATTCAAGAGGAAGATTTGGGAGATTTAATTTTGGATGCGGATGCTATTTTCAGTCAGTACATACGGCTGAAATATGCCGATAAAGATGGAAAAGTTCAATGCTATACTTGCCCAACAAAAAAGCATTTCACCCTTATGCAAAACGGCCACTACATGAAAAGAGCGCACTTGTATCTAAGATGGGATGAAAGAAACTGCCGCCCTCAATGTCAAGGATGCAATGAGTATGAAAGTGGAAACATGGCTGTCTATACGGCAAACCTAGAAAAAGAATGTCGTGGCATAACTGATATTTTGAGAGCAGATGCAGTATTAGTCCACAAACCAACAAGAGATGAAATAAGACAGATAGTGGCTGAATATAGCCCCAAAGTAACCAAACTAAAACTCCAACTTAAAAAACACTAAGGTCTATGAATACAGATGTAAAGCGAATTGTTGAATTTTCGCCAGCGTTTGATAAAAGGCATCCCGACCCCAAAAAGAACTATGGCATACATGGAGTAGAACTACGGATGATTTTGAAGGGGAAATTGGGTGCGGTTCAATTTGTTCTTTATACTAATTGGCAATTACCTCATGTTACTAAGGAAAGTAGGAAAGAACTGTCGCCCGATAAGTATTGTCTTTTTGAGCCTTTACCCGCCGACTTGGGGTATCATTCGCCAAAGCCGATATATGAAGGCCAATCAGCTCAAAGTAGCTCATGTGAATACCTTGATGGGAAGCCATGTTACTACGATGGCTCTGGGTTAAACGCTCATAGGGTATATGAAATACTTTTAGAAAAAGGCTCTGATGGCGTTTGGGCAGAACTTGAATCATATTACAAAGAAACTTTTGAAACCACACAACCATGAATACAGATAAGGAACAATACGAAGGTGGATGGAAATATGAACCAGAATTTTTGCGACTTCTTGCAGAAAAGGTTAATGGCATTGAAAACGGCGATGGGTTGGGAATGGAAGAAGTTGAAGCCGTATTGATTGCTGTAAACTACCCATCCACCCCACCCTTAGAAGAAAAGACAGATTCCGGGGTAAGTAAAGAGGAAATGACCGAAACTATTGCAGGTATATTGTACGCCAATAAATCTGATGAAGGAGATGAAGGCTCATGGATAAATAGCGAACACTTTTATGAAGTCGCTGGTAAGATCGCTTCCCAATTCAAAGCAGAAAAGACAGATGCCGTAGTTAAAAACATTCAACATCATCTGGATATGTGGAGCGATGAACCTAAAAGGGTAATACGACTTGTGCAAAAAGAAATTGACGCCTATAACCAACTATTCAAATCTCAACCAATCAAAGAAGATAAATGAAAAAGCCAACTACGCCGTTTTCAATAGCGGTTCAAAATGAAATACAAATTAACCGTAAATTTCTTGAATCACAAGGGTGGGTATTGGATAAAGAGGTTCCGTTGTACGAATCGTTTAAGCACCCAAAACATCCACTGCTTGTTTGTGGCATTGGACTATACGGTGAGTTTAATATCACTGAATTGCATTGGTGTAATAATACTCCAGAAAGGATATTTTCAACAATAAACCCGAAGTTAACAACCGATGACTATTTTAAGATTATAGAGCTTCTTTCTATCAGAGAGTATAAACAAGATAACCCCTAAACACCCTATTTATTATATGAGCAAGAACATTGATGAAGGAAATAAACTGATAGCTGAAATATCTGAACGTGGCTATACTGTATTAAGCGATGGTGAGGTTATTGGTAAAACTGGCGTAAAATTAAAGCTACACAAAAGCTCCTGTGGCTATATGATAATTAACACCTACCACAAAGGTACTGTTAAAACGTTTTTAGTTCACCGTCTTGTAGCATCAGCGTTTATCCCAAATCCCAATAGCTTGCCGGAAGTAAACCACATGGACGGTAATAAGCTGAATAACCATTTTACCAATTTGGAATGGGTTAGCCGGTCTGAAAACATTCTGCATGGGATAAGAACGGGGCTTATAAAAAAATCAATGCCTGAGCGATGTGGCTCTAAACATTGGCGGTCTATACCTGTTATCGCTTATTCTATTGGCGGTAACGCAATGACATTTGAAAGCATTGGAGATGCAGCACGTAAGTTGGGGTTTAATCGTAAGTCTATTTATGATGCTATATGTGGCAGATTAAAAACATACAAACAATTAAAATGGAGATACAAAAATTAAAAATATCCGAACAAGACCGAAAGTCTGTATCCTCCTTCATGGGGGAAGAATACCCATCCGAAATTGATTTTAACCTGTTAATGCCAGTAGTAGAGAAGATTCATGATGAATGTAAGCTATATTCAGATGGCTTAAAGTTCTTTAGCGGGCTTACTATCTTCTCAACAAAAGAACAGGTTTTAGAATCATGTATAAATTTTATTAATTGGTATAATGAAAAATGAGTTTACACAAAATGAAATAGCTGCAATGATGCACGAAAACACCTCCATTGCTTTAAGAAGGATTGCTGACTTTGTGGAAAAATTCAAAATGGGTTGGGAAGAATCGGCATCATTACTAAGAGAGATTGCAGATGAAACGGAGGCTCAAGTTGTTGTTGTAAAACTTAGGGATGAAATTAATAACACTCAAAAACTTCAACCATGAAAGAGACAAAAGAACAAAGCATTGAGGAACGGGCTAAAGAATATTCTGAAAAAATAATTCCTCTAGTCAGCATTAAGAATGATCGAATCATAACCACGAGAGAGGCGGTTAGAGAAGATATTAACGAAGCCTTCAAAGCTGGCTACTCATCAAAGGTGTAGGAGGGGTGGATTTCGATTGAAAATATTCCGGACGAACACGAAAAGCTATTAGTTTATTTAGATGGTGGGAGTATCTTAATGGGAGTAATGGAAGGGGATAGGTGGTTTATTTATTGGACTGATGGATACAAAGAAGAACACCCCGAAAAACGTGTACTATTTTACATGCCACTACCAACCCCTCCCGAATCATCCCCTATTCCATCCTCAAAATAAAAACTATGAGCATAGAGAACTTAACCGCTAGGGAACGCCAAATATACCATTGCGGATATAAAGAAGGCCGAAAGGATTCCATCCCCGTAGTCGCTTGCATGGCTATTGGGTTTGTATTGATGTTTATTTGCTTTTTGAGTAATGTTTTAAAATGGTGATTTTTTTCAAAAAAATTTATCCACACCAACATATATAACAAATTTATATGTGGTAATTATATAACTTACTTCCAGAATTTTGTAAGAACTTGCAACTCTTTCTACACTTTTCACCAAAAATGGGTGAAAATAAATTTTCACAAAAACTTTGCCGAATCAAAAAAGCAACTTACTTTAGCAACAGCTAAACAAAAAAAGGACAAAAACTTAAACGGGTATAGTAATGACTTTTGAAAGAAATTTTAAAGAGTGTTTCGGCTGCAATAGCCAACAAGTCCAATATTCTACTCGTTTTTGGAAAACAGTTTAGCAACTATCAAGGGTGTTCCATTTCGGAATGCCCTTCTTTTTTTAATCCATACCCAATCCAATATTCGTAACGATTGGCTTTAATAAAATCTGGTAATGGCTAAGTACAAACACTTACTTTTCTCGCCTGACGAATGGCTAACGCCCAATTCCTACAATAATAATTTCAGCTTCCCACCCGAAAAGCCTGGGGTCTATTTAATAGTCCATCCGGTAGTTGACTACGGTAACCGGCGAATAAAATATAAAATATTGTACGTAGGGCAGTCAAAAAACCTTCATAATAGGTATGCCGGTCATCTAGTGAAAAAACTATTATCTGAAATTTACGATTACATCCAATTTTATTTTAAAGAGACTGATGACCACATAAAGAAAGAAAAGGAATTAATAAAGTTGTTTCAGCCAAAATTTAATACCCTACACAAATAATGGCAAAACAACCGTACATCCAATTCTATTTAGGCGACTATATCAAGGATACAAGAGTTCTGCCATTAAACGTAAAGGGCGGGTGGGTAGATTTGATTTTGGCAATGTGGGATAATGACCCAAAAGGGGAGTTAACCGGCACTATGGATGACTTCGCAAGGATAATGAATTGTTCAAAAGAAGAAGCTATTTTGGTTATCCAAACACTTAAGCAAAAGAAATTTTTTGATTATCTTGATACTGGCGACGGTTTTATGCAAATTATTAGCAGGAAGCAAAAAAAGATGGAAAAGCTGTCAGAAATACGAAAAAAGATAGGAAAAACGGGCGGGAATCCCAAATTGGTTAACCAAAATGATAACCAAAAGGTTAAGCTAAATGCTGAATATGAAAATGAATATAATACTGTATTAGAAACTAATGTAGTAATGCCTCTAATGAGTAAAGAGGATTTTGAGAATTTTAGATTAAAGTTGATGGGCGAACAACATTTGGTTGAAACGCTTTTGTCAACGAGAGGCATTGGGTCAATGTCAAATTTGATTTCTTGGATTGAGATTTTCAATATCCATATTTCTGGGGAAGGGAAAACTTCCAAAAATTATTCGGAGTACAAAAAGCATTTTAAGAATTGGATTTTAAAGCAAGATACATTTGGCACACCGCCTCAAACAAAGGCATCGGTTAAAAAAATGGTAGTATGACTGACAACTGGGTATTACTTGAGCAACTTGGGATTAATCTGCACAACAAGAAGTATGGCAGCATGAAAACCGAATGCCCAAAATGTAGCACAAGCAGGAAGAATAAAAAAGACCCTTGCTTATCGGTGAACATTACGGAAGGGGTTTATAACTGCCATCATTGTGAATTTAAAGGGAAGGTATTTGAAAAGAAACATAAAGAGTACACACGACCACCGGCAAGACTTGAGAAGTTAGAGAAGGATACCCTTGCTTACTTTGAGAATAACAGGGGAATTTCAAACAACACTTTGCTGACTTTTAAAGTAACTGATTCGGTAGAATGGATGCCAAAGGCACAAACTGAAATACCCGTTATCTGCTTTAACTACTACCGGAACGGGGTTTTGACAAACGTTAAGTATCGTGGGAAAAATAAGGATTTTAAGATGCACAAGGATGCAGAGTTGATCTTTTATAACCTTGATTCTCTGGAAGGCGCAGAGGAAGCGTATATCTGCGAAGGCGAAATTGATGCACTTAGTTTGTACGAAGCTGGAATTTACAACGTGGTGTCCGTTCCAAACGGGGCAAGTAAGGGGAGTCAGAAACTTGAGTACTTGGATAACTGCTGGCAGCATTTTGAAGGAATTAAGAAAATTGTGCTGTTTACTGACGGGGATGAAGCAGGAGAAAGTTTGAAGGAGGAGCTTGTGAGGCGTTTAGGAGCTAATAGGTGCTTTATCGTGGATTACCCTAAAGATTGTAAGGATTCCAACGAAGTTCTCTTAAAACACGGGAAAATGGCCTTAAAATCGATTGCGGAGGTTGCAAGGCCTTGGCCAATCGACGGATTGGTGACAATGGATGATATGTTTGAGACGGTCGTTGGGTTTTACGAACACGGGTATCCAGAGGGTTATGCGGCCAAAATTGGGGAATTTGACAACTATCTGACATTTTACCCCGGCCAACTTACCGTAATAACGGGGATTCCTGGTAGTGGTAAAAGCGAGTTCGTGGATTGGTTGATGGCATCTTTGGCTAAAGCGCATGGGTGGTCTTGGGGTGTTTGCAGCTTTGAAAACCCGCCGGAATTTCACGTTACCAAGTTGGCCGAAAAGTTTACCGACAAGGCTTTTGGGTTCAGAAAAGACCCCAATCACAGAATGTCAAAAGCTGAATTTGATTACGCCATAGCCCAAATTGACAAGTATTTCTACTTCATAAACCTAAGCCTTGTTGATGTAACGATTGACGGGTTGATTGAAAAGGCAGAGCAACTAGTAAAGCAAAAGGGGATAAAGGGGCTACTGTTTGACCCTTGGAATTGTATAGAGCATAAAGGGGATGATACGAATTATGTCTTGGAGTGCTTGAATAAATTAATCCATTTCTTAGAAAAGTACAGAGTGCATGGGTTCTTAGTCGCCCACCCAACTAAGTTAAAGAAAGACCCTAAAACCAATAAGTACGAAATCCCAACATTGTATAGCATTTCAGGTTCAGCCCACTTTTTCAATAGAACACACAACGGGCTATCGGTATGGAGAGATTTTGAGACTAATACGGTTGATGTTTATGTGCAGAAAGTGAAGTGGAGTTGGTTGGGGAAAATAGGGTTTTGTAGCTACAATTTTGATACTTATACAAGACAATATAAACAAGTATGACACGGAATTTTATCATAGCGGAATATTCGGTATCTCAAAAATGCTTTCATGTTCATGATGTAAAATCAATGCTTACACATAATATCGAAAACATGATTGGCGAAGGTGATTCGGATTACCTTCCTATTGGGATATTTGAAACAGAAATACAGGCCCATGATTATATCGAATCAGTAAGAGAACAAATGAAGAAATACGGGTCTGGAACGTGGGTAAATGATTTACTTAAAAATATATTTAAATGAAGAAGTGTACCAACCCCCGATGCAAACGGGCAGGCCAACTGCTCCCGTTGGAAGATTTTCATAACCGTGTAAGCAACAAAGATGGCTTAGAAACCAGGTGTAAAGAATGTATAAGAGAAGTGAATAAAAGAAATAAAGTTGCACTAGCTAGTAGGTATTCTACTAATTGGGAAAGTATAGTGATCGGAGATAAACCAGTTTATTACTTTTTAAATGATTAACCATGACAGCTAAGGGCGCACTTTGTTTGCATTTATTGAAAGGGGAGGTATTGAATATTAAAAATGTATTTAACTTAATTGGGTTGACTAATTGCCCAAGAGAGATTTCTCGCATGATTGAAAAGCCATTTGGGGTGGAAGTGTCAAGGACAAGAATGGAGGGGAAGTCAAAATATGGACAAGCTGTTTCATGGACTAACTATCGACTTAATAGAACACCCTACAATGAAGAAGGAATTAAGAAGATGTTGGAATACGTCAAATCCCAATCCGAATTAACCATTCGGACAATTAAACAACAGCAGGAATCAAAAACACTTAAACAACTTTCTTTTTTATGACAGACCCAAGAGAATTTTCATGTATGGATGATAGCCCTGAAAATAATGGATGGGGTTATAATCAACCAGACCCAAGAGAAGAAATAGATTTTGAAGAACTTGATGATGAAAATGATAACGAAGATGGGGACAGGTAGGATAGGATTATACACCAGGGGGAATGAGTTGTTGACTGAAATTAGATATGAAGATGTTGGTCATAGGAGAATGATAATTGAAAAATGGAAGAAACAATATGGTGTGAGAATGGGAACTTGTTATTTTATATTCACCCCTATAAAAAGTTCTTTCAATATAAATTGGGATGGGACTAATTCAAAGACGAAAAAAAATTATATCTGTTTATGGGGAAAGGAAGAATAAGTTTATATACGCCATACGATGATATAGTGCGAGTCAAGACCTATGATAGCCCCAAAATGAGAATGGAAATTATAGAAACGTGGAAGAAGCAATACGGAGGAAGGATGAATGAATTTTATATTCAAATTGTGCCGATGATGAATAAGTGCCACACTCTAAAAGACGGGAAAAATTCAAACAACAATATAGATCACCCAATAGAAATTGAATGGCAAGAATAATAAATAGAACTTCCCCTGAATTGGTAATGGAGGCTAAAGGCAATATTAGGTTTGTAACCATATTTGGCAAGTGTCTTTTTTTTAATAAGTACCTATCTATGGCTGCGGGGTTAAGTGTAAAGAAATATGCCCATTTTATAAATGAAGGAGACTTTTGGGCTTTCTTTGTTGATGAAAATAATGATGGTTTCCAATTTCATGTAGATAGGACGGGAGCTTACCGGATAAATAGCAGCGGCCTTTTGGAAATGATAAAAAGGTCTATTAAAAAAAATAATGGGGATAGGCTACTTGTTAGATTGTCGGGGGCAGAGCATAATGGTAATAAAGTTTTTGAACTACATACAAAAGAAACATTAGACGAATATACCCAACGAGAACTTGAAAAATTCTTTAAGAGAAAACATATTGGTACAAAAAAAGAACCCGAACCATTTGTAAAAGTTATCGAAGTAACCCTCCAATCCCAAACCGCATGACACCAGAAGAAAGATACAACGAACTAAACGATAAATACGCATCTTTGCTAAACGCATACGCCGAGGAAAGCCGTCGATCTGCGATTATGAAAACTAAATTGCAAGGGGTGTTAGATACTGACTTTTCAAAGTTAGGCGCATCCCAAGTGTTAAAGCAAAGTGTTCAAGACCTATTAAAAGCCATTTTTTATTAAAACCTGGAATCCTATGAAAAGAATCTTTTGGTTTACGGTATCGTTAATCTTTTGGGTTATTATCTTTGGAGGTATTGGATGGTATATTAGTGGGTGTAATTAAAAACTTTTTTGTATGAAATACTTATTACTGTTATTGGTGACTGTTGTTGGATGTGGGGAGGAAAAAATGGATAAGGTAATTACAATACGTGAGCCAAGAAGAATGACTGATGAGGAAGTGGCTTGGAAGAACCGTAAACTTGATTCGATGGGGGTAACACATATTAGGTACTCAAAATTATCATGGGATGAATTAGGGGAGCAGTACAGAAAAGAAAGGCTAGAAAGAGAAATTAGTATGTTTAATGAAAACGATAGTTTGAGAAAGGTTATTCAAAAATTAAAAAACAATAAACAATGAAATCTGTATTATTAATCTTAGGAGTTATTATTTTGGTTAGCTGTGGTAGTAAAGGTGGTGGTGGAGCGAAGGTTTCGCATAGAGATACAAGTTATCCATTGGCTATTTTCATGGGCTATCAGCTTAAAGGAATTGAGCAATCGGTAGTAAGGAAAGTAACAATCCATGATACACTTGTTTGGGAAATAGGGAAGGATTCAGCATCGGCGAAGAAACGGCTATTGGATTCTGTGTACTATGATGTACCGGCAACCATTAAAATAACCGATGTTCAGTCAGCGAAAGCCTTCAATATACCCATTAGAGATAGTTCTAAGATTGATACGATTATTAGTCGGGTATTCTTTGCAACCCAAAAACACGTAAGGGAATTCCCGAATTGGGATTCCACCCTTGCAGAATTAAGAAGAATGATCGTAGTTGATACTACTAAAAAATAGGTTTGAAAGTTTCATAAGCAAGCAAAAGAACGGCAGTTTTTCTTTAATTACTGCCTTATTTTATTATCTTTGTGGTTGTGTAATTTTTCATTTTTTGATAGTTTTTTTTATGGTGGAGCGGGGGGCAAGGACAGCCTCCCGTTTTTTTATTGGATAATATCATCAGCCAATATAATCAAGGCTAATCCAACAAGTATAAGTATGAATCCAAAGGAGATTACCAGGAAGTACATGAATTTCATTTTCATGCAAAGGTACAAAAGAGTGGGAGGAAGTGGAGGTTATTTAGTTTTAGGCTCAAAGAAATTCTTCAGCCGTTCATATTCTAACCGCTTGTACTCTATTTCTCTTTTCTGTCTATATTCTATTTCATAGATTCTTTGTTTGTATTCTTCGTCGGTTTCATCCCTTTCAAAATACATCGTCATATTAACTGTATAGCTATCATTTTCCGTTTCAAGCCTTATCTTGGTAGCCCCTTTTTGCGTGGCATCGTTTATATCAGATAAGAAATCTTGGATACTATTTTCATCCCCATCAAAAAAAGAAGTCTCAAATACAACTTCATCTACTTTTATTTTATTCATATCATTTCGGTTTAAAATCATTTTTTCTAGTAAAGTAATCTTCCATAAATACAAGTATGGATTTCCAAATGGTCAAGTACCATCTTTCTTTTCTTTCTTTGGTTGGTGTATAAATCCAGGTTTTCACTTCTCCTTGAGTAACGCTATCATCTAAGACTACATCCCATTCTTCAGGGAATATCCATTTGTTTTTATCTGTTGGATGGATGTGGACTACTTTTTTACTCTTGCTCATTTTGAATTGTATTAGCCTCTGATGTTGGTGTTGTGCCGGTGGTTGGAGTTTCAAAATCGAATGATGGCTGTTGTTTGCTAAACTCCATATTGTCTAAATAGTTAATGATTAAAAAGCCAACTAAAAGAGCCACACAAATAGCTGATATATCAAGAAAAAGCAACACCAATAATGGAGGTAATGACCCACCAATATAATACCCAATAACATTACCGAGCAATACACCCGTTAGTGGCGCATGAATCATTTGAAAAAATTCTTTCATTTCATAAATTTAATAGATGATTATAAATTACTTTTTTAACTGCCATTGGATGAACATTAAATACTTCCGCTATTATGCCATAGGGGTTGCCTTGACGGTACATTCCAATTATTGCTGATTTCTTAAATATGGTCATGGAAGTTATCTTTTGATTTGTTTTCGGAAAATACCCACACAAAGAATATAAAAATGAAAGCAAAAGACATTAAAAATGTTATTGACCACCCAACAACCCCTATAACTTGAGGGATTATTTCATATCCATGAACGTTAATGGGCGTTTTTGTTGGTGTAGTCATTGGCTTATAGGATATAATCATACAGTAGATTACCACCCCAATAAGAATAAATTTAAAAATGTATTTCACCATATCTATTTTACTTGAGTTGGTTTAGGGGTTGATGTATGGCGAAATGAATTTGTTTTTGACTTCATCAGATACCTCAATGTAAAGGTTCTTGGGTGTCCACTTGGTTAAATCCCAATTAGAGTAGTTAAGTGGGAAGTATTCGCAAGTTGGTATTTCTTCCTCAATAAGCCAAACGCACTTTTTACCCTTCTCTACAAATACGGTATGGAGTTCACAAGCCTTCATTAATATTTCTTCACCTTGCTTATACGGGGTTTTTGAAATGAACTGCAAATGCCCGTACCCCGAATCTTTAAAACCGCCTTTACCGTTAAGAATGACGCTATCCCAAACAAATGTTTTCCACCTATCGCCGTTACTTTCTTCTTTGTATAAGCAATTATAAAGAGTTCCTTCTAAAACAGTAATCTTTATATCTACATGATGTGGGTGAATTGCCACCTCCAATGGATTTTCTTTCCAAAGCCTATGGTTGGTATCGGCATAAAAAATACGCTCATACAAATTATTCTCAAATGAGATAGGGAATGAGTGCAGCCCAACGCTATGGCAATTCAATAAATTTTTCATTTTGTTGGTTGATTAGGGGTTAAGAGTTTGGGCGATTAATGGGTATAGCCCATCTTGGAATGACCGAACGGATTCTTCGCTTGAATGAAACCCCTTAATGATAGATACTCCTTCCGAACCGGCGTTTAGAAGTTTTGCAAGTTCATTAAGTGATGCGTTTGATATCGCAATCATTATTTCCAAATCACGTTGCGTTTCAATTTCAATGGAGATGGTGAACGGGGTAAACTCTTGTTTGTGGTGTGCGGTGAATCTCATTTTAACTGCTTTTTAAGTTTATTTATCTTGTCTTGAATTTTATTACGTAATGGTGTTCCAAAGTTTCCTTCCGAAATAGCGTTCATCTCTGCCGTTAGCTTGCCTATTTGGGATTGGATTTCGTCATTATTTTGAGTGGCGTGGCTGATAAAGGTTGTATTACGAGAAATTTCTAAGGCTTGAGAGGCTATTGGTTTTTGGTGGAATCCGGCAGCATCTTCCCTATTCCAATACACCCTACACTTGTCCGAACAAAATTCCTGACGGGTAGTTTTGGCCTTCATTTTTTCACCACAATATTTACAGCTTTCTTTCTTTTTTTTCATCTGTTACGAAATGTTACGCTAAGTTACGGAACGTTACGGAACTTCCAAATAAATCTTCAAATTGGGTACATTCCTTCCCCTCTTCAGCCCAATATTCCCCCTCTTTCATACCAAAGCCTTCAAAGAGCCATTTTAAAGCCCTTCTAGCCCCTAAGCTCAAGGACCAATACAATCACCCCACTCAAGG
>Ga0208454_1000726_pt1 | contig 16708 bp, 11 predicted proteins | sample EasRivMeERMZT100_FD_187530 | JGI IMG/M metagenome (GOLD analysis project Ga0208454, IMG submission 187530) | Soil microbial communities from meander-bound floodplain in the East River, Colorado, USA - East River MetaG ERMZT100 (SPAdes) (version 2) | ecosystem: Environmental > Terrestrial > Soil...
CCCATTGAGCGCTTCCTTCGAGCTCTGCGCGAGCCGCCGCTGTTCCTCGTCGTGATAGAAGATCGCGCTTCGATACTGCGGGCCGCGATCGCAGAATTGCCGGTTCGCGGTCAGGGGATCGATGTTGCGCCAGAAGACCTCGAGCAGCGTCTCGTAGCTCACCTTCTTCGGGTCGTAACGCACCAGCACGGACTCCGCATGCCCGGTGGTCCCTGAAGACACCTGCTCGTAGGTCGGATTCGCATTACGCCCCCCGGTGTACCCCGACGTCGTCGACACCACGCCGGGCAGTTCGTCGAACGGCGGTTCCATGCACCAGAAGCAACCGCCGGCGAAGGTTGCGAGCGCCAGCATCAGCTCCTCAACGGGGACAGAGGCTCGTCCGCCGGCACGAAGCGCAACGCGAGGCCGTTGTTGCACCAGCGCTGCCCGGTCGGCCGCGGACCGTCGTCAAATACGTGACCCTGGTGTCCGCCGCAGCGCGCGCAGTGATACTCCGTGCGTGGCCAGATCAGCTTGAAGTCGCGCTTCGTCGCCATATGACCTTCAATGGGGCGGAAGAAGCTCGGCCAGCCAGTTCCACTGGCGTACTTCGCCGACGACTCGAACAGGGGGAGAAAACACGCGGCGCATACGTATCTGCCGTTGCGCTTCTCATCGTTGAGCGGGCTCGTGAACGGCCGCTCGGTATCCTTCTCGAACAGGACTTCATAGGCGTTGAGCGGCAGCAGCTGCCGCCATTCGGCGGGAGATTTCTGCAGTTTCTCGAAAGAGGTCACGAAAGAGGTCATGAGGCTTCCTTGCTTGAAGGGGTGTCGTTCACGAAAGAAAACGGTATGCAGGCTCACGCAGTCCCTGCGGCTGGAGCTGCGCCGAGCGGCATGGCACGGAAGCTGACCGCCAAACGGTTGTAGGCATTCATCAGGCTGATAGCGATCGTCAGGTCGGCAAGCTGCTTCTCGGTGAACGCGGCGCGGACCTCGGCGTAGGCCTCATCGGGCACATGCGCGTCGCTCACCCGGGTGACCACCTCGGCCCACTTCAGCGCTGCCTTTTCCTGATCGCTGAACTGGGAGCCGGCCTCATCCGAAACCGAGACGAGCAGTAGCTTCTCGATCGGCACGTTCGCCTTGAGCAGGTCGCGACTGTGCATGGCGATGCAGTAGGCGCATCCGTTGATCTGTGAGACGCGAAGATAGACAAGATCGATCAGAGTTGCCGGCAGCCCGCTCCGACTGAGGTAACCATGGACTGCTCCCAGAGCCTTCATGCCGCCCGGGGCAGCGGCTGCATAGTTCATGCGCTGGGTCATCGTGGCGATCCTTAGTTCTGGTCCGCTGTGGTCAGGGAAGTGTCTTTGGAGTCGACGACGAAGACGGCCAACAGGCTCGCAGGCTCGTGCTGACTCGCGTTTTCGCTCACTCTGTGATGCGAGCCCGGCAGCTCGTAGAACCCTTCGCCGACGCCGTAGACCTTGGCAGGCTCATCGTTAACCTGGCTGCGAATGGCGCCGGACAGCACATGCGCGTAGATGAACGCTGACCCGGCATGGTGATGGGACGGTGACTTGCCGCTTGGCGGGTAGGTCACGACGACGGCGACCAAGCTCTTTCCCGGAATGTTCGGGATGGCGTGCTCGAAGACGGTATTTACCTGCTCCAGCTCGTGGGCATGACCGGCGGCGATGCCCAACGCGATCGCCGTGAATACTGCTGCTATGGAACTTGCTGGCTTTGCTGCTCTCATTGTCTTGTCCTCAGGTAGAAAATCGGTTTCAGCGCGCGGCGATACCAGGCTGCAGGACGATGTGCTTGTACTCGACGAAATCCTCGAGCGCGGCGAGGCCCCTCAGACGACCGCGGCCGCTCTGCTTGTAGCCGCCCTCCTCGAACTCATCGCGCATGACGACCCAGTCGTTGATCCAGACCGTACCGGCCTGGATCCCGCGCGCTATCCGCAGCGGGCGATCCACATCTCGCGACCAGATGCTGGCCGCGAGGCCGTATTCGCTGTCATTTGCAAGCGCGATGGCATCGGCTTCGGTGCCGAAGACCTGCATCGTCTGCACTGGCCCGAACACCTCCTGCTGCACAATCTTCATCCGCGGGTCCGCGACTTCGAGCAGTGTCGGGCGGTAGAAAGCGCCCTTGGCCAGCGGCCCGTCGATAATCGGACCGCCGCGCACGATGGCCTTCGCGCCAGCGGCGATGGCTTCTTCGACCATCCTGTTGACCCGCTCGACGTTGGCCCGGTCGATCATCGGCCCCATCTCGCTCGCGGGATCGGAAGCCGGCCCAACCTTGACCTTCGCCAGGCGCTCGCCGAGGCGTCTGCGAAGTTCGTCCGCGATCCCGGCCTGCACGAGAAGGCGGCTTCCCGTCATGCAAAACTGCCCGGCGAAGACCGTGAGGGCCTTCTCGATCTTCGGCAGGGCTGCATCGAGGTCCGCGTCGTCGAAGACGATGAGCGGCGTCTTGCCGCCCAGTTCAAGGCCGAAGCGCTTCAGGCGGAAAGCGCCGGCCCGGGAGATCTCGCGCCCGACACGCGTGCTGCCCGTAAAGCTGATCGTCGGAACGTCGGGGGATTCCACCAGGTAGCCCAGAACTTCGCGCCCGCCGGTGACCATGTTGATCACACCCGGCGGAAGGCTCTTCACTTCGCTCATCACTTCGCTCATCAGCGCGTTCACCTGGGCGGTCTCTCCTGGCATCTTGACGACGACAGTGCAACCGGCTGCCAGCGCCGGCGCGAGCGAGCGGATGAGCAGCGCAACCGGCGCGTTCCACGGCGCGCTGATACCGGCGACCCCGATCGCCTCGCGCAGCAGCAGCGACATGCGCCCGGCTTCCCACTCGGCCGCCCGGCCGTAATGCGTGATCACGAGCGCCGCTGCGTAGCGCAACGGCGCTGCAAATGAAACCTCGAACATCGCCTCGGGCAGGATCTTGCCGACTTCGGCAGCCATCTCTTCCGCCAGGTCCGCGCTGCGCGCTTCGAAGCGATCCGCCATTTCGTTGAGCACCCGGATTCTCAGCTCGCGGTTCGTTTTCCAGTCGGTGTCGCGGAAGACGCGCACCGCCGCTGCAACCGCGGCGGCCGCCTCGTCCTCTTTCCCGAGAGCATAGGCACCGATCTTCTCGCCCGAGGCAGGGTTGATGCTGTCGCGATGGTCGGCAGAGTCGCGCCACTGCCCGTCGATCCAGTGGCGGGCGACCCGTGTCGTCCCCACGGCGGCCAGCGGCTGAGCGGCGATACTGGCTGTCCTCATTTCTTCTTGTGCTGCTTGATCACGTCCTGGGCCCTCTGGTAGCTCTCCGCCACGGCGGCGTAGTTCGGCGCCACAAGGCCATACAGCTTGGCGAGCTCGGCTGCTTCAGGACGGTTCCAAGTGCGGTGCGTCTCGGACAGGACGGCATTGGTCGAGGTCGGGATGACGCCGGCCTGGGTGAAGCGAGCGAGCGTTGTGCGCGACGCCAGATCGCTGGGGTCGCCGGAAGCATCGATCACCGCATAGACCTTGAACCCCGCCGCCTTGGCGTCCAGCGCCGGGAACATCACGCACACGCTGGTCCAGACGCCCGCGATGATCAGCGTCTTGCGGCCGGTGGCGCGTACCGTCTTGACGAAGTCTTCGTTGTCCCAGGCGTTCACTTCGCCTTTGCGCGGCACATAGACCGCGTGCGGCGCGAATTCGTGGATCTCCGGCATGAGCGGTCCATTCGGCCCGCCGGGCTCGGATGCGCTGGTGATGACGGGGATCTTCAGCAGCGTCGCCAGCTTCGCGAGCATCACGACGTTTCGCCGCAGCTCGGCGAGCTCGATGTCCTTGACCGTCTGGAACAGACCGGTTTGATGATCGAGCAGCAGGATCGCGGTGTCGGACGTGTCGAGCAGGGCTTGCCCGCCGCCGGTGGGCAGCACGCTCGAGGGCGCGGTGCGACCCGCTTGAGCGAACGCGCTCGGATGGAGTGATAGAACGGCGCCGAGCGCCATGACGGCGGCAAAGGCACTCAAGGCTGCTCTCATGGTGTTGTCCTCACGTTGAAAATCGGAACTGACGCGATCTTGCAGAGGACGTGGTGCCGGGTCGATTGGACGATGGTGTTGCCCGATACCTTGGTGTTGGCTGACACCATCGTCCAATGGCTTCGCCGCCAGGTCTGCGGTGTGATGCAGGCTCAATCCCACGGGAGCCGAAGATCAGCACTACCGAGCCGGGTGGCGAAACTGCAATCGAACCCGCTGCGTTTGTTCCCTGCGGTGTTTGCCAGCGCGAGATCCCCGTATCCGCGGCTGTCTGGCGAGAGGGGTCCGACTATGTGGCGTATTTTTGTGGGTTGGAATGTTACGACCGGTGGCGCAACCCGTCGGGCGGTCTCTGATCACCTCCGTCCGATGATCTCGGGATGAAATTGGGGAACATCCCACAGGGCATATGACCATGCCGGCAATGGCCGCGAAGCAAGGGTCTGCCGGCGCATCTCTCAGCACTGCACCAATAACGAGCACGTTGCCAGTCTGCTCGAGAGCTAGGTCGCCCGCCGTTGGGGTACGACATCGTCATACACGATCCATGGCCTCCGGCGCCCGCTGTCGGTGGTAACCTCGCGCAGCCGCCCGGCTTCCATAACAGGGCCGCAGTCGATGATTGCGCCGACGTCAGCGTCTACAGTGCCACGCCCTTCGAGCAAATGACTCAGCCGTTCGCTCACCTCGTTCTGGACGGCATCACGGCCGTCTACGGCGATACGATCGCCGTCGAGTCGCTGTCGCTCGAGGTCGGGCGAGGAGAGCTGGTCGGGCTGCTCGGTCCCTCCGGATGCGGAAAGACGACCACGCTCAGGATCGTCGCCGGCCTGGTCACGCCCTCATCCGGGCGCGTTCTCCTGAACGGCCAGGAGGTGACCGGCCTGCCCGCGCATCGGCGCAACATCGGCATGGTGTTCCAGTCCTACGCGCTCTTTCCCCATTACACAGTCGTCGAGAACGTGGCCTTCGGCCTGCGCATGCGCCACGTGCCCCGGGCGGAACGGCGGCTGCGAGCCATGGCGGCGCTCGAGCTGGTCGAGCTCGGCGGCTTGGGGCAGCGCTATCCGGCGCAGCTTTCGGGAGGTCAGCAACAGCGCGTGGCGCTCGCCCGCGCGCTGGTGATCGAGCCGACGCTGCTTCTGCTTGACGAGCCGCTCTCCAATCTCGATGCCAATCTGCGCGCCGAGATGCGCGACGAGATCCGCGCGCTCCAGCAGCGCCTTTCCATCACCACCCTGTTCGTGACCCACGATCAAGAGGAGGCGCTCGCCCTGTCGAACCGCGTCGCGGTCCTCGATCGCGGGCGGCTGGTCGAAGTCGGAACGCCGCAGGGGCTTTCCGACCATCCGGCGCGTCCGTTCACCGCCGCTTTCCTCGGCGCGCGCACCGTGATCGAAGGCCGCGCGAGCGGGGGCGTGTTCCGCGCGCCGGGCCTCGCCTGCGGCGGCGCGCCGGAAGGCGCGACGCGCATCATCCTGCGCGCGGCGAGGCTGCGCCTGGACGCCGAGACCGGACCGCTTCGGCTCGATGGCCGCGTGGCTGCGGTCACCTTCATCGGCGACGCCTTCGAGACCGACGTAAACACCGACGCCGGCCGGGTCCGGATCCTGGTCCCCTCGCTCACGCCGCCGCCGCCGGTCGGTGCCGCTTGCCGGATCAGCGCCATGCCGGGCGGCGCGAGCTTCATCCGCTAGAACAGGGAGAACGCCGTTGTCGGTCACACGCCGCGAGTTCGGGAAGCTGGTGCTGGCGGCCGGCGCCGCCGCGCCGTTCTCCATCGTCCGTAGCGCGCGCGCTCAGCCCAAGCCCGGCGATGAGCTCGTCGTGGGGATCTGGGGCGGCGCCCAGGAGCGCATCGTCAGGCAGCATGTGGAAAAGGCGCTGGTCGCGAAGTTCGGGTGCAAGGTGAGCTACGTGCTCGGCGCCACGCCGGAGCGACGCGCGCGAGCCTATGCGGAGCGCGGCAGGCCAAGCTTCGACGTCATCTATCTCAACATTTTCGAAAGCCGCCAGGCGGTCAAGGATGGCGTGACCCAGCCGCCGAGCGGCACGGTCGCGCAGTTCGCCAATCTCTACGACATCGCGAAGCTCGGCGGCTATGGCGTCGCCTTCAACCCGGTGACGATCGTCTATGACCGGCGCAAGGCTTCCCGGCCGGTCAGGTCCTGGAAGGACATCTGGAATCCGGAATGGAAAGGCCGGATCGCCTGGCCCGTCTATCCGGGTGCGCAAGGCACCGCCGGCCTGCTGATGGCCGCGAAGGTCTGGGGCGGAAGCGAGAAAAGCATCGACATCGGCTTCCAGAAGATCAGGGAGCTGAAGCCCTTCGCTGCTATCCAGCAGAGCCAGGAGCAGGTCCTCCAGATGTTCGATCAAGGGGTGTGCGATCTCTCGATCGAGTTCGGCAGCGTGTGCCGCAGATACGCCGAGACGCGAAACCCGAACCTCGAGATCGCGAATCCGGTGGAAGGCCAGGCGGTCGCGATGAACGTCGCCTGCATCCCCGTCGGCACCCGGAATCAGAAGCTCGCCGAGGAGTGGATCAACCTTCACCTCAGCCCGCCCTGCATGCTCGCCTATGCGCGCGAGATCTACTACTCGCCCACGGTCAGGAACATCGAGATTGCAGCCGAGCTCGAGCCGAAGCTCGTGCTGGGGCCCGACGTGAGGAAGCTCGTCGATTTCGACTGGGAGCACGTGATCCGCATGCAGCCGCAGTGGTCGAGCCGCTTCAACCGCGAAATCGCCGGTTGAGCGCTCGCGCCGGGCCGGCGCTCGCGGCGCCGGCCACTGTCTGGCTTCTCGCCACCTTCGCCGCGCCCTTCGGCGTGGTCATCCTGCTTTCGCTGCACCCGCATGCAGATCCATTCGCGCCGCTTTTCACGCAGCCGAGCGCGGCGCAGTTCCGCGCGATCCTGACCGATTCCTTCTACCTCCGGGTGATATTGGAGACCCTCGCGCTCGGCGCGGGCGTAACGCTGCTCGCCGTCGTTCTCGGCTATCCGGTCGCCTTGTGGCTGGCACGCATGCCCGGTCGCTGGCGCCCGCTCGCCTTCGCCGTCATTCTGGTCCCGCTGCTCACCAACGTCGCCGTGCGCTCGCTCGGAATCGTGCTCCTGCTGGCGCCGGACGGGCTGATCAACCAGGTCCTGGGAGCCTTCGGTCTCGGTCCGATCCGGGGCATGCTCTACACGCATGGCGCGGTCGCGCTCGCGCTCGCGCAGGCCTTCATGCCCTTCGCGGTCCTGGCGCTGTACGACGTGCTGCAAGGAACCTCGCCGCGCGTGCACGAGGCTGCACGGAGCCTGGGCGCCTCGCCTGCAGTGCGCTTCTGGACCGTCGATTTCCCGCTCTCCCTTCCAGGGCTGCGCGCCGGGGTGATGGTCGTCTTCCTGGTGTCGTCCACGGCCTATGTCTCTGCCACCATGATCGGAGGCAAGAAGGTGTGGACCACCGGCATGCTGGTCTGGGAGGAAGCGCTGCAGAATCTGAACGCGCCGACCGCAGCCGCGCTCGCCCTGATCATGACCGCGTGCAGCATCGGATTCATCGCGGCGTGCGGCTTCGCCTTCGCGCGACTGACGCCGTGGCTCGCCGGTCGGCCGGTCGAGGCGTGGAGCCTGCCCGCGCGCCTGGTGCGGGCGCTCGATCTCGCCGCGCCTGCGGCCTATCGGTCGTTGCTCGCTGTGGCCCTGGCGTTGCTCCTGCTTCCTCTCGTTCTCGTGTGCATTCAGAGCTTCAATGACGTGCCGCAGGCGACGGCGGCGGGCTTTCGCGCCTTCACCTGGAGGTGGTACGAGGCCGTTCTCTTCGGCGGCGCCTACGTGGACTCGTTCCGGCTCTCGATCGAGATCGCGGTGGTCTCGGCCACAGTGGCGCTCGCCCTGGCGATGCCTGCGGCCTTCGCGCTGGTGCGCCACCGGTTCACAGGTCTGACGGCGCTGGCGGGGATCTGGGCCCTCCCCTTGTCGCTGCCGCTGGTGGCCATCGGAGTCGGAATGCTGCGTCTCCTGCAGCTGTACACGGCACTGCCGCCGTTCCTGGGGATCGTGGCGGTGCACGTTGTGGTCATCCTGCCCTTCAGCATCGCCTTGCTTCAGGCGTCGGTACAGCAGCTCGACCGCGCGCAGGAGGAGGCGGCAGCCACACTCGGGGCCGGAGCCCTGCGCCGCCTTGCGTTCGTGATCGTTCCCGGGCTCGCGCCCGGCCTCGCCGCTACGGGCATCATCGCGTTCCTGCTGAGCTTCGGAGAGGTGACCGTCACCAGCTTCGTCACGACCGCGCGCACCATCACGCTCCCCGTTCGCATCTATGCCGAAGCAAGCTTCAGCCTCGAGCCGACGGTGCACGCGGTCTCGACCCTTTTGATCATCGTGACGATCCTGGCGCTCGCCGCGCTCAACCGGGCAGTACGCCTCGATCGGCTCTACGCACGCTGACCGCGCCCTGGCGATCGTGTCAACTGACATAATCAGCCGTTCGACCGTCGCGATGGCGGCTCGCGCGGAAGGTCCAATCCATCATGGGGAGGTGTGCCCGTGAGAGAGAAACCAGCGTGAACCGGGTGCTCGAGCTGATCGCGGCGCGAACGCCGCTCAACGAGACGCTCGATGCGGTGTGCCGGCTGGTCGAACAGGTGTCGTCCGAATGGCTTTCCTCGATCCTGCTGGTCGACGCCAAGGCCGACAGCGTGTGGCACGGCGCGGCACCAACGCTTCCCGCAGGCTACGTCTCGGCGATCGACGGCGCGCGCATCGGCCCGGCGCACGGCCCCTGCGGGCTCGCCGCGCTGGGACATCCGACGCTCGCTGCCGACATCGCAGCTGACTCGCGGTGGTCGGCCGAGTATCGCAACCTCGCGCTGGAGCACGGCCTGCGTGCCTGCTGGTCGACGCCGATCAAGGCCTCGAACGGCAGCGTGCTCGGCGTACTCGAGATCTACCTTCGCCAGCCGGGCGACCCGGGCGCATCCGGGACCAGCCTCGAGCCGTTCGCCCACCTCGCGGCGATCGCCATCGAGCGCGCGCAGGCCATGCCGGCCGACGTTGGCGGCGAGATGCTCAACGAGTTGCGACGTTCCAAGGAAGAGCTGCAGCGGCTGATGGCGTCGGTCTCGGACTATCTCTGGAGCGCCGAGGTCGCGGTCGACGGTTCGTACACCTACCGCTACTACTCGCCGGTCGTGGAGCGCATCACCGGCTGGCCGCCCGAAAAACTCCTCGAGTCGCGGCAGCGCTGGGTCGAGCTGCTCCACCCCCTCGACCGGCGGCGGGTCGACGAGACCTTCCGGAGCCTCATGTCGGGCGCCACCGAGCAGGTGGAGGTGGAGTACCGCATCGTGCGGCCGGACGGCACGCTGCGCTGGGTGCGCGACAGCGCGCACGGGACGCGGGTCGAGGACGGGCGCATTCTCCTTTACGGCGTCGTCAGCGACATCACCGAGCGCACGCTCGGGGCTGAGGCGCTGCGCAAGAGCGAGGCACGCTTCCGCGCGCTGACCGAGCTGTCCTCCGACTGGTACTGGGAGCAGGACGAAAACCTGCGCTTCACGTACCTCTCGAGCCAGGCCGGCGCGCTGACCGGCTACTCGAGCGACTCCTCGCTCGGCAGAACGCGCTGGGAGCTGGCGGGCGTGACACCCATCTCGAGCTCCTGGGCAGAGCACCGGGCAGTGCTCGCGGCTCACCAGTCCTTCCGCGACTTCGAGTATTCGCGCGTTGCGCCAGACGGCACGATCCGGTATCTCAGCGTGAGCGGCGCACAGGTCTTCGACGAGCAGGGGCGGTTCAAGGGTTATCAGGGCATCGGGCGCGACATCACCGGGCTGCGTCGCCTCGAGAAGCAGTTGCGCCTGGCGCAGCGGCTGGAGGCGATGGGCACGCTCGCCGGCGGCATCGCGCACGATTTCAACAACATCCTCGCCGCGATCCTCGGCTACGGCGAGATGGCGCGGCGCAGCGCGCCCAAGGGCAGCAGCCTGCGTCGCGACCTCGACAGCATCATGATGGCTGGCGAACGCGGCCGCGCGCTGGTCGATCGAGTGCTCGCGTTCAGCCGCAGCGGGCTTGGCGAGCGCGTCGCGGTGCACGTGGAAAAGGTCGTGCGCGAGGCGCTCGACCTACTCGGGGCGAAGCTGCCGGAAGGCATCCGCGTCGATGCGAAGCTGCGCGCCGGCCGGGCGGCGATCCTCGGCGACGCCACGCAGGTGCACCAGGTGATGATGAACCTGGTCACCAACGCGGTACAGGCGATGCCCGCGGGAGGCACCCTGTCCGTGTCGCTGGACGCCGTTCGCAGCGAACTCGGGCGCACCGCGACCATCGGAGCCGCCGCGGCCGGGGAATACGTCGTGCTCACGGTGGCCGACACCGGCACCGGCATCGCGCGCGACATCATCGAGCGGATCTTCGATCCGTTCTTCACCACCAAGGAAGTCGGCACCGGCACCGGGCTCGGGCTGTCGCTGGTGCACGGCACCGTCACCGAGCTTGGCGGCGCGATCGACGTCGCGAGCGCGCCGGGGCGGGGCAGCGAGTTCACCGTCTACCTGCCGCGCTCGGGCGACGCGGTCGAAGCCGACGAGGGCGAGGTGGCGGCGATGCCGCGCGGCGACGGGCAGCAGGTGCTGATCGTCGACGACGAGGAGCCGCTGGCGAGGCTCGCCACTCGCACGCTCGAGGAGCTTGGCTACGTGCCCACCGCCTTCACCTCGAGCAGCGCGGCGCTCGCGGCTTTCCGTGCCGACCCGAAGCGCTTTGACGCGGTGATCAGCGACGAGCGCATGCCGGGGATGACGGGCTCGGCGCTGATCCGCGAGCTGCGCGAGATCCGGCGAGATATCCCGATCCTGCTGATGAGCGGCTTTGTCGGCGGCGGGGTGACGAGCCGCGCGCGTGAGGCCGGTGCGAACGAGGTGATGAAGAAGCCGCTGTCAGCAGGCGAGCTCGCGCTCGGCCTCGCCCGGGTGCTCCGCGGCTGAGATCCGGCTGGTTTTTCGGCTTGCGCTATCCGGGCGAGAGCTATGCGCGAGCCTTTTCGAACGGTGCCTGCAGATTGCCGTTTTTCTGCGAGTCCGGGTGAAGTATGACCTGCACGCCGGGCTTTTTGAACTGCTCAATGTCCTTGTCTCGGACACCCTGAAACTGGGTGGTGATGACCCGCGGATTCGCCCACTCGCCATCCTTGCGGTAACGGATGGAGCCAACGATGGTCTTCATCTCGTTCGCGTGCAGGTACTGCGCCAGCCTCGGGTTGTCCAGGCTCTTAGTGCCGTTGACGGCCTGCTCAAGCAGTTGCCCGATGGCGTAGTTGAATGGCGTAAGGTAATAGCCGAGCGGGTCCACCTTGGCCTCGGCGGCGCGCCTGGAGTAGCGCTGGAAGAAATCGTCGATGCCCTCGTACTTCACACCCGGGACATAGGTGTTGTAGTTGAGGATGCCGTTGAGCGCGCTGCCGAGACTGTCCATGATCGGCGTGTACTGCAGGCCCACCATGCCGCCGCCGAAGATCTTCACCGTATCGCCGACGCCGATTTCTCTCACCGAGCGGACGATGGCTGTCGAGTCCGCGGGATACGACGCTACGAATGCCATCTCGGGTCGAGCGGCGCGGATGCCGCGCACCATTGCCGAAAAGTCGACGGTGCTCGGCGGGTAGTTTTGGTCGTATACCGTCTTCAGGCCCGCCTGTTTCGCAAGCTCGCGCGCGCCGTTGGCCAGATTCTGGGCGAATTCGTTGTCGGCGGCGAGGAAGGCGATGCTTCTGGCCCCGTGCGCCTGCCCGATCTTGAAGAATCCTTCGGACCAGCTCGAGGCATCGTTCCAAGGCGAGTTGTTGAACCACATGTCGTGCTGTACCCGGGCGTTCACCTGGAACGTGAAGTTGCCCATCAGCAGCAGCTTGCGCTGCTTGGCGAGCGGCAGGATCGGTGCGGTCGGTACGCTCCCGAACGGAGCGATCAGCAGGTCGACCTTGTCGACGTCGATCAGCTTTGCATAAATGCCGGGGGTCGTTGAGGGGCTGCCCTGGTCGTCGTAGACAACGAGCTCGACCTTGCGGCCAAGCAGGCCGCCTCTCGCATTGACGTCGTCGGCCCACATGCGCAGCGCTACGAGCCCCGCCTGGCCACCGCCGGAGATCGGACCGGTCTGGGCGATGCTGAAGCCGACGCGAATGGGCGGCTGCTGGGCGCGCGCAGCGCGCCCCGGAATGCCCGTTGCAAGCGCCAGCCCGGCAACAGCTTTTAATAGATCGCGTCTGGATCTCTTCATGATTTCCTCCTTCTCATTGCTTGCCGGCCCGCGGGGTGCACACGCGCGCGAGGCTCTCGGCGAGGTCGCGCGCCAGCAAAGGCTTCTTGAGCACTTCCTCGGCGCCGCCCGCGCGCGCCGCGCTCGCCACGGTGCCGCCGATGAATCCGCTCATCAGCACGACCGGGATGCGGTCGCGGATGCCGCGCACCTCGCGGATCAGCGCCAGGCCCGACATCCCGGGCATGCGCTCGTCCGTGATCACGGCGTCGAAGCGCTGCGGGTCGGCGCGGAACGCCGCGAGCGCCGCGACGCTCGAGGTGAAGCCGACCGGGGCATAGCCCAGCTCTTCCAGCGTGCGGGTGGCAATCTGCACCAGGGGCTCCTCGTCGTCCACCACCAGCACACGCTGGCCGTCGCCGCGCGGCAATTCCGGTTCTTCCTTCTGCGAAGAATCCAGGGCATCTCCCGAGCGCGGCAGAAACACGGTGAAGGTGCTGCCCGCGCCCGGCGCGCTCGCGACATCGATTGCCCCGCCGAGCGCGGCCACGATGCCGTGGACGAGCGAGAGACCGAGCCCGGTGCCGGTGCCGACCTCCTTGGTAGTGAAGAACGGATCGAAGATGCGGTCGAGGATCTCCGGCGAAATTCCAGTGCCGGTGTCGGCGACCTCGAGAATCAGGTAATCGCCCGCCGGCATGATCCCCACCGTTGGCGTGCGCGGGGCCTCGAGGCGCGCAGCGCTCAACGAAACCCGCAGCGTCCCGCCCGCCGGCATTGCGTGGGCCGCGTTGGTGGCGAGATTCATCAGCACCTGGTGCACTTGCGTCGCGTCGCCGAGCATCGCCGCACGCCCGGCGTGCAGCTTCGCGTGCAGCGTCATGTTCGGCGGCAGCTTCGCCGAAATGAGATCGAGCGCCTCGCGCACCACCTTCTCGACGTGGACCGGAACGCGCTCCCCGACCGCGCTGCGGCTGAAGGCGAGCACGCGGTCGACGAGCGCGCGGCCGCGCTCGCCCGCCACGACGATGCTGTCGAGGTCGCGCGCCAGGCGGCTGCCCTTTGGCGCGTCGCGCAGTGCGATCTCGCCGTAGCCGAGGATCGCGCCGAGGATGTTGTTGAAGTCGTGCGCAATGCCGCCGGCGAGCGTGCCCATCGCCTCCAGGCGCTGGGCGCGACGCAGCTCCTGCTCCATCTTGCGCATCTCGGTGACGTCGCTGATGACGCCGATGACCCGCTGCGCCACGCCGTCCGCGTCGCGAAACACCTTCCAGCGGCCGCGGATCGAGCGCGGCTCCTCGCCGCGCAGGATGCGGTACTCGAATTCGTGCTCCAGTCCCCGCCCGGCGAGCGCCGCGCGCCATTCTTCCGAGATCCGCGGCCAGTCTTCGGGGTGGTAACGCACGCGCGCCATGATGTCGCTGCGCGTACGGTACTGCGAGTCGTGCGGCACGTTCATCACCCTGAGGGCCTTGGCGGAAGCGAAGATCTGGTCGGTCTGCACGTTCCAGTCGAAATGCCCCTCCTCGGTCACGTCCAGAGCGAGGGCGTAGCGCTCTTCCGAGAGCCGCAGCGCCTCCTCAGCCAGCTTGCGCGCCGTGATGTCGGCGACCACGCCGATGCGCCGGCGCGGGCGGCCCTGGGCGTCGCGCGTCACCAGGCCGCGCGTGTGGATCCAGCGCGTCTCGCCCGGGCGGGGAACGATGCGGTACTGGAACTCGTAGGAATTCCGCGTCTGGTCTTTCCAGTCGGGCCTGAGCAGGTCGGCGAGGACGTGACGGTCATCCGGGTGGAGCGGTATCCGGCTCGTCCACTCGGCCCGGTCTTCGGTTCTCGCCTTTCGCGGATAACCATAGATCTCGGCCAGACGCGCGGAGACGAAGCTTTCGTCGGTCTCGAGGTCGGTATCGAAGTGGCCATCCGCGGAAGCCTCCATTGCGAGCGCATAGCGTTCCTCGGACAGCCGCAGCGCTTGCTCCGAGCGCCGCAACGCTTCCTCGGCGAGCTTGCGCGCCGTGATGTCGGCGACGACCCCGATCACGCGCAGTGCGACCCCGGTTTCGTCACGAAATATCTTCCAGCGGGTGCGCACCCAGCGGACCTCGTCGTCGCGCAGGATGCGGTATTCGAATTCGTGCTCGACGCCTTGCCCCGCGAGAGCCGCGCGCCACTCCGCCGAGACCCGCGGCCAATCTTCCGGGTGAAAGCGCGCATCAGCCAGACCTTCGCTGCGAGTTCGGTACTGCCTGTCCTCGGGTAAGCCGTAAACCCTGAAGGTCTGGGGGGACGCGAAAAACTCATCCGTCTGCACGTTCCAGTCCCAGGTGCCTTCCTCGGCCACTTCCAAGGCAACGGCGTAGCGCTGTTCCGAGAGCCGCAGTGCGTCCTCGGCGCGCCGGCGGGCATCGACGTCGCCGATCGATCCTGCCATGCGGTGCGGATTGCCGTTTGCATCGCGCAGGCAAAGGCCGTGGAGGCGGCGCCAACGGTAAACGCCGTCGGGCTGGCGCAGGCGAAACTCGCCTTCGTATGCCGGCGTCTTGCCCGCCAGGTGCGCCTGCATAGTCGCGGTGCGCCGCGGCACGTCCTCGGGATGCAGCGGCAGCGCTGCGAACCATTCGTCCAACGGCACCATTTCGGGCCCGGGCGGTATGCCCGCGAGCTCGCGCGCGCGTGCCGAGACGAACACGCGACGGGCTGCGAAGTCGCAGTCCCATACGCCGTCGTCCGACCCGGCCACAGCGAGCGCGTAGCGCTCCTCGCTTGCGCGCAGCGCCTCCTCGGCGCGCTTCCTCTCGCGCAGCGCCGACCCTGCCCGCCGGTACGAAGTCCTGCCCCAGCCCACCGCCGCGCCGGTGAGCCCCAGGGTAACGAAGCTAGCCAGGTCGAAGAATCCCACCAGCAGCGGATAGGACACCGAGAGCGGATAAGTGATGACGATGAGATGAGGCAGGGAGATCGCGGACAGGAACGCGGCCAGGACGCCGGGTCCGGCACCGCCGAACCAGGCCGCCGCAAGGACCCCGATGATGAAAAGTCCCATCGGGTGAAAGAGCGCACCCACTGGCGACACATGCAGCAGTACTGCTATGCCGACGCAGGCGGGCGCCAAGCCATAGCGCAGGGCAATAGCCGCCGCGAGCAGTTCCTTGCGCGTGGATGACTTGGGCAGCAGTTCTTGACTCCGACCCGGCGCCGAAGGAAGCAGGATACTCCCGCAGCCCGCGGATGAGTGTCGGGCCGGTCCCCGGTCGGGGAAGGCCCTGGTGCCCTACGCGGCCGCAAGCCTTGGCCGCGGATCAGCCTCCTTGATCGGCAGGTTCACGAGCGCCGCGCCCGCCGCGAGCGCCATGTCCGCGTACCACATCCACTGATAGTCACCGAAGGCGGTGAAGGCGATGCCGCCCAGGTATGCGCCGAGGAAGCCGCCGATCTGGTGTGAGAAGAGCGTGAGCCCGAAGAGCGTGGCGAGGTAGCGGATGCCGAAGAGCTTGCCCACGATGGCGGCCGTGGGCGGCACCGTCGAGAGCCACGTGAGGCCGAGGCCGGCCGCGAAAAGGTAGAAGGTGAGCGGCGTCTTCGGCGCCACCAGGTAGAGCGCGATCAGCACGGCGCGCGAACCGTACATCAACGCCAGGATGTGCTTGCTCCGGAAGCGCGACACCGCCGCGCCGGCGAGCAGGCTGCCGGCGATGTTGCTGAGCCCGATGATGGCGAGCGACCAGCTCGCGACCGTTGCGGGAAGCCCGCACAGGTCCACTTCACCCGGCAAGTGCGTCACGAGGAACGCGATGTGGAAGCCGCAAGTGAAGAAGCCGGCGTGCAGCAGCAGGTAGCTGCGGTCGTTCATCGAGTCCCTGATTGCCCGCCAAGCGCCGCTTTCCCCTGCCGCGGGCTTCGGATGCGGCTTGTGGCCTTTGGTGAGGATGCCGATGAGCGGCAGCGCCGCCAGCGTAATCGCCGCCAGCGACCACATGGCGCCCATCCATCCGAGCGCCTGGATGAGCTTCTGCGATACGGGGGCGAACACGAACTGCCCGAAGGAGCCGCCGGCATTGATGACGCCCGCCGCCGTGCCGCGCCCCTCGGCCGGAAGGCGCTGCGCCGCGGCACCGATAAGCACCGAGAAGCTGCCCGCGCCGGAGCCGATGGCCGCGACCAGGCCCAACGCGAGCACGAGCCCGAGTCCTGAGGCCATGAAGGGCGTGAGCGCCATGCCGATGGCGAGGAGGACGATCCCGCCGATCAGCACCGGCGCCGGACCGTGGCGGTCCGCGATCGCGCCGGCGACGGGCTGCACGGCGCCCCACGCGAACTGGCCCACCGCGAGCGCGAAGCTGATCGTGACGATGCCGAGCCCCGTCGTCGTGTTCAGGGGCGAGATGAACAGGCCGAGCGATTGCCGCGCCCCCATGGTGACCATGAGGATC